>JAEEGK010000720.1_pt1 | contig 82393 bp, 81 predicted proteins | sample 8958771 | NCBI WGS metagenome assembly JAEEGK01 (sample SAMN16246547, study PRJNA631951) | gut metagenome | biome: gut microbiome; feature: rumen; material: SC-attached | host: Bos | place: Iran: Karaj | collected 2018-10
CGAAGCCATGGGTGCCGCCCTCGGCCACACCCAAAGCCTCCACACCAACGCCCTCGACGAGGCCATCGCTCTGCCCACCGACTTCAGCGCACGTATCGCACGTAACACCCAGATCTACCTGCAGGAAGAAACCAATATCTGCCGCGTCGTCGACCCCTGGGCTGGCAGCTATTATGTTGAAACCCTCACCCACGAACTCGCCCACCGCGCCTGGGCACACATCCAGGAAGTGGAAAGCCTCGGTGGCATGGCCAAAGCTATCGAAAGCGGCATCCCCAAGCTGCGCATCGAGGAAGCCAGCGCCCGCAAACAGAGCCGTCTCGACAGCAATGTCGACACCATCGTGGGTATCAATAAATACCGTCTCGACCACGAAGACCCCATCGAGACCCTCGAAGTTGACAATACCGCCGTCCGCAAAGCTCAGATTGAACGTCTTGCCAAACTCCGCGCCGAACGCAACAGCGCCGAGGTAGAAGCCGCCTTGAACGCCCTCACAGAATGCGCCCAAACCGGCAAAGGCAACCTCCTCGAGCTCTCTATCGATGCCGCCCGCAAGCGCGCATCTCTCGGCGAAATTAGCTACGCACTCGAAAAAGTCTTCGGCCGTTACAAAGCCAAAATCAATCTTATTAGCAACGTGTACAGCTCACAAACCAAAGACAGCGAAAGCTTCAAGAAAGCTCAGGCCCTCACCGACGAATTTGCCAAACTCGAAGGCCGTCGCCCCCGCATCATGGTGGCCAAGATGGGTCAGGATGGCCACGACCGTGGAGCCAAGGTGGTAGCCACCGGCTATGCCGACCTCGGTTTCGATGTCGATATGGGTCCCCTGTTCCAAACCCCTGCCGAGGCAGCCAAACAAGCCGTTGAGAACGATGTCCATATCCTCGGTGTCAGTTCTCTCGCAGCAGGCCACAAGACCCTTGTGCCACAGGTAATCGAAGAACTCAAGAAACTCGGCCGCGAGGACATCATGGTCGTCGTGGGTGGTGTCATTCCCCCGCAGGACTACGACTTCCTCTTCCAAGCCGGCGCAGCCTGCGTCTTCGGTCCCGGCACCGTCATCAGCGAAAGCGCCATCAAGATGATGGAACTCCTGCTCGAAGCCCGCAAATAATACCTGTTTGGATCTAACGGCTATCATCGCCAGCCGTGGATTATACTTTGTTTTCATAATAGTGTTTAGCCGCGTCGATTCGACGCGGTTTTTTTTATCCCGTTAATGTCCTTTCCCCCGGCAGTCCTGCCGTCCTATTCCTCCTGTCCATACCGCCCCGAAAGACTCCTTTTCCCCCTTGCCAAACTCCTCCATCCAAATATTTTTTCTAAAATATGAGATTTTATTATGCTATATCAGAAAAAAGTTGTAATTTTGCAAACTCAATACGAACGCGAAAATGAAGCCGAACATCGATACTATTGTCCAGTTTAGTGGCTTGAAACCAGGTAGATACGTATATGATTATGCATTGGACAATAGCTTCTTCAAAACCTTCGAAAATGAGGAATTGAAGGATGGAAATGTCGATTTTGAGGTCCATTTGGAGCGGAAAGAGCGCATGTTGCTCTTCACTTTTAGCTTCCACGGCACAGTGAAAACAACTTGCGACCGCTGCCTGGGCGAGATGGAGATTCCGGTGGAGGGTGAAGACACACTTTGTGTGAAATTCAGCGACACCGAAACCAGCGACGATGAAAATGTCGCCATCCTGCCCGAAAGCGCTTTCCAAATAGACCTGGCCCAATGGATGTACGAGTATGTGGCAGTCCGTTTGCCCATGCAACACGTCCATCCCGAGGGGGAGTGCGACCCCGAGATGCTCAAGTTCATCTCTGACGAATCCGGTGAGGGTGACCCTGATGAAGAGATCCAGCCGTCCACTGGTGAGATTGACCCCCGTTGGGAAGCACTCAAACAATTGTTGTGATAATAAACAAAATAAAAATAATAAATTATGCCACATCCAAAACACAGATTCTCGCAGACTCGCACAGCGAAGCGCAGAACACACGACAGTTTGGAGAAAGCCCAGCTCACTACGTGCAGCAATTGCGGCGCTCCTGTAATGTATCACCACGTATGCCCCGAATGCGGTTACTACCGTGGTAAGTTAGCCATCGAAAAGAACACCGAGGCATAAACCTCGCCTTTTCTTAGGCAAACAAATCATAAGGGGTTTGGCATCCGCCAAACCCCTTATGTTATTTATCTCCCAATCATGAGTCCATCTGCAAACGCCCTTGTCGAAGCGTTGAAGACTCTGCCCTATGGGCAAGAGCATGACCCTGAACAGTGGCAGTCTGTCATACTGGGGTGGAAATCCTGTATTCCCGCATGTGCAGACCGTCGGCAGCGACGATATGGTAGATAAGAATCCCCGACAGCGACTACTACTTGCAATATTCCATACGCGACAGATACCCCAAGGAGAAAGAGACCCACCGCATCCAGATAGGCTTCACCGTTGCCGCTCTATAAAAACCTAGTTTGCATCGGCCATTAGGTCTTTGCGACCGATAAGGCTAAAGATTGTAATGTCGTTGTCCTCATTGAGGATGCGCAAGGTACGGAGAATCTCATTGATGGTAGAGCCACTGGTTGCCACATCATCTATCACGAGAACATTCTGCTGACGGATGGTGGCACAGAGTTGCTCGTCCTCCTTGCTGGCAAACTTGAGGAATTGCATCATATAGGGACGGAATCGGCTTTTCTTCACGTCTTTGGCAATAGTGAAGTAGTCTTTTTTATGGATGAGCTCAATCATCTCATTGATAGACTGCTTAGCCGCCTCCTTCTGAACTGCCGTATAGCGAGGACGACCGTTTTCTAAGACATCGTCTAGATATTGCTGCTCGTAAGCATCCATGTCGAAAGAGATGTTCAGCGGTAGGTTCTTCACCAGCTCCATTTTGCGCAGCGTTGGTTGTGCAAAGCGGTAGATATAGCGGAGCATATACTCGTTCACCTTGCTGGACGACTCGGGCATCACCACAAGGTTGTAGTCGTTGTGGCTGAGGTTGTCCACGGCCTTTTTGATAAACATAGCAAGGTCAGGATTCTCCTGTATGGAACCAGAAAACTTGACATGCTTGATGAATGCACTGCGCACTGTTCCATCAACCTGTTCTGCAAACTCATAACCATAGTAGAAGCACTTGCCAAACGCTTCCACTTGATAACCAGTGCCTGTAAGGCTGACTATATCCTCATTGCCATCATGTTCAAAGTGAACACAAATTGTTGCAAAATGCTGTCGTACGTAATGCCCATTTACCATCTATATTTTTAGCAAAAATACGCCTTTTCTTTGAATTGATAGAAAAAATGTTTGCTATTCTAATAATATAATAATCCATAGCCGAAACGCGACGACTTAATAAGAAGAAAGCCCTGACCAGCGTGGTCGGGGCTTTTTACATTACATCACATTGCTGCTCATCACCATGGCGAGTGCTTCGTTAATGCTTTCCACCCCCAGCTTGCGGAAGAGTTTCTTGCGGTGGTATTTCATCGTGTCGGCTGTACGGAAAAGGCGGGAGGCAATCTCCTCGGTGGTGTAGCCTTGTGCCGACATCATCAGCAATTGCTGTTCTGTTTCGGTAAGGACGATGGGTGTGCTGTCGTGCCACTTCCCATCAACCAATGAGTATTCGCGCACATCACGGTTTCCCACGATGCCATTTCCACTTTCCGTTACGCGCCACATCCTCACATTGCCGAAATGCTTGCGTGGCGAAAGCGAGAAGGAGGCGAGGGCAAGCCATAGCTGTCCCTTAGAGTTGAGCGCCAGCGGCGTAAGGCGGTGGTTGACCATACGGCTGCGGCCATTTTGAATAAAGTGGAAGTCGTAACTGATGACAAACTCCATCTTGTTTGCCAAGTCTATCCGCGAGAACTCCTCAAAACCCGCACGGTTTATCTCGAGCAGCATGGCCTGTTCCTCTTTTGGCACATACTCGAGGTAGAGTGAATAACCCATATCCTTCAGCCCCTCAGGTGCCAGCATCGGGTTCTCCGATGAATAAAGGAAGTTGCGCTTGTGGTAATCAATAATGTAGATGCTGTTGGTGGTTGTACGTGCGGCGGCAGCCACGGCCTCAATCTTGGGCTGCACACGCTCGTAATCCTCCTCGGTGATGCCGTCCACACGGTTTTTGTCTATAAAGAAGTCGTCAATCCGAGTCATATATGCTGTTAATCTTTGTGATAATAACGTATTTGCGCTGTTTTTATTGCCCTTGCCACCACTACCCTTTCGGGTAGTTTTTATGCTGCAAAAGCCAGTTTCACCCTTTTGAGTAGGGGCTTTCCGGATATAAAGCGCTACTTTTGCACCTCTAATCAATATTGACTATATTATGACGAAACGACACATTCTCACTCTCTTGGCTGCCATCAGCATCGGGCAGGTGCAGGCGCAGAACAATATGAAGACCTCGGTAGTATGACATCCACGAACTTACCGGCAGTGAAATGATATGGTACAGGGTGGATAACAACGAAGTAATCGGCCTGCCGATTGGTTCATCTAAGAATATGCACGATTTTAAGAAGATATAATAAAAAGAGAAACAATATGAAGAAACTGATTTTATTTTCATTGATTTGTCTTGCATCTATCGCCACCAGAGCGCAAGAAAGTGAGATAAAAGGTACATGGACGGGGAAACTGAATGTATTTGGGAATGAACTTACGCTTGTGTTCCATTTTGACGGAGAGGACTGTACGCTGGATTCTCCCGACCAGGGCATAAAAGGGGTTCCTGCCAAGTTGGAAGGCACAGAAACTGGCATCAAGGTCGTAGTCACATCCATCAATGCCAACTATGAGGGCGTTCATATGGGCGATTCTGTCATGGGAACGTTCAAGCAACATGGGCAGTCGTTCCCTCTGACCCTGAAGCCCGGCTCCATGAAGCGCAACCGACCGCAGACCCCAGCACCGCCCTATCCATACCAGACGCAGGAGGTGAGTTTCAACAATGGCAATGCCGTATTGAAGGGCACTCTTGTCACGCCCGAAAACGTTTCCCCACAGACCCCTGTGCTGCTGATGGTTACGGGTAGCGGTCTTCAAAACAGGGACGATGAATTCTTTGAGCACAAGCCCTTTGCCGTCATCGCCGACGCATTGGCACGGCAGGGAATTGCCACGCTACGCTATGATGACCGTGGCTTTGGCGAATCGACAGGCGACCTTGTGAACGTCACCACAGAAGACTTCAAGAACGACGCGCTGGCAGGGGTGGAACTCCTGCGCAAGCAGTTCAAGCGTGTAGGCATCCTTGGGCATAGCGAGGGCGGAACTATCGGTTTGATGCTGGCAGCAGAAGGCAAGGTGGACTTCGTGATTAGTCTGGCAGGGATGACCGTATCGGGTGAAAAGACGCTGATGGAGCAAAACCGATGGACGCTTCAGCAGTCAGCATATCCGCAGGACGTGATAGACCGCTATTGCACGGCACTCGAAATCCTGTTCGACGAACTGAAAGCCGGCAGGAATCCCGAGCCGACTGCACACGGCCTGCCCACTGAATTGGAGAAGAACCTCCAGCTGGCGAAAGCACAAAGCAGCACGCCCTATATGCGACATTTCCTTGCGTTGGACCTGTCTGACCGTCTGGGAAAAATAACCTGCCCCGTGCTGGCATTGAACGGAACGAAAGACCGTCAGGTGAACGGCGAAGAGAACCTGAATGCTCTTAGGAACGGGCTTGCAGGTCATAAGGAAATCCACGCCATAGAGGGTGTCAACCACCTGTTCCAGCACTGCAACACAGGCAATCCGTCAGAGTATAAGGACATCGAAGAAACCTTTGCACTTGAAGCCCTTGAAATCATCGTCACATGGATAAAGAAGCGGTAAAACTTCAAACATCCTCATCCTGCTCGCCCTCGCCGCAATGACGGGACTGGCACAAGACGTGAACACATGCCGACCAAAAGTTGCTCATCTCCTACAAGCGCCAGGAACTAATACTACTTGATTAAACGACTTACGAATATATGATTCAACGACACATTCTTATTCTGTTATCCGTAATATACATCGGGCAGATTCAGACTCAGAACACCGTCACAGCAACCCTGTGCGATGCAAAAAACGGAGAGTCTATGGCTTTCCCGAATTGAATGTCGAACTGCCAACACCTGACGACCATTTAGATTTCATCTTTAAGCACCCACCGCCACGGCAAGCGTTACCCACGCTTGCCGTGGCTCTTTTTTATAGTCTTGTATCCCGCACGGTGCATCATGTGAAATTTACTTTGATTCTAATTCCGGCCCTCGGGCCTATTGTTTCATTTAAATTTTCATTATTATGTACCAGTACAAGCAAGATTTGGCTATGGCCTATTTCCCCGGCCACAGCAAGGAGAGTGCAGGCAAACGCTTTGCCTATGAAATCCATTCCGACAAATCCCTCAAGGCCACCCGGAAAGCCACAGACCACTCCCGCCCCAGCAAATATCCTCTCATCAATAGACCCAAGCCAAATACAGTTTCCCCTCAGCTTCGTTATCTCTTCAGCTCTTCGTAAGCTCATAATAAACTTTTCTTCACCCTGCTACTTAAAAAGGATTTATTAAGGGGTTGCTTAGTGGTTGAGGGTGAGGGGAGTAGCAGGGAAATGAGAGGCTGTGGCGAAGGGGTGGGGTGGGATAAGGTGCGGGATGGGGGGATTAGTCGTCGAAAAGGTTGTCGTTGATTTCGTGGGCTATCCGGTTGCTGGACATGAAGTCGTAGATGGTCCAGACATGGCCGAAGAGGCCGACGGTGACTTCATCGTCGTTATGGTAGCCGATACTCAAAACGAGCATGTTGACAACGGTCTCTACTCTGAGGCTATTGGCAATCTCGTCCACAATCATTGTGCCGCCGAGTTTGGAGCTTGCCACAGTGTTGGCGATGGACCATTCGAGGTTGGAAAGGTCGTCATCGTCATCATCGTCGTCGTTGAAAAAGGCGTTAGTCCCGTTCAGTTTGTTTACCCTCATGGCTTGAAGAAGTGCTGGATAGATTTTCTGTTCGGATGATTTCAGTACGGCCTGGTTGTGGTCGAAGGGGTTAGAGGGGTTGGTGGCAGCCATGACAACGATGAGAAGAATAAGTGCTACGAGCCACCAGCGACGGGCTAACCATGATTTTCTGTGGGATGTGTATTGGTTCATGTTGTTGTTATTTTGTTGTGAGTATTGTTGATTTGATAGAGGGGAAAGAGTTGACAGAGGGAGGGTAGGAGGGGAAGAAGTGTTCTTGTAATATTGTTTATTTGAGTTCTTTCACGTTGCAAAGATACAACTATTTTTTGAATTGTACGCTTTGCATTGCTTTTTTTAATGCAGCTACTCTGTTCTTCATGTAAGGAAGCGGCCAGTTGGGTGTTTTGTGGTATTGCTTCTGTTTTGTTTAGTATTTATTTGTGAGTCAAATTATTAAATGGTTTATCAGTGTTCTTTGCTGCCAACTATACCTTTGCTCTTCATCTTTAGTCCATCAATAGAGTACGACATTGACATGGTCTCAAGAAGGGTGTCTCAATAGTCCCCAAAGGGGACGACGGAACACAGGCAGGGGTGCAAACCCCTGTACAAATGTTAATGATTAAACAGAACCCCGAAGGGGTGACACACTGTCTGTTGCCGGTTATCTGTCGCCCCTTCAGGGCTTTGTTTTATCGCCCAAAAGTACGGGGGCTTGCGCCCCCGCCTAGTATCTTTCAGTCCTTCGGACTTTTGCAACATCCTAAAAGAGAACAATCACACCTTTGGCCTTTTATCTATCTGTCAAACTATAGTTTATTATCTATGCAACTCGCAGACTTTATTGACGTTATTTTCAAGAAAGGAAACCACCATAAAGCCGTTTTCTGAAATAACACCATCATAATTGGTCATAAGATATCTACATCCGCATAAGAGATTGCATCAATAATTCCAGTATTTGCGGGTTCTTCTGCTTCTTCTGTGAGTGAAAAATTGAGAAGAGTGAGTTAAAGTGTGGTGTTTTGTGCCGGAAATGAAGGGTGTGCAGAAGAGAATAGATGTAGATATGGGATGGAAAATGACTATAGGAGGGATTGTGTTCCGAGGAGTGGGAATGGTGAGGGCAAAAGCCAACATTGCACCGACTAACCTTGTCTACAATATATGCAGGCTAGTGCAGAATAAGAAATACCAGCCTAATTAATTATTGATACAACGGACAGAATATCAAATAATTATCCATGCTATGCAAAATGTGATAAATAACTTGTTGTCAAATGAAAAATTAGTCGTAACTTTGCACCCGTAAACCAATTGTTAAACAACGGTTGTCTGGCAGATTAATGGGTTCTGTCTGTTTGGATGACCAAAAAGCGAATAAATAGAACCCACCATAATTGTATTTGATCATGAAAAAGCCAATTATTCTTCTCTTTGTGTTTTTCTTTGCACTACCAATTAATGCGCAAGAATTAACAGGTTGCCCTGCGGTTGTCACTATTAACATTAACTGCAATGAACCAATAATAACAATAAGGGGATTGCGTAATTATAATATTTATAGTATTACTGTGGATAAGGTTCAGTGCATAAATGTGTGTGAAGATTTTAAATCAGAATTCAATGAACACTATCTTATGTCATGCAAATATCTAATAGTTTGTTTGGATTCCTCTCGTTTTTATCAGTCAAAAGTAGACTGGTCTGCTAACACTACATATACGATTGAAACAGATGTGGGTTTCGGTTTAGGGGATTTGCCATTATATAATGTTGGAACAGAAACATCATATTTAGCAGATCCCTATAGCATCAAGATTTGTTCCTGGCCTGCACTTCCACAAAGCATTAAAGGTCTTTTGTTTGATGATAACATAGAAAATGAAGAAAAAAAGAGTGAAAGAACTAATGCCACAACGAAGAGTTATATAACGACTTATTAATGAGGTAATTTCTTGGAAGTTTTCCATATATGCTCTTGGCACTAAATTATTTACATCCAAAATGAGAAATATCGTAATGGGAATGATGCAATTTCCGTCGTGGCGGATATTCGGAATCTCTTTGTTGTTCTCGTTGGGCTGGATTTGCAGTCCAGCCCAACTGAGTAACAGGATTTGCAATTCGCACTTGCCACTACACCTACGACAACGCGGGCAATCTGACTAAGGAAATCAACCCTCTTGGGCAAATTTTATACGACTACACATACTACAGACTGTTAAAAAAGCGTTATAGCAGCATGACAGGCAACGATGTGACATACACCTACGGCACCAGCGGCACAGAGACGGGGCGTCCAGTCCGCATTGTGGACGGCAGCGGGATGTACGAGTGCCGGTACGACGCACTGGGCAACGTGACTGACGAGACACGCACCATAGCGCTGCCTAACCACAACGAGGTGTATCGCTTTAGGACAAGCTACCGGTACGACAGCTGGGGACGTATGCTGTCCATGACCTACCCCGACGGTGAAGAAGTGGCCTATACCTACCTATGGGGTGGTGACCTTTATTCCATGCACGGCACTAAAGGAGCTAATCACCGCGTATATGTCAGCAAGATACTTTACAACACTTTGGGGCAAAGGAGCCAGGTGGAATACGGAAACCGGACAAAAGCCTACTACACATACGATGCCCTGCACCGCCTTGCGAACCTCAAGAGCCGCGACGGCGGAGGCACACTGATGCAGGACATTGACTACACCTACGACAACGCCAGCAATGTTACGGGGATTGTCAACAGCGCCGGGGTTGTGAACACCCTCGGAGGCGGGTATGAGAACAACTACCAGTACGATGCGCTGCACAGGCTGATCAGCTCGACTGGCGGAGGAGCCGTAGGGAACTACAACACCAATCTTACGTATTCGCCATCTGGCAGACTGATAGGGAAATACCGCGTGAACAACCCGGACTCGCTGTCGGGGGCGGTGGACATGGCCTACGGCTACTGCGACAACCATCAGCCCCATGCGGTGAGACGCATATATGACTATCAGAATCTGCGTTATTTCGATTTCCGCTGGGACAGGGCCGGAAACCTCGGGCAGGTGAGTGCGGCCAATGAGAATGCCATTTTCGAGAGTGGCCGCTTCCTGTACTGGACGGAGGACAGCCGCATGCACGCCGCAGTGGACGACAGATATTACAGCTACTATGCCTACGACCACCGTGGGGAGCGACGATTGAAACTGACAGGCGACAACAAGTTGCTGGATGTCAATGCCGACTTTATGGCCACCTATACAATACTGAACGAGCATACCCTCTATCCCTCGGCCTATATGGTGCTGACCAACAGGGGATACACCAAGCACTACTATGCCGGGGCGGAGCGGGTGGCCGCACGGCTCGGCGGCGGCGGCTTGAATGCCATGGGTAACGCTATCGGTTACAGCGACACTCTTCTGGCGAAGGCTGACACGCTGTTTGGCCAGAGCCTTGAACAGGTGAACAGCCGTGCGCTTAATGGGAACGACATCGACTGCATACTGGGCAACGGGTTTGCGAAAGAGGAGTTTGGCCACCCAATTGACGGCATCCCCTGCCAGATGCAGGCAGGAGTGGATTTCTTTCACGACCCGTTCAAGGATATGGTCCACTCGATGTTGGACGATTCCCATAACGGACAGGAGAGGGAGGTGTATTTCTACCACTCCGACCATTTGGGCAGTGCCAGCTGGATAACGGACAGTGGCGGACAAGCCATACAGCATCTACAATACCTCCCATACGGAGAACCGTACATCAATCAGCGTACAAGTGGCTACAATGAGCGATTCACTTTCACGGGCAAAGAACGCGACGAGGAGACGGGGTATGGGTATTTCGGTGCGAGGTACATGGATCATGAGTTGATGACCATGTGGCTGAGCGTCGACCCGATGGCGGATAAATATCCAAGCATTTCACCGTATGCTTATTGTGTTTGGAATCCTGTGAAGATAGTGGATCCAGATGGAAGAGAAATAGTCATTCATCATGGCAAGTATGACTATCATTTGAAGATGGAAAAGGATAAAGAAAATGGGAAATACACTTTCCGTTGGATTTCTAGGCAAAATGGAATAGATGTTGAACTATCCAATAATAATACCGAAAAGATAAATGAAGATCTATCAAAGCTAATGGATGGACCTGAAGGGAATAGGTTAGTATCGACTCTTTGTAACGACAAAGACAAGAAAGTGACTATCAACTTCGGGGGGTGGGGAAATGCCGACAAGAAAGGGAAAAATGTCTATTATTCGGTTGATAGTAAATATTATGAATCTGTAAAATATGAAGATGCACCAGAAAATTATATTACACCGTCGTACGTTGTATTAGCACATGAGTTGGCACATATTGAGGATAGATGGTATAATAAATGTAAAGATTTGTATAATCATGGAAGTGACGACGAATGGTGTAGTTATACTGTTGCGGGTCATAAAGTGACAAGAGGATATACGGAAAAATACGCAACAGAGATTGAGAACAAAGTACGGTTCGAGCACAATGAACCTCAGAGGCAATTTTATTACTATTATGGAAATCAATCTGCAGGCGCATGTACAATTGTACCAAAGAAGAATGGAAATTAGAATATGAAACGTTTGTTTATTATGCTGCCATCACTACTTATCGGATTAACCGCTCAGACTCAGAATGTGGTGGATTTATTGTTACTTATACATGACAGTATTGTTGTAGGCGGTTCCATGGACTATTTAAAAGAGACACGAGATAAAATAGATCAACTGACGGGATTTCCTTGCGATATAATAGGAGATACTATCTGGGGTATAGAAATTTTAGAAACGTCACCAGGAGGAGCTTGTAATCTGTCATATTGGACAAATAGTTTTGTCATTTCAGCAACTTGTAGTAATGAGGGAAACTTTATGATAGTGAAAAATGAAAGATTGGTTGATTCGTGTATGACCCGATGGGTGACGACGTGGCAAAAGGATTCGCTAACTACTTTAGGCGACTCTGTGACAACTTTCTCGTATGTTATTTATCGTCCAATTAGAGTAGTTTTCAAGGATAAGAAAATACTATTCTCAACATTTGAATTTGCTGATATACATTATTATATTTCTTATGAGGACAGCGAAGAAATCCGCAAAAAATGGAGAAATTGACATATTAGAAATACCAAAACGGGACATGGGAGGGGACAGACTTCAAAACCAACTTTCACGAATATGGCAGGCTCGGTCATCTGACCAAACGGATTCATCTCGATGCTGACATGACAAGTTATGTTTACGACTATGTAGGCAATCTTATAAAAATAATGATCTTTTACACATACTATGAAATCATATCCCGTTGGGCTGGATTTGCGATTCGGAATCTATGTCCGGGAATGAAATGTCGTGGGCAGCAATAAAAAACCAACATCTTCGTTATATAGTTGATGATGGAAAAACACGGCATACAAAACCACTGTTCTTTCACGGGCAAAGAACGCGACGAGGAAACTGGCTTCGGCTATTTCGGCGCGAGGTATATGGACCATGAGCTGATGACGATGTGGCTGAGCGTCGACCCGCTGGCGGATAAGTACCCGAGCATATCCCCCTACGCTTACTGCGCGTGGAATCCTGTCAAGCTGGTGGATCCGGACGGAAGAGATACTCTCAATCTCGCAGCCAGCAAGTTTCTACGGAAACAAAAAGATATTAGTAATGCACTAATAATTAATGGACATGGCAAAAGCCGCCCACCATTAAAAGAGCTATGGGATTCCATTGCAAATGTCGCAGAGAAAGTTGCCGATGTGGCTGTAGCGGTCTGGGCTGATATTACATCAGGAGAAACGGTGGTATATTATGATGATTTAGATAATGAAGTTGGACGCTCAACGACGTGGTATTTAGATAAAGCGGTAGAAGCTTCTGTAAAGGCTTATAACGATCGTCAGCATTAACCACAGTTGTAAATCACTGGTGTGGGGAGTGAAACCCCACACCATTTAATGTCATTAACGCATGAAAAGCTTTTTACATATTCTTATAATTCTATTACTTCCAATGTATGTTGGCGGCCAAAACGTCATACTGAAAGGAAAAGTAATTGATGGTAAGACAAATAAACCCATAGAATATGCCCACATTCGCTTGAAGAATAGCAGTATTGGAACTATTACAAACACTCTGGGCATCTTTTCAATTGCTTTACCGGCAGAAAAAAGTAAAGACGAAAAAATAAGTGTCTCGATGCTTGGATACAAGACGGTAGAGCAATCCATTGGACAGATTATTACAGACTCATGTATCCGGATGGAACCTAATGCTAAATTATTAGACCCTGTAAAGATAGTCGCTTACAACACTGCAGAGGGTGTCGTCAAAGAATGTATTAGAAGAATGGAAAGCAATTATTGGACGGATACCGCAATAACTCTGTTTTATTTCAGGGACTGGAGATGCCTTAATGACAGCCTATATGAATTTCTCGAAGCAAAGTACGAGTTCTTAGACTATGGATATGGGAAAATACAGAATAACAAAATATCAAAAGATTTGTCGCATATTATAGACACCACATTCATTATAAAGCACTACAATGCCGCTGTAACGGATACCTCTATGGCAAAACGGATATTGCCAGACCCTCGCTACATGCGTCTCTTTAGTTGGTACGGGCATGAGGTTTATTGTGACATTGTCCGTTTCTACAAGGATTTTAATTTGGGTGACACCGTTCATTTGCCAAAAATGAGTCTGACAGAAGTACAGGACGATAAAGGGGTGACGTATTACAGGGTCGAATACATAGAACGGAATAGGACATCGAACAAATGTGAAGTGTCGCTCATCATCAATCAGAGTGATTTTGCAATTGTGGAAGCCAGGATAAAGTATTTAGATTACAAACACAACAGAATACCTAAAATAATTTTCCGTAACAGGATTTCAAAAGATACGGGTAAAAGAACAATGGATGTGGTTCATATGAAATATGGGAAAGTCGATGGAAAGTATCGACTGACGTACTGCCGGAAGGATATCGAGATATTGCTTACTTTGAAAGATGAGTATGCAGACATGGGGATTGCTCCCACAAACACTGTCAGGCAAAATGTAATATTTAAATTTATAGGATATGGCGACAAGGCTGAATATGACAACGATTGGGAACAGCGTTTCTGTTCGCCTCTTCAGTCTGGCATATATCAGTATCAGGAATATGATGGTGCTTGGAAGAATGATTTTGAAACCCCACAATTGGAACTCGATATTCTAGAACAATTATATCAAAGAGGGATTAATTATTAATACTTAATAATCATTCACCGCAGTCTTATTCCTCACGGGGTTGCTCCCCAGCAGAGCCCCGCTATGCTTCAGACTGCGCGGCAAAGATACAAATCTTTTTCCATTCGGCCATCCTGCAATTTGACCTATTGTGACAAAGTACAAAAAATCATCCTGCAATTTGACCTATACGCCCGGAATTATCGTTGTCAGGAAAATTTCATATTATGCATTGTGTTGCCACAAGGTCATAAAAAATGAGCCACGGCAAGCAGAGTGTGCTTGCCGTGGCGATAAATCAATAGAGTTGATGGGGCAGACTTGCAAACGAATACGGAGCAACTATCAGTTGGAAGGTTTCTTCTTCCTGATTTCCTCTGATTTGGTTTTCCTGTATTCAATAGGGGTGGCACCCGTCAGTTTTTTAAACACCCTTATCATCTGTGATGAGGAAGAGAAATTCAAGCGTTCGGCGATTTGGTCTACCGTTAGATTGTCTGGGTCAAAAAGTAGTAGTTTTATCTGTGTCACGGTTCTTATGTCCACCCACTCCATGACTGTGTGATCGGACCTTTCTTTAACCACGACACTTAGATAGTTGGCCGAAACGCCAAGTTTATCGGCATAGTAGGCTATGGAACGCGGAGCAGGACCGTTTGCGTTGAGGAGTTGCATGAATTTTGAAACAATCGCCTGTTTTCGGTCACCCATAGCTGGAGCCTGAAATCCGTTCTGTGCAGAGTTGAGGCCCTGAATGCGGAAAAGCATGGAGATAACGAGATGCTCAAAATCGCGTTTGCCCGCCGTGGGCGATTTGAGTACTTGGTTCATCATTTGGAAGAAATTCTCGAATACCTGTTCCTCGTTGTAGCCGAGTCGTAGCTTTACGGCATCGTATCCAACCAGACCGGCATAGGCCATGTTTGCGAAACGGAAAGAGAGGACACGGGCGTTAAAGTCGCGCGAATGACCGTTAATATTGATAATATAGTTGGCAGGTATCATTAGCAATTCGCCCTCCGAAGTATGAAAGTCCACATAATTCAACGTATGGTCGACAGAGCCTTTCTTAACCAGCATTATACGGTGTTCGGGAGTACGCAAAGGCGCATCAATGACAGCATATTTCACTATTGCCGAATTATCCATAACAAGGCAGAAATCCTTCTCGATAATATTTGCTCCAGTATTGTCGATAACGCGGAGTTCGGCCTTCATCGAATCGTCAATTACTTTTATCTTCTGAGACATATTCTTAACTGTTGTAATTTAAGTATTTTCAATTTGCAAATATACAAATACTTTTTCACATATCGGCAAAAGCGTGTGTCATCGTAGAGAAATTGAGCAAAGCCCGCAAGGAATCAGCAATTTTATTTGACAGAATGACAGTACTTTTGCATCAGAAAACAGGGATAAAAAAGTTTTCAACAAGTGACTGAAAAACCAAGTGATTAAGGGTAAAAATATCAATAAAGAAAGGATAAAAAATGGAAATGACGCAGGATTGTGATGTCAGTGGCAGAAGAAATGTGCGGCCTGACAGAAAGGACAGGATAGCGACCAAACTGTTTTATTGCAGTATCGTGGCGGTGATAATCGCAATCGACATACTGGCAATAATACTGACGAAGTAAAAGTTAATCAACATAATGTTCAACCTCAAAAAACGACCATGAAAGAAGGCACCAGTTAAAAACAAAACATCAAACAGAAACACAAGGCAATGTACAAAAAAACAAACTTAAAAAACAATAATTTATCAAAGTAATAACATTTAAATTTTCAACAATGAAAAAAGTCATCATTCTGCTGGCCTCGGTGCTGGCAATCAGCGCGGCAAGCGCGCAGGAGAAGAAAGGTGGCCTGGTCTTTGAGTGCGGGATAGGGACAACCCGGTACGGAAACTATTCTGCAATGTCGGTCTTTGCCGACCCCAGCGACAGCTACAGCCTGCTGCCGACGAAGTATGTGACATTCGGCTACCGCCACAGCGACGGCTGGTTTGTGGGGCTGACGCTGAACAACGACGGGGGGAACACATCGTTCCAGACCCTGAACGAGAGATTCATTAACTCAAATATCCTGCTCGACTTGCGCAGGTTTTTCACGATGACCGACAGGATAGAGCTGGTGACTGGTGTGGAAATGGGGTTGCTTATCCATAGAAACACCTTCGACTACGACAATGACCATTACTCATTCAGGCGGCATGGCATGAGTGCCCGTTACCTGATGGGTCTGAACTACCAATTGACGAAGAACCAGATTTTCGGGATAAGGGTGCTGTTCCCCTGCTATGGCTCCCTGACGGGCGACAAGCCTGAGCTGCCCACAGGGCTCTCGGCCAACGACAAGACTCAGTCCATCGGCTGTGGCTTTCAGTTCGGGTATGGCATTGAGTTCTGACATCCTATAGACTGCTGAATACACATCCGGCTGCATTCCTGTCGGAAGCTACTTGTTAATTATTCATCAACACACAAAACCTCAAAAGATATGAGAACATCGGCAATTATCTTCGCGTCCATTTTTCTCGCTGCCGCAGTGTCGTGCAGCGATGGGGAGAAGGCTTCTCCCTCACCGTCGGGACGCGTGGCACGGATGACCGTCACGCAGCACACGCCCGACACAGCCTATACGCTACAGTACACATTCCAATGGCAGGACACGCTGCTGGAGTGTGTCAGCTGCCTGCTGCCCGACGGGCGCACCGAGCGGCTGGAGTGCCGCTACGGCGGAACACTCCCGGCGGAAACTGCCGTCTATGCCGCCGACGGCAAGATGCATGAACGGTGGACCTACCACTATGCCGGGAAGAGACTCGTCGGCCAGACCCTCACCATGGACTGCTGCACGGCAGAATGCACCTTCCGATACGAAGGTTCGCGCCCCGTAGGCATCAGCTACCGCCGCCATGCCGCCGATGGCAGGGAGCACGACTACGAACACCGCTTCACATGGAGAAACGGCAACATAGTGGAAGAGCATATCCGCGAAGACGGGACGGAGGTGCAGCGCACGGCATTCCGCTACGGCAATACGCCCAACCCCTTACGACTGCCCCTCGGCATGGAGCTGTCCACCTGCTGGAGCTTGACCCATACGGGCGTGATGGGTGATTACTACCACATGCTTCCATTGCATTTCAGCGCGGGCTGCCCCGTGGCGGCTGTCTGCGACGAGGGGGCATCGTACACGGCAGAGTACTCCTGTGACGAAGACGGACGCCCCGTCAGTGCTACGCTAAAACAAGGCAACATCCGCACCGAAGTCGCTGTTGCCTACTTCTGAACGTTTTCATTAAGACGAGCGTAAAGAGGGTGTCTCAAATGTTTTTTGGAACACCCTCTTTGACATATAACCGATACATCTCCAACATACAAATCTCCTACCCCCATGCCACCTTGAAACCTCGAATACAATTCGCCCCACTATTCCATCACCAGTTTCCAGATAAACCATTTTGTTCCTCCTACACAGCATCTTTTTTCACTTTGCATGATTATTTTTTTCTATGGTTTCAAATTTATTAGTATTTTAGTGTTTTAAAACAAAACGGCTCCACACACGTAAAAGAGTCATATATTGAACATTACAAACAAACTGCCTTATGAAATATAATCGCATCTTATTAAAATTGAGCGGTGAGTCTCTCATGGGAAAACAAAGTTACGGCATCGCTCCCGAAATGTTGGAACAATATGGCCGCGACATCAAGAATGTGGTTGAACAAGGTGTAGAAGTTGCCATCGTCATTGGCGGCGGCAATATCTTCCGCGGTCTCAGCGGCGCCTCCAAGGGCATGGACCGCGTGCAGGGCGACTATATGGGCATGTTAGCCACCATTATCAATAGCATGGCCCTCCAATCCGAACTCGAAAAACAAGGCCTCAAAACCGAGCTCTTGGGAGGCTTGGCCATCGAACCCATCTGCAAAGAGATGTCTCGCCGTCGCGCCATCGAGGCCATGCAGCAGGGACGCGTGGTCATCATCGGTGGCGGCACCGGCAATCCTTTCTTCACTACCGACACCGCTTCCACACTTCGCGCCATCGAAATCAAAGCCGATGTCATCCTCAAAGGTACCCGCGTCGATGGTGTCTATACCGCCGACCCCGAGAAAGACCCCACTGCCACCAAATTCAATACCCTCACTTTCCAAGAGGCCTTAAACAAGAAACTCAAGGTAATGGACCTTACCGCCTTTGCCCTTTGCGAAGAAAACAATCTCCCCATCTATGTTTTCGACATGAACCAGCCGGGCAACCTACTCAAAGTGGTGCAGGGCGTGGCCATCGGCACCGAAATCGTAAAGGGTTAAACTGCCTTCCGCACATCATATATACACCTATCATTTCCAGAATTAATAACATTAAATACACAACGATATGAACGACCTATCCAAAGCCTGCATCGATGAGGCGAAAAACAGTATGCACACCGCCATCAACTTCCTCAATAAGGAACTCGAGAAAATCCGCGCCGGCAAAGCCAATCCCGGTATGCTCGATGGCGTTAAAATCGACTATTACGGCACTCCCACCGAAATCAGTCAAGTGGCCAACATCAACACTCCCGACCCCCGCAGCATCATTATCCAGCCCTGGGAAAAGAGCGTTATCGGAGCCATCAACAAAGCCATACTCGATGCCAACCTTGGCTTCACCCCACGTCATGAAGGCGACATCCTCCGCATCATTATTCCCCCTCTCACCGAGGAACGCCGTAAAGAGCTATCCAAGGCCGCCAAAGTCGAAGTGGAGAACAGCAAGGTCAACATCCGCAACGCACGCCGCAACGTAATGGACAAAGTCAAGAAGCTCAAGGACAAATCTGTACCCGAAGACGAAGTGAAACAAGTAGAGAAAGAGATTCAAGACATCACCGACAAATTCATCGCTGAATGTGACCAAATCTACTCGGCCAAAGAGAAAGAGATTATGACTGTTTAATCATGCGAATGAATCTAAAGGTCTTTGACTCGTTAGAATCCACAAACAAATATTGCGAACTCCTCGATCCTTCCACCGTTGAGGAGTTCACTGTTATTTGTGCCAAGCAGCAAACTGCCGGCATCGGCCAACGCGGCAACCACTGGCATTCCGAGTCCGGTAAGAACCTTACATTCAGCCTCATTCTCAAACCCACATTCCTCTCTGTTGCCGACCAATACCAACTTACCAAAGTCATTGCTTTAGGCATCACCGATTGCCTTCGCCTTTTTCTTCCCTCCCATTCGGATATCAAGATAAAATGGCCCAACGACATATACATTGGCAATAAAAAAGTCTGTGGCATTCTCACTTCAAACAAAATACAACACAACAGCCTCTCCTACTCCATTGTGGGCATCGGCTTAAATGTAAATCAAACTCTTTTCCCCGACTGGATTCCCAACCCAACATCACTCCAACTCGTTCTGGGCAGCGAACTCCCTCTACTCCAAGTACTCAACTCCGCTGTAGAGTGTATATCCCGTCGCTACAACCAGCTCGCCCTCTGCCCTACTCAACCCAATCCCGCTATCGACAACGACTATCTTTCCCAACTGCTCCAACTCGGAATCCCGGCACCATACCTCTTCCACGACTCACCCGTAAAAGCAACCATCCAAGGTGTCAACCGTTTCGGCCACCTTGAACTCACCACCGACAGCGGGGTTCACCTCACCTGTCAGCTCAAAGAATTGAAATACCTATTCTGACTATCGAAGGCTACTCTCCCGAATGAGCCGATCGGCGCATCTTCTCTATCAAGTAATTTATCACCACATCCGATTGGCGGTCAGTGCTGCAGCAAAAAATATAGAGTGTCCGCGACATGTACGACACCCCCACATAGCACGACTCCTGATTGTCCACCTTCTCGTCCTTCACCGGTGCGGGCTTGGTAGGGTCTTTTCTGTCCCGCTGTGTGAACATGGCCACATCCCAGCCCTCTTCCAGCTGTTTCTGCTGCTCCTTGGTGGGAACCGACAAGTTAAACTCCTTGCACATCCAATTCCATCCCTCATCGTCTATCGCTTCCAGCAGTGTCACATCAGCAGTTATTCCTGTATCCAACGTGAAATTGGTCACACTTGCCACCTTTATGTCCGTACGCGATGCATACCTTTTATACAAATCGGTCTGGGCAACAGCGGCTGTGGCCCAAAGCAGCAATCCCAATATCAAAACAATTCTACGCATAATATTTATGCTTTCAGGAAGTTCCAAATATCGTTTATCACCGAGTCGGGCGAACACTGGGTATTGCAGGCCACTATCGGGTCTATTTCCATAGCTTCAACATTCACCACTTCTCTTTGCGTATGCGACAGGGGCTCTTTAACCGTCTCGCGCACTGATGCTACCGCTTTCATTGTTCTTTCGGGTACAATCACCGGCTCTGCTGCCACACGCAGCTCTGTTTCCATAGGCTCCACCGCAACATGTTCCTGGGCATCCTCTTTCTCTACTGCTGCGCTCTGGCCCAAATCAGCCACGTCTACATTGTGGGTCTCCACCTTTGCAATCAATGGCTCATCACCGGTTTCTAGTCCTTGGTTGGTGAACACTGCAAAAAACACTCCAGCCACCAACAACACCGAGGCCACTGCCACAATTCTTCCATTACGCCGACGGCGAATACTGGTGGCTTTTGCATTCGCCATCTGTATAACATCCTCACGATGGGTCAGCCTGTTCAGCTCATCCATCTCGTCAGGAGTGATACTCCCGTCATGATATCGCTGCAGTAATGTTTCTATAGCTTTCATGTCAATAAATATTACTCGTTTCAAACATTCATTTGTCCTATTACTCAATTACCTGAATCATCTGTTCTCCCCTTTCTCAATCTCCAGCATCCGGGTTCGGAGCAGATTATGCCCTCTGTTGAAAAGCCTCTTCACAATGGCAATCGTCAACCCCTTCTTCTTGGCTATCTCTCCCTTTGTCAGTCCTCTCACATAATACAAATCCAACACCTCCCTCTCACTCTTCGGCAGTTCATTCTTCATCTCCCACAGCATCTTCAACCTCCGCTCGTCAACATCATCATCCTGCTCCACGGTTTCCGGCATATTCTCCACCAGCACATACTCCTTCCCCTTTACCATCTTGTAGCATTGGTTATACAACACCTGCAGACAATACTTATAAGGGTCTTTCACCCACGTCTTCGACATCGTCACAGCCAATGCCTCCTGCACCACATCCTCCACATCCGCCTCGTTCTGTAACAGAACAAATGCCATCCGGTACAAATCCAGATAGTGGTCGGCCAGCATTTGTTTGTCACTTTCCTTCATTCCTATACTATATCGTTTACATCATATATGTGTCTTTTGTTCATTAAAGAGCTCACTCCACCCCGTTAATTTAACATCTTTTAGCGTATCTTGGCAATTCTTGTAATATTTTTAACTCTTCCCCGCAAACTTCACAACATATCTGCTGCGGACCGTTGGTGATGCAAAGGTAGGGAACCTGTAACACAATGTTATATCGGCATGCCTGGTCCATCACCTTCTGGCTCAATGCAACCGTTTCCCTCTTGCATTCCACAATAATATAGGGTCTCACATCACAATCATACACCACAATGTCGCACCGCCGCGTCATCCCGTTCAACTCCAGCGCACCCTCCACCTGCATCAACTCCAGCGGATAGCCCAGCTCGTAGTGAAGATAATGTATATAGTTCTGGCGTACCCACTCCTCGGGTGTCAAAGCCACATACCGCCGGCGCACAATATCAAAAACCATATTGTGCCCGTCAACATTCTTCACCTTAATATTCCGTCTCTGGTTGCTCATCCTCTTCTCCCACAGGCTGCTTTTGTTTCAACCCGTTATTAATCTTATATGTGAAACCAAGCGTTACGGTGGGAGATATTCGGCGCGACTTCACATCACGGTTCAGTTGGCTGGTGTGCGTAACGTGACCCCAGCCACCAGTGGCAAACACATCGCCCACACGCAAACTCACCGAACCCCGCTTGTTCAACACATCTTTCTTCACAGCCAAGTCAAACCAGTAGGATGATATCATCTTGGTCTGCAAATCGTGCCACGGGGCATAGTACTGTCCCGAGAACTGGATTGTCCAGTCGTTGGGCAAATTCATAAACGAGGTGAACTTCACATTGGCCTGTAATGCCGAGTCCGACTTGTTGTCCAACAAAGCGGTACCCTCTATAATGCTTTCAAACAAATTCACACTCACATTTACCTTCCACCACTTGAATACCTGCCAGTCCACTATAAACTCCAATCCGTAGTTAAATCCCTTGTCCAGATTCTGCCAAGTGCTGGCCCAGTAGCCGTCATACTGGGAGTTGTAGGGCATCCACCACGAATAGCGCATATTCGACACCGAATCCCACACATAGCCATATCGCGTCATCATATTGTTGGTCTGTCGGTAGTAGGCACAGGTATAGATGTTCCATTTCTCCAGACTCAAATTATACGACAGCTCGAAGGCATTGGTAAACTCCGGATCCACATTGGGATTGCCAAACGATAGCTCCTGTCCCTCGCGCACATCCATATACGGGTTCAGCGTCCACATGTGGGGGCGGCGCACACGGCGGCTATAACTAAGCTGCATGCTGTTCTTCTCGTTAATCTCATACGATACATGAACCGTGGGATACAACTCCGGATAACTCTTGTGGACCGCTTGTGTCGAAGGATGGTTCAAATCATAGCCGTGAAGATAGGCATACTCGAAACGCAAGCCACCCTGGGCCGACAGCTTCTCGGTAATTTTACCTCCCACAGTACCATACACCGCATGCACTTGTTGATTGTAATTATAATGGGTCGACGACGACGAATCATAGTACCGATACAAGTTGTGCGACTGGTCGTATTCCGTCCTGTAATAAACCGCGTTCTGGTCCGGCCAATCCATCTGGCCCTCATATCCCGTCTCCGCCTTCCATGTCTCGGCAAACGGGTGCACATAGTTCACCTTCACGTTAAGAGCCTTATGGTGGTTCTCGGTCTCGGTTTGACGCAAATAGTAGTTCTCCCACATCGGGTTGCCATACAAGGCCACCATCGTGTCGCGGTATTGCTGCTCCTGCATCCCGTTCCCCTTCACATGCCGCATCGAGAATGTGGCGTCGGCCGTCAACTCACGATCCTTCTCGTCAAACTTTTTCACATAGCTCAGATTGAACACATGGTTCACATTCCCGTTCCTGTTAGTGTCCAGCTGCATATAGTCCAACAAACCGTTACTGAAAAGGTCGGTCGAGAATATCTCACTAGTGCGGTTCCTCAATCCGCCACGCAACTGGTACGAAAGCAACACACTGTTCTTTTCATTAATATGGTATTCTCCACCCACTTTCATACTTCCCATATAGTTCTGGCGCATGCTGTACTGCTCCATACTGTCCTTCGACCACGCTGCCCCGTTCCTCAGGCGCTCGCGCTCCGAATGGCCGAAACTTCCACGGCTGCGAATTCCACCGTCAGCCGAGAAAAACAGGTTATACTTCTCAGTAGAATAATTCAAATTCACACCCCCCATCACCGTAGGTATGAACTTCTGCATTCTGTCGGGAATCAAAAAAGGAAGCGGCGCTCCGCCATTCAGATTCACCACACCGTTCAATCCCAATGCGGCACTGGTCTTCTCTTTCAGCTTGATGTTGATAATACCGCTCATACCCTCGGGGTCGTATTTTGCCGACGGGTTGGTGATAACCTCCACATTCTCAACCGAGCTGGCGGGTATTTGTTCCAGCAGTGTCTCCAAATCGTTGCCCATCAGCTCGTAGGGGCGGCCGTTTATAAGCACTTTTACATTCGATGAGCCACGCAGCGACACATTCCCGTCGTTGTCCACCGACACACTGGGCACACTCTCCAGCACGTCGGTCGCCGTACCGCCGTTCGCCACCAGGTTCTTGTCCACATTCACCACCCGCTTGTCCAGCTGGTACTCAACCATCGTGCGCTCCGAGCGGACCACCACGGCATCCATCATCACAGCGTTGGGCGAAATCTCTATCTTGCCCAGATTCACCGAGCTGTGGCTCCCGCTCAACACCACCGTCTCGGGGTGGAACCAAGTGGAATAGCCCATAAACGATACCCGAACCAAATACCGTCCATAGGCCGCCTGAATAGAGAAACTGCCATTGCTTCCGGTCACCGCTCCGGTCACCAGACTCGAGTCCTTGGCCGAGAGTACAGCTACCGAAGCGTACTCCACAACGTGCCCTGTGGTCTTGTCATACACGCGGCCGCTAATCTTGCCCTGTGCCATCAATCCCGACACAGCCAGCATGCCGCACATCATCATCGTAAGTGCTTTCAAATTCATTTCCTGTTCTTTATCAAAATATGTTCATACCGCTCATCGCGGCAGCTGATTTCCACGAAAGAAACCATCCATCAATTCTTGGGCTGGCGCACATAATGCGGCATCTCAAAAGGTATGGGCAACGAAAACTCAATCAACCCGCCAAACTTGTCGCCATCATACCAAGGCACCTGATATATCAGCTTCTTCACCCCGTTCTTCTCGATGGTGTACGCATTCAGCTTCTCGTTCTCGAGCAAATCCTTCAGAATGGCTGCCGCGTGTGGCGGATGGCAGTTGAACAGATTGTTACCTATAATCTTTTGCCCGTGGCTGTTCACATTGGCCGAACACTGGTTCATATCCAGAATATTCCCTTCGGTGTCGCACACCGTGATGGCCATTCCTTTCAATCCTTCAAAAAAATTATCCATATCCGTGTTGTGTTATACTTTATTACTTTGTTCTTTTCTTGTTGCTCCGCCGCAGCTCCAACCGCAGCTCCCTCCGGCTTCCTTCTGTCTTCCTTCCGGCTTCGCTACCTATTTACCCCTTCTACATCTCTTCTTAACCTTTTCTTAAGCCGAAAGGTGAAGAACTGGCAAACATATTGTGAACCCATAGTGGACCTATAGCGAAGCTACAGCGAAGGAGCAGTGAAGGAGCAGTGAAGGGGAAGTGGTGGGGAAGTGGTGGGGCAACGCAAAAAATTATTGGCTATGGAGTAACAGCAGGGTGTTGATTCCAAAGCCAATAATTTTAAGCGATTAAGCATTATTATGCATTGATGGCGGCCAAGGCGATGCTGTAGAGTTTGGTCTTGGCGCTGTCGCCGCGGCTGGTGAGGATGCAGGGCACTTTGGCACCGACAACCATGCAAGCCAGCTCGGCACCGGCAAACTTGGTGCAGGTTTTGTAGAACACGTTGCCGCTTTCGATGTTGGGGAAGAGGATGCAGTCGGCATCGCCGGCCACTTCGCCGCCCACCTTTTTGGTCTTGGCGCTTTCGGCATCGATGGCCACATCGAGGGCCAAGGGTCCGTCGATTATGGCACCTTTTATCTGGCCGCGCTCACCCATTTTGCTGATGATGGCAGCTTCGACGCATGCGGGCATACCGGTCGACACCTGCTCGGTGGCTGCGAGGATGGCCACTTTGGGTTTGGCAATCTCGAGGTTCTTGGCGGTGGAGATAAGGTAGCTCAGTATTTGTTGTTTCTGCTTCATATCAGGAGCGGGGACGATGGCCACGTCGCTGCAAACGAGCAGTTTGTGATAGCTGGGCACTTCGAAAACGGCCATGTGGGTCAGCATGTCGTTCTTTTTGCCGGGCATCAGGCCGGTTTCCTTGTTGAGGATGGCACGCATATACTTGTCGGTGGAGAGGAGGCCCTTCATCAGTATGTCGCCTTTGCCTTCGCGGATGAGGGAGACGGCCTTCACGCCGGCTTTGTTCTCGTCAGCTTCCTGTACCAGTTCAAATTTGTCGGGGTTGATGCCTTCTTCGGCGCATATTTGCTTGATGGTGTCAATATCGCCCACCAGAGTGGCGTCGACAATGCCTTTGTCTACAGCAGCGCTGACAGCGCCGATGGTATGGGAGTCGTTGGCATAAGCAGCCACAAGTTTTTTCTTCCCTTTGGTCTTGACAAGCTCCAAAAGGTCATCTAATTTGGTAATCATCTCTATTTAAAGTTTTTAAAGATTAAACAATTGTTGTACAATGCTGCAAAGATACAAAAATTATTTTACTTACAAGATATTTTTGTAACTTTGCAAACGGAATGCCATTTGTTGAAAACATACGTAACTATCGGAGTCTGTCAATAGTAGGCCTGGAGAAGAATACCGGCAAAACGGTTTGCCTCAATTATCTTTTGGGGCGGTTGAGCCGTTTGGGGGTATCGACTGCGGTGACCTCTATCGGGGTGGACGGGGAGCAGGTGGACTCGGTATATGCCACCGCCAAGCCGGAGGTTACGCTGTATGAGGGGATGCAGTTTATCACTTCGAAGAAACATTATTTCCAACGGCAGCTGGTGTCGAAGATACTGGCGGTGGACGAGCGGCGGACGGCGTTGGGGCAGCTGGTGACATCGGAGGTGGTGTGTGCGGGGAAGGTGCTGCTTTCGGGTGCCGCCACAACGGGAGTGCTGCGTCAGCAGATAGAGCAGTTCAGGCGAAACAATGTGCAGCTCACTGTGGTGGACGGGGCTTTGTCGCGTCTCAGCCTGGCATCGCCAACGGTGACGGAGGCCATGATACTGGCCACCGGGGCAGCGGTGTCGCCCAATGTGCAACAGCTTATTTCACGCACCAAATTTGTGTTCCGGCTGATTAATCTGCCCGAGGTGTCCGAGGGGCTGCGCGAAACGCTTTCGCGTATCGAGTCGGGATTGTGGATATTGGATGCCGATGGGCAGGCACACGATTTGGGCATTGCCTCTGTGTTCCTGCTGGGGCAGGACAATAAGGACCTTTTCGCCCAGGGGAACACGCTCTTTGTGTCGGGGGCGGTGAGCGACCGCTTGCTCAAATTCCTCACTTCAAGGCCTCATATCAAGGACATTAAATTGATAGTGCGCGACTTCACCAAACTATTTGTCACTCCTGAGGTGTACAACAACTATGTGCGCAGCGGCGGGACGCTGGAGGTGCTGCAGCGGTCGAACCTTGTGGCAGTGTGTCTCAATCCTACTTCGCCGCAAGGCTATACCCTTAATTCGGAAGAGACCTGCCAGCGGTTGTCGGAAGCGTTGAACTGTCCGGTATACGATGTGCTGAAAAGCAACATGTAACCACCTCACTCTGTAGTTGGGCATTGGCTCTTGCCCATATCCGACAAGAAAAAAATAGTAGTCTTAATTCCATTAATACTCAGTATCTTATGGCGGTACTAGGGTTGATCTATGAGAAAAATTTGTGGGATTGGAAAATCTTTTGTAACTTTGCATTCTGAATAATAGTCGATTAAAGAATCCAATAATAACTAAAAGTATCAAATATGTCAAAGATTTCCAAACATTTATTCATGATTGTTGGGGTTTTCGTCATTTCGATATTCCTTTTCACAGGATGTTTGAAAGAAGGGAACGACACAATCGTGCTTCCTCTTCCTGACGGAAAGATACCCTACTCGCTTATCCCCGAGAGTCTGCAAGACTCTCTGCGGGCACACGGCTTCGAAATCAACGAAGGAATAGAGCCTCCCATGATTATGGGGAAATACCTTTCCTCGCCGATGCAGTTGCAGTATGCCTCTGACAATTATATTAACGATTTTGCGGATCTCTATATGCTGTTCGAGGGGCAGAACCGTCGCGGTGTAGTGAGATACTCCGAATCGCAGAGAGACACCGTTGTCGGCAATTCGCTTATGGCGAATGTGATAGGCAAAGGTGACAAATTTTCTATGTACTGCTACCAGAAGGTGTCGCACTGCAACAGCGAGGGCGACACGTTGTGGAACTGCAACACCGCCACAGTGGTGTCAGGCACCATTACCGATACGGGTATTGCCAAGTGCCAGTACACCACTATCATCCTTGACCACTGGGCTGTAAACAACTACTACGATTCGCGCATTCCCAAAGCCGAGACCTACCGCATTTGGAACGACGGCGACGGATTTGCAACCAAATTAACCAAGTAATAAAAGGAAAGGTGTTTGATTATGAGACATAAATTATTCTTTATTTCCATTCTAGTGCTGGCAAGCAGCATTGCCAGCGCACAGGTTGCCACCACCGACACCGCCAAGACAGACAGCAATGCTGTAAAAGTGTCGGAAGAGATAGTGTTTCCGCGCACCTTGATTGGTATACGCGGGGGTGTGAATTTGGCCGATATGGTTTATTCGCACGCTCCGGTGGACCGCTATTCACATTTCCTGCAGTTGAACGGCATGGGAGGGCTTTTCTTCCACTTCCAACTGGGTAAAAGCAATTTCTCCCTGCGTCCCGAAGTGAGCTATGTGGGCCGCGGCGACTCGCTGCAATGGCTTGACGTGAACTACAAGTTCAAGGCCCATTATCTGGACTTCCGCCTGCCTATCATGTATAACTTCCGCATCCCCAACAGTGTGGTTTCGCCCTACGTGATGGTGGTGCCGCAGTTCAATATGCCCTTTGGAGGACGCATCAGCTATACTGCTGACGATTTCCCCAAGAGGGTGACCACCAACATCACCACTGCCGACATCAATAAATATGACGCAAGTGTGATGTTCGGGGCCGGCATCGACTTCCTGATCCGCACCAAGGGTATACCGCTGCTGATGTCGGTTGAGGCCGGATACAATATCGGACTTCTCAACAATTTCGCCCAACGCGAGATAAAGGACAACCCCGATGTGGCAGTGGACAACCGCTCCAATATCCTGAACAAATTCCTCGGCGCCGAACTGTGGCAGGAGAGACGCAAAAACCGCGGTATCGAGATAGCCCTGCGACTGGCCATACCTCTGGACGGCAAGAAAGCCGTTGAGGAGAAGGTGGTTGAGGAGCCTTTGATTGACGAGGCGGGGGAAAACACTCCCGACACAGTCTACATTCTTGTTGGCGACACCACCCCGAGGGTTCCCGACACCGTGTATATCACCAAACCGAGCAAACCCGCAGTGAGCGGTGCCAACATGAAGTATGAAGTGAAGGACTGCTACTCGTTTGCCGAGATGTATGCATTCATCACCCTGGGTGTGGACATCAGCGACAAGCGCATCTGCCTCTTCAACATCAACTTCAACTTTGACTCCTACCGTCTGCGTCCCGAATCGAAACAGCCGCTCAACGATGTGGCCATGATGATGAAGGCCTATCCCGAGATGCGTATTAAGGTATACGGACACACCGACAGCATCGGCAGTGACGAATACAACGACAAGCTCTCGTTGATGCGCGCCCGCTCGGTAATCAACTACCTCAAGTCGCAAGGCATAGACGGTTCGCGTATGGAACCCGAAGGCTACGGCCGCAGATATCCCGTGCAGAGCAATCTGGACGACCAAGGCCGTTTCCAGAACCGCCGTGTGGAGATAGAGGTTCTGAACATCGGTATGCGTATCACCGGCGATGACAAAGAAGCCGAGAAGTAGCATAAAAAAAGAATAATAACTAAAAAATCATATCTATGTTTAAAACAGTCACATCCAAAGCAGCAGCCGTAATGTTGACACTCTTCTTTGGCATAGCTGGCGCCCTGCAAGCACAACAGGCCATCACCATTAGTGGTGGGGATGTTGCCACCGGGGCGGGAAGCTTGAGTTTCAGCTGTGGAGAGGTCGCGGTAAAGACCTCCATAGCTCCAGCCGTAACGGTAATCAACATTACCGAGTCTTTCTCCGAAGGAGTGCAACAGCCTTTCACCGACCGAGACGGGGAGAGATACGACGGCATTGAAAGCCTCACAGTCAACGTGGCCGTATACCCCAATCCTACCACAAACAATGTGGTATTTGAGTGCGACCAGCTGACCAACCAGCTGACTTACACCCTCTACAACAGTAACGGCCAAACCCTTCAAGAAGGCACCTACAAAGGAGGCCAGCAACTAATCGATATGCAAAAATATGTTGCCGGGAATTATGTGCTGAAGATTGCCAGCACCGACAGCAAACAAATGAACGTTTATAAAATTATTAAGGCAAAATAGTTATGAAGAAACTTCTCATTACCATTATCTCGATTATCGCTCTGGCGGGAACCGTATTCGCCCAGGCTCCCCAGGGATTCAACTATCAGGCAGTAGTGCGCAACACTGCCGGACAATTAATGTCGAACAGAAACGTAGGTGTTCGCATCAGCATTCTGCAAGGCTCGGCCACCGGTGCTACCGTATATCAGCAAACCGAAAACATCTCGACCAACGCCAACGGTCTCTTCACCATTGTGGTAGGCGACAACTCGTCACAGTTTGCTGCCATCAACTGGTCAAACGGACCATACTTCATCAAGAGCGAGGTGGACCCCCAGGGCGGCAGCAACTACACCCTTTCCACCACACAGAAGATTCTGGCCGTGCCCTATGCACACTATGCCGATGTGGCACGCAGCATAACCGAAGACTTTGAACTCAACGAACGCGACCCCTATTTCCGCCAATGGGGTTTCCTCTACGACAGTCTCCGCAATGCTCCCACACGCTTGAGTCAGTTTATCAACGACCTTAACTTCCTCACTCCCGCTGACCTGCATCTCTACATGCACGGTGACACTCTCTTCCTCAATGGCAGCACATACGTTATCCTCCCCGGCACCACCGGTCTTACCCACATCGAATGGGACAGCGTGCTGCACCACCCCACTCACCTGAGCCAGTTTATCAACGACCTTAACTATTTGACCGCGGGTGATATCACCATCAATGGTGACACACTCTTTTTCAACGACAGCACCTATATCATCCTGCCCAACGTAACCACCATCGAGTGGGACAGCGTGCTGAACCACCCCACCAACCTGAGCCAGTTCTACAACGACCTCGGATTCATCACCACCGAGACTCAGGGTCTGAACGATGTTATTGCCAACAATAACAACGCCTACGGCCAGATTAAGAACCTCAGCTATCCTACCGATTCGCTCGACGCCGTGAACAAGGCTTATGTCGACAACGCCATTGCCGATGCCGTTGCCGCACTCAACAACCGTATTGACAGCCTATTCAACAGCATTGACAGCATCACAAATAACTACGAATCCCGCATCAGAGAGCTTGAACACCCGAAGATTCCCGGCACTCTGCCCGGCATCTTCAGCGTCAGCGCCAACACCAAAGTCAACTTCTCGCAGGGCAACCTCCAATATCGTCCCCGTATCAAGACCTGGCGTTTCGCTTCCCACCAGTACGACATAGCCGGCAGCGACAACAACAATGTATTTATGCAGGCTTACTGCTCCACCTGGGTTGACCTCTTCGGTTACGGTACCAGCGGTTGGGACGGCGGTGCCGGCCGTTACATGCCCTATGAGACCACCACCAACGACAGCGAATATACCGAAGCCGTCGACGGTAACGACCTGATTGAGTTCTACGCCAACGCCGACTGGGGATTCTACAACCCCATCATCAACGGCGGCAACCAGATGGCCCTGTGGCGCACCCTCACCTACAGCGAATGGACCTATTTGCTGAATCTCCGTCCCAATGCCACACAGCTTAAAGGTATGGCCACTGTGGAGAGCACTCCCGGCTACATCATCCTGCCCGATGATTGGCACTGCCCCTCTGGTCTGAACTTTGTCAACACCGACACCAGTTACACCACCAACGTCTATAACGCCAGCGCTTGGGCTCAGATGGAAGCTGCAGGTGCTGTGTTCCTGCCTGCTGCAGGCTCCCGCACCGGTAGCGTGACTACCAACATCGGCACTCTGGGCAACTACTGGACCGCCAGCCACGTAAACGGCACCACCGGCTACTCCTTCCATATCGCCCCCAATGCCAACACCATGCAGAACATCATGAACTACTCCACGGGCTGCTCTGTCCGACTGGTAAGAAATTACTAACACTCAATATCCATTCCTACATAGAAATAGAATAGGATATAATACTGCCGAACTCCACCCTCACACGGGTGGAGTTCGGCGTTTTTTTTAGAACTTGTGAGAGAGGTCCGAGAACGACTGACAGGACAATACTAATCTGTCACAAAGCGTGTTGACCGATATGGAATAAGCTAAGCATCTTGGAGAAAGAGCTTAGCAGAGGCTATCAGATCGGGATGGCACGAAAGCATCTCGGCTATCTTGATTGCCTCGTGGGGGACTTCGTCGCTATCGTCGGGGATAAGCGAATAGTCTATGAATCGATTAATATTCTGTGCCGTAAGGGGAATATCTACCATATTCTCCACAAAGCCCCTTACCCGCAACCGGCGGCACGAGATTCCAAGATTTCCATAGTGGGTGGTTATCATAGTCAACGAATCCCGTTTGTGCATCAGGGAGGCCAATGCCTGCACCAGAGCCTTTCCCTCGACGGGATTGGTGGTGCGGGCAGGCTCGTCCACAAGCACCATAAGATGTTCCGACTGGCTACGTCCCACAACATCGCTGATGCGGGTAATCTCGGCGGCGAAACTGCTCAATCCGTTCATCTCGTTCTGCTCATCGCCAATGCAGAACACCACATCGTCGAAGCAAGGAAGGCAACAATCGGCAGCAGGCACCGGGAAACCGAACTGATACATTATCTGGGCCAGCCCCACGCTCTTCAACAGGACTGTCTTTCCGGCCATATTGGCTCCGGTCACAAGGGTCACACCCTCGGTCAAGTCGATATCGATAGGTTGATAACGGAGCCCCACCTCTTCATTATGCAGCCGCAAACGAGGATTGAACAGGCCCTTAATGAAATAGCGTCCTTCGTAGTCCCCTGAAGGACGCAAGTCCCATTGTTTGGAGAGGTAAGCTCTGGCCATCACAAAATCGATATAGGCCATGGTTTCAAGCACCTCGGAGAGCTTGGCAGCATAGGGATGAAGCATGTCGCACAGACGGTCAATGACCTGGTGCTGATACTGGTTCTGAAGGTCTATCAACGCCGCCTTCTCCGACTCCTCGGCCTGTTTCAGCTGTTTGCGCAAGGGGGCCAGCCTATTGTCGTAACTGTCGTAGATATAGAAATTGGGGATACCCGTATTGTCGGGGTCAAGGATATGGAACACCTCCCGCACATCGGGAACGGGGAATAAGGCTAAAAGGTTTAGCTGATCAAGTGCCTGGCGGGCGATATTGGCTATGTACGACAGATTCTTCAATTCGAAAAGCTCCACTTCGTCCAACACGATGTGGGATTGGAGACTCTGGATAGTGGTATGCAAGTCGTGAAGCTGCATTAACTGGTGTCGCAGCGTGTTGACTGCCTGAGAGGCATCGGCAAGCGACAAAGTGTTTAGCATAGCAGAGACAGCCTCCTTTTCATGCTGAAGGTCATCGGGATTGGATATCCACTGCTGCTCCATCATACGGCGCCGACCCGCAGCAGACATGAATTCCATATTGTCTGCAACAAACTGGAATCCCGGCACCTCTTTTATCTTAGTTTTTATTGTCATGTAGCAAGTTTATATTGGAAATAACGATGCAGCTCAATAATTATTGTGGCACTATCCCATAGCGATGGTTTTCTGCTGATTGCCAATGAAAAAGTACATTTCACCCGAATACATTTTGGAGCAATGCAGAAACCGGAATAGGGATATGAACGAAATAATGTAAACCAATTCAGTTTAACCATCCTAAATCTGTCAACCCTTTTCAGGGAATGTCATACGGAGGCAAAGATACGAATAATTTGTAAACTGGAGATTACAAAAAACAAAAAAAATGTAATCTAGAGATTACAAATATCGTATTAGACAGGCTCAACAAAAAAAACGTTGCGGCAACTGCTGCAACGTTCTTTGGGGAGCGGAAAGGAAGGGATTCGAACCCTTGAAGCGCTTTTAACGCTTACTCGCTTTCCAGGCGGGCCTCTTCAACCACTCGAGCACCTTTCCGTGATTTGAATTTTTCAGTCGTTTAGGAGTGTTTTTCCCTCGCGAAATCGGATGCAAAAGTACACCTTTTTTTAGAAATAGCAAAAAAAAATGTATATTTGCATCAAAAGAAATTAAATAACGCTACACTAAAACAATTAAAGATGAAAAGATTAGCTATTTCAATTATGACGATCACAATGCTCGCCACGTTGGGTTGCAAGAGCAACAAAACGGAAGAAAAATCGGAAATTCAACAGAAAGTTGACGAATATGCCGAGTTCACTTTGACCACCGATTTGAGTGTGTTGAGTGAAAAAGAGAAGCAGTTGATTCCTGTCTTTATCCAGATTGCCGACATTATGGACGACCTGTATTGGGACCAGTATTTCGGACCGGAAAACCGGAAGAACCTTGACACCATTACAGACCCCGCGGTGAAAGCCTTTGCCATGATACAATACGGAGCCTGGGACCGTTTGGGCGAGGAGCGCCCGTTCATACCGGGATATGGTGAACGTCCCGCAGGCTGCAACTTCTATCCGCTGGATATGACTGCCGAGGAATACGACGCATTGGCAGACCCGGAGAAGAGCAGCCAATATACCGTGATACGCCGCAATGCTGAAGGAAACCTGATAGTGGTGCCCTATCATGTGGAGTATGCCGACCGTCTGGCCAAAGTGGACAGCCTGATGGGCGTGGCCATCGACTTGGCCGAGGATGCCGGACTGAAGAAATATCTGACCGAGCGCAGGAAAGCCCTTTTGACCGATGACTACTACGCCAGCGACCTTGCTTGGATGGATATGAAACAGAGCCGTCTGGACTTTGTGGTTGGACCTATTGAAAACTACGACGATGCCCTTTATGGCAGCAAGACTTCATACGAGTCGTTCATACTGGTGAAGGACGAGAAATGGAGCAACGACTTAGCCAAATTCGTGAAGATGCTGCCCCAACTGCAGAGCGAGCTGCCTTGCGACCCGAAGTATAAACCCGCAATGGCAGGTGCCGAAAGCGACCTGAATGTGTATGATGTGATTTATTATGCCGGTGATTGCAATGCGGGTTCGAAGACCATTGCCATCAACCTGCCCAACGATGAGCGCATCCACAAAGAAAAGGGTGCCCGCCGTCTGCAACTGAAGAACGCCATGCAGGCCAAGTTCGAGACCATCCTAATGCCCATAGCCGACCTTCTGATTAACGACGACCAGCTAGACAATGTGAACTTCAACGCTTTCTTCAGCAACGTGTGTTTCCACGAAGTTGCACATGGATTGGGAATCAAAGAGACCGTGAACGAAGGCAAAAGCCTCCGCGAAGCATTAGGGAGCCAATACAGCGCTTGGGAAGAAGCCAAGGCTGACATTTGCGGACTGTTTCTGACCACCCGTTTGATTGAAATGGGCGAGATAACCAACTGCACCAAAGAGGATGCCTTTGTAACCTTTATAGCAGGCATATTGCGCAGTGTGCGGTTCGGTGCCACTGAGGCCCACGGTATTGCCAACATGATGTGCTTCAACTATCTGCAAGACAATGGTGCATTCACCCGCAACGAAGCTGGCAAATATGTTATTGATGTGAACAAGGCAGAAGAGGCCATGAAGAGCTGGGCCGCTATGATTCTGAAAGTGGAAGGCGAAGGCGACATAGAGTTTGCCAAGAGCTATTCGGCTAAGAACGGCAAAATACGTGCCGACCTTCAGAAAGACCTCGAGACGATACGCACTCATAATATTCCCCGCGACATTCGCTACAACCAAGGTTTGAAAGCCCTGGGACTTGACAAATAAGTCGTCCCGTTGAGTCCGCATAGACCCCAAACGACTACTCAAGAAGCCGCCATCCATTCCCCTACAGGAAAAATGGGAATGCCGAATGGCGGCTTCTTTATTTCTACTCCTGTTAGCACCCAAACGATAGCTATATTACAACACGATTTACGTTTAGTTAAAAATCAAAAAATAAATATAACAAAAAAGACACTGAATAAAAAAAAAAGTGTAAATTTGCATTTGGTATAATCTGTGTCATATATATATAATAAACAGATTATTGGTGGATTACGTTAGCGACCTTGGATAGGGAAGCGCGTTGAAAAGGAGCATTTATAGCCTGAAATCTTCCAGAAACTCCAACTACTTGATTGGAGGAGGGGAAGAATTGTAACTAATAACAAAAAGACTACCACGGGATGATTCCGGAAGACATACACTGGTTTGCAGCCAAGGTTCACTACAACCGGACACGGCCCATCGCAGAACAGTTGATAACTGACAAAGTGAACTACTACATACCTGAAATAATCAGTTCATTACTGTTCGTCCAATCGACCGAGAGCTATGTGAAACAATTAGAACAAAGAAACTTCGACCGTTTGTGGTTTTACCGGGATTTGTTGACGAACAAACCATCGGCAATTCCTGAGAAAGAGATGGACATATTTATCTTCGTGTGCTCATCAGGCAAAGAAGGACTGACCTATCTGGGTGATGACAAACCGGAGTATCACGAAGGCGATTTGGTGAGAGTGACTGAAGGGCCCTTCAAAGGAGCGGTGGGTCACATAAAACGAATAAAAAAAGACAGAAGATTGATAGTTAGCATCAGCGGAATAGCCGCAGTAGCCACATCATACATTCACCCACAATTCTTAGAAACTGTTAAGGTATGAGGCGACCATTATTTCCTCTTGACCCTATAAAAGAGAAATTTTACTACCCAGGAAGACATTTTGTTGAACAGGGGAGCGAAGGATGCAACGAATTGGATCTTGATACAATAGATGATGCCGATGTGAGAAAGGTTTTCGAGAACGTCGAAACCCTACCCATCAAGCAAGTATTCCGGTGGTTTCTGGACCACAAAGACGAATTTGCCCCCTCAACTCTTCTGTGGAGTATGAAGCACAACGGAGGAGATCCTATCCCTCCGAGGGAGGATGGCGGATTGTATCATGCCATAATTGTTCAACGCCCCTTACATACCATATACGAACTGGATGTGTTTCTTGCCAATGCCAACCGAAATCTGGACAATGGAGGGTATTTGGTATGCAACTGCAGGACATCGGCGGTGAAAAAAGCCGTTATTTACAGACGGTATCCCAAAGGAATTAACCGGATATACTATGGTGTGCATTATATTTGGCACCGGGTGTTCCCAAAAATCAAGGGGTTGAAAGAGATTTACTTTGCCGTGACCAAGGGGAGGAACAGAACATTCCACCGTGTTGAAATATTAGGCAGGCTATATCATGCCGGTTTTTCAGTGATTTATGAGAACACGGCTCATGGAGAGTTCAGGGTGGTGGCAAAGAAAGTGAAAGAGCCCATAACGGAAGGGATACCCAGTTCCTCACCAATAGCCAAACTGAGGCGTGTTGGCAAAGGGGGTAAAATAATCACTGTGTACAAATTCCGCACTATGTATTCTTACAGCGAATATATACAGGAATATGTGTACCAGCACCGCCGATTGGACAAAACCGGGAAATTCTACCACGATTATAGAGTCAATGCAATAGGGGCTTTTTTGAGGAAGACATGGCTTGACGAACTCCCGATGGTAGTCAATATGCTGAAAGGTGAGATGAAGTTAGTGGGAGTTAGACCATTGTCTCAGCAGTTCTTCAATCTATACACCCCTGAAATGCAGGAACTACGCATTAAAACCAAACCAGGACTATTGCCCCCCCTCTATTACGAGAAAGAGCAACCCGAAACCCTTGAAGGAATCCAAGAATCGGAGCGACGGTATATTGAGTCATATCTAAAACATCCGTTTGTCACAGATTGGAAATATTTTTGGGGAATTGTAGGGAACATCTTACTGAAACGCAAGCATTCACATTAATAGCAACCGGAGTGGGTTTAAAAGCCCATCCTTTCAACAAAACGAAATACTACAATTATACATGAGCGAAATACAAGAATGGACAACTGTCATCAAGCCAAAAGACAAATTTTGGTCAGTAGATTTTAAAGAGTTGTGGAAATACCGTGATTTGACAACGCTATTTGTAAAGCGTAACATCATCACACAGTACAAACAAACCATCCTGGGTCCATTATGGTTTGTGATACAGCCGATAATGACTGTATTTATGTACATGGTTGTATTCGGTGGAATTGCCGGTATCGGAACTGACGGAATACCGCAACCGTTATTTTATTTGGCCGGAACATGTATGTGGCATTACTTTTCGGACTGCCTGAACAAAACATCGAACACATTCGTGTCGAACAGCGGTTTGTTTGGAAAAGTCTATTTCCCCCGTCTTATAGTTCCAATAGCCAATGTGACTTCAAATCTGCTCAGGTTCGGAATACAGCTTAGCCTATTCATTGTGGTATACATCATATACGCTATTATTGGATGCGAAGCAACTGTGAACTGGTATGCATTGCTTTTCCCCGTATTAGTTGTAATGATGGCCGGTCTTGCATTAGGCTTTGGTATCCTGATATCGAGCCTGACAACCAAGTATCGTGACCTACAAATCCTTTTCTCTTTCATTGTGCAATTGTGGATGTACGCCACACCTATCGTATATCCTTTGAGCCTTGTGAAAGGAAAGACCGCAGCAGGTATGGATCTGTATACAATAATGCACCTCAACCCTGTGACCCCTGTATTGGAAACCTTTAAATACGGTGTGCTGGGCGCAGGAGAATTTATCGGATGGGGATGGCTGGCATATAGTTTTATCTTCATGGTTGTGCTGCTTGTGTTCGGTGTTGTTATTTTCAACAAGACACAGAAGAGCTTTATGGACACTGTATAGAACAACCATTGGAAAAGATAAATATCTCAAATACAAATAAAAAATGAAAACAGCCCTAATCACAGGTATTACTGGACAAGACGGAAGCTATCTCTCAGAGTTCTTGTTGGAGAAAGGGTACTCTGTCCACGGTATCATCCGGCGGTCATCGGTGGATTTCAGGGAACGCATTGCCCATTTGGAAGGTCATAAGAATTTCCACCTGCATTACGGCGATTTGGGGGATACTTTAAGCCTAATCCAAGTAGTAAGTAAAGTACGTCCCGATGAGATATACAATCTTGCTGCCCAAAGTCATGTACAGGTAAGTTTTGACTCCCCAGAATATACAGCCAACATCGATGCCACAGGAGTTTTGAGAATTCTGGAGGCCGTAAGGCAATGTGGGTTGGAAAAGAGTTGCCGCATATATCAAGCCAGCACTTCGGAATTATACGGCAGGGTGGAATCAGTACCTCAGAACGAAGAAACACCATTCCACCCATATAGTCCCTATGCAATTGCCAAGCAATATGGCTATTGGATCGTGAAGGAATATAGAGAAGCATACGGTATGTTCTGCTGTAATGGTATCTTGTTCAATCATGAAAGCGAACGGAGAGGAGAGACATTTGTAACCAGAAAGATATCATTAGCTGCAGCTCGCATACGTCAGGGCAAACAACAGAAACTTTATTTAGGCAATCTGTCATCACTAAGAGACTGGGGGTATGCGAAAGATTATGTAGAATGTATGTGGATGATACTGCAGCACAATCAACCTGACGACTTTGTGATCGCCACAGGCGAACAACATACGGTAAGGGAATTTTGCGAGAAAGCATTCCATTATGCCGGGATAGAGTTATCGTGGGAAGGAACAAGAGCAGATGAGAAGGGAATATGCACTGCAGTGGATGAATCGCAAAATGTAAACAAAGAGCTTATTGGGCAGATACTTGTAGAGGTCAGCCCAGACTTCTACCGACCCACGGATGTGGTAAATCTACTAGGAGATCCAAGCAAGGCAAAAGCCCAACTAGGATGGAATCCCTCCAAGACCACATTCAATCAACTTATAAAGCTGATGGTGGAAAGCGACATGGCCAAAGTAGCGTCGGACGATGCTGCAGCAAGAGTGAGAATTAACCTTGAAGAATATTTAGAGAAAGGAATAGTAAAATGAAACAAGACTCAAAAATATATGTGGCCGGACACAAAGGAATGGTAGGCTCGGCCATAGTTCGCGAGCTACAACGACAGGGATACCATAATTTGGTTTTGAAAAGTCATAAAGAGCTAGACTTATGCCGACAGGAGCAGGTTGAGAAGTTTTTTGCGGAAGAGAAACCCGAATATGTCTTTCTGGCTGCAGCCAAAGTAGGCGGCATAATAGCAAACCAAAGTGCGTTGGCTGATTTCATGTACGATAACATGATTTTAGAAATGAACGTGATCCACTCTGCATGGAAAAACGGCTGCAAGAAACTGGAATTCCTCGGTTCGAGTTGCATCTATCCAAGAATGGCACCTCAGCCCATGAAAGAAAGCTGCCTCCTCACTTCTGAACTAGAGAAGACCAACGAGGCATACGCATTGGCAAAAATATCCGGACTGAAATACTGCGAATATCTAAACAAACAATACGGCACTGACTACATCAGTGTAATGCCCACTAATCTATATGGCCCAAATGATAATTACCATCCCGAACACAGCCATGTGTTACCTGCATTAATCAGAAGATTTCATGAGGCGAAAGAGCAGCAATTGCCCAGTGTCACCTGCTGGGGCGACGGATCTCCCCTCAGAGAATTCCTATATGTAGACGATCTGGCCAACCTTTGTGTGTTTCTGATGAACAACTATAGTGGCGACGAAACCGTGAATGCAGGAACTGGCAAGGAGCTGACAATAAAAGAGCTGACAGAGAAAGTGGCTCAGATAGTTGGATATTCGGGAACCATATTATGGGACAAAAGCCGCCCCAATGGTACCCCAAGAAAACTGCTTGATGTATCGAAAGCCGCTAAACTGGGATGGAAATACCGCACTGAGTTAGAGGATGGCATACGATTAACTTATAAGGATTTCCTGGAAAATCCCACACGGGCTGAAAGATAACAGCTGGAACAAGTAATTTTGTTTCATCTACACTAGAATATAGAATTAAGTAATAAATGGCGTTTTGACTGGTTTGCACAAAAGACTAAGGCTTTCTAAGAAATGCCTCGGCCCAGAAAAAACACCTCTATCACACATTCAAAAAATATGTCAACAGCTATTGAATTCAACAACATCTCCAAACAGTACCGCCTGGGATTGGTTTCGACCCGTACCCTAAACCACGACTTGAAGCGTTGGTGGGCTATGAACATTATGGGTAAAGAAGATCCGTATCTAAAAATTGGCGATACCAATGACAGGTCTACTCGAGGAGACAGCGAATACGTATGGGCATTGAGAAATATCGATTTCAAAGTAGAAGAGGGAGATGTGGTAGGTATTATCGGGAAGAACGGAGCTGGGAAAAGTACTTTGCTAAAGATATTATCGAAAGTGACTGGTCCTACAACCGGAACCATACGTGCAAGGGGTAGAATTGGCTCCTTACTGGAAGTGGGAACAGGTTTTCATGCTGAGATGACAGGAAGAGAAAACATATTTCTGAATGGTGCTATACTCGGAATGACCAAATCAGAAATCTCTAAGAAACTGGATGAGATAGTAGATTTCAGCGGTTGTGAAAGATATATTGACACCCCTGTTAAACGTTACAGCTCAGGAATGACAGTGCGACTGGGATTTGCCGTTGCAGCATTTCTTGAGCCAGAAATATTGGTTGTCGATGAAGTGTTGGCAGTGGGTGATGCGGAATTCCAAAAGAAAGCTATAGGAAAGATGCAGGACGTGAGCCAAGGAGAAGGGAGAACAGTACTATTCGTCAGCCACAACATGGCCAGTGTCCAGCGACTGTGTACTCGCGGAGTACTTCTGGAGAATGGACAAGTAAAATTTATGGGTAACATTTCGGACACCATACACAACTACCTGAATGACCAGGTTGTTCAGTCTGAATACCGAAATCCCAATCCTAACCCCAAAGAAAAGATCAATGTGCTATGGGCAAAAGTCGCATCATCTTTGGGCAATATTTTCTATTCCTCTACCCCGATAGACGTAGATTTGTGTGTTGAAGTGAACCAACCTGTAAAGGATCTTGTAGTTGGATTCAATCTTATAAGCTCCTTCCGCCATCCGTTAGCACGGACGGATTATAACGATTTGGATGGTAGACATTCGTTAGAACCCGGAACCTACGTGTTCCACTTCCAAATACCTGCCAATACACTCAGTAATGGCGAATACACCATCAATTTTGATGTTGCAGAAAAAGCCGTTCGCAGCTACAGTGGAGATGAAACACTTCTCACATTTGAAGTCTCTGTCGATCCGACAAGCAATATAAACGTCTTTAGCGAAAATCTACCCATCAAGACATCCATCATCCGCGAATTGTGGATTAAAGGATATGAAAGAGTCTAAAAATAAATCGGTTGATGTAATCCTCTGCTGCTACAATCAACAAGACTATATAGCACAGGCGGTTGAGAGTATCCTAAAGCAGAAAGTGGATGCACCGGTCCGTATTATAGTTGCGGACGACTGCTCAACAGACCATACGATTGACATTATCAAGAAGTATGAACCGTTGTCTCCATTCAAGTTTGTGTATCTGAACGATGCAAAGAATTTGGGGTTACATGCTAACTATCGTCGTGCTTTTGCAGCTGTAGCTGCAAAATACACTGCTATACTTGAAGGGGATGACTGGTGGCAAAAAGAGAATCATCTGTCTCAACACATACAATTTCTTGAGAAGCACAAACGTCATTCCATGTCATTTAATCTCATTACAAACTATTTCCAAAACAATGGTAAAAGTACTGTGATGAGATGGCCCTACGATGACCTCGACCACATAACCATTAATCTTCGCGCCCAAATTTCTTGGGGAAATCAAATCGGGAACCTTTCATCATGTGTATTCCGAAGTGTTTTTCTTCATGAACTTCCTGATGATTTCTTTAAATTGAAATATGCCGATTGGGAATTGGGTATTATGATGGCATTGAACGGTCCCATAGCATTGCTTAGAGAGTCCACTTCCACATATCGCATAAACGATCAAGGCCAGTGGACTTCTCTCACATCGAAGAATAAACAATTATCCCAACAAAGGTCACTGCAAGAACTGGAGTCCCTGCTTCCAAGTTATTGTCATCCATACATTAAGAACTACAATAAACAATTAGATTCTCTCAGTCAACCACCTTTCCCTATTCCTTTTAAATACAGAATAAAGAATATAGTGAAAGGGCATCTTGGATACGTGCAGAAGATATTTCCACATAACAATTTATCAAAAAAGAACAACCGGCACTAAATTATTTATTATGAGTAAAACCATCATGGTGTTACCAGGCACATTATGGCAAGTGGCCCTGATCGATAAGATTAAAGAACTAGGGCACCGGGCTATCGTTGTCAATCCAGCCCCCGACTCACCAGCTTTCAGCCATGCCGACGACCACCTCCAGTCCGACATATTCAACCGTCCTGCAGTTATTAAATATGGGAAAGAGAACCATGTAGATGGAGTAATGTCAGACCAGTGCGACATAGCAATGAACCTAATTGCAGAACTTGGCCAAGAATTCAAAGTACCCACACTCGATACGGAAACCGCCTCTCTATTCACTGACAAGTTCAAGATGAGAGAATTCTGTCGCGAGCACCAACTACCCTATCCCGAATATAAACTATGTAAAACAGCTGATGAAGCAATTGAATTGTTAGTTCGCATCGGAAAGCCAATAATCATAAAACCTCTCGACAGCAATGCAAGTCATGGGGTCTTCAAATGCGAAACTCCAGAAGATATACGTAAACATTTCGATGATTCCATGTCGTTCTCCAGAGTTGAGAAATACGTATTGGCCGAAAGATTTATAACCGGAACCGAATTCACCATCGACTCGATTAAAACTCCCTATGGGCACTATCCTCTTGCCATTAGTCAAAAACATCATTTTGCACACAATCCTAATATCGCCAATCAATTGTTCTTCACTCACGATAACCCTAATTATGACTATGATGAACTAAGGAGAGTCAATAATGCATTTGTGAATCAAACAAACTTGCAATTCGGCTTCACCCATGCCGAATTTAAATACGAAGAAGGTAAATTCTATCTCATAGAGATTGCCGCACGTGGAGGTGGAAACATGATCTCCTCAGTCATCACCCAATTCATGTCAGGTTACGACACTTATAAATACTTGATTGAATGTGCTACAGGAAATATCCATGACGAAGATTTTTCCATTAGGCCACAATATAAAGAACGGGCAGCAGTACTCCAATTTTTCCCCACCCCACACGGTGGTGGACGTGTGAAATCAATAGAAGGTATTGACTGGTTAGAGAAAACACCTGAAATAGCAAAATTCCGATTCAACTTCAAACCCGGCGATATCATTCAAGACGCTTTGAACGACTCGGCACGTATCGGATTCTTTATCGCTACTTGCGAAAACAGAGAGAAATTGCAACAAGTAATCGACCTAGTTGAAAAAAACGTCAAAATCAACGTAGAATAGAACACTCTCATTAAAATGAATACTTTAGAAGAGGCCATCAACCTAATAGAAACTAATAAAATATCAACAACAGAAGTTGCCGATGTGCTCGGCAAGACCGGTCAGATTGAAGGAGTCCACGCACTTAACCAAGGATTATTCCGTGCTGGAGAAGTCAAACTTATATATGCCATCAACAACAGCAACTGGCACGTACACCGCCAATTGGCCGAATCAAATGACATCAAGGACAAAATATTATTCATCTACAATGTTAATTGCGACCGTGCAGTATTTGGCGACCTGGTAAGCAAATACATCATGCTTTACAAACGGGCTAAAGCCATAGTAATAAACGGTAAACTGCGCGATGCCCACCGACTGATAAAAGAAAAGTATCCGATATGGTTGAACGATGTGAGCCCCATCGGTTGCGTAAACCAACCTAATGGTCCTGATATCGATTCCAAATTACTACAGGAACTAAAAGAAAAATATGACGGTGCTATCATGGTCTGCGATGACAGCGGAGTAGTAATGATTCCGAAAGATAAAATAGACGACAAAATAATAAGTAAACTACAATTCATCGAACTGCAGGAAGATATTTGGTTCTATTGTGTTGACACACTTAAAATGTCCACTTTCGACACTGTCTGCCAAAAGAAATACCTAACAGAGGATATTGTAGACAAAAAAATAATGTCGCAATTGACAGAACTGCAAAAGAACATCTAACCCATGCCGGAGACACCTGTAGTCAGCGTTTGCTGTCTCTCATATAATCACGCAGATTTCATCTCGCAATGTCTTGATGGGATTCTAATGCAGGAAACAACCTTCCCCATCGAGATTCTCATCCATGACGATGCCTCAACCGATGGAACAGAGGATATTATCAAACAATATACAGCACTCCACCCCGACATTATCTTCCCGCTCTATGAAACCGAAAACCGTTATTCCAACGGCTACAAAGGGAAAATGGACATCGTCTTTAACTACCCTCGAGCCCGAGGAAAGTACATTGCCTACTGCGAATGCGACGACTACTGGACCGACCCACACAAACTACAGAAACAAGTGGATTTCATGGAGTCGCATCCCGATTATTCTGTTTGTTTCCATCGATGCCAACATTTAAACTCCAAAACAGGCAGATTGAGTAGCGATAATTGTAGAGGACTATTCAAAGAAGGAGAAGATGGAATTGATATCACCATGGAAATGTTCTTTGAGAAATGGATAACTCAACCTTTAACAATGTTATTCCGAAAAGAGGTGTTTAACTACCAATGGCACGACAAATATCAATACTACCGCGATATGCACGAAATATTCCATCTCCTCAATGCTGGAAAAGGATATCTCTTCTCTTTCATTGGAGGCATATACCGTTATCACTCTGGTGGAATCAATAGCATGATTTCAACCGCCGATTACTGCACAACATCGCTCCCCATAGACAAGGAATTCTACCACGTAAACCCCTCGAAACTGACCAAAAACAACTATCTCTATACTCTACAGGAATGCATAAACTATTATTCTAAAAAGGATAAATGGAAAGCTTTCAAATATCTATTCACATTTTTCAACCTATCATTAGACTATACCGCCACAGTCAAGTTCCTTTCCCAAATCCTATCCAAAAAGAAATAGACTATCGTTTTTGTATGGACCACAGCATATTTGAAGAAAACATATTGACTCCGATTTTTAACAACCTAACTGAGAATGCCAACCTTCCGGCATTCTTAATCGATGGGGTAGAATACTCCTATCGTCAATTCGGAGAACGCATTTACGCCATACGTCAATGCATACATCAGCGTTCTTCGTCGGAAGTCTCTTCCCAGAAACAAATATATGCTATTGCCATTCATGACGACCTTGATACTTATGCCTCAATAATAGCCTTATGGATGGAAGGATGTGCCTACGTACCACTTCACCCGAACCAACCCATAGAACGCAATCTAAACATAATCAATCAGGTCGGGACAGACTATATCATCGACTCATCACAACAATCCGTATTCGACAAAGAACTTAACAATCAGAGAACAGAAATTATCCACACCAATGAAATCAAATGGTGTAGTGACCATTTCCTAAATCAATGGAATAATGTTGGCGATGAGGAACTGGCATATATCCTTTTCACCTCCGGAAGCACCGGAACCCCCAAAGGGGTATGCCTAACAAGAAAGAATATCGCTACATTCATTGATTCATTCTGGAAAACCGGCATCACAATAGATACCACAGACCGATGCCTACAAGCATTCGACCTCACATTCGATGTAAGCATACAGTCATTCCTTACTGGCCTGATACGTGGAGCATGTGTGTGCACCATTCCCTACGGACAAGTAAAGTACCTTCATGCTGCTTCTCTGATCATGGAACAGGGCATAACCTTTGCTGCCATGGCTCCCTCGATGCTGACATATCTGCGGCCCTATTTCAATGAAATAAAAGCCGACCAACTGAAAACCTGCATCCTCACTGCTGAAGCCTGCCCGGTAGACTTAATCGAAGACTGGTACAAATGCACCACAAACACCGAGATATACGACTTCTATGGCCCTACCGAGGGAACAATATACTGCACCTATTACAAACTGAACCGCAATGGCAACAATCTATCCGCTAATGGAATAATATCCATCGGCAAACCTCTGGACAATGTCACTGCCATTATTATTGATGAGGAAGGAAACATCCTGAACACAGATGAAAAAGGGGAGCTGTGTATTTCGGGGGACCAAATAACAAAAGGATACTGGAACAACCCTGAAAAAAACAATACTTCATTCTTTGAGAAGGAGATAAACGGGAGCCTTGTCCGTTTCTACCACACCGGAGATTTATGTAACTGGGACGCGAGCGGCAATATCATTTATCTTGGGAGAATAGACCAACAAGCCAAAATACAAGGGTTCCGGGTTGAATTGGGCGAAATAGAGTATCATACACGCACATTTTTCAACAACAAAAACCGTGCAGTCGCCATCACCTATACAAACAATCGCGGCCTGGACGAGATTGCCTTGTTCATAGAATCTGAGCCAATCGATTCAAGTGAATTGACAAAATACCTACAATCAAAAATGCCCAACTACATGATTCCTTCCCAACTACACTTCCTTAGCGACTTCCCTCTCAATAATTCTGACAAGATAGACCGTAATAAATTAAAACAATTACTCTCTAAATAAAACTATATTCAATCCCTACCATTTTAGAATATTTTACCCAATCACCATTATATGACACGCACAGAATTAATCGAAATCATACAACCCTTGGCACGAAACATTTTTTCACAGCCAGAATTAATTATTGAAGACAACCTCAGCGCCGAAACATTACCCGGCTGGACTTCCCTTACCTTCACTCAGTTCCTAACCGAAATAGAGAACCATCTCAATATAAAATTCAAAATGATGGAAATCATCAAAATGCAGAAAATGGGAGCCATCATTGATACTACGCTCAACCACCTGAACTAATGGCGAATAACGACCCTGAAATAAAACTATTCACAGTCCAAGACCTTCGTGGCTGGATTATTCACAACCAACACATCGAAGGACTTAGCAGTACTATTATTTCCCCGTCAAGAGCATACGCCTTCATAAACAACCCATACGTTGAGAATAACGACCCCGTGATTGCAGCCGTATACATTCGCGACCCGCAAAAGGATTTGAAACCAATTGCATATACAGCCGCTTTCCCCGACATGATTCAGGAAGAGAAAAAATGGTGGTTTAGTACATTATGGTGCCACTCCAACTATAGGGGAAAAGGCTACCCGCTTGTTGCGGTAGGCAGTTTGGCCGAGGAATATGGAGATGGGAACTACCTTGATATGTGGGGAGCACCCGAAACAGTAGAGATATTTAATTATTTAGGACTGAAAAGCTCCTACTTCACCGAGTTCCATTTTGGACCTAAACTTCAACAAAATAATTGGAAAGGCAAGGCAGCCTTTCAACTTTATAGAATAAAGAACCTTATACCCTACTCAAAACTGAATAGAACCTTCGCCAACTATGACTACTCATTAGAATACACCCAATTTATTAGTGACGAAACATACTCTTTTATCCAACGCAACTCCTCGGACTACATTCTCACCCGTACACAAGCAATGTTGAACTGGATACTGACTTATCCCTTCATGCGTTCCATGCCTAGCACAAAAAGAGTCCATCATAACAACAACTTTAGCGACAAGGTAGAGAACTATTGGCTAAGTGGTGTAACGGTTAAGAAAGGTGAGCAAATCATCGGGTTCTACATCCTTAGGGTAAGGCAGACAGAATTATCAGTAAAATATCTGTACTACGACGGGGCGTATCAGAATGAAGTGTTTAACTCTATTTTAGAACACATTATCAATCAAAATGTGACCAATTTCAGTACTCGGAATCCCGTATTGGCCAATTATGCATCCAGACTGAATATATTCAACAAGAAAAATGAGATAGACATATCTTTCAGCCATCCTCCGCAATTGAATGCCGAAGATGGAAAACTAATTCAGGGTGGCGATGGGGACAGTTTTGTATAATACTATGAAAATAGTTTATGTTCAGTAAAAAATTCAATAAGAAGTTTCTGCAGTTGTATAACAGGGCAAGATTGAGAAATAAGGATTTCACGATCATTGCCAATACCTGTATCGGGGGAATTCTATCGCACGAACTTAATTTGAAGTTCCTATCGCCTACGGTGAATGTGGGAGTATTCAACAACGAGGAATTCTTTACTTTGTGTCAACACCTGAAATATTACATGACACTGGAACACGAACTCATAGGGCCAACACCCGACAATCATTTCTTCAATACAAAATTGCATGGGAAGTATGGTGATATTACATTTACTTTCGGCCACTTTAACAGCGTGAAGGAGATTACCCAGCAATGGGAGAAGCGAAAAAAGAGAATTAACTATAATAACATCTTCATCATTATGGACGGGGACAATTGTTCGGACCGGATTGTGGGAGAGTTCAATAATTTGCCTTACAAGAACAAAGTTATCATTACAAAGAAAGCCTACCCAAACAATCCTTCGGTTTTTGCCATTACAAACCCCAATTACCATAAAGGGGATATTTTAAAATATGGATTAATGAACGAGTCAGCCAGATGGTTTGAGCTGTTCGACTATGTTCATTTCTTTAACACTGGGAATATTCGTACCAATGCATTGTTCCGTCATTACCAGAAAGCTGAATAATAGACTTGACAGGATTCGGTTCAAGCCTATTTATGTGTTCGTGTTTCACGCTGTTTCGGATAGTTTCGACCCCGAAGTGAACAAGAAGATAGATTGGCTCTCAACTGACTATTTCAAACAAAAAATAAAAACACTGCAGGACAGATATACATTTATTAGCCTTGAAGAGGCTCACACAAAATTAGAAAAGGATTTGGTCCGTTCAAAAAAATATGCCGTGTTGACCTGTGATGATGGCTTTGAGTCTATACTAGATATCTTACCTTTCCTAATAGAACAGAATATACCCATTACATTATTCCTCAATCCACTCTATCTCGACGGCATTCATATCAGAAATGGTTATGCACCTCATCCCAAATATATAACAAACGAGCAACTTGATGGAATAAAGTCGCCTTTAGTGACAATTGGTATGCACGGATTTGAACATCTGGACGCTACAAGGCAGACAAAAGAAGAGTTCGAGTCTTCTGTTACCAAATGTGTCGCACAATTAAGCAAATACCCTAATTATATACCCTATTTTGCATATACGTGGGGGAAATTTAACTCTGACACACAACAGATTCTAAAAAAAGAGATGATTACCCCCGTGTTATGCGACGGGCAGTTGAACTACCATTATAGAAACGGAATATCCAGAATGATGCTTGAATAGCATCCTGTCATAATACAATCATGATACTCTCCATTATAACAATAAATTGGAACAATAAGGCCGGTTTGCAGAAGACAATGCAGAGCGTTGTTTCGCAGACCTTCTCTGATTTCGAGTATATTGTTGTTGACGGGGCCAGTAGTGACGGGAGTGTAGATATTATCCAACAATATGCGGATTGGAGGAATCTGAAGTGGGTCTCGGAGAGGGATAACGGTATATACAATGCCATGAACAAAGGCATCGGGATGGCCGAAGGTGAGTACCTGATGTTTCTCAATTCTGGAGACTGGTTGGTGAATGACCGAGTGGTGGAGGCGATGATTCAGATGATAAAGGGCAACGGAGATGCAGAAATAATATATGGCAACATTACCAAGGTCTGGCCGGATGGGAGGATGTTGAAGAACAAGAAGAAAGACCATACATATACTATGCTTTCATTCTACCGAGGCACATTGGATCATGTGGGTACTTGTATTAAGAAGAATCTTTTCGATAAGTATGGCCTATATGATGAAACCCTTCGAATCTGTTCCGATTGGTCTTGGTTTCTTAAAGTAGTTGTATTTGGTGAAGTGAAGCCGCGATATATTGACCTCGATACCGTATATTTCGACATGACCGGAATAAGCGAGAGCGGGGGGCAAAACCGAACAAAACTGAGACAGGAACGCAGGAGAACATTGGAAGCGAATGTCCCAAAAATGATTCTCGCTGATTATGACAAATACAGCAGAGATATACAAATCATGCAACGACTGCATCGCCATCCATGGGCATATAAAATAACAGTATTCATTGAACGGTGTCTATTTAAATGGGAGAGATTGAAAAATTAAGGTTTTCGGTGGTTGTTCCTCTATACAACAAAGAACAATACATTGAGCGGACATTGCAAAGCATACTCTCGCAAACATACAGGGACTACGAGATTATTGTTATTGACGATGGAAGTAACGATGGTTCGTATTCGAAAGCGGAAAGTATACTAAAGCAAGATAGTAAGTCATCCATCATTTTCAAACAGCAAAACTCTGGAGTAGGATCGGCGCGAAACAAAGGAGTAGAACTTTCAAGGGGTGAATATATCTGTTTTCTTGATTCAGACGACTGGTGGGAACCCAAGTTCTTGGAGTGTATTGACGGCCTTATTTCGAAATACCCGAATGCGTTGATGTATGGCAGCAGTTTCTATTTAGTTAAAAACGGAACTAAAAGAATAGCCCCTATTGGAGTAGACAAAGAATTCAAAGAAGGATATATCAACTATTATCAGACATATGCAAAGACACTTTGCATGCCGATATCATCCAGCTCGGTAGCCTTGTCGCGAAAGGCATTTTATGAAGTCGGTCAATTCAATACATCACTAACACTAGGAGAGGATTTTGATTTGTGGATTCGTTTAGCCCTAAAAGGCCCAGTTGCCCTTGTGAACACTCCATTATCAAACTATTTCCAAGACATCCCGGTCAGTCAACGCGCTACCCGAAAACTTCACCCACCCCAACAACACATGTTGTGGAATCTAAACAAATATTCAGATTACGAAAAGACCAACAAAGATGTAAAGAAACTATTCGACCGTTTGAGAGCAAGCGGCCTATTTGGTTACTACCTTTCACATAAATATCACTCGGAAGCGATAGAACAGCTAAAGAAAATTGATTGGAACAATGTTCCCTCTTCCACATATAGATTATATCACTCATCTATAACAATACAACGTATTATCTATAAAGCTCGACGTATTGGAGCCCAATTGAAGCAGAAAATCAGAAACTTGTAAACAATCAAATCGCGATAAATCGTGGTACCATTCTTCCCAAAACAAATATCGAATAAGGCCATAATGATTTACTTCATATCATTGGCCATAGTTAGTATTATCTTCATAAATCACATGATGAAGTTTGATTTTCTAATCATCGGCATCGCGTGGATATTGCTCTTTTTTCTACTTTCTGTACGATACACCCGCAAATGGGCAGATATACCAGAAAAGAACTACATCAGGAAATTATTCTTTACCGCACTGACATTCAGAATCGTTTGGGTATTATTCTCTTATATTTATTACTTCATTAAAACAGGGTTACCTTTTGAATTCGGATCGAGTGACGCTTTGGCTTATCACGATGCAGCAATATGGATGAAAGAAATAGGCTGGAGCCAAACTATGGATTACCTATCCACCAAGTCTATCGCAGACTCTGGATATCCCATCTACCTCACCATATTATATACAATATTTGGCGACAGTGTTTTAATTGTACGTATACTTAAGGCTGTTCTTGGAGCCTGGAGTTGCGTTTTATTATATAAACTAGCATCCCGGAATGTAGGTGAAGAGGCCGGGCGTATGGCAGGTATCTTCTGTTGTCTAATGCCTAATCTGATAATGTATTGTGGCCTGCATCTTAAAGAAATCGAGATGATATTCTTGACCATTGCAGCACTGGAACGGGCGGACAACTTGCTGCGTTCCAAAGTGACGTTCTGGAAAGTCCTACTGTTGGCAGCTCTGATCATCAGCTTGTTCACGTTCAGAACTGTATTAGGTGTAACAGTCATCTTTGCAATAGGTACATCCCTCGTTTTTTCAAGTAGCACCATGATGAGCAGCTGGAATCGTGTAGTATTGATAACATGGGCCATAATTGCCATAATGGTGATGGCGGGAGGTACGATTGCTAACGAAGCACAATCACTTTGGGAACACCGAAGCGAGAACCAGACTGCCAAACGCGACTGGCAAGTTAGAAAAGGTGTGGAATGGGCAAAATACGCTACCGGAACGGTTATGGCACCTATGATGTTTGTATTGCCTTTCCCGACAATGGTGGATGTGGATGAACAATACAACCAGCAGCTAATACATGCCGGTAACTTTGTGAAAAACTTCATGGGTATATTTGTTATCATTGCTGTTTTTGATGCTATTCTGCGACGAAAAAACTGGAGGGACCTGTCACTATTGGGTTCTTTTGTCATATCATATTTGGGAGTAATCTGTATGAGTGGATTCGCCAATTCGGAACGATTTCTCTTGCCAGGACTACCATTTCTACTAATCATGGCAGCTTATGGTATATCCATATTAGACAAAAGCTACTTCAAATGGGTGAAACTATGGTATTGGGTGGTTCCAGTAATGGTAATTGGATGGGCTGTATTCAAATTAGGTTCTCGAGGCATTTTGTAAGCAAAAAGTGTGTCAAACTATTAATGAGATGAAGGTTGCATATTATTTTGGTCGATTAAACCGTGGCGGTGCCGAGACTCTAGTGGCCGACCTTCTTATGTGCCACGAAAATATACCATTCCAGCCAGTATGCATATATCGGGATGAAGGCACTCTGTCGGAGATGTTTCATCGAAGCGGTGCCCCAATGCTGAAACTTCGCAGAAAAAAGAGCTGGTTGGTTTATGTTCTTCGATTAAGGAGACTTATCAAGAAAGAGCAAATCGATATACTTCACGCCCAAACTTCACTCAACGCCATTATAGCCATCATCTGCACCGCTTTCACTAAGGTGAAAGTTGTTACTACATTTCATGGCTTTGGATATGTAAATGCCCCAAAGCCGCTTCGCTGGTTTATTTACCATGGAAGTAAACGGATAATATTTGTAAGCGAGTATCTCAGACAAGGGTATTTCAGTAAAGGTGATTTTGGGACAAAAAATAGAAGTTCGGTTGTTTATAACGGAATAGATTTCTCGAAATTCGACAGAACCCACCCAAAACTACAAAAAAACGATGGTTCAGAACAACACCCATTACAACTATGCATGGTGGGCAGTTTTGGAGAAGGACGAAATCACATGTTTGTATGTGAATTTATTAATCAGCTTAAAAAAAGGGGTATCCAGTTCCATTTCACCTTTGTGGGTGCCGCCAGACCCAACGAACAGAAACTGTACGATGATTGTGTGAAATATTGTAAAGAACATTCTTTAGAAGAATATGTTACTTTTGCAGGTCTTTGCAATAATGTGCCTGAAATACTGGGACAGATGGATGCGTTTGTTTATGCCACACGTCATGATAGTTTTGGTATTGCAGTAATTGAAGCAATCGCTTCAGGGCTCCCCACCTTCACTAACGACTGGTGTGTGATGCAAGAAGTAACTAGAAACGGTCAATACGCTTGGTTATACAAAACCTGTGACATTAATTCTTTAACCGAACTATTTATTGATTTCACCAAGGATCCTGAAAAATACTACCAGAAAGCCCGTCTTAGTGCAACATCGGTGAAGAAAGAATATAGCATAGAACAACATGCCACCAATCTTTACAATGAATATTCCCGCATATTATAGTATTCTTAACAACAAATGATATAATATGAAAACTGTTGGTTTACCAATCTCTCACAAAGAAAACGAAAAAAGAAGGACTCTCGTCCCGAATGATATTCAATATATCAAACACCCCGAGAAAATATTTATTGAAGATGGGTATGGTGATGTGTTGGGATACAGCAATAATGATTATAGCCAACATGGTATCAATATCGCCACCCGCGAAGAGGTACTCGGAAAAGACATCATTGCAGACCCCAAAATAGGTGATGCAGAGTACTTGGAACACCTCTCCGAACAGATTATCTTTGGCTGGATACATGCGGTCCAGAATAAAGATATAACCGATAAGATTATTGCCGGAAAACTTTCATGCTACGCATGGGAAGATATGTATGAAGACGGAAGACATAGTTTTTGGCGCAATAATGAAATAGCCGGTGAAGCCGCTGTTTTCCATGCCTATATGTGCCACGGGATTTTCCCCTATAATACAAAAGCAGCAGTATTGGGGAGAGGAAATATTGCCAGAGGTGCAATCAAAACACTAAATTTTATGGGTGCCGAGGTAATTCAATACGACCGGAAAACCGAGAAACTATTCCAACGTGAACTGGACAGATTTGACGTTGTGGTCAACGCAATACTATGGGACACTTCTCGCAAAGACCACATCATATATCGCCAAGACTTAAAACGCATGAAACACAATGCGTTGATTATTGATATCTCTTGCGATAGGAACGGCGGTGTAGAAACCAGTATACCGACTACCATAGAGAATCCCACCTATGTAGTAGATGGTGTAACACATTATGTTGTAGACCATACTCCATCTTTGTTCTGGAAAACAACCACCGAGACTCTTAGTGCAGAATTTGTGAAATTTATTGACTTCCTCATTGAAGAACACCCATTGGACAATCCTGTATTGAGGGGGTGTCATAATATAGAAAAGGGTACAATTCTGGATCCCCGCATCATAGCATTTCAGAACCGAAATTGATATACAACACCTCACATTTAAACTAATTAATTAAATGAAAATAACCATTACTGGCGGTGCCGGCTTTATTGGATCAAACTTGTGTGAATACTTTGTTAACAAAGGTCACGACATTACATGTCTGGACAATCTTTCGACAGGATTCATGCACAATATTGAACATTTGCTAAACAAGCCCAACTTTAGATTTATCGAAGGAGACATCCGTAATATGGATACTTGCCGAGAAGCAGTATCAGGGAATGATATTGTTCTGCACGAGGCAGCATTAGGCAGCGTACCCCGAAGCATCAACGACCCTATCAACACAAACAACAATAATATTGACGGGTTCCTCAATATGTTAGTCGCCACACGCGATGCCGGCATACATCGTTTTGTCTATGCTGCCAGTTCTTCCACTTATGGAGATAGCAAGGAACTGCCAAAAACTGAACACAAAATAGGACGTCCATTATCACCATATGCGGTTACAAAATTCGTGAATGAGCTTTATGCTAATGTATTTACCGAGCTCTATGGAATAGAAACCATAGGTTTACGCTACTTCAATGTATTTGGACGCCGTCAAGACCCCAATGGTGCCTATGCTGCAGTAATCCCACTGTGGGTAAAGGCACTAATAAACCACGAGTCCCCATTCATTAATGGCGATGGAAGTTATTCGCGGGATTTCACGTACATTGATAATGTAATTCAAGCAAACGAGTTAGCCGCCACAATACCTACGGAAGAAATAAGAAAGAGAGCATCACAATACAACAAGTCTTTGCCAGAGAATGCCCCGATGGATTTAGTATTTAATGTTGCCTACGGCGGTAACACCACATTGAATGATTTGTTCAATTGCTTACGAAAGAATCTGGCCCAATATGATGAAAAAATATCATCAATCGAACCCATCTATCGTGAGAATCGTGCCGGAGATATACCACATTCGCAAGCTTCAATTACAAAGGCTCAGCAGGTGTTGGGATACCAACCCCATTATGATGCCTTTAAGGGTTTCGAACAAGCATGCGAATGGTATTGGAATAATATTAAATAGATGAAGGTAATATTTATTGCTAGCGGTAATAAGTCAGTAGGGACTGTGAGTGCATTTGTGCGTTCACAATATGAGTCGTTACAGCGAGAAGGACTTGACATGATTCTCTTTCCCGTTATTGGAAAGGGGTGGAAATCGTATGCAAAGGCAATGATACGGCTACATCGACTAGTGCGTCGTGAGAAACCCGACATTGTTCATGCCCACTATTCAGTTTGTGGGGTAGTAGCAGCACTAGCAACCCTGGGAACTAAGACCAAAGTGGTTGTGTCCATTTTGGGTAGTTTCCCCACTCATTCATTTAAATGGCGTTGGGTACGCTTTTTCATAAAACATGTGTGGAGCGCTACAATTGTAAAGTCGAAACGAACGGCAAACCAGTTGGGCATTGACTTGCCCGTAGTGCCTAACGGCGTCAATCTTGATCAGTTTTCATTGGTTGACAAGGAGGAGGCACGCAAAAAATGCGGTTTTGAGGAGGGTAAGAAATACGTCATTTGGTGTTCCCACCCCTCACGCAGCGAGAAACGTTTTTCTCTTGCCCAAGAGGCCGTAGCAGCATTGAATGACCCAAATGTTATTCTCTATCCAGTTTTCGATAAGGTACACGACGAGGTTGTGGATTATATGTGTGCAGCCGATGTATTGTTGCTTACATCTGTTTGCGAGGGGTCACCCAATGTGATTAAGGAGGCAATGGCTTGTAACTGTCCTGTGGTGAGTACCGATGTGGGAGATGTGGACTGGGTTACCGGAGGAATTGAAGGCACAGCAGTGGTGCCTTATGGCGATGTTGAGGCCTTACGAAAGGGTCTATGCTCTGCCCTTGCATTCCATTCTCGCACTCAGGGTCGTGAGCGTATCAAGACTTTAGGGCTCACTATTGAATCAGTGGCAAGAAAAATAAAAACAATATATGACACTCTATAATTATCTAGACAGATATGTTTTGCTCCCATTAGGCGATTTAATCTATGGGAGTTGTGTAATGAAAAAGTATAAAGAACTGCTTCGAAATGACATGCTCTCTGAGGCAGAACTGATTGAGATACAGAATAAGAAACTACAACGGCTGGTACGGCATTGCTATGATACTGTTCCATACTATACTCGTCTTTTCAATTCATTGGGAATCAGACCTGAGGAAATAAAAACAAAAGAAGATTTGCAAAGGTTGCCTGTACTTACTAAGCAAATAATTCGTGAGAATTATGATGACCTCTTTAGTACTGCCATAAACCCTAAAAGGATACGTAAATCGTCGTCAGGAGGCAGCACGGGTATGCCATTGAAGTTCTCTACCGATTGGGCCGAATGGAGTAGTTGGAAAGCATCTACACTCAGAGCATGGACATGGTACGGATTGAACTTAGGTGATAAGATCTTTTCATTGGGTGGTACTTCTATCAATAAGAAAAAAGGATTGTTTTCTTATAAGGGTTTATATGATAGGATTATCATGCGTAACTATAAGTATAGTAGTGCGGATGTCACAGATGAGGGTATGCAGTATAACTATGAGGCATTAATGAGATTAAAGCCCAAAGCCTTGAGAGGTTATGGTTCGGCACTCTATATTTTGGCCCGATATATTGAAAAGAAGAAATTACCTGTATGTCCTATCAAGGTGATACTCACGACAGGTGAAGTGCTGATGCCCGAGTATAGACGGAAGCTGGAAGAAGTGTTTCATACTCCAGTTTATGATGCCTATGGTGCAGGAGATGGTGGAATATTATCGCATGAATGCCTCAAAAGAGAAGGTTTTCACATTACCGAAGAGTCTTGTATTATTGAAATAACAAATAGAGAGGGAAAAGTGTTGCCAATAGGGGAAACTGGGTATGTATGCACAACCGATTTGGACAATTATGTTTTTCCCTTCCTACGTTATCATGTAGGCGACATGGCTTATCTGAAGTGTGAAAAGTGTTCGTGTAAACGGCAGACTAGATTAATCGGCGAAGTGATGGGTAGAGCTGGAAGACTGTTATACAATAAGCAAGGTGTTCCAATCTCTCCGACTGTCCTTCCAATGATGTTTTATCCCGAACTAGACTATCATAATCCCGAATATCAAAAAGTATACAACAAAATAGATAAATTTCAAATCAGGCAAGATAGTGAGGGTGATATTCGAATATTATTGAAATTAAAGGATCCAACTGAACCGAAAGAACAATTTGATTATATAATTACAAACTATGAAAATCATTTTGTCGATTCGAAGGTGGTTCTCGACATTGTTGATGAAATACCCTGCCTGCCTTCTGGAAAGGAGGATTATTGTGTCTCAGACTATCGCCGATATGATAAATAACAAAATATCAGCAACCTGAGACATAGACAGTAGTGGTGATATATATTAAACAATATACTTTTTCTCACATCAGCTATCTTGTTATATTACAACTGAAAAATTAATAAACAACTACTTTATTTCATATTATGCCAAATTTTGATCAACGCTCCCCCTGGGCGATAATAAAGGGTATCTGGATTAGATCTTTGTCGATTTTGACTAATTTCACATTTCCTTATTTTGTAACAGTTGCTTGCCATAAGATGCGAGGAGTTAAAATTGGAAAACAAACTCATATCTGCCGAGGTGCTTATCTTGATGACCACAGTCCTCAATTAATTGAGATAGGAAATGGAGTTGGAATTACGGAGGGGGTAGTAATTATCTGCCACCAACGCGATCTTTCGAATTATCACCCTGGTATGTATGCCATTGATTGTCCTTTTAAGTTAGGAAAGGTTGTAATCAAAGATGGAGCTCACATCGGAATTGGGGCAATTATCATGCCTGGAGTTACAATTGGAGAAGGAGCTGTTATTGGTGCTCATAGTGTTGTTACGCATGATGTTCCGCCTTATTGCGTGGCTGTAGGAGCCCCTGCAAAAGTAATAAGAACATTTACTGATAACAAGGAAGCTGGCGAGAACAATAAATAACCAGTTATGATAATGTAGGAGCGAAGAATGAAATACATTTTTGAACTCAATCACCCGAAGCATTACTATCAGTTCAAATATGTAATGCAATCACTTAGAAAGCAAGGACATGAGATAAAAGTACTTGCCCGAGATAAAGACGTATTATTGGATGTGTTGAAAGAAGAAGGGGTAGATTACACTATCTTTGGCAAACATAACAAGTCTATGTCAGCAAAGATATTTGGTACATTTGCCTTGGTTAGGAACTATATTGCTATTGTAAGGCAATATCAACCAGATATAATAGTGTCCAAGGGATCTTTGTATGGAACCCTCACAGCAAAGCTTATGGGGAAAAAGTCGGTCATTTTCCCAGATTCGGAAGTAGTCAAAGTCACCAATAACTTTGTTGTTCCACTTTGTACAAAAGTAGTTACTCCTCAATCCTTTCAACTCGATTTCGGAGAAAAGCATTGTAGAATAAATGGTCTATTCGAAGATTGTTACCTTTCTCCCCAAGCATTCCAACCCAATCCTGAAATAATTGAAAAATATGAGTTGAAAAGGCCTTATGCCATAATTCGTTTTGTCGGTTGGTTTGCAAACCATGATGTAGGAAACAATGGTTTCACTCTTGAAGAGAAAACCAAATTGGTAGAAACCATTGCTAAAAACATGACTGTTTATATATCTTCTGAAAAGCCACTGCCAGAACCACTTTCTCAATACAAATTGAATACACCGGCATCATTAATACATGATGTACTTAGCTATGCGGACCTCTATGTGGGAGATTCCCAAACTATGGCTGCCGAATCAGCCCTTTTAGGTACTCCCTCTATCCGTTCTAATTCTTTTGTTGGGCCCAACGATATGTCCAATTTTAAAATTCTCGAGAGTAAATACGGTCTTCTCAGGAATATAGCAAAGCCACAAGATGCTATCGATCTGGCAGCAGAATGGTCAGCCCATTCTCAAAAAAATGAATGGAAGAATAAACAGAAAGACTACTACACCCAAGTTGGCGATATCAATGCCAACATTGTTTCTTTACTCACAAACATCTAATCACCAATGGATTTCACCCTAACAAAATACCGACAACTCTTGGAAGCATTGATTGAGAGTGGTATTACTTTCAAATTACGTCATGATGTGGACCTTCTCCCTCAAAACTCATATCAAACTGCATTGATTGAGAACAAATTAGGCCTAAAAGCTACATACTATTTTCGTTGTGTTCCAGAAAGTTACAACGAAAAAATTATCAAGGAAATCTACGCTCTCGATCACGAGATTGGCTACCATTACGAATCACTCACTACATGTAATGGCAATATAGAATCGGCCTATCAAGATTTCTGCACTAATCTTGAAAAACTTCGCACTCTAGCACCAATCAAGAGCATCTGCATGCATGGATCTCCCCGTAGCCCCTGGGATAGTCGAGACCTTTGGAAACATTATGACTACCACGTGCTTGGCATTGACTACGAACCTTATTTTGATACGGACTTCTCTAAAACTCTCTACCTCACCGACACTGGACGTAGATGGGATGGATTCCATGTAAGCGTTCGAGACAAAATACCCCAGTTTCAAGACCGCTGGGAACAAATGGGACTAACATTCCATACTACCGATCAAATCATTTCTCAATTACGAAATCCTAACTCAGAACTCATAGAATCAAAGCTTAATCTCCTCATTACCACTCACCCCCAACGATGGAATAATTTCGGGATGCTTTACATTAAAGAGTATTGTACACAATCAATTAAGAACATAGTAAAAAAAATGATTGTAAAACAACATTAAAAAAAATACAAGACAACAATATATTGAATTATTCTACGTTTTAATTAAATACGTAACACTTATGAAGTCAATTTACAGATTATTATTGGTTGCCCTGTGCGCAACTGTTGCTTTCACATCATGTGTGACTCCAAGTCAAGTCAACTACCTGCAAGACATGAGACACGGAAGTCAAATTGAGCTTGAAAACAAGTTCCAAGCCAAAATCTGTCCCTACGACGAATTGGACATTTATGTGTTCGGCCCATCCGGCTCAGAAGAGTTGGCTAAACCATTCAATATAAGTTCTGCCAACATCAGTGCTGGTACAATGAACCGCAGGGGTGCGTATCTTGTTGACGTGAATGGCAACATTCAATTCCCTGTATTGGGCACTATGCATGTAGCTGGGATGACCCGTTTGGAGTTGCAAGACGCAATCACCAATCGACTTGATTCTGAAAATCTTCTTAAAAGTGCTGTTGTAATGGTCCGTTTTGCTAACTTCAAGATATTCTTCCTCGGTGCTGAAGGAGGCAAATCCATCACTATAAGCAATGAACGTTGCACATTCCTCGAAGCACTTGCTTTATGCGGAGACCTCAGCGTCTACACAAACCGCAACAAAATTGCTGTTATGCGAGAAGTGAACGGCAAAATGGTCATGCGCTATCTAGACCCGCGTTCTTCTTCCGTATTCCAAGACCCATTCTTCATGCTCCAACAAAACGATTTCATTATCACCCAGAACTACAACACATCCACCACACGTCAAGAAGCACGTAATTTCGTCTCGATGTGGGTCTCAACAGCAATGTCAACTCTCACACTTGCTTTGACAATTATGAACCTATTGAAAAAATAAAAATCAACGTTGTTTATCATGGAAAACAATAAATCAACTAACGACAATAGCACCAATGTCTCACAGACAAACTTATCATTTCTCGACGATAAGCAATCTGTCTCTTTCCACATTAAAGACTTGGTGTTCTTACTGATTCGGAACATTCACTGGCTCATCATCTTTGCTGTATTAGGAGGTCTGATTGCCAATTTTATTGCTCGTCGTCAGGAAAAAGTGTATCAAAGCACTGCCCGCATCCTCATTAGAAGTGGTAACGATTTGGGCATCAACGACGACGATACTCGTGAAGCATCTATTCGCTCGGCACTGGGTCTACGCTCATTCTATTCCAGTACCATTAACAACGAGATGATGATTCTCACATCAAAATCAACTATCCAGAAGGCTGTTGAAGATCTTCATCTAAATGTTGTTTACTCAACTAAAACCCGTTTCTTCCACCGCAACAAAGACCTCTACGGAACATCTCCCGTAGAAATTGAATTCCTTGACGATGATTTGGAACATCCAAGATTTCTCACCTTGAGAATCATCGACAAGTCCCATGTATTAATTATCCGTTCTGACAAAGCTGCCTTATATGTACCCATCGATGTTCCTGTCATCACTCCTATGGGCAGATGTATCGTACATAAGAATTGGCCTTTCGACGAACATAGCATAGGCCAAGATATCACTGTAGAGCACAGAGATATTGCTGCTGTTACCGACTATTACCGCAACAAACTAATCGTTCGACGCAATGACGAACGTAACACAATCCTGAACCTCACCATGAAAGATGGTTCAGCCCAAAGATGTGCCGATTTCATTAACACTGTAGTACGTGTATACAATGATGGTGCTGTTAACGATAAAAAGCGTATTATCTCCGATACATACAACTATATCAACGAGCGTATTAACATCATTAGTGGGGACCTCGATGCTCAAGAGTCGGCTATGGCAAACTACCGTAGTATCAATGATGTTGTCACAGCTTCCAGCATCGGAGAGAGCTATATCTCCACAAGTATGCACTCCAGCAACGAAGTTATTCGTTTACAGGATGAACTAGAGATGGTTCGTTCACTCCTCAGCGCAATCAAATCCAGTGATGGAAGCCGCGTAATCCCCATCGGAACAATTTCCAACAGTGCTGTTGTCAGCTACCTTACTTCCTACAATAACCATGCCCAGGAAGTGGCTCGCTACATGGAAATGGGAACTGTCAACAACCCTGTTGCTGCTAAAGTAATCGAAAATCAACGTCAAGCTCTTCAAGAACTTGCCATCATGACAGAAGGCTACATGGCCTCTCTTGAGAAACGAATCATCAACGAACGCAATATGGCCAATATGGCAACCGCCAAAGTGCGTTCAGTACCTCAGAAGCAAATATTCCTTGAAGGCATGGAACGTAACCAAAAAATCAAAGAACAGCTCTACGTTTCCCTACTTTCCCGTCGTGAGGAATTGATGATTAGCCAACCCTCCCTTGAAGGATGTGCTAAAATCATCGATGAAGCACCCGTCAACAACTCCCCTGTCTCTCCCAATACCCCCCATCTCACTTTCCTTGGTGTACTTATCGGTCTTCTCATTCCTATCATCTTCCATCTTTTGCGTCGTCTGTTCGACACTCAAGTTAAATTCTACTCCGATATTGAATCCTCCATCTCTGCTCCATTCCTTTGCGAGATTCCTGCCCTTCCTAAAGACGACACCCGTACCATTGTAATCAATGACAAGCAGCATGACGGCATAGCCGAATCGTTCCGTCACCTACGAGCCAAAATCGACTTTCTCAGCGGCAAGCCTGATGAAGCAAAGATTCTCATGTTCACTTCATTGATGCCTGGATCTGGTAAAACATTTACTACAAGCAACCTCGCTGCTAGTATTGGTTTAACCGACAAATCCGTCCTCATCATCGACCTCGACCTCCGCAAAGGCTCTCTGTCTCGCAAATTTTATAGCCGTCATAAACCGGGCGTTGTAAACTATCTTACTGGTAAAGAGAATAATATTGACTCTCTAATCCAGCATGAAGTACTTGCTCCCGGTGTTGATGCTCTCTTCTCCGGCCCCATACCTCCCAACCCTGCCGAATTACTCAGCACTCCTCGTTTCGACGCTATGATTGAACATCTCCGCAAGAAGTACGACTATATCATCATTGATGCCACACCTGCTGGAATGGTTGTTGATACTGATATTATTAAACATGTTGCTGACCATACATGCTTCATAATCCGTGCACGCAAATTCGACAAACGAATGCTTCTCGAAGTAGAGCGTCTATACAACGAAAATGCATTCCCCAACATGTGCATAATCCTCAACGACGTAAAATATGGTAAACAGCCTGTCTATGGTCGTCAATACGGCTATGGTTATGGCTACGGTTACGGCTATGGCTATGGTTACGGCTATGGTTATGGCTACGGCTATGGAGACGACTCTAACAACTCTGTCAGCGACAACTCCGCACAACAAAAGAGTTCCTCAAACAATAAGAAAAGCATCTTCAAACGGAAATAGTACCCATGAGATTCAACACCTTACCCTTTATGGGTGTTGAATCTCTTATCTCTTCTCAAAGATGGAAAAAACAATCACTGTTACAACACCTTTGCTCCCTGACCTTGATGACTTCAACAGTCTCTTAAAAGAAATATGGTCAAGCAAATGGATAACAAACAACGGCCAATTCCATCAGAAATTGGAAGAGGCACTTTGTGACTACCTCAAAGTCCCTTTCATCAGTCTTTTCACCAATGGTACTCTTCCTTTACTCACAGCGCTTCAAACCCTACGCATTAGTGGAGAGGTAATCACTACCCCATATAGTTTTGTGGCCACAACCCATAGCATTTGGTGGAATGGCATTAAACCCGTTTTCGTCGATATTGACCCTTCAAATTGTGGCATTGACCCCGATAAAATAGAAGCCGCCATCACTCCACGCACTACAGCAATCATGCCAGTACATTGTTACGGGAAACCTTGCGACAATAGACGGATTCAGGCCATCGCAGACAAATACGGTCTCAAAGTAATATATGATGCCGCTCACGCTTTTGGTGTTGAAGTGGATGGCGAATCAGTGCTCAACTGGGGCGACATGTCCACACTAAGCTTTCATGCAACCAAAGTATACACTACCATTGAGGGTGGAGCAATCGTCATGCACGATGAAGCAACAAAAAAACGTATCGACTACCTCAAGAACTTTGGTTTTGCAAGCGAAACAGAAGTAGTAGCCCCAGGTATTAACGGCAAATTGGACGAGGTACGTGCCGTCTATGGCCTTCTCAACCTTAAGCAAGTCGATAAAGCCATTAACGCTCGTCACCAAGTAGCCATCCAATACCGGCAGGCTTTTCAAAACGTTAAAGGCATCCGGTTTTTCAATGATATGATCGGAGTGAAACACAATTATAGTTACTTTCCAATCTTTATCAATGCCGAGGAGTATGGAATGACTCGAGATGAACTATATTTCAAACTACGAAACCACAACATACTAGGCCGTCGATACTTCTATCCACTCATCAGCACATTCAGTACTTACAGTGGATTGCCGAGCGCAAGTCCTGACAATTTACCTAATGCCACCCGCATAGCCAACGAAGTTATTTGCCTCCCAATGCACCACGAACTGTCTTCCGACGATATCAATCGTATTATAGAACTAATCGTCAATTAGTCTGTCATCAACCTTACTCAATAACTGATGGTATTTGTATTTCTTTGACAACATATCTGCCGATATGGTCTATATCAACAAAACGGCGTAATTGAAATACACAAGTTTCGAATTATGCTCTACTATTATAGCCATATTCGATATCAAGTGTGAATTGAAGAAACCTGTAGATTAACATCATAAATAGTTGAAAGATTAGCTTCAGTGGTTAACAACAACTGATGATGACAATATAAAAAGTGTCCGGAATAAATAAAGTTTCGGACACTTTTTTTATCCCTTTGAGGTGAGTTATAGAAGTCCCGTACAGTCTTTTCCAGTTTCAGTAGGTAGCTCGATGCGGCGGATGCTACGCTACAGTTGCTACAGTTCGAAAACCTTCCTCTGGGGTACCGCAACGGAGGTAAACACAAATGACCGATTGGGGGTGAATGGAACTGTAGCAACTGTAGCTGTAGCGCGGGGAGTTCCCAATCCCATTGAAACCCCCTTTGGGTTCGCATTAGGTTCGCTCTAGTGGGCGGAACGAGAGCGAAGTTAGAGCGAACCTACAGCGAACCTACACCGGAGGGGGGCAAATACTAATCTGCCATAAACCCTAATGAACGATTTGGGTTAAACAGACCTAAAAAAGACAAGTTTGATATAAGAGTCGGCCTAATGACCGATTTGGGGTTACTCATTTCAGTTCAACTCGTGAGCTGAGATTCTTCTTGATTATCCTGATCTCGTTTACCGAACACCTGCAAGGCTCGTAACAAAAAGAAATAGTATGCTATAAACAAAACACCCAGCATAATATCACCGATACCGACATACGAACGATCCAAAAAAAGCATTGGCAACAACATCAACAATAGTTTTGAGATAGTGTAATAGTGGAAACCACTCTTCCTTAATTTCCACATCATTATCAATCCGGCAAACGACACCGCATCCAACAATGCAGATAACAGATAATACCATTGTGGGACCTCCATTGACCGCTCAAACATGATTTTAAGTGTATCGGGTGACATCTTTCCATATTGTTCCATCAACCCGGTATAAGGAGCCAAGAAGGTCTCGGGATCCTGCTCAAATCTCGCCTTCATCATTGGCTGAGACAAGCCCATTACCAACTCCGACAACAAGAAATAGCCCGTCACCACAAAACTGATAACCAGCAATATTCTCAATGTCCTCAAATTAGACTTGTATCTTCTGTCTTCCATTCTACTTTAAAATTATATCAGTCTATCCTCGTTAGCGACAATAATGCTTTAATGCCTGCGACATCTGCTCCTGTAACTTGCGTGCCTCGGTACCAGCGCATTCTGCGAAATCAGTACCTGTCGAAGCATAAATAATGCCACGTGACGAATTGACCAACAATCCACAATCTTTTGTCAACCCATATTTGCAAACATCATCCAAACTTCCACCCTGGGCACCTACTCCGGGTACCAACAAGAAGCTATCCGGCACTATTGCACGCACATCTGTCAACATATCGGCTTTGGTGGCACCAACCACATACATCATATTTTCCTCGTTGCCCCATTGTTTTGAAGTCTCCAACACCTTTTCAAACAACTTCTTCTCCCCTTCTACAGGCAGAAACTGGAAATCGAAAGCACCCTTATTAGAAGTCAAGGCCAGTAATATCACCCATTTGCCATCATACACTGTAAAGGGCTGCACCGAATCAGCACCCATATAAGGGGCTATCGTCATTGAATCAAAGCCAAATTCCCCATTCGGATCCAAAAAAGCCTTTGCATACTGCTGCGAGGTGTTTCCGATATCGCCTCGCTTGGCATCTGCTATAGTAAAAGCTGGCTTCTCAAGCGAATGCAAATAATCCATCGTCTTCTTCAACTGAATCAACCCCTCTATTCCCATTGCTTCATAGAATGCCAAATTAGGCTTATAGGCCACAGCATAATCGATAGTAGCATCAATAATAGCCTTGTTGAAGAGAAACACTCCGTCCTCCTCTTTTCTCAGATGCTCAGGCATCTTATTCTTGTCCACATCCAAACCCACACATAAAAACGACTTGCGGGCAAATATCAAATCCACTAACTCTTTTCTTTTCATATTCTCAATATTATTGTATGTTATTTTATCTTAGGTTTTTTACAATTACTACATAGTAACATGATGGAACTTTTCCGTCAACTGTTGCGATGTAATATTTTTCAAATGGTCGTCCGAAACCAATCGGCCATGATTAATAATGATGGCACGGGTACACATTGCCTCCACCTCCTGCATAATGTGGGTAGAAAGCAGTACAACTTTATCCTTACCGGCATTCTTTATCACTCCACGAATCTCCTCAAGCTGATTTGGGTCAAGTCCCGTAGTAGGCTCATCCAAGATCAGCACCTTGGGGTCGTGAATCATAGCCTGGGCCAGCCCCACACGTTGCCTGTAGCCTTTTGACAGTTGCCCTATGCGCTTGTTGCTTTCCGGTGTAAGACCCACCAACTCTATCATCTCCTCTACCTTGTCATGTCGGTTCTTCAAACCATATATACCCGCTGAGAAATCAAGAAATTCTCTTACATACATATCCAAATACAACGGGTTATGCTCTGGCAAATAACCTATTTCTCTCCGCACGGCCAGTGGGTCTTCATAAATGCTATGCCCACACACCGTTGCCTCACCCTCCGTTGGGGGAATATAACAAGTCAGAATTTTCATCAACGTAGACTTGCCGGCGCCATTAGGTCCCAACAAACCAACCACCTCTCCTTCTTTTATCGAGAAGCTCACATTATCTAACGCCCTCTGACCGTCATAAATCTTCGTAATATTGTTTACCTCAATCATATTGATAATACATTTTTGTTAGTCACAATCATTTCCCAGACACCAACTCCTTGGCTCTCTGCAAGGTAATTCTTTCACCATTGTAGAACGCCACAATAAAGGCATCCTTGAATCCAGTCTCCCGAACACTCTTCTGCAGATTCACCGCATCTTTCACATTGCTAAACGAACCTGTTGTATAGCAATAGGTTCCTCGCTGTATATAGTACTCATAATCGCTAATGCCCTTAAACTCGCGGGCATTCTTTTTCAATTCCTTATCACTGGTCATAAACTGTACCTTATATTCTACCTCTTTTTGCACCGCTTCTGAAGGTTGCTGATTCTCCACTGCTGGTTGGGCTGTTTCCTCTGCCACCGGTTCCTTCACCGGCTCTGTCATCTTCGGTTCATCCTTCGGTAGTGGCGGTTCCACATTCGTGCGCTCGGTCGAAGGCACAAAAGTGGTCGGCTCGTCAGCGGTGGGGGCCTCATTTGTTTTCTCCTCTTTCACAGGTGCGGATTCGGTTTCTTTCGGACTCTCGGCAGTCACCTTCTCTTTCACCGGTTTTGTCGCCTCGCTCTTCTTGTCTTTGCTCTTATAGCCTTTCAGTTCTATTTTCGGATTGACCAAGGGCTTAGTACCTTCAACCGTACTCTTATATTTTGCGAAAGCTTTGAACAAACACACAACTATGGTGGCCTGCCCCTCATCCGACATCATATACTGTTCCTCCTCGGCATTGCTTATAAATCCCACCTCGGTCAACACTGCTGGCATTGCTGTTTTATACAGCACAAAAATCTCGGCCTGCTTCACCCCGCGGTTTATCGTCTTTATCGAGCTTTTATACTGATCCTGAATAAATCCTGCAAAATCCAGACTTCTGTCCAAATAGGCACTCTGGTACATTGCAAACAACACAAAATTCTCAGGGGCATTGGGGTCAAAACCCTGATAATCCTTGTTGTCCTTGTATCCCTCTTCCAACAAAATATCAGCATTCTCCTTCTTTGCCACTTCCATATTCGCCTTGCTTTGCGACAATCCCATCACATACGTCTCCACACCTGTCGGTGTACTGTTGGTCCACGAGTTACAATGAATCGATATAAACAAGTCAGCCTTTGCCTTATTGGCTATTCTTGCTCGCTCGGCCAAAGTGATATCCACATCCGTCGTGCGGGTGTAGATGATTTTCACATCCTGATAATTGTCCCCTATCAGTTTACCCAGTTTCAATGCCATTGATAACGTCAAATCTTTTTCCCTCGATTTACGCCCGATGGCACCGGGTTTATCCCCACCGTGACCGGCATCTATCACTACAGTTTTCACCTGTCCGAGTGATTTTTTTTGCGAAAAAACATTCCCCCCTATACAGACCAACACAATAAATAAGGCGAATAAGCGTTTCATTTTCAATGGCGTTTTTTTATTATTCTCAAATGCATAAAATTTGCTATCTTTGCAAATTCAAATTGCAAAGATACGAGTAAATTCGGAAAGTGAAAAGAAATATATGGAAACTTTTGAACATCTGTTTGTTAGTCTTATCCATCGGACTGACACAGGAAGCTTTTGCACAATCCGATTCCATTGTTTCTCCTATCGAAAAAGGCAATTATCACCTTAAAAAAACATCAATTCACCCCCCCACTACTATCCCCGATTCGTTAAAAAACAATACTATTTCCGATTCTTCTACCTCCCTCCAATCCCCCGACTCCCTACACAATACCGCAGTATCCGACTCGGCCCAGCTTTCTTCCGCCCCCGCCGACTCCCTCCCCTTCATCAACAACTCCCCCAATGCCCTCACCAGCATAGTCCACTATAAAGCAGCCGACTCCATCACCATCAACATCAAAGACCGCAAAGCACAACTCTACACCAAAGGCATCATCGAATACGACGGAATGGAACTCACCGCCGATGACATTCGTGTGGATTTCGAGAGCCAGCTCCTTCGCGCCCAACCCGTTCTCGATTCTTCCAACAACCCCTCCGGCCGCCCCTATTTCAAACAAGGCGATGCCGAATACGTTGCCGACACCATTGTCTTTAACTACAACACCCAGAAAGGTCTCATCTCCGGCGTCATCACCCAGCAAGGCGAAGGATTCCTTCACGGCTCCAGAGTCAAAAAAATAAGCGACTCGGTCATGTACCTCAATGGCGGTCAATACACCACCTGCAACTACTCCCACCCCCACTTTGCCATCAACTTTACCCACTCCAAACTCATCACCGGCGACAAAATTCTTACCGGCCCCGCCTACGTCACCATCGAAGATGTCCCCACACCGCTCGTCCTCCCCTTTGCCTTCTTCCCCATGACTCACGACCGCACCTCCGGCATTCTCATGCCCAACTATGGTTGGATGAACAACCGCGGATACTACCTCAAAGACGGCGGCTACTACTTCGCTTTCAACGACAACATCGACCTCTCCCTCCTCGGCGAAATCTACACCAACCTCAGCTGGGCCGCCGAAGCACGCAGCAACTACTATGTTCGCTACAAATTCAAAGGCAATTTCGACATCCGCTACGGCATCACCAAAGAAGGTATCCCCGGCGACAGCAACACATTCAAGAAATACAGCGACTTCAAACTCGCTTGGAAACACGAGCAAGACGCCAAAGCCAATCCCTACAGCCGGTTCACTGCCGATGTCAACCTTCAAAGCCGCAACTACAACAAAAACACCACCAACCGCAACGACTACTTCAACAGCACCACCACCTCCAGCATCTCCTACACCGCCCGTATCGGCTCCGCCCTCAATCTGGCAGCCTCACTCCGAGAATCTTACAACGCACAAACAGGCATCATCAACCTCAAACTCCCCTCCGTATCCCTCAGCTCCACCACCTTCTACCCCTTCCGCCGCAAAGACGTCTCCGGCTCCTACCGCTGGTACGAAAAAATATCCCTCTCCTACTCCCTATCTGCCGACAACAACATCACCTCCCAGGATTCCGACCTATTCAAACTGGCTACCCTCTCCCGCATGCAATACGGCGTCCACCACACCGTCCCCCTGAGCCTCTCTGTCAAAGTACTCAAATACTTCAACTGGACCAACTCGGCCAGCTACAACGAACGCTGGCACTGGTCCACCATCCGCAAAACCTACGACCCCGACAACAACAAAACCACCATCGACACCGTACGCGGATTCCGTTCAAACCGCGACATCTCGTTCAACTCCTCCCTCTCCACCCGAATCTACGGTATGTTCAACTTCAAATTCGGCCCCATCAAAGCCATCCGCCACGTCATCAATCCCTCCATCTCCTTCAACTACCGCCCCGACTTCGGCAACCCCAAATTCGGCTGGTGGCAATCCTACACCGACAACACAGGCTACGTCCACCGCTACTCCATCTTCGAACAAAGCCTCTACGGCGGCCCCGCTGATGGACGCTCCGGTCGCGTCAGCATCAACATCGGCAACAACCTCGAAATGAAAGTCGCCAACCGCAAAGACACCGTAAACGGCACCCGCAAAATCACCCTTATCGAAAGCCTCACCCTCAACATGAGCTACGACCTCGCCCGCGACTCCCTCCGTTGGTCCGACCTCTCGGTCAACGGCCGTACCACCCTCTTCAAAAACCTTGTACTCAACTACTCCGCCTCTTTCAGCCCCTACTACATCGACAGCGCCGGCCGCAAACACAACCAATTCCTTTGGCAAAAACAGAAAAAACTCTTCCACCGCAACAGCTCCACCTGGAGCACCCAAATCTCCTACAGCATCAACAACAACACCTTCAACAAAAACGCCAATGTCAAACCCGGCTCCAAACCCGCCGGCGAACAAATCGTGGCACCCATCATGCAATCACCCTACAACTACAACCCCGCCCTCCTCATGGGCACCTACGCCGACTTCACCATGCCATGGAACATCTCGCTCAACTACACCCTCAGCTACGTCAACTCCTTTGTCGCCGCTCAATACAACTACAAAAAAGACATCATCCAAACCCTCGGCCTGTCGGCCAACTTCGAACTCACTCCCAACTGGCGCATCGCCCTCTCCTCCGGCTACGACTTCGTCAACAAAGGCCTCTCCTACACCTCCATCGACATCTACCGCGACCTCCACTGCTGGGAAATGCGCTTCAACTGGGTCCCCTTCGGCTTCTACAAAAGCTGGAACTTCCAAATCAACATCAAGGCCAGCAGCCTCAAAGACGTAAAATACACCAAACAACAATCCTACCAAGACAACCAAGGCTACTACTCCTACTAATCACCCATTGTCACCAACCCAACAACAAAATACCCAATCCAATGCCCGACAAACTCTATTACCCCATCGGCGAAGTGGCACAGATGCTCAACGTCAACCCCTCTCTGCTCCGTTACTGGGAAACAGAATTCCCCTCCATCCGTCCCCACAAAAACAAGAAAGGCACCCGCTACTACACCGAAAGCGACATCGCCCTCCTCCGCCACATCTACCACCTCACCCGCGACTGCGGCTACACCCTCGACGGCGTAAAAGAGCAACTCCGCCTCAACAACAACACCCTCGACGACCGCATCCAGATTGCCCAAACCCTCAACGACGCCAAACAATTCCTCCTCACACTCAAAGACTACCTCTAATCCCCCTCCCCAGCCCAACAAGCTGCCCCATCCCTACAGCTTCCACACAAACCCGCAACTCAAACCATTAGCTGTACACAAATGTGACACCCAGTACAACTAGTCACAATACCAAAACTGACCAACAACCTAATCGGATCATCCAGCAAGAATCCCTTTATCAACTCCAGGTGAACACTGCCAATGCCCCTTTGTTTCTATTTAGTTTAGGCCTCGTTTCTACCATCCAAATAAAAAGCAAACAAAAATCCGACAAGCAAAAAGTGTGATTACCAGCACACTACAACTTATTCTCCCTGAGACAGCTCAACAATTCATTTTTTTTTGTATATTTGCAATATGAACCACCGAAGCCTTTGACTGGTAAGTCGGTGGACATCAAGATATAACTAACTAATAACATGAATTTTTGACATAACGACTAAATACAAACCAAAATGGGACGACTGAGCAGAGACAAAGTATTGGACATGATACGCACTACCGTGCGGGAACAAGAGCCAGACGCACAGATAATCCTGTATGGCTCCCGTGCCCGAGGAGATGCCAGTGACGATTCGGACTGGGATGTCATCATCTTGCTCAACAAACAGAAAATGTCGCACTACGACAGATATGCCATCGCATGTGAACTGTGGGACAAAGGTTTTGACATTGGGGAAGAAATCAACTCTTTGGTTTACACAAAAGACCAGTGGAAAAATGCACCACCGTCACTATTTAAATACAACGTAAGAGAGGAAGGAATTCAATTATGAGCCTATCAGATGAAGAACGTAGCGCGATAGTTCTGTATCGCATTGAAAAAGCCTACGCTGCATTAGAGGATGTCGACAAATCCATCGCCATGAAGATGTGGAGTGTAGCAGCAAACAGATTGTACTATGCATTATACTATGCCGCAACCGCACTGTTGGTTCATGACAAACATACCGTACGCACACACAACGGTGTTATTGTTCTCTTGAACCAATACTATGTAAAGCCAGAAATACTCACCAAAGATGATGGATGGCTTTATGGTCGAGTCTTTGCTTTTCGTCAGGGGAGCGATTACGACGACTTCATCGATGCCAATGAGGAAGAAGTCATGATTTACCTCCCAAAAGTAAAGAATCTTGTCAAAAAAATAGCATCACTGATAAATCAACAACAATAATTATACCCACTGAAAGATAACTATAAGACGAAAGAATAACAACATAAAATAAAATAGCAATTACTAAAAACGATAGCCTGTTTTGACAAGCCAATAAGTTTAACCAGCAAAAATCTGTCAAGCGATTTCTGGAAAACACATCTTGCATGATAGCCAATTCGGGTTATTTCCAGCTTCGCTTTATATTAAGCCCTTAGCCACCTCTTATTGAGATCTTCTCCACCTCAGCGGTTGAATAATGTTTGTGATGGAGTTTGTACACCGTGTGGGGTTAAGGGAGGTAGGGCAAAGATGATTGATTCCTGATGGGGGAATCTAAATAATGAGGAATGCGGAATAGAATAATATACATTTAACTATATTGTAATCTATCCGTTATAAGTAATTCGTATGATATCTATAATGACTATTGCTTGGTTTTTCATGACTATACCCATTGGCCGGGTTGGTATAAAACAAATCCTACCCCGTTGCCTTGTATCGGCAGAAGGGTAGGATTGAATCGATGTGATAATCTATGAGTGGAGTATCTTGCGAGTGCCCGGACGAATAGCGGTGCAGGGTATAGTGTTTATTCCAACACGGCTTTCATCTCGGCATCGTTGCGATAGGTCATCTGGCGGAAAAGGTTGTCGGCATCTTTCTGGCGGGTGATGCGTACCTGGTCGGCAACATAGGCCTTGATGGTGTCGAAGCGCTGGAGAAGGTTCTGCCACAAAGCGGCATCGATGGAGCGGCATTGGCAGAGGTCGCAAAGTATGTGGTAGGCATGAACCTTGCTTTGCAATTCATAGTCGTTCCACCACTTGTTGAAACACTCATGGACAGCTTCCCAAGAATCGACCTCGCCGGTTTCGATTTGACGGATGAGCTCGTCAACAGACTGCTGAGGCACCAGCTGTCCTCCCAAATTGACCCACTCGCGAACGCGCTCGCCTTCGCCCAATGTGGGGCTGGGGAGCGTGCGGTCTTCCTGTGCATTTGAATCCAGCAGGGTGAGCATAGCATAGTATATGAGCATTTCCTCGTATGCCTTATAGCCCTGGGCGGCTTTGAGAACAACAACAGGACGTTTGCCCTTCTCCATTCCGTAGGCCAGAACTTCCACGTGGTCCTTGTCCTTGCCGAACTTGAGATAAGCCTGCTCGGTCCAATATTTCAGAAGCATGCGGGCGTTGACTATTTCCTCAGCGGTGTCGGGGGCGAAAGGAGTAAACACAATGTGCTGGGCCTTCTTGTCGCGCTTGTCGCGTTTTGCGAACTTGGTGATATTGCGGTTGAGGGCATACATATTGTACATCCACCAATAGGCCGGCATGACTTCCAGGCGGTTCTTGGATGTGTTGTTGTTGACGAGGGCGAATGGGAGGGTTATGCTGAGCTCGGCAGGGTAGGAGCCTTTGGCCAGCAGGCAGTAGGACGCAAAACTGGAGGAGTGTTTGAGGCTGGTGCAGAGGCCTGGCCAGAAGCCGCGGCCTGCAACAATCTCGTTGTCGGCGGTACGCCCGTTGTGGTTGGAGCCCACGGTGCATCCGGCGGCCATGTTGCTCTGGCCCATCACCAACGAGGCGATGAGGAAAGAATTGTTGTGGTGTTGCTCGTGGGCAGGGAAGATGAGGCTGTTGCCCACTTCACACCGGGCAATGGTCGAATTGTCGCCGACAACAGTATCGTTCAGTCGCACCCCAAACTCCAAGTGGACATTCTCGCCCAAAACAAAACTCTTGACAATGCAACCATACTCACATTTGCAGCCATATCCCACAACTCCGTCGGACAGAACGATACAATCCTCGATACGGGTAGGGGTTTTGGCATCGGAACGAATGGCCACATTATGAATGGTGAGCGTGTTTTTGATAACGCAGCAGTCACCTACATTGCCATAGCAGCCATCGGAGGTTGCGAGTAAGCGTCGGGTCATCTGTTCGAGTTTTGTCACCATCGAAGGGTGGTCGCGGTATTTGGCCCAGAGATAGGCGTCGGCAATAGTCATACCATTAAATGGAAGAATCCTACGACCCTCGTTCTCATTCATGGGACTCAGCCATGAATAGTCAACATCGAGAGATGGAGCTGATGCCGTCATCTCGTTGACGTTGAATAGCAGACAATGATTGCCAATTGCATAGCCACTGAGCATGTGGAGATTGTGAATAGCGCAATGGTCTCCAATAGAAGAATTGCAAATGACAGAATTATAGATTCCTTCCGGCAAAGGAAGGTCTCCATCATGGATGGTAAGGGGGTCGATTACACCAATACTGACTTTACCGAGGAAAGTATTGTTGCGGATAAGATTAGCATTGACAGTGCCAGATACCTGTATGGCACTCCAATCTTCTGCATAATTGCCCATTTGCTGGAGCTGGGCGATTTCGGAAGATGTCAATGAACGATATGTCTTTGTACTCATATTATGAAATGTATATTGAATTAATAAAATGCAAATTTCGGAAAAAAAAATGATATAAAAAGAAATCTGATGATGATTTATCTTCGTGACGTTAAGATGTGATAGGGAATCAATATGAATTAGCAATGAATAGTTGAAGGCTGTAAGAATGATTGTATCTAATTATAACATAACAATTTATCGAAAATAGAAAGAATGAAGGAGAGCTATTGAGAACAACATATTGCACTCAAATTGAGAGCAATACAAGAAAAAAGACATTTCGGAAGCAAAAAAACATTGAAGAAATGGAGTATTATGGTGGTGAAAAGAAAGATCTGCAAAGGAAAAAGAAAATATCAACAAGAAATTAACCTTGAGAAAAAATATTGATTTACTGAGTATTGAGAAAAAATATTAAGAAAAAGAGAAAAAATATTTTGCGGGATAAAAAAAAAGTAGTATTTTTGCAGCCTCAAAACAAAAAAAGAGTTGTTTGACAAAGCTGAAAAAGCCGATGTAACTCAGTTGGTAGAGTAGCTGATTTGTAATCAGCCTGTCGGGGGTTCGAGTCCCTTCATCGGCTCGAAAAAATCCCAGACAAACGACTGGGAACATGAAAATGGGGAAGTCGCATAGTGGCAATTGCAACAGACTGTAAATCTGTCCTCTTCGGAGTTCAGTGGTTCGAGTCCACTCTTCCCCACAACCTACAGAGAAGCGGAAGTAGCTCATTTGGTAGAGCGATAGCCTTCCAAGCTATAGGTGGCGGGTTCGAGCCCCGTCTTCCGCTCAAACAAAAAAGCGGGAAAGGGCAAGAGAAACGCCTACGCTTCAAAGTAAGAAGCTGCAGTAGCTCAGCTGGTAGAGCGCATCCTTGGTAAGGATGAGGTCACCGGTTCAAATCCGGTCTGTAGCTCTTTTTTTATGCAAAAATTTGAGGACGGAAGGGATTCCGCCCTCATTAAAAAGTAGAAAACAAACTGTTAACAATTAATACGTATTAAAATGGCAAAAGAAAAATTTGATCGTTCTAAACCGCACGTCAACATTGGTACTATTGGCCACGTTGACCATGGTAAGACCACTCTGACCGCCGCTATCACCAAGGTGCTGGCTGAGAAAGACCCCACTCTCGCAGAAATTAAGTCATTCGACTCCATCGACTCTGCTCCCGAAGAGAAAGAGCGTGGTATCACCATCAACACTGCTCACGTTGAGTATCAGACTGCCACTCGTCACTATGCACACGTCGACTGCCCCGGCCACGCTGACTATGTGAAGAACATGGTTACCGGTGCTGCCCAGATGGATGGTGCTATCCTCGTTGTTGCCGCTACCGACGGTCCCATGCCTCAGACCCGTGAGCACATCCTCCTCGCCCGTCAGGTTGGTGTTCCCCAGTTGGTTGTTTTCATGAACAAGTGCGACTTGGTTGACGACCCCGAGCTGCTCGACCTCGTTGAGATGGAAATCCGTGAGCTCCTCAGCTCCTACGATTTCGATGGCGACAATATCCCCATCATCCGCGGTTCCGCTCTCGCCGCTCTGAATGGCGAAGACCCGAACGGTATGGGTGTTTCCGCTGTCAACGCCCTTATGGACGCTGTCGACACTTGGATCCCCCTGCCCACCCGTGCAGTTGACAAACCCTTCTTGATGCCCATCGAGGACGTTTTCTCAATCACTGGCCGTGGTACCGTTGCTACCGGTCGTATCGAGACTGGCGTTATCCACACCAGCGACCCCGTAGACATTATCGGTATGGGTGCCGAGAAACTGACCAGCGTTGTTACCGGTGTTGAGATGTTCCGCAAGATTCTTGACGAAGGTGAAGCTGGTGATAACGTCGGACTGCTGCTCCGTGGTATCGACAAGAACGAGATTCGTCGTGGTATGGTTATCGCTGCTCCGAAGTCCATTCATCCTCACCACAAATTCGAGGCTACTGTCTATATCCTGAAGAAGGAAGAAGGCGGCCGTCACACCCCGTTCCACAACAAATATCGTCCTCAGTTCTATTTCCGCACCACCGACGTGACTGGTGAGATCACTCTCCCCGAAGGTCGCGAAATGGTTATGCCCGGTGATAACTTGACCATCACCGTTAATCTGATCAACGATATCGCTCTGAACGAGAACCTCCGTTTCGCTATCCGCGAAGGTGGCCGTACCGTTGGTTCCGGTCAGGTGACCAAGATTCTTGAATAATCTAAAATGCATTATAATCTCCCTTCCAACGGGGAGGGAGATTATTAGAGGGGCATAGTTAAATGGCATAATGACGGTCTCCAAAACCGCAGTTGGGAGTTCGATTCTCTCTGCCCCTGCAAAAAAATAATTGAAACAATGTCTAAGTTCGGTAATTACGTAAAAGAGAGCTACGACGAGCTGGTGCACAAAGTGTCGTGGCCGACGTTTAAAGAGTTGCAGAGCAGCGCAGTGGTTGTGGCTGTGGCAGCTTTGATTTTGGCCCTTATAGTATTCTGCATGGATGTAGTGTTCGGTGTGCAGAGCATGGGCTGGAAAGGATTACTTGGATACTTTTATGCTTTGATTGGATAAAAACGGCAAGTAAGGCATTGGTCTTGCTTCCCAAATTAATTTGAGACCGAAAGCCTGCCGATGATATCCAAGAAAAGACGTTCGCCCTCGGCGAAGATGAGGCGAATGAGTATAAACCCACTATTCTTTTAGTAACAGCATGGAACAGCAGTCTAAAAAATGGTATGTCGTCAGAGCAGTAAGCGGCAAGGAGAAAAAGGCTAAGGAATACATCGAGAGCGAAATGGCCAAAAGAGGCTGGAGCGAAGATGTGCCCCAAGTTCTTATTCCCACAGAGAAAATCTATGCCATACGAAACGGGAAGAAGGTTGTGAAAGATCGCAACTACTTTCCGGGGTATGTATTGATTGAGGCCGACTTGCGCGATGAAATCATACCAGTGATTCAGAATGTTCCAAATGTTTTGGACTTCCTGCGTGAATCGGGTGGCGGCAAACCTATCCCTATGCGCCAGTACGAGATTAATAGAATCCTCGGCAAGATGGATGATCAAATTGAAGCACTGGACGGGAACGGAGAGGCATTTTTGGTAGGCGAGACTGTCAAGGTAATTGACGGGCCGTTCAGCAGTTTTTCCGGTATTGTCGAAGAGGTGAATGACGAAAAGAAGAAATTGAAAGTTACGGTCAAAATCTTCGGAAGAAAAACGCCTCTGGAGCTCAGTTTCAACCAGGTGGAGAAAGAATAGTAAAACAAACTAATCAACCTTATTAAAATTCCAAATTAATGGCAAAAGAAGTTGCAGGATTGATTAAATTGCAAATCAAAGGTGGCGCTGCTAACCCCGCTCCTCCCGTGGGACCCGCACTGGGTGCCAAGGGTGTGAACATTATGGAGTTCTGTAAGCAGTTCAATGCCCGTACACAGGACCAGGCCGGCAAGATTGTGCCTGTTATCATCACTGTGTATACTGACAAGTCCTTTGATTTTGTAGTTAAGACACCCCCTGTTGCCGTTCAGTTGAAAGAGATGTCCAAAGCCGCTAAAGGTTCGTCCGAACCCAACCGCGTGAAGGTAGCCTCTGTGACTTGGGAACAGGTGCGACAGATTGCCGAAGCCAAAATGCCCGATTTAAACTGCTTCACTATTGAATCAGCAATGAGCATGGTGGCTGGCACTGCCCGCAGCATGGGTATCGCCGTCAAGGGCGAGAATCCCCTGACAAAGTAAAAAGTAAAGTATTAACAGTGGTAGCAAAGCCAATGAGCAATGCGATGACCACAAAAAACAAGATTCATGGCAAAATTAACGAAGAAACAGAAAGAAGCTTTAGCCAAATTCGACAAGAACCAGTTTTACTCTTTGGAAGAGGCCGTTGATATTGTAAAGAACATCACTTACACCAAGTTCGATGCTTCTGTAGATATCGACGTGCGTTTGGGTGTTGACCCCCGTAAAGCCAACCAGATGGTTCGCGGTAGTGTTACCTTACCTCACGGCACTGGTAAGACTGTCCGTGTTTTGGTACTTTGCACCCCTGACAAAGAGGAAGAGGCTAAAGCAGCCGGAGCTGATTACTACGGTCTTGACGAATATATCGCCAAGATTAAAGGCGGTTGGACGGATGTAGACGTTATCATTACCATGCCTAACGTAATGCCCAAGGTTGGTGCGCTCGGTCGTATATTGGGTCCCCGTGGCCTGATGCCGAACCCCAAAACTGGTACCGTTACAATGGAAGTTGGCAAAGCCGTACAGGAAGCAAAAGCCGGTAAGATTGACTTCAAGGTCGACAAGTTTGGTATCATCCATACCGCCGTTGCAAAGGTTTCCTTCGACAACAACAAGATTGTTGACAACGCCCGCGAGGTTCTCCAAGCTATCATCAAGCTGAAACCCGCTGCTGCAAAAGGTACTTATGTGAAGAGCATCTGCATTAGCAGCACCATGAGCCCGGGAGTGAAAGTTGACACAAAAGCCGCTTCAGTGTAATTAAAAATTAAGGAAAGGTCATTATGAGAAAAGAACTAAAAGACCAGCTGATTGACCGCCTGTGCGAAGAGATTAAAGCCTATCCGCTTATCTATATTGCTGATATCGGAGGTTTGAACTCTGTGCAGACTAGCAAACTGCGTCGTGCTGCTTTCCGCAAAGAGGTGAAGCTGGAAGTTGTTAAGAATGCTCTTTTGATCAAGGCTATGGAGCGCACCGGAATAGATTATTCCGAGTTGTTCCCCGTGATTAAAGGAGAGACAGCCATAATGCTTTCAAACACCAATAACGCTCCTGCTAAACTGATCAAGGAGTACCGCACAAATGAGAAGGGAGCACAAAAGCCTATACTTAAAGGTGCTTATGTAGAAGAGTGTTTCTATATTGGTGAGCAACATCTTGACGAACTTGTCAACATCAAGTCCAAGAACGAACTCATTGCCGATATCGTTGCACTTCTGCAGTCTCCCATCAAGAATGTGGTTTCGCAGCTTCAGTCTGGTGCCAACACAATTACAGGTGTCCTGAAAACATTAGAGGAAAAATCTGAATAGAAATGGTTAGGACTCCATAAAAGTCCACAAAACAATTAATTAATTTGTAAAACAATAAAAAAAATAAAGTCATGGCAGATATTAAAGCTATTGCTGAAGAATTGGTAAACTTAACCGTTAAAGAAGTAAAAGAACTTGCTGATGTTCTGAAAGAAGAATATGGTATTGAACCCGCTGCTGCTGCAGTTGCCGTTGCTGCTGGTCCCGCTGCCGCTGGTGCCGCCGCAGCCGAGGAGAAGACCTCCTTCGACGTTATCCTGCAGGGTGTTCCCGATGCAACCAAGAAACTTGGTGTTGTGAAGGCCGTTAAGGATAT
>JAEEGK010000722.1_pt1 | contig 82328 bp, 81 predicted proteins | sample 8958771 | NCBI WGS metagenome assembly JAEEGK01 (sample SAMN16246547, study PRJNA631951) | gut metagenome | biome: gut microbiome; feature: rumen; material: SC-attached | host: Bos | place: Iran: Karaj | collected 2018-10
CCAAAAAGTTTGGGTTTTAAAACAGTATCTGTCCCCTGGCACCTCCCTGGCACCTGGCTTACATACTAACCAGCGTCCAGCCAGTAGGTACAAACCAGTCGGTAGTGCCTTGCGCATATTCGTTGCTGACGGTCCATGGTGTGCCTGCAGCGTGAGTGAGCGTGCGTGTGCTGACGCTCTCGTCGGTGCCTGCATTCTCGAGCCACGAGCCTAAGGCAAAGTCGCCTGTCATGGTGGTGGCCATACACTTCACGCTGTTCAGCTTCGAGCATCCTGAGAACATAAAGCTGTAGCAACGCTCTGGCAACTGCTCGGCAGGCAGCTCCACGGTGCCCGTAAGATTCTCACAACGCGTAAACATATGGGCGTAGCATCTGGCGGCTAACTGTGTGGCTGGCAGTGCAGGTGCCTGAGTGAGTTCATTGCAATAGCCGAACATGCCGGCATAGCACGAACGGGCCATCTTAGTGGCAGGCAAAACGGGAGCCACCTTCAGGCCTGTTTCTGAGAACATGGCGCTATAGCAGCTATCGACCAACTCTGTGGCTGGCAGTAAGGGGGCCTCGGTAAGCTTCGTGCAACGCGAGAACATCGACGAGTAGCAGCTCGCGGCCAGTGTGGTGGCAGGCAGCTCAGGCGCCTTGGTAATAGCCTTGCACGAAGCGAACATGCCGGCATAGCAGTCATTGGCCAGCTGGGTGGCAGGCAGTTCGGGTGCGGCAGCAAGCGATGTGCACCAGCCGAACATAAACTCATAGCAGCTTTCGGCCAGCTGGGTGGCAGGCAGCTCAGGTGCCTCGATCAGTCCCTCACACCCCCAGAACATATAGCAACAGCAACTATTTGCCAGATGAGTGGCCTTGATGGCTGGTGCCTTCTTCAGGTTCGTGCAGTAGTTGAACATAGCGCTATAGCAGCGCTCAGCCAGTTGGTTGGCAGGCAGTTCGGGTGCCACCCTAATCTTACTGTCACTAAACATGTGGCTGTAGCAGCCCTCGGTGAGTCGGGTAGCTGGCAGCAGCAGCTGGCGTGTGGGATGGGTAACGATGTTGGTATAAGAAAACAGCAATGTCAGGGCATAAGGCGCTTTGATTTCCTTGTTGGCAGCCCAGTTGCCGTTAGGCGTTATCAAACTCATCACATTACCATACACGTAGCAGGCGGTTTCGAAGCTGAGACTGAAGCCTCTGCTCTTCTCATTGTCGTGCAACCAGGTGTTCCGACTGAACAGCTGCACCTTATCGCCGGCTTTCAGGTTGAGCGTTGTGTACTCCACCTTCTCAGCCTTCTCGTCAACCACTGTCACCTCCTGCTTCTCACCGCCATTCACGCTGTAATAAACAGGCTCGGGCAACTGTATATCCTGATACAGGTCCACCTCACCATCCTCGGCCGCCTCGATGGTGAGCGGTTCCATCAAGTCGATGTTATCAGGATCAACCTGAGTGGCAGGCAAGTCTTCGTTCGAGCACGACGACAGCAAGAGTGTTGTCTGAGTGCATAACAGGATAGTGGCAATAGCCAGTAACGATGCAAAATGTCTTGTTAAAAAATTCTGTTTCATTGCTTAGATTATTTTAGATAAATAGCTTTTTGGTATTGATTAGATGTTGCAAATATATGGAGGTGCCAGGGGACAGGTACATGGCACCTCCTTTCCGCGAGGGTGTTGGTGCCATGTACCTGTCCCCTGGCACCTTTCAAAAAAGCACCTTTTTACCACGTCGGTTAATACCGATACCCTTTTTCTGGTCATCCTTACGCACACCCTGAAGTGTGTACCACTCCTGATCTTCTGCATCCTTCTCAACCGACTTCACACCATTAGTATCCTTGGTGGTCTGTATAGCAAAGCGTACGATGACAGGATAGTGGTCACCCAGCGCCACGCCATTGACCTCATAACCTTCCCTATCCACTTCGTAACTCAGCGGCACGATGGTTGTTGCTGCATCCTTCGGATTGATATAGATTACCTTGTCGAGCAGTTCGTCTGCCTGTCGCTCGCCGCCCATCTCTGGGAACACGCCGCTTTGCTGTAGTTCAACCCATGCATCGGCAGCAGTGGCCAGTCCAGATGCCTCTATCTCGTCAAAGAACACCTTTTTCACATCATCCCGGTGGTACAGCGTGTTCATGTCGCCCATCACAATGACAGGACGTTTATCCAAGTGTGCCATGATATAATCTCTCAGCTGAGTCCACTGTGACAGTCGCGCCTCACGGTCTTTCACATCGTTGCCATTGCTTTCGTCACGATAGCTGCTAGCATCCATGTGCATGTTATAGACCACCACCTCGGAACCATCTTCTAGCACCATTTCATGGCGTCGGAAGCCCTTGGTCACCATATCGTCGAAGTCGTGGCTGAACTTTCCGAAGCTCTGTTGCCATGCCACTCGCTCATAGCCTTTCGATTGTTGGGCTTTTTTCCAAGACATGTTCAGTCCATCACAACTCAACTTGATGTTCTGCGGATGCAGGAAGTCACAGTCCAGCATGTCCTCATAGATAATGCCACCAGACCATTCATCATGCTGGTAGTTGGCAAACAACGACGACCATATCTCCCAACGGTAGTTAAAGTCCTCCTGCATAGCAATGATATCGCAGTTCTTCCCAGCCAGATAGCTACTGATAGCCATGCTGCCGTTCGACATAGGTCCGTCTTTGTTCACGTCAAGCGTCAGCCACTTGCCTGGCAGTCCGTCCACGTTGAGCGTCATCACGCTGAACGTACCATCTTCTTCCTTCACGCTGGCCACACGATTGGTTGTATGCGCAGGTGCCATTGGGGATCTCACACCGGCACGATCGTCTTCCGACGTCAGATAATAATAGATCTCAAGGATGTCCAGCAGCGACAGTCCACTGTCGTCTGCCATCAGCAGCAAATCCACGGAGTTAAAGCCATACGGTTCCAGTTTCTCGTCCAACTGTGTCAACAGCGAGAAGAAATCGCCCGCACCACCACCTTCACTGGCCATTCGTTCTTTCACAATCTTCTTCAGGTCGATGCCCTTTTCCTCCAGTTTATGAATGATGGTCATCGGTGTTGCGTCCTTTACCAGGTCGGCATAATGTGTGTTCAGCTCGCCATCATAATATAATATAGGTAAAGCAGCCATCATCGCAGCCAGATTTAAATAGTAGGCGATACCGCCCACATACACATGGTCGTCAGAGGGTATCACAAAGTTGGTTTGCAGATGAGTCTGTTCTGGCACTATACTCTTTTTAAACAGTGGGCTTGGCTTACCATCATAACGGTAATTGGTCAAGAAGTCAGGCAGAGCCCTGCAACTGCCCGCTGGTACCACGCAGTCGTGTATCACATTCAGCACGAAATAGTTCTGTGTAGTGTCGGGCTCCCAGTCGTTCTCCAGAGCCACGTCCTTCATGGCTTGCTTCAGCATTTTCACCACTGGCGACTTCGAGTTCAGCAAGGTATCCTTCACCACTTCGGTGATGGCAAGTCCGTCCAGCGCATCCTTAACGTGTTGTGTGGAGTACTTCCCCGTGTGGAACCACTCGTCAAACATCGATGCTGCTGGCTCATATAGCAAGCTAGGGATATCCAATCCTAATTCTGCATGCGTGTTATAGCTGTCCAATATCATCAGCAGTCCAAACAACTTCAGCTTGGTGTCGTCCTTCTTGGCTATCATCTCGTTGTAAGCCTCAACAATATCGAAAGGCAGACCGCCCACAACAGTCTTGTCAAACGAGATCACATCGCGATATTTCATGTCGCGCAACTTCTGGATGGCTATCGCCTCGTAGCCACCCGACGAGTAGCCCGCATTAATCAGCAGTTTTCCCTGACTGATGCCACGTGCATCTAGCAGTTCCCTGGCTGCCAGCAGACAGTCTATACCTGCCTGCGCATTGGCATCGCCATAGCAGTAGTAGTAGCCCTTACCCTCTGTCACGCCATATCCATACTGGTCGCTGCACACCACAATATAATTCAGCCTCAGCGGATTAGCCATCACATAGTCTTCGCCCTGAGCATAGCCCCTCGTAGGCGCACCGTCATAGCCCATCTGTGTGTAATGACTGTTTAGCCAGATACCATCTACAGGCGCATTATCCTTATAGATATCATTGGGAATCGCCACATAGCCACTCATCTCCGTGGGGTTGCCCTTCGGATCTGTCGATGGATAGACTATGTCAATACGGTGCATAGACCTGCTATACAGATTGACGCCTTGCAGGCCAAAGTTCCAAATCGTATCAGTCTCGTGAATCACCTTCACGTCGTGGATTGTGATCTGAGCCGAAACGGCCATAGGACTGCAACAAAGCAGCCCAATCATTGTGTTTAAAAATCTCTTCATTAACATGTCCATAAGCGTTATTTCATGAGTATGCCTTAGGTGTAGTAAATATTTCATTTGCAAAGATACAAAAAATTTTTATACACTTCAAACAAAAACAGTTTTTAACATCCAGGTGCCAGGGGACAAGGTGCCAGGGGACAGGTACATGGCACCAACAAACTCGCGGAAGGGAGGTGCCATGTACCTGTCCCCTGACACCCCTGACACCTGAGCGCCTCCCGATGTTTGTCGGGAGGCGTTTTTTGGGTTACTGCGGCTGCAGGTCGGCGTACTCGCGGGTGACGCTGGCTATGCAGGGACAGGCTTTCATCGGGTTGAGGTCGTGGTGGCCCACGATGAGGGCGCGCGGGTAGCGCTGATGAAGCGCTGTGAGCAGCTGGCGCAGGGCAGCTTTCTGCCGGGGGGTGCGGGTGTCGGCAGGTAGGCCGTCGGCATCGAGGCCGCCCTCGTAGCACACGCCGATGGAATGGCTGTTGTGGTTCTGGCAGTGGGCGCCCACCATCCACTCGGGGCGGCCCGCCTCTATCTCTCCGTTACGCCGGATAACGTAGTGGTAGCCAATGCCGAGGTGGAAGCCCCGCTGGCGATGCCACGTGTCGATCTGAGCGGCCGAGGAGGTCTGGCCCGGGCGCACTGCCGAACAATGAACCACGATCAGAGTGATGCGGCGCATGACTGGACGGCCAGTGTGCCGGCAATCGTGGTGATGACTGTTGCCAGGAACTTAACGACCTTGACAACCTTGTTCCAATTGATTCGTACCATAGCTGTTTGTTGTTTTAAGGGTTAAACATTAATCTTCCTCACTGCCGCCGGTATTGCCACCGGTGCTGCCGCTCTGTGCGGGCTGACCGCTCAGGCTGATCACATGGCCGGGCGTTTCCTCGAACACCACATCCTTGAGCAGTGCCTTGGCGTTGACATACTTCTGGATCACCTTGCCGTCCTTCTCGGCCGAGCCGGTAACGATACGGTTAATCTCGGGCTGGAACAGCACGCGGCGCGAGGTGATGGTCGACGAGGTGCACTCCTCGGGGGTGTTCACACCGATGCTCGAGAAACCCACCTTGAAGATACCGATGCCCGCCAGGCGGATCTTCTGCCCCAGCTCCAGGAAATGCTTCATGGCAGCACCCAACTCGTCGAGGGCAGCCTTGATGTCGCTGCGCTTCAGGGTGGCCTGAGTCTGGATGAAGTCGGCAATCTCGTCGGTCTCAATGAACTTCTGGTCGTACACCGGCTGGGCGTAATACTTACCGAAACTCTTGGTGTTGAATCGGTTCTTGTTCTGTGTCTTAATGTACTTCTGACTCATAATGCTAAACTTTTTTTTAAATGGTTAAAGTTTATGGCGCGTGGCTGCCGGGGGATGACGAAGGAGGGGGTGATGTTGGGGTCGCTCCTGACGTCGCTACCACTCGTAGCTCAGTCATCTTGCGGTCGAAGATGAGTCACTTTACCCCCCTAACATGACGTCGGAACGACGCGAACATGACTGCGGAACGGGTGGAAGATGACGCTGGGACGACCCTAAACCTACGTCCTTTGGCTTCACTTGCCTTATCGCCTACAAAGTTACAACCCTGCGCCCATACACTTTGGGCTTGCTTGGGTTTTCTTGAGATAAACAGGTTTTCTTGAGATAAAGGGCGAAAGCCGGCACGTTTTTCAGTCGATATCGATGCAGAAGAGGTCGGTGATATACTTCACCACCCTTGGCGGCAGCAATTTGGCATTAGGCTTCAACCCCAGCGCCTGCAGTTCTTTCTGGTGAGGTCGGCACCAGTTCATCAGCGTGGTGACCGAGATGCCGGCACAATCGGCCAGCTGTTGTTTCGACATTACTTTCATATCAGTTCTTTTTCATTAGTTAGTGACACTTGTGACACTCATGACACTGTTTTTAGCAACTCTCTCGCGTACGTGGGCGGAAAGATAGTACAGACGTACGCGAGAAATGTTTAGAAAATGGTGTCATCGCTGTCATCAGTGTCATCGCATTCTGTTTTTTCCTTTGCCATGCCCAGGCGCTGGCGCTTGTTCTCCTTGCGCTCCAGGTCGGTATAGCGATACACCCAGTAGCCCCGCTGCTTGCCGGTGCGGCAGCGTTCAAACCCCAACATGGTCATGGCGGTGCCAATGTTGGAGATTTTGAGTTGCAGCGCGGGATTGGTGCTGATGGTCTCGAAGATCATGGTGCGGGTCACAAACTCCACCTGGTCGCCTGGCTGTGGCGGCCGGAAGAACTCCCTGATCTTCTCGATTTCGGGCATCGGGTTCTCAAAGGCCTCGTTATGGGCAGCCAGCTGTTCCATCTCGTTGGCATTCACCCAGTGGCAGAAATCCTGCAGATACAACGTGTAGGCCTCGGCAAACACGTTGGCGTGGTCAATGGGGTGTGTACGCGGATTGTTGATGCTCTCCACCTCGAAGGGTATCCAGCGGCGGTTGCCCGTCGAGTCGGACAGGAACTGCGGGTTGTTGCCCGTACCACAGAACGAGGCGATGTGCTTGCGGTGTTCGTGATAGCGGGCATAGGCCGCTCGCTCGTCCACATGCTGCATGGTGACGGCCGCCTTGAGCTGGTTGAGCTCCGAGGGCCGCATGGTGTCGAGCTCCTCGCAGCACACCAGCCCGTACTGCGAGAGGGTGAGCAGGTCGTCGCGGTTCATGCGGTTGGCATTGGTCTTGGTGTAGAAGTAAGGTCGCAGCTCGGGTGGCAGCAGATACTGGAACCACGTGGTCTTATAGATGCCCTGCCGGCCTATGAGCACCAGTATCTCATGGTTCACCTCCACGGGGTCTATCCACCCCGCCACCATGGCCACCAGCCATTTGCGCAGATACTGGTAGAACAGCATCTGCTGCTCCACGCCGCCCTTCACGGTCACACTCAGTGACATGGCCAGGATATGGTCCAGCCCATCCCACGGCGGCAGCCGCTCCAGATAGTTGGTAAAGGGGTTGAAGTCGGGCACATAGTCCGAATCTATCACCCTGTAAATGTCCTGCGGCCGTGTCGGTTTCTGCTCCGACAGCTCAGTCCACAGCGTGTTCACCACCCGGTCGCAGATGGGTTGCCATTTGGGCCGCAGATCGGGCGTACTGCTCCCCGGCACCCGATACTCCACCCGGTTGGTAATAACATTGTGGCGCAACATGATCCGGTTAGCCAGAAACGCCTTGATGTCGTCCACACTGGCATGCGTCTCCTGCCAGTTGGGCTTTCGCTCCTTTTTAGGTCTTTGTGTCATAGGCAATTTCAGTTTATAAAGTTTGTTGATTGGTAACATACATATTGTCAGCGCTTTTTGCCGATGCTACACACCTATACCTGTGAATAGACCGATAAATACTCTCGCCGCGGGTTCGGTTGTCGCTCAACAGCTCCTGATTGAAGGCCAGATTACTAATCTCCGCCAAACGTTCAGTAATCTCCTTCAGCACGCCCCTGGTGCCCACCACATCGCAAGTGCGCGCCAGGATCCGGTAAACCACAGAGCTGTTGAGGTTTTCAAACTCGAACGCGATGTACATCACGCTCCCACTGCTGGCGTCGTGAACAATGACATACTGTCCAGCCAGGATGAGTTGGACACGCCTCACAAATTCTTTTAAGAACCTGGGCCATACATCCCTTAGACGGTTCTGCTGGAGTTCTTTATTTATGCGCATGGCGGTAGGAAAAATGTTAAAGTTTCATTATGCGCAAATTTACCCAAAAATAAGCTCACCCACAAATAAATCGGACCTGTTTTTGCACAATACACCGTATATGTAGCAAAAACATGTCCGTTATAAAAAAAAAATAGAGGGTATCAAGGGACAAGGTGTCAGGGAGGTGTCAGGGGACCGGTTCAGGTGAATGGGGACTGGTACGTGGCACTCGGTGCCATGTCCCTGTCCCCTGTCACCTGCCTGCCGTTGTCCCCTGACACCTCTGGCATGCTATGATTTTTTTTAAAAAGTTTGGAACTTTCGGAAATTATCTTTATCTTTGCAGCAATATAAATAGTCATAAAGATATGAGCAAGTATGAGATACCCTTCTTGACGGCATGTATTCATGCTTTTGGAAAACGGTTTGCTATGAGCAGGCAAGCAGCATTCCGATATCTGCATAAGCATAAAGGGCTTTCATTCCTAATTGAATTTTATGATGTGGAACATCTGCAGTCTATGGATGAGACTATTGATGACTTGCTTATCATCTGTCAAAAGAATGGAGGAACGTTGTCATGATACTTTATCATGGTACAAATGTAGATATTGAGGTGATTGATCTTGCTAAGGGCTTGCAGTATAAGGACTTTGGCAAAGGATTCTATCTTACCCCCGATAGAGAAAGCGTATGAATCAGCCAACACATAATCAAATGGCAACTTACCTGACTAATTATGCTTTAAGCGAATTGGTTAAGTATGTGATAGAAGATACAGGTTGTTCTGTTGAACAAGCAATGGAACGTGTATATAATTCTCCTTTAATTGAAATGTTACAAGATGAAGAAGGTGAATTGTATGTGCAAAGTCCTGCATATTTATATGAGCTTATGAATACGATGTGAAGTATCAAGGCACCAGGTTACCCAAAAGTGCCTTCAGACAAACATCGGGAGGTGTCCCCTGACACCTCGGAAAACAAATTGTCGCATCAGTGGCGCGACAATTGAGAGAGGAATTTGGCTCAAAGGGATTTGATGAAAAGAATATTCGTAGAATGATGCAGTTTGCCCAAGTGTTACCTAACGAACAGATTGTCGTATCGGTGATGCGACAATTAAGCTGGACGCACATTTTACAAGTATTACCTCTTAAAGACGACCTTCAGCGCGAGTTCTATCTTACCTTTGCAGCTTCAGAAAGGTGGAGTGTTCGTCGCCTTCGCAAGGAAATCGATGGCAGAGGTGTCAGGGGACAGGTACATGGCACCTACATCTTCGCGGAGGGTTGGTGCCATGTACCTGTCCCCTGACACCTCCCTGACACCTCGCCCCTACGCGAGGGGCGACGGAGATCTGTCTTACTCCTCAAATGGCAGTTCGCCCAGATATTTGTCAAAGTCGCTTTGGAACAGGCGATCCTGCACGATACGATACTTCTCAAATTCTGTTTCAGCATGTAGCACAGCCTCTTCGTGGGTTACGCTTCCTGGATGATCCAACAGAGGGCGCTCGTCGCTGCTCAGATAGGCATCAATACGTTTGGCCCAGTCTTCCATCGTCATGGGGATATGGCGCTTGGCACGGCTCTCGGCAAAGTCAAGCACAGCAGTTACGATATGCCCCATATCTTCGAGTTCCATCTCGTTCAGATAGTTCTTAGCGATAGAAACATCCGTTTTAACTATCTTGCCATCGGGCGCATTCTCCCAGGTGGTCAGGCCCATATGCTCCTTTTCGGCATCGGCCCGCTCCATGATGAGCTCCGCTGCCGTATGCTGGTGCACAGCATAGTGCATCTTGTTTTGAATGCGCTTATAGAACAGCCGTGTGGTGGGTGCATCCTTGTTATAGTCCATGCTGGTGGCATAGATATCTGTGAGCTTCTGGTAGAAACGACGCTCGGAGAGGCGAATCTCACGAATCTCCGCCAGCAGGTGCTCAAAGTAATCCTCACCTAAAAAGGCACCGTTCTCCATGCGCTTCCTATCGAGCACATAGCCACGGATGGCAAACTCTCGAAGTACGCTTGTGGCCCACTGGCGGAACTGAGTGGCACGGATGCTGTTCACACGATAGCCCACCGCGATGATGGCATCAAGTTTATACATCACGACCATACGTTTCACCTCACGATTGCCTTCTTGTTGAACTGTTTCCATTTTGGAAATAGTTGCTTCTTCTTTCAGTTCACCTGTCTCAAATACATTTGCCAGATGCTTGCTGATGGCCGGTACTCCAACATCGAAGAGTGCGGCCATCGCTTTCTGAGTACACCAAATTGTTTCTTCGGCATACATAACTTCGATTCCCTGCTCCTTCGCCTCTGCTTGAAATATTAGGAACTCGGCTGTGCTGTTTCTTATTATACGTCTTTCTGCCATAAACGATTAAATCAGTTCTTCTATATAATCGCAATAATCAAATAATCCACGATGATGTCCTGCTATCACACTATTCATAGAAAAGATAACTTCTGATTATGAATGTTAGTCGATAGGTTTGTTATTATAGTGCAAAGATAATAAAAAAAACATACCAATCGATAGGTTGGGGATATATTTAAGAAGTATTAGTAATTACAGATTGGCAGCCCACAGGGGTGCCAGAGGTGTCAGGGGACAGGTACATGGCACCTCCCTTCCGCGGGTTTGTTGGTGCCATGTACCTGTCCCCTGACACCCCTGGCACCTATGGCTCGCAGAGGAACGCGCCTTGCTTGGTGCGGCGGATGTTACTGGCGATCTTGGGATACAAGGGATCGAATTCTGCCTTGGGATTGGTCATGGTGAAACCACGCACCTTGACGATAAAACGCTCGATACTGTCATTAGATAACTGTTGCAGTTTGGTCGATTCATTATAAAACTCGGTCATCTCGGACATCGACTCCTGCGTGACGAACGAGGATTCACTAAAATAGGCCAGCCCTATCACGAGGAATGCGGCGATGGATAATAACAATTTCTTCATTCTTAAGTAATTTAAGTAATTGGGGTTTTAACTTATTGATATTGGTACGACCTGAGGTCGACGCGTGCAAAGTTAAAGAAAAAAAGGAAAGCACCAAAAGTTTTATCCTAAAAAAATGTGAAAACGGAAAAATAATCAGCCCTTATGCCGTTTTCGGTATTCGTAGAGCTCGAGCGAGTTCACGATATTCTGCCACAGCACGTAACAGCCTGCACCCACCGATGCCACGGGATGGAGATAGGTGTAGGCCACCCAGATGGAGAGGGCGGTATTCTTCTGGAACATGGCCTGGCCACCGCCAATCTCATCGCCCAGATGCTTGCCAATGGAACGGCCCACCAGAAACAGGGTGAAACAGAGGATGAGACTCATCACGGCTATCATGAGCAATACCGACAAGGGGGCATCGGCATGCACGATGTTGCGCACGGTGACACCCGAGGTGACACTGAGCTGCACCGACCAGAGATAGAACGACAGATCGGGGATGCCCACAATCCAGGCACAGGCCCGCTTGGCGTAATGCTGCATGAGCCACCCTAACACCAGCGGCGCCACCAGCACCATGGACAGCTTTTGGAGGATAACGAAAAATGCGGACCAAAAGTCAAGATTAGTGCCACGCTCCAACAGGGGGAAGGCGGCTGGGATCATGAGCGCCGACGCAAACGACGACAGCACCACAAAGGCGGTCATGGTATTGATATTGCCGCCAATCTTAGCCGTGATGACCGGACTGGCCGTGGCCGCCGGACCGATGATGCAGGTGAGCACGCTCTCCCATAGCAGCTTCTGCGACGGATCGGCATCGACATGGAAAATAATCAAACAATTGAGCGCCACCAGTGCCACCTGGGTGATGAGCACGCCGGCATGCCAGCGATGGGGGCGCATCTGGTGGAAATCGATACGGCAAAAGGTGGTGAACAGGGTGCTGAACACCATCAGCGGGAAGATGGTGTCGATGACCTCGCCCAGACGATCGCCGGCAGTATCGAGCTGGGGCACCAGATAAAACGTGAGATAGACCAGTGTGCCTACGGCAATGGCCACTGGTAAAGTCCAATCTTTCACAAATTGCTTGATATTCATGCTGCAAAAGTACGAAAAATTTTTGTAATAAAGAAATTTTTAGTATCTTTGCAGCCAATTATGAGTGTTACTGAATATATACATCAAGATAAGGAGGCTAAACGATTCTCGTTTGAAGTGCTACCACCCCTGAAAGGTACTGGCACCGCGAAACTGTTTGCCGACATCGACAAACTAAGAGAATTCGACCCAGCCTATATCAACATCACCACCCACCACTCCGAGTTTGTGTACCGCGAACTGGAGAACGGACAGTTTGAGCGCCGGCGCATCCGTCGCCGCCCGGGAACCATTGCCATAGCCGCAGCCATACAGCAGCGATACCAGATACCCGTGCAGCCCCACGTGATATGCAGTGGTGCCACCATCGAGGATATCGAGTATGAACTGCTCGACCTGCAGTTCCTGGGCATCCGCGACCTGCTGCTGCTACGTGGCGACAAGGCGAAAGAGGACAGCCGGTTCCAGCCTACACCCGGCGGCCATGCGCATACCACCGAGCTGATAGAGCAGGTGAAACGATTCAACGAGGGCTATTTTGCCGACGGCACCCCCATCAAGAACCCCGGCAGGGCGTTCGACTATGGTGTGGCCTGCTATCCTGAGAAGCACGAGGAGGCGCCTAATCTTGAGATGGACATGCAGTACCTGAAACAGAAACAGGACCTGGGTGCCCAGTATGCGGTGACACAGCTATTCTTTGACAACGAGAAATATTTCCAGTTTGTGGATAAGGCGCGCCAGATGGGTATCACCATCCCCATCATTCCCGGCATCAAGCCCATGGCGAAGCTGAGTCAGCTCACCGTGGTGCCCAAGACCTTCCACTGCGACATACCCGAACCGCTGGCCAAGGAGGTGGTGAAATGCCATACCGACGAGGATGCCAGGCAGTTGGGCATAGAGTGGACCACCGCCCAGTGCAAGGAGCTCTACCAGCATGGTATTCACAACATACACTTCTATACGGTGTCGGCCGTTGACAGTGTGGCTGAAGTGGTAAAGAGACTGTTATGACGTTTAGCGAGGTTATAGGACAGAAAGAAGCAGAAGAGCGCCTGGTGCAGCTGGTGAAGGAACAACGCCTGCCACACGCGCTGATGCTCTGCGGCCCACAGGGATGCGGCAAGCTGCCCCTGGCCGTGGCTTTTGCCTGCTATCTGCTCGACAACGGCACACCGTCGGCCAAGGCCATGCTCGACAAGCTGGAGCATCCCGACCTGCACTTCACCTACCCCACCATCAAACTGCCCTCGATGGGCGCCGATCACAAACCGGTGAGCGATGATTTTGCCCGTGAGTGGCACGAGCTGGTGATGCGCAGCCTCTACTTCTCCATGGAGACATGGATGGGCATGATGGGCGCTGAGAACCAACAGGCCATCATCACCGCCGGCGAGAGCGATGAGCTGGTGAGGAAACTGAGTTTGAAATCGAGCCAGGGCGGCTATAAGGTGAGCATCATCTGGCTGCCCGAACGCATGAACATAGAGTGCGCCAACAAACTGCTGAAGCTCATTGAGGAGCCGCCACAGCAAACGGTGTTCATCATGGTGTGCGAGGAGCCCGACAAACTGTTGGAGACCATCCGCAGTCGTGTGCAGCGCATCGACGTGAAGAAGATAGCCAACGAGGACATGGAGCAGGCGCTCATGGACCAGCGCGGCATTGGCGCCGACGACGCGCACCGGATAGCCCGACTGGCCAACGGCAACTGGCTCAAAGCCCTGGACGAGCTGCAGGTGGGCTCGGAGAACGAGCTGTTTCTCGATATGTACATCATGCTGATGCGACTGGCCTACCAGCGCAAGATTAAAGACCTGCGCAAGTGGAGCGAACAGATGGCAAGCATGGGACGAGAGCGGCAGAAACGCTGGCTGACCTATTTCCTGCGGATGACCCGCGAGAATTTCATGTACAACTTCCAGAATGAGGAACTGGTCTATATGACGCAACGCGAGGAGGACTTTGCCAAGAACTTTGCGCGGTTTGTGAACGAGAAAAATATCCTTCCTATCAGCGATCTGGCCAACCTGGCCATTCGTGATATCGGGCAGAATGCCAATGGTAAGATCGTATTCTTCGACCTGGCGCTGCAAATGATCGTCTTGCTTTTACAAAAGTGAATAACAATATATGGAAAATAAAGAAGAACATATCGTACACGTAGGTTGCGACCGAGGGCTGTGCCACCAGGCAGTGGGCCGACAGGACAAGCAGCTGAACACATACGACTGGTTGGCTGATGTGCCGGGCAACGCCAGCACCACCGACCTGGTAGAGGTGCAGTTCAAGCACACCCGTAAGGGCTACTATCACAACGTGAACAATCTGGACCTGCACAAAGGCGACATTGTAGCCGTGGAGGCCAGTCCCGGTCACGATGTGGGTGTGGTAACCCTGACAGGAAGGCTGGTGAAGCTGCAGCTCAAGAAGGTGAACATCAAATCGCCCGACGATATCAAGCGCGTGTACCGCATTGCCCGCGAGAACGATATCCAGAAATGGAAAGAGGCCCAAGCGCGCGAACACGACACCATGATTGAGAGCCGTAAGATAGCCAAGGGCCTGGGCCTCGACATGAAGATAGGCGACGTGGAGTACCAGGGTGATGGCAACAAAGCCATCTTCTACTATATCGCCGATGAGCGTGTGGACTTCCGTCAGCTCATCAAGGATCTGGCACAGGCCTTCCATGTGCGTATCGAGATGAAGCAGATCGGGGCGCGCCAGGAGGCAGGACGCATCGGCGGTACAGGCCCGTGCGGACGTGAGCTGTGCTGCGCCACCTGGATGAAGAACTTCTCGAGTGTGAGCACCAATGCCGCCCGTTTCCAGGATATCTCGCTGAACCCCCAGAAGCTGGCTGGCATGTGTGCCAAGCTGAAGTGCTGCCTGAACTACGAGGTGGACGACTACGTGGAGGCAGGCAAGCGCCTGCCCGGCAAGGAGCATATCCTGCAGACACAGGATGGCGACTACCACCTGTTCAAGAGCGACATCCTGGCTGGTCTGTGCACCTACAGCACCGATAAGAATATCGCTGCCAACTGCGAGACCATCACCGCTGAGCGCGCCAAGGAGATCATCGAGATGAACAAGCGTGGCGAGAAGCCGGTATCGCTCACCCACGACGAGGGTAAGAAGCCCGAGGCAAAACCCAATGTGGACCTGGCAGGCGGTGATATCAGCCGTTTCGACAAGGCCAAGAAGAAGAAAAAGAAGAAGAACAAGAACAGCAGCAACCGCCAGTCCAACGACAAGAAGGAGGCTAAGGATGCGAAATAAGCTGATGATACTGACACTGGCGATTACAGGCTTGCTCACAGCGGCCTGTAACCGCTCTATGGTGTATAACCACTACGAGCACATAGACAACGACGGCTGGGAGCGCAGCGACACCGTGCACTTCTATGTGCCACCCGTGAAGCAGGCGGGTATCTACCAGCAACAGATGATGCTGCGCACCAACAACGCACTACCCTTCATGGGCGTGAGCATCATTGTGGAACAGGATATCTACCCCGTGGGCCGCAAACTGCGCGAACGTATAGACTGCCACTTGGTAGAGGAGAACGGCCACGTGATGGGCAACGGTATCAGCTGTTACCAATACACCTTTGATTTAAACCAGATAGAGCTCTCGGAAGGCGATTCGCTCCATGTCTATCTGATGCACCACATGAAACTGGAAACCATACCAGGCATCAGCGATGTGGGATTAATTATGAAGCAGGTTCCGACCGGCGTCGATTCGAAGGAAGATAAAAAGCAGCAGCGTAAAGCCCCACAGTGAGGAGCCGCCATAGCTGAAGAACGGCAACGGAATACCAATCACAGGGGTGAGACCCAGCACCATGCCCACATTGATAAACACATGGAACAGGAAGATGCTCACCACACAATAGCCATACACCCTGCCGAACCGATGCACCTGGCGCTCTGCCAGATGGATGAGACGTAGGATCAATGCCAGGAACAACAGCAACACGCTGGCCGAACCCACAAAGCCCTCTTCCTCGCCAACGGTACAGAAGATAAAGTCGGTATCCTGCTCAGGCACATATTTCAGCTTGGTCTGGGTACCGTTGAGGAAGCCCTTGCCCTGCAAGCCGCCCGAACCGATGGCTATCTCGCTCTGATGCACATTATAGCCCGCACCCTTGAGGTCTTCCTCCAGTCCTAACAGCACATTGATACGCACCCGCTGATGCGGCTCCAGCACATGGTTGAGCGCATAGTCGGCCATGTTATAGAACAGCAGCGAGCCCAGGGCAAAAGCGGTAATCCAGAGATAGTTGCGCAGACGGGTGGCGAGGAAGCGGTAGAGCAGATACACCACCATGGCAGCACAGAGCACCATCTCGACATAGTTCACATCGAAGGGGATGATCCAGAAGGCGAAGATGAGCGACAGCGCAGTGGCTGCAAGGCCTATCAGCGCCATACGGAGGGTGTCGCGTTTATCACTGCAGTACACCCACACCAGCCCCGTGGAGAACAGCTGCACCATCAAGAGCACAGCAAACTTGCCTACCGAGGTGGGGGTGATACCCATCAGCGTGTCGGCAAAGCGGATGCCCACCACGAAATAGGCCACCATGGCCACGCCTGTAAAGAGGATGCTGCCGGGCATGCCCTCACGATAGAGCATGAGGAAGAACGACAGATAGACCAGTGCCGAACCCGTTTCGCGCTGCATCACGATAAACAGCATGGGCACGAATATCACGCCCAGCACCAGGGCAAAATCCTTCCATTTCTCGATGGTAAAACCATAGGTATTCATGAGCTTGGCCAGCGCCAGCGCCGTGGCAAACTTGGCGAACTCGGCCGGTTGCAGGCGTATGGGGCCCAGCACCAGCCAGGATCGGGAGCCTTTGATGCTATGCGGATTGAAGATGGTGCCGAACAGCAGGATGAGCATGACGCCAAAGATGATATAGGCAAACATGTCGAGATAGCGGTCGTCGAGCATCAGGATGACAAAGCCCAGCACGATAGAGGTGCCGATCCACACAATCTGCATGCCCGAACGGGTGTCGAGACTGAAGAGGTCGGTATCGCCATAACTGTAGCTGGCACCACACACACTCACCCACCCGAAGGTGAGCAGGGCGATGTAGATGATGATCGTCCAATAATCGAGCGAGCGGATCACGCCCTTTTCCTTTCTGTTACCTATCGCCTGCACCATAAGCTATTCTGCGTTCCTGAATGCTGCGGGCCTTGGCCTCGCTCGCCTCAGATAGTTTTCCTTTAATATATTTCTCCATGATCAAACCACCAATGGGCACACCATAGGTGGCACCCCAACCACCGTTCTCCACATAGACGGCAACGGCAATCTTAGGATTATCCATTGGGGCAAAGCCCATGAACACAGAGTGGTCGTGACCACGGTTCTGGGCCGTACCTGTTTTACCACAGGCATTGAAATCATACTTTCCCAACTCGGCACATGTACCACCCAGCACCGATGCGCGCATGCCCTGCACCACATAGTTGTAGGCCTCGCGACTGGCTTTGGTGAAGTGCTTACGGGTGTAGAGGGTGTCGAGGGGTTCGCCCTGTACCTGCCTCACCACATGGGGCACCATGTAATAGCCACGGTTGGCGATGGTGGCACCCAGATTGGCAATCTGCAACGGGGTGGCATTGACCTCACCCTGGCCGATAGCGATAGAGATGACGGTGAGACCGTTCCACGAGCCCTTATAGGCCTTGTCGTAGAACATGGCGTTAGGAATGAGACCGCGCTTCTCGCCCGGCAGGTCGATGCCCAGACGGTAGCCGAATCCCATCGACACCATATAGTCGCGCCAGGTGTTCATGGCATTCTGTACCGATCCGTATTTCGATTTGTTGGTGTTGATCATGTGATAGAGCCCCCAGCAGAAGTAACCGTTGCACGAGGTGCTGAGAGCGGGCACCAGCGGCAGCGGCGCCGCATGGCCGTGACAGCCCACATGCAAACCCTTGAAATTGAATCCATGCGAACAGGGGTACATGGTATGCGAGTTGATGACACCCTCGGTCATAAAGGTGAGTCCCTGGGTGGTCTTGAAGGTGGAGCCCGGCGGATACTGTCCCATGATGGCACGGTTCAACAGCGGCTTCCACACGTCGCGCGACAAAGCACGATGGTGCTTACTGCGCATACGACCCACCATCTGTCGGGGGTCGTAGGTAGGCGATGACACCATGCAGAGCACCTCGCCTGTGGCAGGCTCGATGGCCACGATGGCGCCTATCTTACCCTCCATCAAGCGCTCGCCCAGTGCCTGCAGCTCGGCATCGATGCCCAGCGTGAGGTTCTTACCTGGAATGGCACGCTGGTCGAGGGCACCATTCTGATAGCGCCCCTGGATGCGCCCGTGGGCGTCGCGCAACAGGATCTGGATACCTTTCTGACCACGCAGCTGTTTCTCGTAGGAGCGCTCGATGCCCAGCTTGCCGATATAGTCGCCAGGCTGGTAGTAGTCGTCCTCCTCGATATCGCCAGGCGACACCTCAGCCACATCGCCCAGTACATGGGCGCCCAGATTGTAGGTGTACTGGCGCACGCTGCGCTTCTGGATATAGAAACCGGGGAAACGGTACATCTTCTCCTGAAACACACTGAAGTCCTTATCGCTGAGCTGACTCATGAAGAGCTGCTCGGTAAAGCGCGAATAACCAGGATTCTTACTGCGGTCCTTCATGGTTTCCATACGGCGGTCGAACTCCTCCTTGGTGATGCCCAGGGCCTGGCAGAACTCAAGGGTGTCCAGGCGGTCCTTCGCCTCGTTCATCACCACCATGATATCGTAGCTGGGCTGATTATAGACCAGCAGCTTGCCACGGCGGTCCAGGATGGCACCACGCGAGGGGTATTCAATCTTTTTCAGGAAGGCATTCGAGTCGGCACTCTTCTTATAGTCATCACTGGTTATCTGCAGGGAGAACAGTCGGATCAGATAGATGAACACAATGAATGCGGCCACCCCGGCGATGACATATTTACGGTATTCGAGATCGAATTTGTTTTGCTTCACTTGCTTCTCACACTTTCAATAGCCAACAAGAGCACCATGGTCAGCACGGCACTAACCAGCGAGCGGGCCAACCACAGCAGGATATCGAAGAAATTAAAGGCCTCGAGCGCAAAGAACACCAGACAGTAGAGCAGAGTGAGCAAGCCACTCAACGTGGCAAACTTACTGAAGCCCAAGGTCTTGACCGACGACTCAAGGTCGACAGAAGAATCACGTGGCACCAACAGTTCCAGCAGATAGGGCTGCGCCAGACCAACGAGGGTCAGCACCGTCGATGCCAGACCGGGTGTGCTCGAGAAGATGTCGATAGAGAGTCCCAGCAGGAAACACGACACCAGGATGAGCCATTTGGGGAAATGGCGCCTGAAGGTGACGGCAAAATAGACATAGAGCAAAGGGATTCCCACACCAAAGAGGTGCACATGATTAAGAATGAGCACCTGAGCCAGGAACAACGCCAGAAACATGACCAAACGGTTTACCAGTTCTATCTTCATACCTCTTACTACTGTCTCTGTTTAAAGCTGATGGAATCGCGGGCAGCCTGCATCAAAGCGGCACGCTCGGCAATCGTCTTATCGCTGATCACCACCACATCGCGGATATTACCAAAGTCGGTACTCAGGCGTACCTTGAGCTTATACGACAAACCGTCGCTCGAGTTGTAGGCCTGTTCGATCTGTCCCACGAGCACGCCCGAAGGGAAGATGGACGAGAAACCGCTGGTGACCATCCACTCGCCCAGGTTGAACTTTGCATGGCGGGGGATATCCTCGACATAAGCCACCGACGGATCGCCACCATACCAGTGCAGATAGCCGAAATAGTTACGATTACGGATACTGCAGCTGATGCGCGACGAAGCGGCATTGAGCGCCGAGATAACCACAGCATAGTGGTCGCTCACCAGATAGACCACACCCACGATACCATTGCCGCAGGCCACACCCATGTCGGGTTCCACACCGTCCAGGCGGCCCTTGTCGATGGTGATGAGATTCTCTTTCTTGTGAATGGAGTTGTCGACCACCTTGGCGGCTATCAGCTGATAGCGGTTCAGCAGCTCCAACTCCCTGCGCTGGGCATCGGTGGTATCCTTGGTAGCCTCGGCATACAGGCGGCGCAGCTGGTCGAGCTGGCGCTCCTGATGGATGTTGCGAAGCGTGAGCTCCCTGTTCATCTCTGCCATCGACAGATAGCTGGTCATGCTGCTCTCCAACTCATAGACCTTGCCAGCCACAGCGTTGGCGCTTGAGAACCACACACTGCCCTGATAACTGTTATAGTTAAACAACAGAACAACACTGACTACTTCGAGTAATACGAAAACTAGCCAGTGATGATACTTGTAAAGGAAATCCAGCAGATTACGCATCGGCTTGCTCCCCTATTCTATTATCGCATCAGGAATCCAAAACGGTCCACATTCTTCAGCGCGATGCCGGCGCCCTTTGCTACGCTGTGCAAGGGATCCTCGGGCACGTGGAAGGGGATGTGCATCTTTTCGGTGAGACGCTTGTCGAGACCACGCAGCAAAGCGCCACCACCCGACAGATAGATACCGTTCTTCACGATATCGGCATAAAGCTCTGGGGGGGTATTCTCGAGTGCTGAAAGCACAGCGTTCTCAATCTTAGCCACCGTCTTGTCGAGACAGTGCGCAATCTCCTGATAGCATACAGGAACCTCCATGGGGAGGGCGGTGATACGGTTTGGTCCGTGAACGATGAAGTCCTCGGGGGCCTCATCACCCAGGTCGGTCAGTGCCGAACCCACATTGATCTTGATGCGCTCAGCCATACGCTCAGAAACCTTCACGTTATGCTGACGGTACATATACTCCTGGATATCGGCTGTCAGGTCGTCGCCGGCAGTACGAATGGAGTTGTTGGATACGATACCACCCAGCGAGATCACGGCAATCTCGGTGGAACCACCACCAATATCCACGATCATGTTACCCTCTGGTGCCTCTACGTCGATACCGATACCGATGGCAGCAGCCATAGGCTCGAAAATCAGGTAAACGTCGCGGCCATCGGCATGCTCAGCCGAGTCGCGCACAGCACGCAGCTCCACCTCGGTAGAACCCGAAGGCACACCAATCACCATACGGAGTGATGGCGAGAACAGGCGACTGCCTGTGTGAACCATCTTAATGAGACCACGCATCATCTGCTCGCAGGCAGAGAAGTCGGCAATCACACCATCGCGCAGAGGGCGGATGGTGCGAATGTTCTCGTGGGTCTTCTCATACATCATCTTCGCCTCGTTACCAACAGCAATCATCTTGTCGGTACGGCGATCAAGTGCAACAACCGAAGGCTCGTCGACCACAATCTTATCATCGCTGATGATGATGGTGTTGGCCGTTCCCAGGTCCATTGCTATCTCTTGTACGAAACTAAAAAAGCCCATATATGATTTACAATTTTATTGTTTACAAATGACCACTTATTTGGCTGTCTTCTCAAACCAGGCGTTGATGGCTGTATCGTAGTGGCTGCTCACACCGAAGGCACGGGTAGCAAACATACGACGATCCTCGATATCAGTCTGAGCGCCCTTCTTGTTCAGAATGTCGAGCAGCACGCTGTACTCAGCCTTGCTGGGCACGATGACTACGTCCTTGAAGTTCTTGGCTCCAGCACGAATCAGTGAGATACCGCCTATATCAATCTTCTCAATGATGTCGGCCTCGCTGGCACCACTGGCAACAGTCTGCTCAAATGGATAGAGATCTACGATAACGAGGTCGATCTCAGGAATCTCATATTTCTTCATCTGCTCCTGGTCACCCTCGTTGTCACGACGACCCAGAATACCTCCAAACACCTTTGGGTGCAAGGTCTTTACACGGCCACCCAGAATAGATGGATAGGTGGTCACATCCTCAACCTTCTGACAAGCGTAACCAAGTGACTCAATAAACTGCTGTGTTCCACCAGTAGAAAGGAATTTCACGCCCTCAGCGTTCAACTTCTTCAAGAGCTCATCGAGCCCGTCCTTGTGGAAAACAGATACCAAAGCGGTCTTAATTTTCTTACTTTCAGCCATAATATTTTTTTATAACGTTATAATAAAATGCATATTCAGCGCGCAAAGTTACAAAAATAAAACGGATTAACCATCTTTTCTTGACGAAAATTTTGATTAATCCGTGTTAAAATATGATAGGTCAATTCGTTTTATATCAGGTTCATGCCAAGCGCTTTGCATGTCTGGCGCATATCGTCGGGCCAGATAGAGGCCTGAATCTCGCCGATATGCCCCTTGTGCAGCAGCACCATACAGAGGCGGCTCTGACCGATACCTCCGCCAATGCTCAACGGCAGTTTGTCGTTCAGCAGCTGCTGGTGGAAATAGAGGGCCTCGCGCTCCTCCTTGCCTTCCAGTTTGAGCTGGCGCAACAGACTCTCCTTGTCCACACGGATACCCATGCTCGAGAGCTCGAAGCTACGACCCAGCACCGGATACCAGATCAGGATGTCGCCGTTCAGGCCGGCACGCCCGTCCTCGGCAATGGTACTCCAGTCGTCGTAGTCAGGGGCACGGCCATCGTGTTTCTCGCCGTTGCTCAGCTTGCCGCCTATACCTATTATAAATACAGCACCATATTTCTCACAGATGGCATCCTCGCGCTCCTTCGCCGTCTTGTCGGGATACATCTGCAACAGCTCCTCGGCATGGACAAAGTGAATCTTCTCGGGCAGGAAAGGCTTGATCTGCGGATAGGTCTCACAGGTGAGATATTCTGTACGACGGATGGCAGCATAGATGCGCTCCACGATATTCTTGAGGAAAGCCAGCGTGCGATTATCCCTGGTGATGACGGCCTCCCAGTCCCACTGATCCACATACAGCGAGTGCAGGTTGTCCAACTCCTCGTCGGCACGGATGGCATTCATATCGGTATAGATACCATATCCGGGGTCTATCTTATACTCGGCCAGCGAGAGGCGCTTCCACTTGGCCAGCGAGTGCACCACCTCGGCCTTGGCATCGCCCAGGTCCTTGATGGGGAAGCTCACGGGGCGCTCCACACCATTCAGGTCGTCGTTGATTCCCAGACCTTTCAGCACGAAGAGCGGCGCTGTTACACGACGCAGGCGCAACTCGGTAGAGAGGTTCTGCTGGAAAAACTCTTTTATCAGTTTGATACCCTGTTCCGTCTGCTTCATGTCGAGCAGCGGTTCATAGTTCACAGGTTTGATTACTTGTCCCATTTCTTACAGTTTATGCTAAAATTGCGTGCAAAGATACACATTTATTATTAAAATGCAAGCAAAAAGCCGATTATTTTTCACAATTTGACACTTTTCTTTGATTTTGACTATCATTTTGAATAACCGGCAAACTCTTAAAAGTCTTTAAAATCACCATTTTTTCACGCTTGGACGTGGCTTTTCGCTTCTTTTTTGTTACCTTTGCACACGTTTTCAATATCTGAGGCACCCGTAGTTTAAAGGATAGAATAACGGATTCCGGTTCCGTTGGTCACGGTTCGATTCCGTGCGGGTGTACCAAATCATGATCAAACAATTACAAATTAGACATAACAAGTTATCACCTTTATGAAGACCACACTCATCCATACCTATCACATACTGAAGTCGAAAATGCGATAGGCAACAGCGCATGTTTTTTGTTATAAGATTATAAATCAGAGGGCTAAGATAGCGATAATTGCAGAGAATTTGGTATCTTTGCGCAAAACTTTTATAGTATGCGCGTAAAAAGATTATTAGAATTCCTGGATGCTTCGCCAGTTAACTTTCTGGCAGCTCGAAATATCGCCAGCGAACTGGAGAAGGCTGGCTATCGCAGAATGGACCCTCGCGAGCCGTTGGGTGAAGTGAAGGCAGGCGACAAACTGTATGTCACGAAGAACGACTCGTCGATCTATGCCTTCCATATCGGGCGCAAGCCGATGGCCGAGGCAGGCTTCCGCATGATCTGTGCCCACTGCGACTCCCCCACGTTCCGCATCAAGCCCCATGCAGAGATGCTGTGCGAGGGTGGCATCGTGAAACTCAATACGGAGGTGTATGGCGGTCCCATCATGTCGACCTGGTTCGACCGGCCGCTGACCATTGCCGGCCGTGTCATTGTGCGTGGCAAGGACGCCCTCAACCCCACGACACGGCTGCTGCACGTGAAACGGCCGTTGCTGCAGATCAGCAACCTGGCCATCCACTTTAACCGACAGGTGAACGATGGCGTGAAGCTGAGCAAGCAAAAAGACATGTTGCCCATATTAGGCATCATCAACGATGAACTGGAGAAAGGCAACCTGCTGATGAACATCATCTGCGGGGAGCTGAACATCAAGCCTGCTGACGTGCTCGACTTCGACCTCTATCTGGCTGATGCCACACCTGCCTGTACGTTTGGTGTCCACAACGAGTTGCTGTCGTCGGGACGCTTAGACGATCTGTCGATGTGCTTTGCCGGTGTAGAGGCGATGATTGATACTGCCACCTCGGAAGCCACCAAGGTACTGGCCATCTTTGACAATGAAGAGACCGGCTCGCAAACCAAGCAGGGCGCAGGCAGCCCGTTCCTGGCCATGATGCTGCAGCGCATGGCCCTGGCGCAGAGTGGCAGCATCGAAGCCTGGTACCAAGCCGTGGAGCGGGCGTTCATGATCTCGGCCGACAATGCGCACGCCTGGCATCCTAACTATAACGAGAAATACGACCCCACCAATCATCCTGTGCTTGGCGGCGGTCCCGTCATCAAGTTTAACGCTGCACAGAAATATGCCAGCGATGCCGTTTCGGCTGCCGTGTTTGCAGAGATCTGTCGTGAGGCCGATGTGCCCTGCCAGCAGTTTGTGAACCACTCGGATGTGGCAGGAGGCAGCACGCTGGGCAACATCCTGGCCTCATCCATTCCTCTGAGAGGTGTGGATATGGGTAACGCCATCCTGGCCATGCACAGTTGCAGGGAAACAGGCAGCGTAGCCGATCACCTCTATACGGTCAAGGCCTTTACACAGTTCTTCAAGTAAATATATGGATCGAAGTCAAGCTATTATCAGAACCAGCTGGATTGGCATTATTGCCAATGTGCTGCTGGCAGGCTTTAAAGCCGCAGTAGGTATTCTGGCCAGCAGTGTGGCCATCGTGATGGATGCTGTTAACAACCTGAGCGATGCGCTGGCAAGTGTCATCACCATCGTTGGCACCAAACTCTCGCAGCGCCCTGCCGACAGACAACACCCCTTCGGCTTTGGACGTATCGAATACTTCAGCGCCATCATCATTGCCGTGATCGTATTGTCGGCAGGTATCACCTCACTCATCGAGTCGGTCAAGAAAATCTTCGACCCCACGGAGCCGGCATACACCACCACGACACTGGTGATCATCATGGTGGCCATCGTGGTAAAACTTGTTCTGGGCCGCTATGTGAAGCACAAAGGAGAACAGCTGAAGAGCGATGCCCTGATAGCCTCTGGCTCCGACGCCCTGTTTGATGCCATTATCACACTGGCCACCCTGATATCGGCTGGCATCATGCTGCTGTGGGGCGTATCGCTCGACGGCATTCTGGGCGCACTGATCTCGATCGTGATTATTAAAGCCGGTATAGAAATGCTGGCCTCACCTGTCAACGAGCTACTGGGAACGAGCATCCCGGCTGAGCTCACACACCAGATCATGACAGAGGTATCCGACTTTGAGGGCGTACATGGCGTGTACGACCTCATCCTGCACAACTATGGTCCCGATGTCAAAATCGGATCGCTACACATCAACGTGTACGACACGATGAGCGCCCATGAGATCCATGGGTTGACACGCCGTATCACCACAGCCATGTTCGAGCGTCACGGCATCATCATGACCGTTGGCATCTATGCCATTGCCACAGGCGAGAACAAACGGGCAGAACTACAAGCCAAGGTGATGCAGACACTGAGCAGTCATCAGGATATCGTGCAAGTGCACGGTCTCTACTATTCTGAGAAAAACAGCTATCTCTCGCTGGATGTAGTTCCCGATATCACTGTGCACGACGAAAAGGCATTTGTCTGTGCGCTCACCAGCGAGCTACAGCCGCTGGTGCCCGACACAGAGGTCATCATCGTGATCGACCATAACTACAGCGAATAGTCCTACCCGATCATTCTATGGTAACTTACATGTTCTTATCCTGGCTACTTAATGAATTTATGTGATACCAACATGTTCTTAGGATCGAGGGCCTCGTCCAGTTTCTCCTGCGTCATCAGGCCCTTCTCCAGCACGATGTCGTAAACACTACGGTTTGTTTCAAGCGCCTCCTTGGCCACCTTGGTAGATGTTTTGTAACCAATGTAAGGATTCAGGGCAGTAACAATACCGATAGAGTTCTTAACCATCTCCATACAGCGCTCCTTGTTAACGGTGATACCCAGGATACACTCCTCGGTCAGTGTCTCGATGGCGTTCTTCAGCCAGATCAAGCTCTCAATAAGGCACTCGGTAATCACAGGTTCCATCACGTTAAGCTGCAGCTGACCAGCCTCGGCAGCAAAGCTAACGGCTGTATCGTTACCTATAACCTTGAAGCAAACCTGATTAACAACCTCGGGGATGACCGGGTTAACCTTTCCTGGCATGATTGATGATCCTGGCGCCTTTGGTGGCAGGTTAATCTCGTTCAGACCGCAACGTGGACCAGATGCCATCAGTCGCAGGTCGTTACAAATCTTCGAGAGCTTCACAGCCAATCGCTTCAGGGCCGACGAGTAGCTTACGTAAGCACCCGTATCAGGTGTAGCCTCAACCAGATCGGTAGCACTCACGAATGCCTCGCCAGTAAGTTTAGCCAGGTTGGCAGCACACAGCTTGGCAAAGCCTGGAACGGCATTCAAGCCCGTACCAATGGCAGTACCACCCATATTAATTTCGTGCAGCAGCTTTACGTTGCGCTCCAGGTTCAGGATTTCCTCCTCTAGGTTGTTGGCATAGGCGTTAAACTCCTGTCCGCTGGTCATAGGCACAGCATCCTGCAACTGGGTACGACCCATCTTTATACAGTCGGCAAACTCGTCGCCCTTATAGCGCAAAGCACTAATCAGGCCAGTAAGGGCAGCCACCAGACTCTTGTTCATACGTATCAGAGCCAAACGGATGGTGGTAGGATAAACATCGTTGGTACTCTGACCGCAGTTACAGTGGTCGTTAGGATAGCAGTGCTGGTAGTCGCCCTTCTCGTAGCCCATAATCTCAAGGGCACGGTTGGCAATCACCTCGTTGGCATTCATATTTACTGAAGTGCCTGCACCACCCTGCATCATGTCGATGGGGAAGTTATCGTGCCACTTACCATCAATCAGCTCTCGACAGGCCTGCGAGATGGCGCCGGCAATCTCGTCGTTAATCACACCCAGGGTGTGGTTGGTCTCAACAGCTGCCAGCTTTACATAAGCAATGGCAATGATAAAGTCGGGATACCACGACATTTTTTTGCGCGAGATGTGATAGTTGTTAATACCGCGCTGTGTTTGTACGCCGTAAAGTGCATCGGCTGGTACTTTGAGTTCGCCCAAAAGGTCTGACTCTATTCTATATTTCTGTTCTGCCATAATCATTTTCAATTTTAAATGTTTTAAAACATCGGCAACTGCCAAATGTAACCTAACGAAATGCGATTGGTGCTGTAATTGTCGACACCAAAGGCCTTTGCCTTATCAGTATAGCTGTAGTGGCGACCTACATAAGTAAGGAAGAAATGCAGGTTGCTATTCTTCAACGGATAGTACTCCAATCCAGCCAGATAGCCGTAAGCCGTGCGATACTTTCCCTTCTTGATGTCGCCGTTAGCCTTACTAAAGCCTTCGTTCTCAAGCATACCCTTTACAAAGAAGTTCCACTGAGGGCTAAAGCGATACTGTGCCTTCATGACCAGCGACAGGTACTCAGCATCGTTCCGATGGCCACCCATGTCATTATTACCTACGATGCTTGATACGATTCCCTCGCGATCGATACCCTCGCGCATGTACATGACATCAAAGAAGGCATCAAAATTGTTAATGGTAAGCTCGTTACCCAATGCCAGGTAATGACTCTGATGGCCCCTGGCCTGACTCATGACAGAGTAGCTCCAGCGGGTGTTAAACACGCCACCAAAATTACCATTCCAGTTAACAGTATAAACCAAGGGCACCTTCGACTGCTCGTAGCCTGCGCCATACATATCGTTCATGCTGGCACTACGACTATCCAGGATCTGCAACTGCAACTGATGGCCTGGAGCCATCTGGAACTGGAAGTTGGCACCCGTGAGGAAGGTGCTCATATAGTCGACCATATCCGAGTACTCGTAAATCTCGATGGGGTTCAGGTCGAACTCTATACCACCATAGGCGGCACACTGCTTACCTAAGAACATCGAGAAAACATCGCTAACCTTTACACCGATACCAGCCACATCGATACTTGATGCAGGCATGTTATCGATACCATCGGGAGCAGGCGAGTTATTACGGTTCAGTCGCTGACGCCAACGGAACGAGAAGGTCTCGTTAATGTTACCCTTGGCCTCGATACGCAGCTGACGCATATTAAACTTGGCATTCTGGAAACTACCATCGCCCTGATTCACGTCGAAGCTGTTGTTCATGTTCAACAGGAGGTGGAAGTTGTCCTGCTTGTTCTCTATCTTGGCTACCTTCTCAAACAGGCTCTGCTCGCCTGCCGAGGCATCCTTATTCTGCTGGGCGTTAGTTGTAAATGCCATACACAGCATCACGCCCAATAATATCGATTTCTTCATAATCTCACAACACAAAATGAACCTTAGTATTTCTTAAAGAATTCCTGAATCTGCTTCCAGTCGCGTGTCTTGGTAAGTGCCAGCATCAGCAGTACGCGGGCCTTCTGTGGATTCTGATCCAGAGCAGCTACAAACTCATACTTCTCATCGTCAACCTCACCATTCAAACAGGTAGGACCTGTTGGGCAGCGACTTGAGCGAACCACGTTGATCCCCTTCTGACGAGCCTTTACAGCTACATCGAACACCTCGTGATAGAAGTTGCCATCGCCTACACCAGCCAGCACTACGCCATCAAACTTGGCATCAACAAATGCCTGGAATGGCAGTGGCGAACAGTTAGCATAGCCATAAACAATACCTACCTGTGGCAGCTTGTCGAGATTGGTTACGTCGAACTCACTCTGTGTGGTGTGCAAGGCCTCGGGCTTGGTAAAATAGTGAGCCTCGCCATTATATACGTAGCCTACAGGACCAGCGTTGGCAGCATCGAATGTAGCCACATCGGTGGTGTGCGTCTTAATCACATTCTTAGCACAAATCAGGCGGTTGTTCATGCAGCACAATACGCCACGCCCCTTTGTCTTGGGACTTGCAGCAGCAGCCACACCAGCATACAGGTTGCCTGGGCCATCGGCACTGATGGCTGTAGATGAACGCATAGCACCCACCAGGATAACAGGCTTGTCGCTCTTCACCGTCAGGTTCAGAAAGTAAGCCGTCTCCTCCATGGTATCCGTTCCGTGAGTAACTACCACGCCATCGTAACCCTCTTTATTGAGCAGCTCGTTAATGCGCTTAGCCAGTTTAAGCCATACCTGGTCGTTCATGTCCTGCGAACCAATGTTTACCAGCTGCTCGCCCGAGATATCAGCCAGATACAGCATCTGCGGAACGGCATCGATAAGCGTCTGTACGCCTACCTGACCAGCAGTGTAGGCCGACGATGTAGAAGAAGCACTTACGCCTGCGATAGTGCCACCAGTAGCGATAATACGGATTTTTGGTTTAGCCACGATACTAACCGAAGCCAACACTGCTAAAAGCAGAAATACATTACGCAATGTTTTCATACCATCATTGTTTTAAAAGTTAGTAAAAATAATAGTTTAATATAAGAATGTTATAATAAGATAGCCTATGCCGATGCTCACAAAGGTGGTGATAAAGCCCGACAACTGGAACGAGTGGTTAAGCACGTACTTGCCTATACGCGTGGTGCCAGTGGTATCAAAATTGATGGCAGCCACCTCGGTAGGATAGTTGGGGAAGAAGAAGTAACCATTAACAGCGGGGAACATGGCCACCAATGCCAATGGCGGAATGCCCAAGCCCATACCTAACGGGAAGAGGGTGCGCACCGTAGCCGCCTGTGAGAACAGCATGATACTCATGATAAACAGGGCCACGCTGAAAAGGAACGGATACTGTGTTACCACGTCGGCAATATGACTCTTAAAGAACTCCAAGTTACCATTAAAGAAGGTGTCGCCCATCCAAGCGATACCAAAGATGGCTATCATAGCATTCATACCTGCGGCAAAAATGTTGCCACTCACGGCCTTCTTAACACTGGCCTTACCTACGAGCAGGATAACAGCCGCCATCGACATCATCAGTATCTCGATCGTCTCAGGCATCGAAAGCTGACTAACCACACCATCCACCTCGAACGATGGACGCAGCGAAGGGGCACTACCAAAAACAATCACCAGTACCACGCCCAACAGGAATGCCAGCACACTCCACTTGGCTCGCGGATTGGGGCTCTGCTCCATCTGTGCCATCGCCCTCGCTTCGGCCTCAGGGTCAATCAGTCCCTCACGCACACGGCGCTGGTACTCAGGATCGTCCTCCAACTCCTTACCCACATGGTTCTGCACAAACGATGCCACCAGGATGGCTATCAGCGATGCCGGGATACACACCAGCAGGATATCCTTCAGCTCAACACCTTGTCCGCCAAGCAGGTCGGTACTAATCACAGCAGCCGTAGCAGCCGACATGGGCGAGCCCGTGATACCCAACGAGGCAGCGATGGTAGCCACCGTCATGGGGCGCTCGGGGCGGATCTTTGAGTTCTTGGCAATCTCCGAGATGATTGGCAGCAGCGAATAAGAGGTATGGGCCGTGCCTGCTACCAAACAGAACAACCATGTGGTTAGCGGACCGTAATAAGTAATGTGTGTAGGGTGCTTACGCAAAAACCTGGCTGCCAACCCTACCAGATAGTCTAAGCCGCCGGCAGCCTGCAGCGCAGCCGTAGCCGTAATTACCGAGGCAATGATCAGCATCACATCAATGGGCACCTTACCAGGATGCATGCCAAAAATAAAAACCAGGATAAACACACCAACCATGCCGTAGATACCCAGTCCGATGCCTCCTACCCTTGCACCGATAAAAATAAGGGCCAATACGATAAACAGCTGGAAAAGTACTAAAAATGTCGCCATAGATTGTTTTATTAGTAATGAGTAAAGATGATTTTTAGCTATCGTTCCTGAGTGCAAATATACAAATAATATCAACACGCTGTTCTTTTGTTAACAATTATTAAGCCCGTTCGCTGAATGACTTGGGCACTTGGTTGATAAAATTTGACTGATAAGCACCAAAGCATTACTTTTGCCCTCGATATGACAACAATTAGCAATATACTGGGCACCTTTGCCCCTATCACCTTGCAACAGATGAGCAGCGTAAAGCTCATGAATCGCACAGATACCAAGTTTGTTACAAACACTGGTAAGTTGCACCAGCTACTGGAGATGGCACAAGCCGATTATGACGTGCAGGAAATAGATGGCTGCCGAAACTTAGAGTACGACACCACGTACTTCGACACCTACAACTTCGACATGTACAACCAGCACCAATGGAACCATACCAACAGGCAGAAGATACGGTTCCGCACCTACTGCGTAAGTGGTTTACAGTTTATGGAGGTAAAAACCAAAAACAACCACGGACGCACCAACAAAAAGCGTATAGAGGTTAACGGTATCGATGTTACCAACCAACAGTGCCGCCAGTTTCTGACACAGCATCTGCGCTACGATGTGAATACCCTGCAGCCGGCACTCAACAATCATTTCAGTCGCATCACACTGGTCAACAAGGCCAAAACCGAACGCCTTACTATCGACCAGCAGTTATACTTTCATAACCTCATCAGTGACGTTGACAAGCAGATGGACGATGTGGTGATTATCGAACTGAAACGCGACGGCCTGATATACTCGCCCATACTCCACATGCTGCGCCAGCTACGCATCCATCCACACGGATTCTCGAAATACAGCATCGGGTCGGCACTCACCAATCCGCAACTGCAGGTAAACCGCTTTAAGTGCAAACTCATCGAAATAGAAAAACTAGTAAACAATTTAATCATATGCAAGACATTTTTTCGAACGGCTTCGGCGACACACTTCTCAGGTTCGCCATCTGTGTTTTAGTTAACTGGATTATCGTACACTTCCTGTACTTCAAAAAAAGCAAACGACAGGATTTTTACTTTACCTTTATGGTCATCTCGGTAGCCATTTTCTTCTTGGTGTACCTCATGATGGGAATGGATCGCGGTAAGGCTACCATGGGTGTAGGTTTAGGCCTTTTTGGCATCTTTTCCATTATGCGCTACCGAACCGACTCTATGCCCGTACGCGAAATGACGTATCTGTTTGTTGTTATCTGCCTGTCGGTGGTTCATGCCATGGCCGATATGTTAGGTATTGATATGAATGGCCGCATGATAGGCACTCCCATCATGGAACTGGTAGTGATCGATGCCATCACCGTGCTGGCCATCGTGGTATTAGAGCGCACACTGAAGATAGAAACATCCAAGTTGGTACAATATGACCGCATAGAACTCATCAAGCCCGAAAAGCACCAGGAGCTGATAGTCGATTTAGAGCAGCGCTTGGGCATAGCCGTTACCGACGTAAAGGTGGGGGCCATCGATTTCCTACGCGACATGGCCATGCTGCGTGTATATTACGAGGGCGACAGCGATAAAGAGATTGATAATAAAACCAAAATTAAGAACACCGATTATGCAAATGTATAAGTATTATATGGCTGCGCTGCTGTTAACGGGTAGTGCGCCAGCCATGGCCCAGAGCAACGACTTTGGCCTTTGGAGCGAAGTAAACGTTGAGAAGAAGCTGAGTAAGAAATGGAGCTTGGATGCAGGTATAGAGTATCGTAACCGCGACAATATGAAGACTGCCGACCGCTGGAGCTTTGGTGTAGATGCTAACTACAAACTCACCAACTGGCTCAAGCTCTCGGCAGGCTACTCATTATTACACGATCATTATTACAAGCTGAATGATAGCGGCAAGAAATATGCCGATTACTGGGGGCTGCGCCACCGTTTCAACGTATCGGCCACTGTAAGCAAGTCGTTCGGCAATCTCACCCTGTCGCTACGCGAGCGCTGGCAGTACACCTACCGCCCCGAAACTACCGTGCAGCGCTACTACACCGCTAATGGCACCGAGGCCGACGAGCACACCTATAGCAGCAAAGGCAAGAACGTGTGGCGTAACCGCCTGCAAGCCAAATATAAACTCAGTCATGTGTTCCGCCCCTATGCCAATGTAGAGACATACATGTCAAACGGCTGGGATAAGATACGCTACGCTGCAGGTACCGAGTTGCGATTAAACAAGCAGCACTCGTTCGATGTAAAATACATGTACCAGCATCTCTTCGGCCAGGATGATACCGACGGCAACCGGCACATCCTTGGCCTGGGATACACGTATAAGTTCTAGGCACGCAGGGTACGCATCGCATTCAGCACAGCCAACACCGTTACACCCACATCGGCAAACACTGCCATCCACATGGTAGCCACACCAAAGGCTGCCAGCACCAGTACGGCCAGTTTAATGCCAATGGCCAACCACACATTCTGACGGGCTATGCTCAGTGTGCGACGGGCGATACGGATGGCGGTAGCAATCTTTGAAGGCTTATCATCCATCAGCACCACATCGGCTGCCTCAATGGCAGCATCGCTACCCAGTCCGCCCATGGCGATACCGATATCGGCACGGGCCAGCACGGGGGCATCGTTGATACCGTCGCCCACAAAGGCGCCCTCACCAATCTCTTCAATCTTAGCAACTTTATCAGCAGGCATCAACTCGGCATGATACTCGGTCAAGCCCAGCTTAGTGGCTACCGACTCGGCCACCTCGCGACGGTCGCCGGTCAGCATCACCGTACGACTAACCCCCAGTGCATGCAGCGCTGCAATGGCCTCGGCACTGTCGGCCTTGATCTGGTCGTTGATCACGATATGTCCGGCATAGGTGCCATTGATAGCCACATGGATGATGGTGCCGGTGTGGTGACAATCGTGCCACTTGGCACCGATGGCATCCATCAACTTGGTATTACCAACAGCCACCTCACGCTCACCAACATTGGCTATGATGCCCTGACCAGCCTGCTCACGTACGTTGCTCACCTGACAACCATCGGTAGCCTCATCGGGGAACGCATCGCGCAACGCAGCACCGATGGGATGGGTTGAGAAATGCTCCACATGGGCTGCCAAGTGCAGCAGCTGATGCTCATCGACCGACTCCGGATGCACTGCCGTTACAGCAAACTGGCCGTGGGTAAGGGTGCCTGTCTTATCGAAGACCACCGTGCGCACCTTTGAGAGCACATCGATATAATTGGCTCCCTTTATCAGGATACCACGACGCGAGGCACCGCCAATACCACCAAAGAACGTGAGGGGCACGCTGATAACCAACGCACAGGGACACGACACCACGAGGAACATCAGCGCTCTGTACAGCCAGATACTGAACACCCCACCCATCAACGTAGGCACAACCGCCAAGGCGATGGCGGCAAATACCACGATTGGCGTATAGACACGGGCGAAACGGGTGATAAACGTCTCGCTCTGCGACTTATGTTCGCCGGCATCCTCCACCAGCTTGATAATCTTTGATACCGTGCTCTCGCCATAGGGTTTGGTGACACGTACGCGCAATACGCCACTCTGGTTGATACAACCGGATATCACCTCGTCGCCCTCTGCCACGTCGCGGGGCATTGACTCGCCAGTAAGCGCCACCGTATTCAGTGCGCTTGCACCAGCGATGACCACGCCATCCAAAGGCACCTTCTCGCCTGGACGGATCACAATGGTCTCACCCATCCTCACCTCGTCGGGCGACACACGGCGATCACCATCAGCCAACGTCGCATAGTCGGGCTTGATCTCCATCAGATGGGCTATACTATCACGGCTCTTACCTTCGGCATAGCCTTCAAAAAGTTCGCCTACCTGGAAGAACAGCATGACAAACACCGCCTCGGGGAACTGTGTCTCTGCACCAGGAAGGAAACCGATACAAAGGGCGCCTATAGTGGCTATCGACATCAAGAAGTGCTCATTAAACGGATTGCCATGCAGCAATCCCTCGACCGCCTCCTTCAACGTGTCGTGCCCTATGATGAGATAAGGAACCATATATACCAGCAGCAACTGCCAGGTGGGCAGTGCCAGCTGATGTTCCACAACAGCGGCAGCTACCAGCAGGACTGCCGTTATGATAATGAGTCGCAGTTGCTCACGGGTGTTATGCTCGTGGTGATGTTCGTGCTCATGATGATGCTCATGATGCTCATCATGATGCGCATGTACACCGCAATAGTCACAATTCTTTTCCATCTTCTAAATCTTTTTTATTGTTTCTGGGTGCAAAGGTACAACATTCCTCTTGCAACCTGGTTGCAAACTACGCATTCATAGGCACTGGCAGCAATTATGGTAAAAAATGCCAATAAAAGGATAAACATGCGGGAATTTGAAATAAAAACACTATATTTGCAGCCGATTATGGACATTACAGAAAGATTTTTGAATTATACCCAGTTCGACACACAGTCGGCTGAGGATAGTGATACCGTACCGAGTACGGCGAAACAATTAGTGTTTGCCGAATACCTGAAGAAAGAACTGGAACACGAGGGACTCTCGGATGTAGAGATGGACGAGAAAGGCTATATCTACGCCACCCTCAAGGCCAACACCAAAGACGAGATTCCTACCATCGGATTTATATCGCATTACGATACCAGCCCCGACTGCTCGGGTGCTGACATCCACCCACACATCGTACGCCAGTATGACGGTAGCGACATCCTGCTGTCGGAAGGCGTCGTCAGTAGTCCTAAGCGGTTCCCGGAACTGCTGCAACACGTGGGCGAGGACTTGATTGTGACCGACGGCACCACCCTATTGGGTGCCGATGACAAGGCAGGCATTGCCGAGATTGTAGCGGCCATGTGCTACCTGCGCGACCACAAGGAGGTCAAGCATGGCGACATACGCATTGCCTTCAACCCCGACGAGGAGATAGGCATGGGTGCCCACCACTTCGATGTGGAGAAGTTTGGCTGCGAGTGGGCCTACACCATGGACGGCGGCGATGTGGGCGAGCTGGAGTTTGAGAACTTTAATGCTGCGAGCGCCAAGATATATATAAAAGGTGTAAGCGTGCATCCTGGCTATGCCAAGGATAAGATGGTGAATGCTAACTTGCTGGCCATGGAACTGGCTGCCATGCTGCCTGCCGACGAGCGCCCCGAGACAACCGAAGGCTATCAGGGATTCTATCACCTGCTGGGTGTGCAAGGATCGGTTGAGAAAGCACAGATGCACTATATCATCCGCGACCACGACCATGAGCGTTTTGAAGAGCGTAAACGCACAATAGCCAACGTGGTGGCCACGATGAATGAGAAATACGGCGAGGGTACGGTAACGCTGGAGACACGCGACCAGTACTACAACATGAAGGAGAAGATCGACCCACAGATGCACGTGATAGACTTAGTGCTGCACGCCATGCAAGACTGCGGTGTGGCTCCGAAAGTGAAGCCTATACGTGGCGGTACGGATGGTGCACAACTGAGTTTCAAAGGTCTGCCCTGCCCCAACATCTTTGCTGGTGGCGTGAACTTCCACGGACCTTACGAATTTGTCAGCATCCAATCGATGCAGAAAGCCATGCAGGTGATTGTGAGAATATGCGAGCTGACAGCCGACTTTAACTGTTGAACAGGGCGTCGAGCGATTCCTGCTCGCCAACCACCCAAATGATATCTCCCTTGCGGAAACGACGATTAGGTTGATAGGGGGAAAGGCTTTCCTTTCCCTCTTCCAGTCCTACCACCATACAACTATACATATCGCGGATGCGGCTCTCGATGAGCGTCTGCCCCACAAAGCGACTGTCGGCACCGATGATGAGTCGGCGCAGTTTCATCTCACGCTTCTCCAGCTCAACATCAGGTCCAATGAGCTCTGACTCAATGGCCTCACGGAAAACCGTGAACTGCTGGTCGCTGCCAATCACCTGCAGCACATCGCCAGGGAACAGGATATTCAAACCGTCGGGGATATTGATACGGCGACCACCTCGCAGAATGCTGCTGACATGGACACCATACTTCTGACCCAGATTGAGCTGCGCCAACGACTTGCCCATCCAACTGCTGTTGGACGGCACCGTGAACTCGGCTATATGTACATCGCGGTCGAGCAGCTTACCTTCGTAAAGCGGGCGTTTCTTTCCATGCACCTGAGCCTCGATGTCGCGTGAGCGCAGATTCTGAATGAACAGACGTTCGAGGGTGATGCTACGATGTTTGGCCGTGCGCGAGAAGATGATGAGCACAATGACAAAGAAGCCGATGGTGATCATCAGCGCTGGGGTGAAACGGCTCAGGAAATTGCAGATATAGAAGATAAAGCTCACGGCAATCACCATACGTACCAGCACTGTGAACAGCAGTGGCAAACGGTTGCGCATGCTCTCTGACCACAGGGCTTTCCACTCTTCGCTGTGATTCTTCTTCATCACCATGGCGCGCAGGAACGGCGCTATGAGCAGCACCGTGAGCACACCCGTAATGGCATTGGCATACCAGTGGAGTTCCCAGCCTGGCAGCAGCCGACGTGTGAACGGCAATACAAAGGCGAACATGAGAGCGATGGTGGCCGACGAAAGAATGGAATAAATGATGGTGTTCAGTGACATCTGGGTGAGCAGCCGTTTCCACTTGCTCTCCGCCTGACTGTGGGTGCTACCCATCGTGAGGTGGTTGAGCGAGGTGATCAGTTTGCTGGGCAGATGACGCTCCAAACGGTCGTAGGCAGGCGTAGCCAAACGGATCATATAAGGCGTGAGGAAGGTTGTTGTGACGGACACTGCCACGACTACCGGATAAAGAAAGTTGCCAATGACCCCCAGCGATAGTCCCAACGAGGCGATGATGAACGAGAACTCACCTATCTGCGCCATGGAGAAACCACAGCGTATGGCCGACTTCAGACTCTGACCACCCAGCATAAATGAGATGGTGCCGAAGACGCTCTGTCCCACAATGATCGTGAACACCAGGCATATGATGGGCAAAGCATACTCGACCAGTATCTTAGGATCTACCAACATACCTACCGACACAAAGAATACGGCACCGAAGAGATTCTTGACCGGCTCAACGAGTTTCTCGATGCGTTCGGCCTCGATTGTCTCTGCCAGGATGCTACCCATGATAAAGGCACCAAAGGCAGAGCTGAAGCCCACCTTGGTAGAGAACACCGCCATCGCAAAACATAATCCCAACGCAACAATGAGCAGCACCTCGTTATTGATGAGCGAGCGCACATGGCGCAGGAACAGCGGCACGGCAAAGATGCCAACCACAAGCCACAGCACCAGGAAGAAGCCGATGCGCACCACCGACTGCAACAGCTGACCGCCATCGGGATTGGAACCGCTGGCGAGTGCACTCAGCATCACCATCATCACGATAGCCAGGATATCCTCCAGGATAAGCACGCTCATCACCATGCCGGCGAACTGCTGCTGTCGCAAACCAAGGTCATCGAAAGCCTTATAGATAATGGTGGTAGACGACATAGCCAGCATACCACCCAAGAAGATACAATCCATCTTACCCCAGTGGAACACATGTCCCACCACGATGCCAAGCATCATCATACAGAAGATGATGGTAATAGCCGAGATGACGGGCGAAGCCCCCATCTTGAAGATCTTCTTGAAAGAGAAATCAAGTCCTAACGAGAAAAGCAGGAACATCACACCGATGTCGGCCCAAAGGTGGACACCGGTCATATCGACCACAGAGGCCGTGTAAGGCATATTGGGACTCACAAGAAATCCTGCTACGATATAGCCCAGCACTAACGGCTGTTTGAGACGTTTGAAGATAAGCGTCACCACACCCGCCACTATCAGTATCAGGGCCAGGTCGGCGATCATTGTGGGGAGTTCTGCCATATTGTTTCAGTTTTAGCGGTTAGTACCACTGCACGGCATTGGAGTAGCTCGAGCGTTTGTCGTACTTCAGGGCATCGGTCAGCGTCGAGGCATTGCAGCGGAATGAGAAGTTGTAACTGGTATAGGGTGCCAGCACCACCGAGCACGACATGTTGAAGCAGTGCAGGTCGCGATTGAGCGAAGCAGTGGTCATGGAAATCTTCTTGTATTCGAAATCGTAGCCCGACGAGAAGGAGATGTTCCAACCGTCACTGATACGCACATTGCCACTCACGTTAAGGTTCTGAGTGAACTTATAAGGATAGCGCATCGTGTTGTAGTTGAACTTCGACAAGGTCTTATTCTCCACCATGCTGATACCATAACCGAAACTCAGGCTCCAAGGCATCTGAAACGCCATATAGCCATCCTCATCGGTCTCGGCTTTCGAGCCGCCCTTACGCTTGGCACCATGCTTGGCTTTCTCCATATCAGTGTCGACATTGGTTTCTACACCACTGTCCCACTCATCATCATCGTCGTCCTGATGGCTATTCTTGTTCTTGTCGACCTTCTCACCACGCAGGCGCTTGAAGAAGTTGGCAACCTTCTCATTGCTCAAGGTGTACGACAGGTTCTGCGAGATACCCTGGAAGCGGCCCAGTTTACCCATGCCCCAGTAGGTTTTCCGCTCTGACTCGTGAGGTACAGCGCCCACACTATCAGCCTCGTAGACATACGAAGCGAAGATGGCTGTCACGTTCAGCGTGTAGCTCTTGCTTAACTTGAGGCGCAGACGGGTGGTGAGATCACTCAGTGGCCGTACCTTGGTAGCCGTGTTGTAAGACATCTCAAAACCCAACTCGTCAATCAGCGAGATTTTCTTGTAGCCCAGAGAGTCGTCGTCACTCTTCACTTTCATCTCCAGATTATTCGACAGGCTCACGCCAATGAGTCCCGTCTTACCTTTGCCCGGCACACCAAAGGGGCCTATCTGGTAGGGCGAATATTCCACCATCGTCACATTACCATCGGCATCGGTCTTCTGATACTGCTTGTAGTAGCCGTAACGACTGGCACTAAAGTCGGGCGCATAACTGAAGTTGATCGTTGGCGAGAACACGTGACGTACAGCGATGATCTTGTCGCCGAAAAGCTTGCGGTTAGGCACATACCTACCATACAACTTAGTTGCTGCGCTGACTGAGAAATTCCAGTTGTAAACGTTGTAGAATCCTGTCAGCGTATCTGTCAGTTCCCGCTGTCCCACAGCATCCCACGATTTTCTGACCTTGCTGAAATAGGTGCGGTCGGTAATGTTGAACGAGGGATTGATGTTGATATTACCGAAGGTAAAGTTAGCAGCTATGGGTATATTGTGCTGCATACCGTTCTGCCAGTCTCTCGACAGCGAAGAATGCAGGAGTTTATCCTCCTTGGTGCGGATACTGTTCTCAAGACGACCGGTATACTGCAGCGAGATTTTCTCGTACCAACGCTCATCACCCACACGCTTCTTACGCTTGAAAGGATAGAAACGGGCTATCGTGATATTAAGGTCGGGCAGTGTGAGGGCAATGGAAGAGTCGCGCATATTCTGGTTCAAGCTGGTTGTTGAACTCAGTGTCATACCAATGCTCGAGAAGGTGGTGCTCCACGATACCGAAGAGGTACGCGTGGTCTGAGTAAGCGACTGTGGGTTGTACATCGACGTGAGGTTATTACGCTCATAGCTCGAAGTAGCAAAGTTTACGCTGGCCGACAGCTGCGAATAAGGATTGGCCTTGGCATCCTGATGATGACTCCACTGCACCTTGAAGCTGGTTTGCTTGGTATAGTCGGGCATATTCTTCTCACCGTTGATCGTATTCTGATAGCTGGCCAGGAACGAACCGCTATAGCGATAGCGCTTACGGTAGTTAGAGGCAGCCGACAGACCCCACGAGCCTTTGGTATAGATCTCACCGATGAGCTTAAGGTCCATCTTGTCGCTGATGGCAAAATAGTAGCCGCCATCACGCAGGTAGAAACCGCGCTCAGTCTCGTCACCATAGGTAGGCATGATTAGACCGCTGGAGTAACTCTTGGTGAAGGGGAAGAAGCCGTAGGGGATAGCCAATGGCAGGGGCACATCGGCCACGACCAGATAGGTGGGACCGAACACCACATCCTTGCCAGGGCGCACCTTGGCGCGCGACATAGCCAGATAGAAGTCGGGATGCGGATCGTCGCAGGTGGTATAGCGTCCGTGACGCAAGAACATCTCGCCATTGGCACCACGCTTCGACAGCTCACTGGTGAGGTAGCCATCTTCCTGCTGGGTGTAAACGCTACTGATGAGTCCCTTCTTGGTCTTGAAGTTGAAAGCCATCGTATCGCTCTCGTACTCATCGCTGCCCATCTTGAACACAGGTGTTCCCACCAACTCATGGGTAGTGGTGTCGGTGCTGCCGGTGGCATGGACGAGACTGCTGTCGAGGCTCATGTAAATCTTGTCGCTCTGCAAGTCCATATTCTGGTACTTCACATTTGAATTACCATACAGATGGGCTATGCCCGAAGCGGCATCATAGGTGAGCGAGTCGTCGGCCGAATACTCCACAGGAGAATCGATACCATTCTTACGACTCTTGTTGACGCTATCGAGTGCCAACGAGTCATCGACAGCCTTATTATGACGATATATAGCAAGTTGAATGCTATCCATAGCTGTGGTATCCACGGCAGACTTGGCGGCGACAACAGGCACCGTGTCGGCAGGGATACTATCATTTGTGTTGGAACTCTTCTGAGCCCCAGCTATTATCCTCATGGGCACCTCCGCCATCATCATCAGGATGACGAAAGTGAACACAACCAGTACTGATTTTCTCTTCACGGCTGCAAAATTAATAATAATTTTGCGATTTCCACTATAGATTAACAGAGATTATCACAGATTATCTGTTTTTTATTCAAACACATCAACCCATTTCAGAAATTTCTGAACCCCAGCCTCGCCGAATTTCTCCAAGCTCTGTGCTGTTTCCACAACGGTGCGCTCGTGGTCGATATGCGATTTTGAATAAAACTTGTCAGCATAGCACACCACCTGCTCTTCAAGGCTTGCGGGCTCATAGCTACGGTCGAGCGGCAACGGCAGTTGACGCTGTTCTATCTGCTGACGTGTGAGTCCGGTACCGGTATGACGTTCGCACACCAGGGCATGACGCTCAAATCCGGCAGCACGCAGCAACTGACCACCAAGATAGCCGTGGCGGATATAAGGTTCGATACCCTCGCACTGGATGCTTGGTGCATGACACTGAAAGATACCGATATCGTGCAACATGGCAGCCTCTTCCAAGAACTCACGGTCGAGTTTCAGTTCAGGATGACGCTTGGCAATAGCCAAACACCTGTCGGCTACCTGACGGGAATGAACAAGCAATATCCGCCGGAGTTCATTCTCCGACGGATAATACTTGTCTATAATAGCTTGATAGTCCATTATGCTTCGCGCTCTATCCAGGCAATCGTGTCACCCTGACGGATGTTCTGACCTGGTTTCACACTGATGTCAACCAGCTTGCCACCCATAGCAGCAGGGATAGACACAATCTCACCCCACTTGGTCTGCAGATAACAGAAGGTGTCACCCTCCTTGTACTTCTGACCAATGAATGGCTCTACGCATGGTGCCAGCACACCTTCGCCACCGAAGCCCCACAGGAGCTGACCAGCCAGAGGTGCCTTAACGGCATCGGCCTTGGCATGCTTGATGGCATCGATCTCCTCCTGAGAAATCTTCTGTCCGCCACCCAGCTTGGCATCCTTGGCTTTCTGGATATCGGCCAACAACTGTTTCTTGGCCTGACCGCTCTTGTAAGGACGGTACTGCTCGGGGTGCATAGCCAACTCGAACAGCTCCTCGTTGTCCTGACCGTAGTCCCAGCCATTCTCGTCCATCTCCTTCTTGAAGTCGTCGAGGGTATTCTTCAGCAAGGTGTGAGGATCGGCATCGGTGAACTGCAGGCCCTTCTTCTCAGCCAGTTCCTTCAGTTCAGGTGCAATCTCTCCGGGCACCTTACCACTCTTACCCAAAATCATACCCCAGATAGCATCGTCCATCATCACATAACGACCCTTGCCCTGCTCCATGGTGAGCAAATTCATCAGCGCAATGTTCTTGGTATACTGAGAGAATGGAGTTACCAATGGGGGATAACCAACCTTTGGCCATACGTACTCTACCTCGTTGAACAGCTTAACCAGCATATCGTCCATGGTGAGTGTGCTCTCGCCCTTCTTCTCACGCTCCTTATTGATCATCTTCTGGATAGGTCCAAGATCAGCCATCATTGAGCCCATCATGCCACCAGGCAGACCGCAACCAAGCAGCAGTGAAGACATATGCTTGTTGGCAGGGTTGATAAAGCAGCCCAACCAGTCGTCGATAAACTCCTGTGTGAGGCTACGAGCCTGCATATAGGCATTCATATCCAGATCGGCCACCTCGAAGCCCTCGTTCTTCAGCATTGAACGAACAGAGATGATATCTGGATGTACCTTACCCCACGACAGAGGCTCGATAGCAGTATCGATCACATCGGCGCCATTGTTACAAACCTCCAGGATAGAAGCCATTGACAGACCTGGACCAGAGTGTCCATGATACTGGATGATGATATCAGGATGCTTGGTCTTGATGGCCTTGGTGAGCTTACCCAGCATAGCTGGCTGACCAATACCAGCCATATCCTTCAAGCAGATTTCCTCGGCACCAGCGGCAATCACCTCATCGGCAATGGCAGCATAGTACTCTACTGTGTGAACAGGCGATGTGGTGATACACAGGGTTGCCTGTGGGGTCATGCCACCCTCCTTAGCCCACTTGATGCTAGGGATGATATTACGAGTATCGTTGAGTCCGCAGAAGATACGGGTGATATCCACACCCTGAGCGTGCTTCACCTTATACATGAGGGCACGAACATCGTCGGGCACGGGATACATGCGCAGCGCGTTAAGACCACGGTCCAGCATATGCGTTTTAATACCTACCTCATTGAAAGGCTTACAGAAAGCACGAACAGCCTGGTTAGGGTTCTCGCCAGCCATCAGGTTCACCTGCTCAAAGGCGCCACCATTGGTTTCTACTCGGGCAAAACAGCCCATATCAATAATGGCGGGGGCAATGCGCTCCAACTGGTCCTTGCGGGGCTGGAACTTACCTGAACTCTGCCACATGTCTCGGTAAACGAGACTGAATTGAATTTTCTTTTTTGCCATATTTTTTTAGCTAATTTTCAAAATTTGAATGCAAATATACCACTTTTTCTGCACATAGCAGCAAAAAGCCCTGCAAATTTTATATTTTTTTGCAGGGCTCTATGTTAAAATGAATGTTTATACAATCGCTCTTCGGCAAGCTTTTCGTATTTGGTGCCGGGACGACCGTAGTTGGCATAGGGATAAATACTGATACCACCACGGGGAGTGAACAACCCGATGACCTCGATATACTTAGGATCCATCAGGCGCACCAGGTCCTTCATGATGACATTCACACAGTCCTCATGGAAATCACCATGATTGCGGAAACTGAACAAATAGAGTTTTAAGCTCTTGGACTCCACCATCTTCTCACCCGGGATATACATAATCTTGATCTCGGCAAAGTCGGGCTGTCCGGTGATGGGACAGAGCGATGTAAACTCCGGACAGTTGAACTGCACCCAATAGTCGTTCTCCGGATGCTTGTTCATGAATGTCTCCAACACCTCTGGGGCGTAGTCTGAACGGTACTCGGTCTTCTTACCAAGTGCCTGCAAGCCTTCTTGTTCTCTTTTCATAAGTCCTTAATCTTAAAAACATTATATACCACATCGCGGTCGAACACATCCTCGTGGTCGTGCTTCTTGGTGAAGTTTACCACACGGATAGTGAGCGGCAATGCAATAATCTCATAAACAGTCTTCAACGTTACCTGGGTGATAACGAGCGATGGCATCTCCTCCCAGGGGATCACACCCCCAAGTGCCAAGGGGAAGAAGATGACCGAGTCGGTAAGCTCGCCCCAAACGGTACTCATCACGGCACGCGCCGAGAAGTTCTTACCATCCGATTTGAGTTTCATACGACTCATCACATAGGCATTCATAAACGAACCTGCGAGGAATGCCAGGAACGAAGCACCGGCAATACGCGGTGCCAAACCAAAAATCTGATGGAATCCCTCCTCACCATGCCAGTAAGGCGCACCGGGAATCCAGTCGGCAATGGCTCCGAAGACCACAAACATGAAGTTCATGGCGAAACCCAGCCAGATGAGCAGACGTGTGCGGCGATAGCCCCACACCTCGCATACCACATCATTGATGATGTAGCTCACAGGAAACACAATCAGACCGGCAGTCATATTGGCTGGTCCGAAAGAAATCTGTTTTGTTTCCAGCACGTTGGCCGTAATAAGGCAAACGCAAAACAGAATGCCGTACATCATGAACAGCACACTGATCTTCTGATTGTCCTTCATCTTTTCCATTTACAACAAATATAGCAACCAACCCATATAGGCCACAAATGCCAGGATGAGCAGCACACCCTCCCGGCGTGACACGTAATACTTGGTGATTGCAAAAATCCACATCAATCCTATACTGCATAGCATGGTCATCAGATCGACGATGGTAATACCCATGATACGCATGGGATGAACCACAGCCGTGAGACCAAGAATCAACAGGATATTGAATACATTCGAGCCGATCACATTACCGATGGCGATAGCTGAGCGTCCCTTGTAGGCAGCCACCACGCTGGTGGCCAGTTCGGGCAGCGAAGTACCGCCAGCCACGATGGTGAGTCCCACCACGCTCTGTCGGATACCGAAACGGTTGGCCACATAAGTGGCCCCATCCACGAAGAGGTTACTGCCACCAATGAGGCAAGCCAGGCCAATACCGATCCACAACAGATTCTGCCATAGGTGTGAGTAGTCGCGCGGCTCTTTTACAGGCTCAACCCCCAGATAATCGCTGTCACTAGTCAGCAATCCGTCCTTGCGGGCCATCTGGAAGGTATAAAACATAAAGGCAAGGAAGCCTAACAGCAGTATCAGACCGTCGGCACGGCTGATCATATTTCCCCACAGGTGAGGGGAGTTCATATCATCGAAGCACAAGATAAACATGAGCAGCGAAGCGCCAATAGCAAAGGGGATATCCTTCTTCACGGTGTTGGGTGCCACAGCGATAGGCGCCACAGCAGCCGAACAGCCCACAATGAGCAAGGTATTGAAGATATTTGATCCCAGCACATTACCCACTGCCAGATCGCTAGTTCCCTTCAGGGCTGACACCATACTCACAAAGAGCTCGGGTGCCGACGTACCGGCAGCCACGATTGTGAGACCAATCACTATTTCGGGTACACGCATGCCACGAGCCAGTTTCGAAGCTCCATCAGTAAGCCGGTCGGCTCCCCATATCACAAGCACCACACCCAGTACTATCCATCCAATATTGATAAGTGTCATAATAGCCTCCTCACTTAAAAGAATCCTTTTATTATTCCATGTCGTTGATAAACGCATCGAGACTACGACGGTCCTTCTTTGTGGGACGTCCGGTGCCACGCGCACGATCTACAAATCCACTAATGCGAGTCATCTCCAGCAGTTCGTACTGCTCCGGGGCCGTCACATTCTCATAGATCTCGGGCAACAACTTAGCGCCCACACGCTGTTCGATCGTTTTCAAGATGCGAAACGAGTAAGTGATGGGCGGTTTGCGCACGCTCACCGTCTCGCCCTCCTTCACCATACGGGAGGGCTTCACGTTAACCCCCTCTATAGTCACACGGCCGTTCTTACAAGCATCTGCAGCAATAGAACGCGTTTTGAAGATACGCGCTGCCCAAAGCCACTTGTCTATTCTTGCCTCTTCCATATCCTATTTCTTACCCAGTTTGTTAAACTGGTTCATGGTAATATCAATACCTGCCAACACAAAACTCTTGATGATCTCGCAAGCGGTTTCGATGCTGGGCTGAAGGGTTTTCATATCCTCTTCATCATATTTTCCAAGCACCCAGTCGACCTGCATGCCGCGGGGAAAGTCATTACCGATACCCATACGCAGACGAGCATAGTTCTGGCCTATCAGCTGTTGGATATGACCCAAGCCATTATGACCACCGTTCGAGCCACCAGCCTTCAATCTGAAAGCGCCCAGCGGCAGCGCCACATCATCACTGATAACGAGCAATCGGCTCTGTTCAATATTTTCCTTATTCAGCCAATAACGCACCGCATTACCACTCAAGTTCATATAGGTAGACGGCTTGAGCAGTATCACCTTACGGCCTTTGAGCGACGTCTCGGCCACATATCCGTATCGCTTATCATCAAAATGAATATTGGATGCCTTAGCAAAGGCATCCAATACCATAAAGCCTGTATTGTGGCGGGTGTTCTCGTACTCGTCGCCGATATTACCCAGACCTACAATCAAGTACTTATCCATTCAATTCAAGATAAGATAATTACTCGGCAGCCTGTGCAGCAGCAGAACGAGAAGCACGTGTAGCCTTAACTGAGCATACTACAACCTGAGCAGGAGTAGCAATCTGCAGACCATCAAAATTCAGCTCAGCTACCTTGATAGCCTTACCGAGCTTCAGCTCTGTAACGTCTACATTAAGAACCTCAGGAATCTGCTTGTAAGGAGCTGTAACGTTCAGTGTACGAACAGCCTGGCTCAAGCGACCACCATCGCGCACACCCTGAGCGTGACCAACCAACTTAACGGGGATACCGATAGTGATGGGCTTCTCCTCATTAACCTCGTAGAAGTCAACGTGCATCAGAGCATCTGTTGTGGGGTGGAACTGGAGCTCCTTCATCACAGCCTTGTGAGCCTCACCATCGATAGTCAGGTTTACAACGTAAACATCGGGTGAATAAACAACACGACGGAGCTGAGAAGCAGGAATAGCAAAAGACATAGAAACGGGCAGACCGTTCTCACCCTTTGCCTCACCGTACATGTTACAAGGTACAAGACCTTCCTTACGCATTTCCTTGCTAGCCTTCTTGCCAGTTGTGGCACGCTTCTGGCCACTTACGCTAATTTCTTTCATAATAAATGTGTTACTCTAAATTAAGTTATTAAAATAATGTTTCGCTTAATTCGCCATCACACGAATCACCGGCCGAAGCCGAAAAAGCGGTGCAAAGGTACGACTTTTTTTATTACCAACCAAATATTTGGCTAAAAAACCTCAATTTTCGGCATTTTTCTTGCAGATTTACGTTTTTATTACTAAATTTGCAGGCGAAATATTCACGTTTTTCATATAAACATATTAAAGGTATAAAAAAACATCAAGTGAGATGATTAACAGAGAAATTATTAGAATCAAGATTGTTCAGTTAACCTACGCTTACTATCAAAACGGTAACAAGAACATCGACTCGGCTGAGAAGGAGCTCTTTTTCAGTCTCTCTAAAGCTTATGACCTCTACAACTACATGCTCGCCCTTATCGTAGCCGTTAACAAGGAGGCAGGACGCCGCATGGAGGTACTTGTACAGAGAGCAAGACGCGAAGGAACACCAGAACCTTCACAAAGATTTGTGCTTAACCGATTTGCCCTTCAGTTGGCAGAAAACAAGCAGTTGAATGAGTTTATCAGTACCCAGAAGACCGGTTGGGACGAGCACGCAGTCTTTGTTGGCACACTGCTGGAGCAGATCGAGCAGAGCGATGTGTACCAAGAGTACATGAACAACCCTGAGGACTGCTACGCTGTGGACCGAGAGTTCTGGCGCAAGATATATCGCACACTGATTCAGAACAACGATGAGATTGACGCCATTCTGGAAGATATCAGTCTATATTGGAACGACGACAAGACCATCGTAGACACCTTTGTGCTGAAGACCATCAAACGGTTCGACGAGCAGAATGGCGCCAAACAGGAGCTACTGCCAGAGTGGACCAGCGACGACGAGCAGGACTTTGCCCGCAAGGTATTCCGTGCAGCTATCATGAATGCCGATGAATACCAGCGCTACATGAGCGAGGCATCACACAACTGGGATTTCTCGCGTTTGGCCTACATGGACATCATCCTGATGCAGATTGCCATTGCCGAGATGATGACCCAACCGAACATTCCCTTGAGTGTCACCATCAACGAGTATGTAGAGATAGCCAAGTTCTACTCTACCCCCAAGAGTGCCGGCTATATCAACGGTATGCTCGATGCCATTGCACGTAATCTCATAGAGAACGGTCGCATGATGAAGTTTATCGAGCCCAAGAAGGAGAAGAATAATTATAAACCCAAGAACAAATAAAGAATAAAATGACTAGTATTGTATTAGCTGCTCAGGCAGCACAGGGAGGTGGCATGAGTATGATTATCATGATGGTAGCCATCTTTGCTATCATGTGGTTTTTCATGATTCGTCCTCAGCAGAAAAAGCAGAAGGAGATTCAGAAGTTCCAGAACGAGCTCACTGAGGGCACAGAAGTTGTTACCGGCGGCGGTATCCACGGAACCGTAAAGAGTGTAGATCTGACCAAGAACACAGTTGACGTGAAGATTGCACGCGACGTAGTGGTGACAGTAGAGAAGAGTTCTGTCTTCAAAGATATGGCCAGCACCATTCAGAAATAACTGTCAACATAACGAGACATGAAACGCCACCTGGGAAGAATAGCACACCTGTTTCGCAAGCTCCTGTTCAGCAGTGCTAACAAGGAGTTGCTGCTGTTTGCGTTTTTCCTGGCACTTTCAGGCATCTTCTGGTTGCAGACCACGCTTAACGAGGTATTTGAGCGCGAGTTTGCCATTCCGATATCCATCACAGGTATCCCCAAGAATGCGGTACTCACCAGCGACGAGATCGACACGGTACGCGTTACCATCCGCGACAAGGGCTTTACCCTGCTCACGTATATGTATGGCGATGTACTGAAGAAACTCCATGTGGGTTTCGGGGGCTATGCCAAGGGCAACGGCACCGGCGTCATCTCACAGCAGGAGTTGCAGAGGCTGGTATATCAACAGCTGGCTAACGGCTCACGTATCGTCAGCATGAAACCGGAGAAGCTGGAGTTCTTCTACAACTACGGTGCCAAGAAAGTGGTACCCGTAAGGTGGACCGGCCGAGTGATTCCCGAAGAGTTGTTTTTCATCTCACGTGTGGCATACCGTCCTGACAGTGTCACCATCTATGCCTCAAAAGAGAAGCTCGACAGCATCAACGTGGTGTATACAGAACCACTCAACTACGTGAACTTCCGTGACACGCTGCACGCCAACTGCGAGCTGGCGAAAATTAAGGGAGTAAAAATGGTACCTGCACGCGTACGCGTAACATTCTGTACTGATGTACTCACCGAAGAAAGCATAGAGGGCGTACCCATCAAGGCCATCAACATGCCTGCTGGCAAGGCACTCCGCACATTCCCCGCTCATGTCAATGTGAAATTTGTAACGGGCGTAAGCTTGTACCGCAGTCTTCGTCCCACAGACTTTACTGTCGTGGCCGATTACAACGAGATTATGCAACACCCACAAGAGAAGTGTCACATCTACCTCAAGACGGTGCCTCGCGGCATCTCGCGTGCACGCTTGGAGACAAGCATGGTTGACTACCTCATAGAGTCAGAGACAGAATGAAAATAGGTATCACAGGCGGCATTGGTAGCGGCAAAAGCTACGTATGCCAGCGTTTACGCCTACAGGGCATCAAGGTGTTCGACTGTGACAGCGAAGCCAAACGACTGATGCGCACATCAGAAAAACTTCGTACCGGCTTAACAGCGCTGATAGGCGCTGACACCTACAATCCTGACGGACAGCTCAACAAAGCAGCCATTGCCCGTTTCCTGTTGGCTTCGGATGTTAACGCAAAAGCCATTGACGCACTAGTGCATCCTGCCGTATTCGAGGCATTCCGCAGCAGCGGCCTCGACTGGATGGAGAGTGCAATCCTGTACGAATCAGGTGCTGTGGCCCTGGTAGATAAAGTCATTGCAGTGGTAGCTCCCAAGGAAGTTCGCGTGGCACGCGTGATGGCACGCGACAACATAGGCCGCCAACAGGTGGAAGAATGGATGAACCGCCAACTGTCGCAAGATGAGGTCGCCAGTAAAGCCGACTTCATCATTATTAACGACGGTGTGGCAGATATAGACAAACAAATAAATAAAGTAATAGAACAATGCAACAAACAATTTTAGCAATTGCTGGTAAACCAGGCCTGTACAAGCTGGTAACCAGAGGGAACAACAACTTGATAGTAGAGGCACTCGACGCAACACACAAGCGCCTGCCCGCCTTTGCAACAGACCGCATCACATCTCTTGGCGACATCGCTATGTTTACCGAGACCGACGATGTGCCCTTGACGGACGTGCTTGACAACCTTAAGAAGCTCGAGAACGGCAAGAAGGCCAGCATCAATGAAAAGAAGGCCTCAAGTGCAGAACTGCACGAGTACTTCTCAAAGGTGCTCCCCGAGTGGGATCATGACCGCGTGAAGGACAGTCACATCAAGAAACTTATCACTTGGTACAACATCCTCATTGAGGCCGGCATTACCGACTTCAAGGATGAAGAAGAAGAAAAAGAAGAGGAGCTGTAACTGCTCCTCTTCTTTTTTTCTATTCAGCCCCGCAACTTACCTACGCCTTCGATTCAAAGACCTGACTAATGCCTTGTTCGCGATGCACCACGCGCACCTCTACGCCAAACTTCTCATGTATGTGTTCCGCCAGATGCTGAGCGGAATAGACCGAACGATGCTGACCACCGGTACAGCCAAAAGAGAACATCAGTGAGGTGAAGCCACGCTGGATATAACGACGCACGTGCGCATCAGCCAACTTATAAACTGAATCGAGGAAGGTAAGTATCTCACCATCGTCTTCAAGGAATCGTATCACTGGCTCATCCAGGCCTGTGAGTTGTTTGTATGGCTCATAACGTCCTGGATTATGGGTGCTACGACAATCGAACACGTAGCCGCCACCATTACCGCTATCGTCTTCGGGTATCCCCTTGCGATAGGAGAAGCTGAACACCTTAACCACAAGCGGCCCCTGCGCATCGTATTTCGAAAAGGTGGCAGGTCCATCCTGCGGGTGTGTTTTATAAGGATTCAGACTGGTGGTCTTGTAACCATCGGCTCTGCTTGCCACCGCCTCTATCTGCTGGAATTGCGGCAGCTCTGTAAGCTGGCGAAGAATATCGATAAGATAGGGATAGTGGAACTGGGTAGATGACGCCAACAACTCACGCAGGTTCTGTATGGCCGGCGGAATACTCTCTATAAAATGCTTCTTCTGCTCAAAATAGCCACGGAACCCGTAGGCACCTAACACCTGGAGGGTACGGAAGAGTACGAAAAGCGCCAAACGGCTCACAAAGTGACGCACTGGCGGCACCTCCATGAAGTTCTTCAGAGCATTATAGTACTCATAAACCAACTCACGACGCAGTTTATGAGGGTATTTGGCAGATGCCTGCCAAAGAAACGACGCCACGTCGTAGTAGAAGGGGCCCTTACGTCCACCCTGGAAGTCGATAAACCAAGGGTTACCATCATGATCGAGCATCACATTACGCGCCTGAAAGTCGCGATACAGGAAGGTGTCGCCCTGCTCTGCAGTAAGATCCTTAGCCATCAGTCTAAAGTCGGCTTCGAGTTTCAGTTCGTGAAAATCGAGCTCAGTAGCTTTGAGGAAGCAGTACTTAAAGTAATTGAGATCAAACAGCACACTATCCTGGTTGAACTCAGCCTGTGGGTAGCAATTGGAGAAATCCAGCCCCACAGCGCCTCGCATCTGTACGTTGGCCAACTCACGGATAGTACGTCTCAGCAGTTCCTGCTCCTTAAGGGTATAACGACCACCAGCCTCTCGCCCGCCATGTATGGCATCAAAGAGCGACATGCTACCTAAATCCGTCTGCAGGTACCGCAACTGGTCATCGCTGGCAGCGAGCACAGTAGGGACATGCAATTTTCTGTTTGCAAAGTGATTTGCCAAATAGATAAAGGCATGGTTTTCATCGCGGCTGGTTCCAATCACACCAATCACGCTCTGCCCATCGTGGTCAGTAAGTCGGAAGTAGGTACGATTGCTACCCCCGCCCGCTATCTGCTGCACATTGGATGGCTCATCACCCCTCCACTGCTTATAGAGTTCCAAAAGTTTCTGCATATATTCTGTTGCTTTTATGTTTGCAAAAGTACACAAAAAAACTGAGACCGCCAAACTTTACATGGGTTATTTTCACCATAAAAAAAGTCCTCAAGCAAGCAGGAATGCAAGCTTGAGGATAGACCTATATTTATATACAAATCAAACTTCCCAACCAATGGCACTAGCACCGAGTACAGCTGCACTAGCACCGTCAAGTCCACTGACAAGGAACTTAGCCTTACCCTTGAAAATCTTCAACACATGAGCATCATATTCCTCACGGATAGGCTTCATAATCAGTTCACCAGCCTTCACCATGCCGCCAAAGAAGATAAATGCCTCAGGCGATGAGAAAGCTGCAAAGTCGGCGCAAGCCTCACCCAGCATCTTTCCTGTGAACTCGTAGATTTCCTTGGCCAACTCATCGCCCTTACCAGCAGCAATCGACACATCGAGCGAAGTGATCTCCTCTGGATTCATCTCACGCAACAATGATGGGCGATCGGTCTTGGCAAGCAATTCGCGTGCTGTACGAGCCACGCCTGTAGCTGAACAGTAAGCCTCAAGACAACCCGTACGACCGCAACCACAGCTACGACCCTCTTCACCGCGAACCATGGTGACATGTCCTAACTCACCGGCAAAACCATCATGACCATAAAGCAACTGGCCGTTGACTACAATACCTGAGCCCACACCTGTTCCAAGGGTGATGACGATGAAGTTCTTCATGCCACGAGCCACACCATATACCATCTCACCGATAGCTGCTGCGTTGGCATCGTTGGTAAGTGCGACAGGGATGCCATTCAGGCGATCGCTGAACATCTGAGCCAAGGGCACCACCCCATCGTGAGCCCAAGGCAGATTGGGCGCAAACTCGATCGTACCGTTATAGAAATTACCATTAGGAGCACCAATACCCATGGCCTTGATCTTATCGATACCACCACACTGGTCGATGATGATCTGAAGAGCCTCAACAGAAGCATCCACATAATCCTCGACATTCGTATAGTTACCTGTCTTAATTGCCGTAGTAGCCTTGATTTCGCCACGTGCATCAACAATACCAAAAACTGAGTTTGTACCACCTAAGTCTAAGCCTATTACGTAGGGCTTGATACCTGCGTTTTGTTCGTTCATAATTATAATAAGTTTATTAGTCGTTATAAGATAATTTCGAATTTCAAGGCACAAAATTAATAAAAAAGAAGCAGAACCCTTGACTTTTTACGGAAATTAACCTTTATTTTTCAAAAGAATGACGAAAATCAATTCGAAAGCCGAAAAAATTTCGTACCTTTGCACCCGTTATGCCAATTCATATACCGATAAATATATTAGACTTCGTCTTCAAAGGAATGATGATTGGAGTCATCGCCAGTGCGCCAATGGGGCCCGTTGGCATATTATGCGTACAGCGCACCATGAACAAAGGCAGATGGTTTGGCTTTGCCACAGGATTGGGAGCAGCTGCCAGCGACATCATCTACGCTGCCATAGCAGGCTACGGCATGGCATTCGTCATGGACTTCATCACTAACGACCAGAACCGTTTTTACCTACAAATAGCCGGCAGCCTGCTGCTATTGTGCTTTGGCTGGTACACATATAATTGTGACCCTACACGTAACATGCACCAAAGCGGTAAGCAGCAAGGCACGTTATGGTATAACTGTTGGACGGCTTTTCTTGTAACTTTCTCCAACCCGCTCATCATACTGCTCTTTTTGGCGATGTATGCACAGTTTGCCTTTGTGCTGCCAAACCACCCCTTCGAAATGATTGTGGGATTTGCAAGCATCGTGGCAGGCGCACTCTGCTGGTGGTGGGGACTGACATGGCTCATCGATCAGATAAGCACCAAGTTCACCACCAATGGTATCAAGATCATTAACAAGGTGATAGGCGTGGCCGTGATCATAGGCAGCATCACTATGCTCCTTGGCGTGACCACCAATCTGATAAGATTTTTTTAGGATAAATACACAGATATGTTTATAGCAAACGAACTAAGAAAGACCAACATTGCTGAATATCTGCTATACATGTGGCAGATGGAAGACACCGTGCGTGCTTTCGACTGCTCACTCACACGCATTAAGCATGAGTACATCGAGCGATTCGACTACAACGACGAGCAGAAGGAAGAGGAAACCGACTGGTTTGGTAACCTGATACGCATGATGAATCAGGAAGGATGCCGTGAGCAAGGCCACCTACAGATAAACAAAGTAACACTGCAAATGCTTATTGAGCTCCACACACAGTTGCTCCAGTCGAGCAAATTTCCATTCTACAATACCGCCTACTATAAGGTGCTGCCATTTATCGTAGAACTGCGAAACCGTGGTGCCAACAAACAGGAGAACGAGATAGAGACCTGCTTCAATTCGCTCTATGGTGTAATGCTGCTGCGACTGCAGAAGAAACCCATTTCGCCTGACACCGCACACGCCGTTAAGGAAATAACCACCTTCATCGGTATGCTCTCGGATTATTACAAGAAAGATAAAGAAGAAGGACTGAAATTCGAATAAATGAATATTCTAATCACAGGTTGTAACGGACAACTTGGTAACGAGCTGCAGCTGTTGGAGAAAGAATACCAACAGCACAACTACTTTAATACAGATGTGGCTGAACTCGACATTACTAATGAGACGGCCATCAGGCAGTTTGTGAACGACAACGAGATTGACGGTATCGTGAACTGTGCAGCCTTTACCGCAGTTGACAAAGCAGAGACCGATCAGGAACTCTGTACTCTACTTAACGCCACGGCACCTGGGCTGCTGGGCGCCGCCATCAATGAGCGAGGCGGATGGATCATACAGATCTCTACTGACTATGTGTTTGACGGCACCAGTCACCTGCCCTACACAGAGGCAGACCCTGTATGCCCCAACAGCGTATATGGCCGCACTAAACTGGCAGGCGAAGAAGCCGTAATGGCAGCTTGTCAGCGCAGCATGATTATCCGAACAGCCTGGCTTTACAGTACGTTCGGAAACAATTTCGTGAAGACCATGATAAGACTTGGCAAGGAACGCCATGAGTTGGGGGTTATCTTCGACCAGATAGGTACACCCACTTATGCACGCGATTTGGCGACAGCCATCTTTGCTGCCATTAACCAAGGTATCAAACCAGGCGTTTTTCACTACTCAAATGAAGGCGTCATCTCATGGTACGACTTCACAAAAGCGATACACCGACTGGCTGGCATCAAGGGATGCACTGTACGGCCCCTGCACACCAAAGAGTATCCTACCCCTGCCGCACGTCCGCACTACTCCGTACTCGACAAGTCAAAAATCAAAAACACATATGCCATCGAAATTCCCTATTGGGAGACATCGTTGGCTGAATGCATCGAAAAATTAAGTTTATGAATCAAGAAATAGAACGCAGGCGAACATTCGCCATCATTAGTCACCCGGATGCGGGTAAGACCACGCTGACAGAAAAATTCCTGCTCTTCGGCGGACAAATCCAAGTGGCGGGAGCCGTTAAGAACAACAAGATTAAGAAGACCGCCACATCCGACTGGATGGACATCGAGAAGCAACGTGGTATCTCGGTATCTACCTCGGTGATGGAATTCGACTATACCCCCGAAGGTTCCAACATAGAGTATAAAGTAAATATCCTCGACACCCCTGGACACCAGGATTTTGCCGAAGACACATTCCGTACACTCACCGCCGTTGACTCTGCCATCATTGTCGTTGATGGCGCCAAAGGCGTGGAAACACAGACACGTAAGCTCATGACCGTGTGCCGCATGAGAAAGACTCCTGTCATCATCTTCATCAACAAGATGGACCGTGAGGGACGCGATCCCTTCGACCTACTCGACGAACTGGAGCAGGAACTTGAGATCAAGGTCCGCCCACTATCGTGGCCCATCAACCAAGGTGCAAAATTCAAAGGTGTGTATAACATCTATGAACAGAAGCTCGACCTCTTTACACCCGACAAGCAGCGTGTGACCGACAAGGTGGCCGTTGACATTGACAGCGAGGAGTTGGACAGCCGCGTGGGTGAGGACAACGCCGCCAAACTGCGCGAAGACCTCGAGCTGGTGGATGGTGTGTACCCTGAGTTTAACGTAGAGACCTACCGCGAAGCTGAGGTTGCACCCGTATTCTTCGGATCGGCACTCAACAACTTTGGTGTGCAAGAACTGCTCAACTGCTTTGTACAGATAGCTCCCAGTCCACGCCCTACCAAAGCTGAAGAGCGCGATGTAATGCCAGAAGAGCCAAAATTCACGGGATTCATCTTCAAGATTACCGCAAATATCGACCCCAACCACCGTTCATGTATTGCTTTCTGTAAAGTGTGCTCTGGAAAGTTCCAGCGCAACCAACCCTATCTGCACGTGCGACAAGGGAAAACCATGCGATTCTCAAGTCCAACCCAGTTCATGGCACAGCGCAAGAGCACCATTGACGAGGCATGGCCAGGCGATATTGTAGGTCTGCCCGACACAGGCGGTATGTTTAAGATAGGCGACACACTGACCGAGGGCGAGAAGCTACATTTCCGCGGACTGCCATCCTTCAGTCCGGAACTGTTCAAGTATATTGAAAACGACGACCCCATGAAGGCCAAGCAGCTACAGAAGGGCATCGACCAGCTCATGGACGAAGGTGTAGCACAGCTCTTTGTCAACCAGTTTAATAACCGCAAGATTATTGGAACCGTAGGACAGCTGCAGTTTGAGGTCATTCAGTACCGACTAGAGAACGAATACAACGCCAAATGCCGCTGGGAGCCCGTACACCTTTACAAAGCCTGCTGGATTGAGAGCGATGACCCACAGGAACTCGACAACTTCAAGAAACGCAAGTACCAGTACATGGCCAAGGATAAGGATGGCCGTGATGTATTCCTGGCCGACAGCGGTTACGTTCTGAGTATGGCACAGCAGGACTTTGAAAACATCAGATTCCATTTCACATCAGAATTCTAAAGTATTATGACAAGAGAAGAAGATATCAAGAATGCTATTGAAACCATGCGCAAAGGTGGTGTGATACTCTACCCCACCGACACCGTTTGGGGCATAGGATGCGATGCCACAAATGCCGACGCAGTGAAACGCGTATACGACATCAAACAACGCGACGACTCGAAGGCGCTCATCTGTCTGGTGGACAGCGATGCTCGCATGCAGCGATACTTCCGCAATGTGCCGGATGTTGCATGGCAGCTCATAGACAGTCTCAAAGAGGCCCCCGATGCCAAGCCCACCACACTCATTCTCGATGGGGCTATCAACCTGGCCCCCAACCTCATTGCCGAAGACGGCAGTCTGGGCATCCGCATCACATACGAGCCATTCTCAAAGGAGCTATGCTACCGATTTCAGAAGGCTATCGTATCGACATCGGCAAACATCAGTGGAGAGCCTGCCGCACAGAACTACGGCGACATCGATCCACGCATCCTTGAGGCCGTAGACTATGTGTGCTGGAGCCGCCGACAAGAGCATAAGCCACACACCCCCTCAAGCATTATCAAACTGAAAGAAAACGGAGAAGTAACTGTAATCAGGAAATAAAGTGGAAGCAGCAACTATTGACAGAAGACCGGAGTGGCTTAAACGCCTGCACGACTGGCGCGTGGAGCACGTAAGCGAGAAGATGTTCATGATTATCCTGGCATTGCTCGTGGGCTTCTTTGCTGCCGTGGCGGCATTTGTGCTGCACTGGATCATTAACCAGATAGTCATGCTGCTCACCAGTTCATTTGCTGCAGAGCGCGCCAACTGGTTGTACCTCGTCTACCCCGTAGTGGGCATCTACCTCACCTCTCTCTTTGTGCGCTATATCGTCAAGGATAATATCTCGCACGGCATAACGCGCATACTCTATGCCATCTCATCGAACCGGTCGCGACTCAAGAAGCACAACTGCTGGTCGAGTGTCATCGCATCGGCTATCACCATTGGATTCGGAGGATCAGTAGGTGCCGAGGCCCCTATCGTGCTCACAGGATCAGCCATAGGCTCCAACCTGGGCCAACTGTTTCACCTGGACCGTAAGATGCTGATGACACTTGTGGGATGTGGTGCAGCAGGCGCCATTGCAGGCATCTTCAAAGCACCTATAGCCGGATTGGTGTTCACCCTTGAAGTACTCATGATCGACATGACCATGTCAGCTCTGCTGCCCATACTTGTATCCTGTGTCACAGCTACCGTATTCACTTATATTTTCAGTGGTGACTCGTCGCTGTTTACCTTTCATCTCGACAGCGAGTGGAGCGTAGAAAGGATTCCAGCATGTTTGGGACTGGGTGTCTTTGCAGGAATGGTTTCGCTCTACTTCATACGCATGATGGGCAAGTGTGAAGACGTCTTTGCACGTTTCAAAGACAAGCCCTATGTCAAGCTCTCCATCGGTGGCACCATGCTCAGCCTGCTCATTTTCCTATTCCCTTCACTCTACGGCGAAGGATACAGCAGTATCAACCTGCTGCTGAACGGCCAGACCCCCGACGACTGGAACCACATACTTAACAACTCACTGTTCTCAGGACAGGGCACACTGCTGTTGCCCTACATCGCACTAGTACTACTCACCAAAGTAGTAGCTACGTCGGCAACCAACGGTGCCGGCGGATGCGGTGGTACATTCGCGCCATCACTCTTCATTGGCTGCTTCACCGGCTTCCTCTTTGCGCGACTATGGAACATCTACGAAATAGGCGTTTATGTGCCTGAGAAGAACTTCGCGCTGTTGGGCATGGCAGGCGTCATGTCGGGCGTGATGCACGCACCACTGACAGGCATCTTCCTCATTGCGGAACTCACTGGAGGCTACTCCATGTTCATGCCACTCATGATTGTCAGTGTATGCGCCTATATCACCATCAGCATCTTCGAACCTCACAGCATCTACGGATCAAGACTAGCAAAACAAGGAAAACTGCTTACACACCACACAGACCATGCTGTACTCACACTGATGAATCTCGACTCGGTTATAGAACGTGACTATCTTGGTGTAGAACCCGACATGGAACTCTACCAGATAGTTAACAAGATCAGTCGCAGCCATTCAACCGTGTTGCCCGTGCTTGATGCAGGCGGTAAGCTATTGGGAGAGATAGACATCATGAAGATCAGAAACGTCGTGTTCAGAATCGAGCTATACCACCATTTCAAAGCTTCACAGCTCATGACAGAGCCTAAAGCTCTGCTCAACGATGGCATGCCCATGCGACAAGTCATGCGAGCCTTTGACCGTACCGGTGCCAACTGGCTGCCGGTGCTTGACGTAGACAACCGACTTAAAGGCTACATCTCCCGCCAGCGTATCTACACCATGTATCGTAAGATGGTAGCCGACATGAGTGAGGATTAAAAAATAAAACGAATATGAAGAAAGAAGATTTAAGAATAGTATTCATGGGTACACCCGAGTTTGCCGTTGACACGCTGCGTGCTTTGGTGGACAACAATTATAATGTTGTGGCCGTAGTGACTCAGCCTGACAAACCCGTAGGACGCCATCAGACAGAGATGCAACCTTCGGAGGTGAAGAAATACGCACTCGAACACCATCTGCCGGTGTTACAGCCCGCCAAGATGAAAGATCCCGATTTTATTGAGCAGCTACGTGCCTACAAGGCCAACCTCCAGGTGGTAGTAGCTTTCCGCATGCTGCCAGAGGTAGTATGGGATATGCCACAGTATGGAACCTTCAACGTGCATGCAGCCCTACTACCACAGTACCGTGGCGCAGCCCCCATCAACTGGGCGGTAATCAATGGTGAAACAAAAACTGGTGTCACCACGTTCTTCCTCGACCACGATATTGACACTGGTCGTATCATCATGCAGAAGACATTCGACATCCCAGAGACAGCCGACGTGGAGTACGTGTACGACGGACTGATGCACCTGGGTGCAGAAATCTGTTTGGAGACCCTCGACCGAATTATAGCTGCCGACGGACAGCCAGAAAGTATTCCACAGGAACAACTCGTAACCGCCGGTCAAAAACTGCATGCCGCACCAAAGATATTCAAAGAGACCTGTCAGATTGACTGGAACCAGTCAGCCAAGCAGATATACGACTTTGTACGCGGACTGTCGCCATACCCTGGTGCATGGACCATACTTGTATCGCCAGATGGCAAAGAGACCGTACTCAAAATATTTAAGACCAGCCGTACCAACCAGCCAGCCGTTGCACTGGGTACGACAGCCATCATTGACCGGAGACCATGCATCAGCACCGCCAACGAGCTGCTCATGATTGACGAACTACAGCTTGCTGGCAAGAAACGTATGAGCGGACGCGATTTCCTCAACGGCATTAAAAATTTCGAGAACTATATAATAAAATAGGTGTAACTGCGTTACTATAGTAGGACAAATTAAAAAAAATGATTGCCTATGAAGATTTTTACTCAAGACAACACCTCATGCAACAAACCGATGTACAAACCGCGTAAAAAAACGCTCGACATCATCAGGCTTGTAGCATATACCTATCGTAGTAACAACAGCGGAACATCAAACCTGAACTGATAAACGATAAAAAAATGGCTTTAGTTTCACCATCATTACTCGCCGCCGACTTCCTACATCTCGATTGCGACATCAACATGATTAATCACAGTGAGGCCGACTGGCTACACCTTGACGTGATGGACGGCTCGTTCGTTCCAAACATTTCATTCGGATTTCCGGTACTTGAAGCAGTTGCCAAGGCCTGTACCAAGCCACTCGACGTGCACTACATGATTGAACACCCAGAGCGCTACATCGCACAGACAGCCAAGCTGGGCGCCATGATGATGAATGTGCACTACGAGGCTTGTCTACACCTGCACCGCACCATACAAGAGATACACAATGCTGGCATGAAAGCGGGCGTAACACTTAACCCTGCCACCCCCGTCGCTGTACTCGAAGATATTATCAACGATGTAGATATGGTTTTGCTCATGAGCGTGAACCCAGGATTCGGAGGACAAAAATTCATCGAGAACACCATAGACAAAGTAAAACGCCTGAGACAACTTATCAATGAGAAAGGAAGCAAAGCACTCATTGAGGTTGATGGAGGCGTTCAGGGAGAAACTGCACCACGCCTCGTTGCTGCCGGCGTGGATGTTCTGGTTAGCGGTAGTTACGTATTCGGAGCACAGCAGCCCGAAGAAATCATTAAACAGCTGCGCAGACTGTAATACTTTCTACTCGAGAACAAGTTGTACCTGATACTCACGCGACAAGCGGCGCATGTTTATCAGGGCATACCGCATACGTCCAAGCGAAGTATTGATGCTCACATGGGTCTCCTCTGCTATCTCCTTAAAAGAAAGACTCTGGAAGAAGCGCATATAGACCACCTCACGCTGAGCGGCTGGAAGCATGTTCATAAGCATCACCACATCCTTCAGTGTCTGGTTGTTACTCAATTCCGCCTCCCGACTGATATCAACAAAAGTCTCGCGATCAGACAAGCGAAGATCCTTATCGCCAGAAACGTCAACCACTTTTTTTACATGCTGCGCACGAAAATAATCTATCATGACATTATGAGCGATACGGATAACCCAGTACAAGAACTTGCCGCTACTGCTATACAGGCGGTTCTGTAACTTGTGAACGACCTTCAAGAACGTCTCCTGAAACAGATCGTTGGCCAAGTCTTCATTCTTCACATTACACATAATGTAAGTGAACACCTTATCTCCATTGCGCGAAAGTAATTCGTCGAAGGCTCTGTTATTACCATCAATGTAAGCTAAAACCAACGATTCGTCGGTCATACTTTTGAGTGTACTCATTTTTCTGTAGTTAAAATTGAGTAGAGCTTGTTTCGATAGGCAATAATATTAGAAATGATTAATAATCTGCGGCAAAAATAGACATTTTTTATCACATCACCAAAAAAAAAGCCAAAAACTTTATACCATGCCGTATTTTTTAGTATCTTTGCAAATAAAAAATAACCTAAAAAGGGAATCACATATGAAACTATTCGTACCAGGACGCCTGTGTCTGTTTGGCGAACATACTGACTGGGCAGGACACTACCGTACCATGAATGCCGACATCAAACCTGGCGCTGCCATCGTAACTGGCATCGAGCAAGGCATCTATGCAGAAGTAGAGAAATCAAGTTCATTTGAACTATATAGCACTGCCAGCGAAATCAAAGATGTTTGGCAGGATTTTAGTTGTCGAATGGATGAAACAGAGTTGAAGCGTATCGCCAAAAGTGGATCCTTCTTCTGCTACTGTGCTGGTGTCGCTTCTTATATGCTCGAGTGGTACAAAGTAGGCGGTGTTCGCATCCACATCACCCACATGACCCTGCCCATGAAGAGTGGACTTTCATCATCAGCGGCCATCTGTGTGCTGGTAGCCCGCGCATTCAACCAACTATATAGCCTCAACCTCAACACACTAGGCGAAATGAATATCGCCTATTTAGGAGAATTGAGGACAAGCAGTCGTTGTGGACGTCTTGACCAAGCATGTGCATTTGGTGTAAAACCCAACCTCATGACATTCGACGGCGACGAAATCGAGGTGCGCTCACTTAATGTAAAGAAGCCACTATATTGGGTGTTTGCCGACCTCTGCGCCGAGAAAGACACCATCAAGATTCTGTCGGACCTAAACAAAGCATACCCCTTCCCCAACAGCGATGCCGAACGAGCCGAGCACGACGCTTTGGGACAGCAAAACCTCGAGATAGTAGACCGTGCTATTAAATACATGGCACAAGGCAATGCCGAGGCATTGGGAAAACTAATGACTGAAGCCGAGAAGCTGTTCGATGACAAGGTGGCCCCCATGTCGCATGCACTATGGGCACCTAAACTACACGCTGTACTGGAAGACCCCAATATTCAACAATGGGTCTGGGGCGGAAAGGGTGTAGGATCTCATGGTGACGGTTCTGTACAATTCCTAGCTCGTAGCGAAGCCGACCAGCAGCAGTTGGCCAACTACCTGAACTCCCACAACATGAAAGCCTACACACTCACGCTTAAACCTGTTCACACCGTAAGGCGCGCCATCATCCCGGTTGCTGGTTTCGGAACCCGCCTTTATCCATCAACACGTGTCATCAAGAAAGATTTCTTCCCCATCCCTTGTCCAGACGGCATGGTTCGACCAGTCATCCTTATACTCCTTGAAGAACTGATACAGAGCGGTATCGAGGAGATATGCCTCGTTCTGGGATCAGAAGAAGAACGCCAACAGTATACAGACTTTTTCGAGAAATCACTCTCGGAAGAACACCTGAGGAAGCTGAACCCCGAAGCGCAGGAGTACGAGAACCACATATTAGATATAGGCAAGAAACTGCACTACGTATACCAACACGAGAAACGCGGATTTGGACACGCAGTCTATCAGGCTGCACAATTTGCTGGCAACGAGCCCGTCCTACTATTACTCGGCGACACCCTATATCGCACCAACTCGAACAAACCTTGCGCCCTACAAATGATAGAAGACTACGAACGATGCAACTGTTTAATGGTTAGTATACACCCCATCCCACTCTCAGAGGTGAGTCGATACGGTATCCTGCATGGTGTATGGGAAGATAAAGATGAAAGCATACTCAATGTGAGCGCAATGCAAGAGAAACCCAAGGCAAGCTACGCCGAAGAATATCTCGCTACGCGCAATAAGAAAGGTGAGAAGGAATACTATAGTGTTTTCGGGCAGTATATCCTTACGCCAGAGGTATTCTCGCAATTACACATAGACATTATGGAACGTGAAATACAAGGCGATCACCAAACAGAGATTGAGCTTACATCAGCACTCGAGGCCGTGCGAAAACGAAGCGGAATGGTTGGTGTAAGGTTGCGCGGACGCATGTACGATATGGGAAACCCCGCAGCCTTAACCAACGCCATAGCAGCTTTCTCAGCGAAGGAGGTTTAAAAGGTATTTACCATACTCATTCTTTGCCATGGGCTGAGCTATCGCTGTCAGTTGTTCCTGACTGATCCAGCCACGCTTGAAAGCAATCTCTTCCAAGCATGCCACTTTCAGTCCCTGGCGTTTCTCGATGACTTCAATAAAGGTAGAAGCCTCCGACAATGAGTCGTGGGTGCCCGTATCAAGCCAGGCAAATCCACGCTGTAATGTTTTAACCTTCAATTTCTGTTGTTCCAGATATGCCTGGTTAACAGTTGTAATCTCTAACTCGCCACGTGCCGATGGTTTAATATGCTTTGCAATATCAACCACACTATTGGGATAGAAATACAAGCCCACAACGGCATAGTTGGACTTAGGGACAGTTGGTTTCTCCTCAATGCTCAAGCAGTTGCCCTGGTTATCAAACTCTGCAACACCATAGCGCTCAGGATCGTTGACATAATACCCGAATACTGTGGCCTGACCATATTGTTCTGCATTCTCAACACTCTGCCTCAACAAACCTGTAAAGCCTGAACCATAGAAAATATTATCACCAAGAACCAAGCAGACACTATCATCACCAATAAACTGCTCACCAATGATGAAGGCCTGAGCCAGACCATCCGGCGATGGTTGTTCTGCATACTCGAAACGCACACCAAGATCAGCGCCATTCCCTAGAAGACGCTTAAACCCCGGCAAATCATATGGAGTCGAAATAATCAGTATCTCCCGAATACCCGCAAGCATCAACACCGAAATAGGATAATAAATCATCGGTTTATCAAATATTGGAATCAGCTGCTTGCTGATACCCTTGGTAATCGGATAAAGGCGTGTACCCGAACCACCTGCTAAAACTATTCCTTTCATAATTCGAAACTTTAAATATGCTGCAAAGATAAGAAATAATAGACAGGAAATGCCATATTTTCACAAAAAATCATTACCTTTGCCGACGATTTAAATTTAAATTAAGATTTTTATGGCATTTTGGAATAAATTATTTGGAAATAAGGAAGAACAAAAGGTTGGCGGCATGGAGGATTTCATGACACTCATCCGTGTTTACTTCCAAGCCGCTATGGCTGCCGATCTGGGCATTACAAACCTGGCAGCCCTGCCGGACCTTCGCGTGTTCAAAACAACGCTCAAAGTAGCCACAGTAAATAACAAATTGGGTGTAGGAGAACGTAGCCGTTGCAAAAACATGCTCAAGAACATGTATGGCATGGACGATGAGTTTTTCAAGGAAATCGATTCAAGCCTGCGCAAACGCTGTAAGAAAGTACAAGACGCACAGACCTATCTACTGCAATTCCAAGGGTTCACACAGGATATCATGATGCTTACAGGAAACCTCATGAAGTTTAAACTGCGTCTGCCCGGGTTCATGAAGAAAGCTATCTACACCATGACTGAGAAGACTGTGAACGACATCTTCAATAAGAACAACTTTACCGACCCTTCGGTGCTTAAGAGCGTAGTGGCCGTTAGAGAGTACAACCGACGCTTAGGTTTTTCACAGAAATGGATTACAGACTTCGTCTTCAAGGTAGTAATGCTAGCCAAGAAAGAACCAAAACCTGCACAGGACGAGAAGTAAGTTTTAAAATATCTTAAATTATAGCAGTAAGGCTATTCTTTAAAGGATAATTTATATAACTTTGTACACCAAATAGTTATATCATGGCTGCAAATGAGGAAACAATACTAGCGTTCGAAACGCGTGTCAGGCAAATGATTTACCACTTCAAGGAACTGAAGGAGGAGAATGAGGCCTTACGCGCGCAAATAAACACGAACAAGCAGGAAATTGAAAACCTGCAAGCTAAGTTGACTCAGGCTGCCAATGACTACAATTCACTGAAGATGGCAAAAATGCTGGAGATTTCCGATGGAGATTTAGACGTTGCGAAGAATCGCATACAGAAGATGATTAAGGATGTCAACAAATGCATAGCCATTCTGAGCGACGAGAAATAACAATATAGTGCCCACAATGACAGAAGTGAATAGCGAGAGACTACATATCAGGTTGCACGTCTACGATGAGGAGATTGAAGTAACAATCAAACGTTCCGATGAGGAATATTATCGTAAGGCAGCCAAACTCATCACAGACCGTTATAATGCCTATTCTCAGGCTTATAAGGGGAAGAAAGGCGAGCACACGATAGCGCTGATGACGCTTATCGACATTGCCTTGATGTTTGAGCGTGAGCGTGGCAAAAACGACACTGATCCGTATAATACGATTCTCACTAAGTTAACTTCTGAAATAGAAGAGGTACTTAAGTGAGAATATCATTTTTATTAACATAGATTTTTATGGAATTAATTTTCGTACTACTGATCGCTGCAGGCGCCCTCGCATTAGGAGGAGTCTGCGGATACCTTGTATTCCGCTATGTACTAAAGGGGAAATACAATGAAATGATTGATACTGCCACCAAACAGGCAGATGTCATCAAGGAGAAAAAACTGCTCGAAGTTAAAGAGAAGTTCATCAACAAGAAAAGCGAATTGGAGAAGGAAGTGCAGCAGCGCAACCAGCACATCCAGCAGAGTGAGAACAAACTAAAGCAGCGCGAAATCTCGCTCAACCAGCGCCAAGAGGAACTCGGTCGCCGCAAGAACGAACTCGACAACATGCAGCAGCGTATTGACAACGAAAAGAAGTTGCTTTCCATCAAGTCAGAAGAGTTGGAGAAGATGCAGCTTAAGGAACGCGAGAAACTTGAAGAAGTTTCTGGTCTAAGTGCAGAAGAAGCCAAGAACCGACTTGTAGAGTCAATGAAAGACGAGGCAAAGACAGCTGCAGCCAGCTATATTAATGAGATTATGGACGAAGCAAAGCTCAACGCAAATGCTCAAGCCAAGAAAATCGTTATTCAAACCATCCAGCGTGTAGCTACAGAAACTGCCATTGAGAACTCTGTCAGCGTGTTCCACATTGAGAACGACGAGGTAAAGGGCCGTATTATCGGTCGTGAGGGCCGTAACATACGCGCACTCGAGGCGGCTGCAGGTGTTGAAATTGTAGTCGACGACACACCTGAAGCTATCGTCATCTCTGGTTTTGACCCTGTTCGACGCGAAGTTTGCCGTCTAGCACTCCACCAATTGGTGAGCGATGGTCGTATTCACCCCGCACGAATAGAGGAAGTTGTTGCCAAGGTCAAGAAACAGCTTGACAACGAAATCATCGAGACAGGTAAGCGTACCGCTATCGATCTTGGTGTTCATGGTTTACACCCAGAACTCATTCGCATCATTGGTAAGATGAAGTACCGCTCATCATATGGTCAGAACCTGCTTCAGCATGCCCGTGAAACCGCCAACCTCTGTGCAGTCATGGCATCAGAATTAGGACTGAACCCCAAGAAGGCTAAGCGTGCAGGATTGTTGCATGACATTGGTAAAGTCCCCGATGAGGAAAGCGAATTACCACACGCCATCTATGGTGCAAAAATAGCTGAGAAATTCAAGGAGAAGCCCGACATCTGCAATGCAATCGGTGCTCACCACGACGAGATGGAGATGCAGACTTTGTTGGCTCCTATCGTTCAGGTGTGCGATGCGATTTCTGGTGCTCGTCCTGGTGCACGTCGCGAAATTGTTGAAGCCTATATCAAGCGTTTGAACGACCTCGAGGCTATTGCTATGAGCTATCCTGGCGTAACGAAGACCTATGCCATCCAGGCTGGACGTGAACTTCGTGTAATCGTTGGTGCAGACAAGATGAACGATGCTGAGAGCGAAGCCCTCAGCACAGATATTGCCACTAAGATTCAAAACGAGATGACCTATCCTGGTCAGGTTAAGATCACTGTAATCCGTGAGACACGCTCGGTTGCTTATGCAAAATAAGCATTAGAGGATTTGCTTCACGTCAAGCAACTTAGATACAACGAAAGTGGGGGCCTTCGGGTCTCCACTTTTTATATCGTAATCCCATCGATTAAACAGTAGCGTATCCATACCGGCATCCATAGCTCCCTGCATATCGGTCATCATATTATCGCCTATCATCAGCGTAGTCTCCGGCTTTGCTCCTGTTTTCTCAAACGCATAATCAAAGAACGCCTTAGAGGGTTTGTTAGCACCAGCATCCTCACTAAGTACTATTGTGTCGAAATAGTCATTTAACCCACACGCTTTCAGTTTCTTATACTGTACCTCATGAAATCCATTACTCGTCATGTGCATGCGATACCCCATACTACGCAAATAGTCCATCAGATCATGCGCGCCATCCACAGTGCCTGGTTTCATACTACAATAATCCAAAAACTTATCGCTCATTTCCATACAAAGCTGATTGGTTACCAGTATGCCATGCCCCTCACTCAACGGACGGCGGAATCGTTCCACGATCAGATAATCACGGGTAATCGCTCCCTGAGCATAGCGTTCCCAAAGGTCAATATTGGCTTTCCAATAGGCATCGAAGAACAAATGACGGTCACTAAAATAGCGTTCTAATCCAAATGCCTCAAACGTCTCGTCAAGAGCTATCACAGCATTGCCGTGAGTATCGTAAAGTGTGTCGTCAAAGTCGACAAATAAATCCCGGTATTTTTTTTTATTTTCCATATGGCTGCAAAGTTACAAAAAAATTTGGTCGTTTCACAAAAAAAACGTATTTTTGCAAACAGATTGTCAATTATTCCTAGTTGATATGAAGACAAAAATTACCATCATTGCAGCAACAGTCATGACTACCGTAGGCGTCAATGCACAATCTGTCTACGAGGAGTTGCAAGCTGACCCTAATCGTGCGGCAGGCATGTTTTATGCTCGCCAAGCAGGTAAAATGCCAAAGGACACCCCAGCTCCCAACGGCAAGAAACCATTCTACATTAATCACTATGGCTGCCCAGGTTCGTACTATCTCGACAAGGGGGATTATTACTCTGAAACCTATCTCACCCTTGCCAAAGCCAACAAATTAGGGAAACTGACCAAGTTAGGTCAGGAAGTGCTGCGCAAAGTAGGATTGTTAAAACGAGATGCTCATAATCGTTGTGGAGAGCTTACCACAACTGGTGCCCACCAGAGCCGCGAACTCGTTGAACAGATGATAAAACGTTTTCCTGAAGTGTTTACAGACAATGGTTATTATAGTGTACGGAGCATTGTTGAAAATCGCTGCATTATGACCATGCAAGAAGGTCTTCTACAACTATCTTCTATGAAACAGCCTATTCTTATTCGCAGCAAATCATCTCTGCAAGAAATGCGGTTCATGGCTCCTTCTGACGAAGAACTAACAAGTCAAAGAGTTGACTCTATCACACAAATCAATTACAATCGTTTCTCTATGCTAAATTCGACCGACGGCCGTTTGATGTTATCGCTATTTAATGATCAGAGTTATGTACTCAACAATATTGACGCCACAAAACTCTCCAGACAGTTGTTTATTCTGGCAGGTAACGTGCAGAACACCAATCTTGTTGGCTCGATGACGCTATGGAATTTGTTCACTCCAGAAGAGATACACCAGCATTGGCGGAAGCAAAATGCCTGGCACTACATCAACTACGGAGGCTGTACCCTCAATGGCGGCTATCAACCCTACCTACAGCGTTCGGTACTTCGCAATATGATTCACATGGGAGACAGCGTACTTAAACGTCGTAATCCCATGATGCACCTACGCTATACAAATGCCAATGTTGTGATGAGTCTGTCATGTCTTATGGAACTAGACGACTATGGTTTGCATACCGACAATCTTGACTCACTTGAAGCCTACGGATGGGTAAATTATCGAATAGCGCCTCTAGGAGGTAGCATTGAGATGATACACTACCGTAGCAGCATCGATGATCGCGATGTGCTTATAAAAGTACTCCTCAATGGGCATGAAACACGACTGCCCATCAAGACAGACTGCGCCCCCTACTACCATTGGAATGATGTTAAACGCTATTATCTGCGCAAACTTTATCGATACGAAAACCGTAGGTTTAATTTTAATGTTCAAAAAAGATGAGAAAGCACATCACACATATCGCAACGATAGTCATCCTGCTTATCAGTAGTCCGTTGCTCAGACTCTCGGCTCAACAAGTTAGAGAGATTATTGAGAAACATCCTACATATGCCTCCTGTAACTATGATACTTATCCAGACTCCATTAACGCCATACTTACACCAGCGCCAAAGGATAAGAAACCTTTCTACATATCGCATTACGGCCGCCACGGCTCGCGCTACATCAGCAATCGCATTGGCTACGATACGCCCTACATGATGATGCTACGAGCCGATAGTCTTGACGAGCTAACAGCAGAAGGACGCCGAGTTCTCCACGAGATGAACAAGATTATGCGCGACACCGAGAACCGTTGGGGCGAGCTTACAGGGTATGGCAAACGCCAAATGCAAGATATTGGGCGGCGTATGGTAGAACGTTTCCCAGAAGTACTACATACCGGTGCTAAGGTAACCGCCATAAGTACTACTGTTCCGCGATGCATTGAGTCAATGGGGTCTGCAGCAGCAGAGATGCTACAAGTATGTCCTAAACTAATAATAAGCATGCAGGCATCTCAACGCACGCAATGCTATATGAACTTCCAAGATAAAAAGCTGCGTAAGAACTATATGACACCAGAGGCAAAAAATGCCTATAATGCTTTCACCAAGCCACTGATGGGAAACAGTCGTCTGATGGAGCTAATCTTCAAGAACCCAGATATTGTAAAGGAATTTATTGACGAAGAATATTTCAACTATTATCTCATGAAGATGGCTCTATTCCAAGCCAACATCAGTTATAACCGTAATCCTCACCTTATCAAGCTTTTCAATACAGACGAGTACTACCGCATGTGGAAAATAGACAATGCCCTTTGGTACATACAGTATGGCTCCTGCAAATTGAATGGCGGACGACAGCCCTACTCACAGCGTCACCTGCTACGACAACTCATTGCTGATGCTGACAGCTGTATCAAGCTACCTGCCCCAGGCGCCCAACTGCGCTTTGGTCACGAAACGGTACTACTACCTCTAGTATGCCTAATAGGAGTTAACGGTTACGGACTATCTACCAGTAATCTCAATGAGTTGGAAGAACGCGGTTGGTGGAGCAGCAGCGTCTTTCCAATGGGCAGTAACCTACAGTTTATATTCTACCGCAGTAATACCAAAGATCACGATGTACTCTTCAAAGTATTGCTAAATGAAGTAGAGGCCACACTGCCAATTAAGACAGATTGTGCCCCCTACTATCATTGGAATGACTTCCGCCAATATTGCCTTAGCAAATTGGCAGCCTATAAAGAATAGGTAGTCTGCATCAGAACAGATATCAATTTAGTTAATCTACACGCAGACAGAACATCGTCAAGTCGTCGTTTGGAGATGCATCCTGTCGATGGTTCTCAACCTCGCTTTTTAAGCTATTCACAATATGTTGTGATGACACAAAACTGTTATTGGTCAAGATATTCATCAAACGATCGTCACCGAACTGCTCTAACAAGATATTCTCGGCTTCATTCAGACCATCACTATACACAAGCAAAGTGCTACCTTTGATTGTGTCAATCTCCTCACCCACATATTCCAAATATGGCCAAAGACCAATAGGAGCATTAGGCTCAACTTCCAAGAAATGAGCATTAGGATCACCACAACCAATAATGGGAGGATTATGACCTGCATTACAGAAGTTCAGATGACCTGTTTCAAGATTAAGCATACCAATATACATGGTTACAAACATACCATTCACATTGTCTTCGCCAGAGAGTTCTTTGTTCATGATCGTACAAATTTGAGCAGGCGTCAGACCTTCATCAGCTAAAGTGTGAAACAGACGGGTTACCTTTGCCATAAATAGCGATGCTGGGATACCCTTTCCACTCACATCACCAACAGCAAAATATAGTTGGCTCTTATTAAACACATAGCCATACAAATCGCCACCCACTTCCTTAGCAGGTTCCATGAGGGCATACATATCAATGCCACTATGTTTAGGAAAACTATGTGGAACCATACTCATCTGAATATCACGCGCAATACTCAACTCGTTTTCAATGCGTTCCTGTTCGGCCTTAACCTCAGCCAAACGACGAGCATGTCGTTTTGTACGAACTGTGTATGAGCCAAAAAAGCCTAGCATCAGAACAATAAATCCCGATAGTCCGAGTGTACGCTGCTTGATGATATGTTCTTCCTGCTCGATGATTTTCTCTTCTTTCTTGAGCGAAGCATAGATGGTAGCCAACTTGCTTCCCTCATCGTGCATATAGGTGGTCAGAGTAGAGTCAAGCGATTCACAAATCTGCTCGGCCTGAACAAATGCGGAGTCACGGCGACCTGCGTGCAGATTAGCTTCAAACTTAGGCAGATAGAACTCATGAATCCAATCAAGCGAAATACTTGGACTATACATATTCAAGTAGTTATCGAGTGTTTGGAAGGCATCGGCAGCCTCTTTATAGTGATGACTTGCTGATAAGTAAAATGCACGGTTCAACTTACCCAAAATGGTGTGAGCCATGTCGCTCTTCAGATACTGGTGATAGGCCTCCTTGGCTTCCTCTGGCTTGCCGATATGCTCTAAAGCCACCGCCTTACAAATCAATGCACTTGCCAGATAGCCTTCAACATACGATGTGGTTGAATGAGGCATCTCCTTAAACTCTGGTGACTTGTAGTAAGCCTCAACGGCTTCCTCACAACGTTCGATCCAAGGCATCGCTCGTTCATACTGAGCATTCACAATATAAGAACGAGTGATAATCTGAAACAATTCAAAGTGGCGCGGATACCACTCTGCCAAACGCATAACGCCCTGTTTCATCTCATTCGATATATCATAGAAACGAAGGAATTGACTATCGGCATCGTCATAATTTCCAGTCGATACCAATCCATCACCAACAAACACACCAAGACGTATATAGCTCTCGAGTGCCATCTGGTCGGTCATTGCTTCCTGAAGAGAAAAGCGCTGTGTAGCATCAATTGCTGTCAACATCGCATTCTCCACATGTCCTTGATAACGAAGAATCATTGTCAACTCAGAAGCGGCACAAATCTGAAATAGGCGTTCTAATGAATCTTCACTGCCTTCTTTAAGAATTTCACGAAACAGAGGAACTGCATCGTTGAACTGGTGATACTTGTTGCAAAGTGGATAAGCCTGGAAGAACTTGCGACTCAGTTCGCTAATATGACCTGCATTATACAGGCTGTCACCTCGCTTTGCCATGTTGTCAACCTGAGTTGGTTGTAGATAATTATAGAGTACATCATCTTGGATTTTGTACTCAAAAGTCTTCTCACATGAAGAGAACAAAAGGAATGCCATTACAAATAATAGCGCACGCATCCGTAACAATTGCTTAAATCTCATTAGTAACCTGTTTTTGTTTTGTTAACCCTGAAAAACTATTTTTCCTTTTTGCGGAACAAAGATATGTATTAAATACTAAACATATTAACTTAGTTATTGTTTTTTAAGGAAACTATTTTTTTATTATTGGTTTTAATTATTCTCCCCTCTATAGAGGGGACATAAAAAAACAGGCTCGTTTATACAAGTCTGTCTTTTTCCCATTTCCTACTTTTTAACTAAAAATGTGGTTGGTCGATGAAATTAACTTTTTTCACAGCCATGCACTCCATCTCCACCAACCAACCAGGGCGGCATACTGGCGCATGAACGATAATGCAGGGGGTATCCGGGAAACGCTCTGTAAACAAAGCATTAACCAATGCATAGTCGGCAACATCACGCAGATAGACAATCATGTAGGCCACATTGTCAAAAGAACACTCTGCCTCTGCCAGCAGAGCCTCCACATTTTCCCACATACGTCGCGTTTGCCGTTCAATATCCTTAGGAAACATCACCTCGCCTTTATTATTGATAGAAGCTGTACCAGAGATGAACACATGGCGACGATCTGCATAGTCGACACAAGTGCCACGTTCAAAAGACACACCATAATCGCTAGTACGATTAAGATGACTCGGCGCATAGAGATAGTGGATCTGCTCAGGTTGAACACCAGCAACAGCATAATTATCCATCTGAGCCAGGACATTAGGATCCTGCTGACGGGCACCAATACCTGTAGAAGCAATAAAATGTGTATTGACGGTAAGTCCTTGGGTATAGAACACTTGATTACGAGCTCTTACCACCCCACCATAGTTCAAATCAATATCGTTGACATACAACCATGTACGCAAACAGTTATCTGCCAGAGTACACCCTTCCTCAGCAAGTTGCATAATATACTCATTAAAAAGCAAGCGCATCTGGTATTCGGAATTGGCTGCCAGATTGTGAGCTGAGGCATTGAACAAGTGCCGGAACTGACCGTGACGCACCTCATAGAGTCCACTATGGGTAATACCCGTCTGTACCCCCGACATAAACCACACCCACAATGCCACCTTCGTGCCATTAAGGGGCGGCTGCTGCACAATACTTTTAGCACAATCACTCACATCAGCCACAATAATATCATCTGCCTGATTTGCTGCATCACTCAAAAAATAACGTTTAAAAACTACTTGGGAGTCAATAATCCTTGAGAACACCTCTTCGTAGGTGTTCAATACTGCTTCAAGTTGCTGGGAAAACGATAGACGCTCATCCACGACATGAATGACGGCATGATATTCGCAAACGTCGCTACCATTATCAAAACAGAAAACTTGAGCACAAGCCTGATTAGATTTAATTAGAGATGGTTCCAGTTTCTTCATTATTTTATTTTTTATGCAGCAAAGATACGAATAAAAAACGAGAAAAAAGCACAAAGACAAAAAAAACAAATCCTATATAAACAAGCTGAGAAGGCCAAACTGCACTGGCTGCCTGTTCACCGCCAAACTGACACTGATACTGTAACATTTTGTCTACATACGCATCAAAGCTATTCCAGTTACCAGCCTCTGCCTGAGCAATAATACGGGGAAATACCTCATGGATATATTTCTGATGTTCCATGTCCATAGAAGTGGGTAATTCATCCGCAGCACTATACCACATCACCCCGTCAACAGTATGATGTGGAAAAAAACGCATCCCCTGCCAATTGCCATCCTGTAAAACGAAACCTGCAAAGATCTGTTCTATTGTAAGCGAGTCCTCAGCATGCATCAACTGACGAGCATAACTACTGAGTGACGATATGCGACTACCATCATTAAGCAACAAGTGACAAAAGTGGATAGCCTGCTGGCGAGGAACCACTATTTGCTGGGCAGAAACAGATGCTGACCCTGCCAAAAATAGCAAGGCCAGCACAAAGAAATATCTAAAAATAAACAAGCCTATATTGCACATCGTTTAAATAGATTCTATGAATTTCACAATAGCATCACGATCAGTCTTAGGCAGATTGTAAAACTTCTCTACAGGACGATATGCATCACTCTTTTTAGAATAACCATGCCACATGATAGCTTCAACGACGCCACGTGCGCGACAGTCATGCAAACGGTCATCGGCTCCAGTAAGTCGACGGCTTAGACCACGCCCCCACAAAGGCGTTGTACGACACCAACCTGTACGAATATCATTTGCCATGAATAATCTGTGCTGAACCATGTCGGTGTATGGCCAAATTGTCTGGTTAGCATACTTGGGCAGCATGCTGCTGACATCCCTGCCAACAGACTTAGCATACGACTTGATGCTAGCATCAATCCACATATTGTCGGAACCGGTCTTCCATGAGGGGCGATGACAGTTAGCACAGCCAATCTCGCTAAAGAGTTCCTTACCACGCTGCACATCGGCATCATTCAAGTTTCGAGCGGCAGGTACGGCCAATCCACGATGCCATACCATAAACTGATAATATTGTTTATCGCTCATCTCCTCATTTCCGTGATAAGGTGCACCTTTCAATAAATATTTCTCAAAAGTATCTTTACTCCCAATAGAGGTACAACTCAGGATTTCGTGCACACGCGTAGCAATACCCTCTTCGCTACCATCAGCATAATAGGGATATAACATACTAGTGGGCGAAGAACCGTGTTGCTTAATGTAGCTAATCACCTCGGGATCCTCACTCTGCGCCTTCGCCCAGGCTGCGGTAGAATAGAGCCAGTGGCGGTCGGAACGAGTCACATTGGTAATATTCCAGATGGCATTAGAACCAGCGCCATCTTGCAGCGAGCCACGTGTCATGGCATAGGTAAAACGCTTGAGCGGACCATGCGAACCATGATGAGCACCAGTATCGTTATAAGGTGCAGAATAATAAGCATTAGCTTTAAATGTATTACTCTCCTGATCCCACATAGCAGGATTCAGTGTAGCGTGTTTTGCCTCCTTAGCCCACTGCGCCTCAATATCAGCATCATCGATGGCATCCAGCAGGGCTGTACCATAGACACCGATGGTCGACTCTAAGCGAACAGCATAATCGGTAGGCTTAGGATTCGTATTAAAGGCCGACTGCGGAATACGTACCTCGGGATAGATAAGCGAATAACTTTCACCATCGGGGAAGGTCATCGACAAACCACTCTCCATAGCAGTGACCTTTTTCCACTCAATCTCGATCTGGTTCTCATCGATAGGAGCCTTGAAGGGCGCCATAGCCTGCGTTTGCGGCATGCCTGTAACTTCTGAGATATAAGCATTGGTTTCGGGATGATAGATGACCAGCAGATAGCCATTACCAATCTGATTAGCCCGATATGCCTCCTGCCGCTTGCCATGACCATAGCTGGGGTGACAGGCGATACAAGAGTTACGCACCCAGGCTGGTCCCAAGCCTTTACGGGGTTCCTGCTCAAAGGTATAGAGTTTTTCGAAGAAACCTTCACCAACATTGAAGTCCTCCATCATGTCCGCCATCTGTTCAACAACCGGTGTGGGGGCAGAATAACTGGCCTTCTCTGTGGTTCCTAGTTGTCCACCAGGAAACCACTCGTCGGCCGTAAAGTTACCAACGGCTTTACCAAAGGACTGATCCTCATTTTCCAGTTCGCCCAACGACTTTGTATTATCGTCTGAACAAGCTGTCAGCAAAGACACCGCCATCAGCGCAGCCAAGGAAAAACTTGCAAAATTCAAAGTACTTGTCATAGTTATATATTTAATTTATTACTCGTCCACTTCCCAGTCCTCATCGTCCTCGAAGGCGATGTTCCAAATGGTACAGCAGTACTTCACAAATGGAGAAGGCATGTTACTGATATCAGCAATTGCAGCCACGTAAGAATTCTCGACCTTCTGATTAACAGCATCTTTCTTCACACTGGCAAAGAAGGTATGAAAACTATACTTATTGGCGCTTTTATCAGTAGAACCGAGCCAAACGTTGCGGATAGAACGGATGTTATCCCGGAAGTCGGTAATCGAGTTGTAACTATAAGGCGACTCTACATATGACACATCGCCTGCAGAGAAGGGGTTAGCAATCTTTGCTGTACCTACCTCATTAGCTATAGCCAAGCAGCTGCCTTCATCGTCAGAGAGTACTTGTGCAATAGCGTCTTTCAAAGTTGGAAATGAGCTGTTGCTTCCAGATACGCCAGCATTAATCAGGTTGTCGCCATAAGAAAGTCCCTTCTCTGTTTGATAAGGCAACTTTGCAGCCTTCACCACTGCCAGGCGAGCAGCATCCTTTCCACCGTCCCAAGCACACTGCAATTGGAAGGTACGCTGCTTAAGCAGGGTACAAATAGTCTGAGCATATGCTAATTCCTTCTCGCCAGATACTTTTTCAAAATTCTTATAGGTATCAAAATTCTTCAGTTCTGCCACTTTACGAGGTTGACCATCGCGGAACAAAATGAACTCAAGAGCATGAAAGCCTAAGATTGTTGCATCGTCTAACATCTCATCATTCATACCATTATTAAAGTAATTGAGCAGCAGTGAACGGTTCAGAGGCCATGAGTCAATAGTTGGATCAACATCAAAATCAGAAGCGGCCCCACCCAGGAACGCCTCACTCTGTTCCCAATACATACGAGCAGCCTTGAAGTCCTTGCAAGCTTCATCAATCTGTGCCTGAGTGATAGAACTTGTAGAAAGCCCCTTTAAAGTATTCTCGAGCGCCTCAGTGTTATCTGCCAACTTAGTATAAGTAGGCACAATAACATTGCTAACAAGATTCTTAAGAACTTCACGCAGATAAGCCTCCTGACTCTCTGACAGTTTCGCACTACCGATGAGAGTGTTAGCAGCCTCCAGTTCGTTAACCACATCTGCACAATCATCAACAGCACTCTCACCAAAACTCTTCACCTTGTAGTTAGCAACTGTTGTGTTAAGACTATAGCTATCTTCATCGACAACTGGTTGGGTCTCGGTCACATTAAAATCTGTTTCAGCACCTTTGTTATCATCATCACTGTCACATGAAGTTAACGTCAGTGCACCCATCAGGTATGCTGCTGACAGAATAAATATCTTTTTCATTTTTATAAGTAATTATTATGAATAAAATTATATGCTATTTTATAACCTTCAAGATTTGGGTTTAGAGAAAGAAGCCTTCGTAAGCCACTCCGATACTGATAGAAGGCTCATTGTTATACATGCTCTTCAACAAACGGTTAGAATACTCGGCTTTAATTGCAATCTCAGGCACAGGGAAGTAGTTCACGCCAAAAGCCATACGCTTTACCTCGGTATAGTCATAGGCAGTACTTTTGGTGTTGCTTGCATAGGGGTTGTACTGCTCGTAACGACCAAACACATAGAGTTTCTGTTCGTCGGAACGCATGCAGCTCACTTGCGAGAAAACATCATAACCAGCCTCAATACCTACTGCATAGGCATTCTTGCTCACAAAAGCAGAATGGTGATAAGGAGATTTTTTGTTGGTACGATTATAAATATACTTCAGTTGCTCAGCATCACCCAGATAACCATAATCTGCCTGACCACGGATAATCCAGTTATGGTTATTGTAAGTAAAGTCTATAGCTCCTATGAGCACCTGGCCCTTATATTCAGAATCTACACCATTAGCATTACGTGGAAAACTGTTTCCTATACTCTCTCCATAATAGCCGCTCAAACCTATGCGAAGTCCTGGAACAGAATAGTTATCCATACGCAGGGCTACACCATATTTATTTGCGACCTCAAATTCAAGAGGATTAACAGTACCTTTTTTGATCCAGTTCACATTAGTAAAATTGTCTGCATTCAAACCTGACAACAGCTGCACTTCGTAACGAAATGCCTTATAACGTCCAAAGAAAGAAACACCTGTTTGATGCCATGTACTAGGCATAATGGTATTCTCACCCTCAGGACGATAAACGGTAAAGAAGTTAAGCGGCTCATGATGCGCATTGTTTAATCCTACAGGCACCACAATATGTCCAAAACGCAAGTTAGCAGATCGCGAAAAGGACTTCTGAATCCAAAACTGCTCAAGCTCAACCTCACCACCTTTCTCGGTTTCCTGTTCCCACTCGCCTCCTTCCTCATCTTCCTTTTCATAGGCAAGACCTGCGCCACCATGTTCAAACTCAATCTCTGATCCAAACGACCAACCTTTGCCGAAATCATATCCTATATAAAGAACTGCATGAGGAATATCAAAACGTCCATGGCTTGGGTCATTCTTATGAGCATCAGGCTGACTATAGCGACTTACGTGATCGCTAAAGAAATTGCGTGAGTAAGCTACTTCTCCGTAGCCTCCCACGCTAAACTTGTTGCCCTTAACGTGCTGCATCACGCTGTCGGCAGCATTTACTTGTGCGCTGGCCTCAACAGCAAAAACTAGCGACATACAGCACACTGAAAACTTAACAATCTTATTCATTAGTAACTCAATAATTATCAATTCGGCTGCAAAGGTAGCAGGATTAGCCATAATACGCAATACCTAAAAATAATGAAATAGCGTTAAAAAAGCACTAAATAAAAACTTCAAAAGTAAAAAATACTCATTTATAATTATTGCAAAACTCAAAAATTAGTCGTAATTTTGCACCCGTAATCATTAATAGGTAGATAGAAGAAATTATGAAGAATCAGAAAATGTATGAGGCGGACGACAAAATGATTTCACTCATCCGTGATAATTACGACCTTTTGCAAAGTCTTGGTAGTTTCGGTATTAATCTTGGATTTGGAGATAAAACAGTACGCGAAACCTGTGAGGACAATCATGTGGACACCTACACATTCCTTGCAGTAGTTAATTACAATATCAACGGATACGGCGAGTTTGAGGCTGATGAGCAGTTGAGTGTACCTACCCTTCTTCACTATCTAGAGGCCAGTCATGCCTATTTCTTAGAGTTCCAGTTGCCTTATATACGCAGAGAACTTTCGGAGAGTCTTGATGAAAATGACTCTTTGGGACGCCTTATTCTCCGATTCTATGATGAGTATGCGCATGAGATACGTCGACATATGCAGTATGAGCAAAAAACACTCTTTCCGTATGTTCAATCGTTAATCGACAGACAACCTGCCAATGATTACAATGTTGAGACCTTCTCGAAACACCATGGTTCTGCAGATAAGAAACTGCGCGAACTGAAGCTGCTTATCATAAAATACTTGCCACAAGACGGACTGCATAACAACCAACTCACGGCAACCTTACATGACATATACGAAAACGAGGTGTGGCTACGTCAGCATGCCGAGGTAGAAGACCACATATTTGTACCAGCCATTCGTCGACTAGAGCAGATAACAAAGCAGCAGGACGTAACCCGCAACATTTCGGGGATGGTGTTTGGTAATGCTACAGCACAGAATCCTGATGCACTAAGCGACCGCGAGAAAGACGTTATTATCTCATTGGTACAAGGCATGTCGAATAAAGAGATTGCCGATCACCTGTGTATCTCCATTAACACTGTCATTACACATCGCCGTAACATAGCCCGTAAGCTACAAATACATTCACCAGCCGGATTGACCATCTATGCAATAGTCAATGGGCTGGTGGACATATCAACTGTAAAGTTATAAAAGGTGTAGTTGTATAAATATAAGTAAA
>JAEEGK010000723.1_pt1 | contig 82233 bp, 67 predicted proteins | sample 8958771 | NCBI WGS metagenome assembly JAEEGK01 (sample SAMN16246547, study PRJNA631951) | gut metagenome | biome: gut microbiome; feature: rumen; material: SC-attached | host: Bos | place: Iran: Karaj | collected 2018-10
AAATCGCTTCCCGTCCATAGGGTATGCGAAAAAGTTGCACCGCCAAAAGAACAGAATTGAATGTTAGATTCAAGAAGATTACAGTCTGTAAAAACTGAAAATTCCCAGACACTCATGCGGCTTCGCATTCCTTTTGATTTTATGTTGGAAAAATTGCAGTGCTGAAAGTTGCAGCCGTAAAATCGCTTTCCGGTGAAATCAAGTCCTGTAAAAGAAAGTCCACAGGCATTCAATCCGACTATTTTTTCATTATTTACTATATAAAGAACAATATCCTTGATGGCTTTTTCCGGGTTTGGAATATGATCCAGACAGTAATTACCGGATTCAATAAGATTTCCGTCTGCTGAAAAAGAAGAAAGTGATACACCTTTGCAGGAAGCAACATTGCATGGATTTTGAAGAAACATATGCTCACCTCGAACTTGTTCTTATTATTATAATCATACGGTCTTGCACCGCTTTAGTCAAACGGATAAAATATTCTGTATGTGTTGGAAATGCGGAAGTACTATAGAAAAAGGAACTCTTATTTCAAGGACTTCAGAATGTCCGGTCTGCGGAAAAGATTTACATTCATGCAAAAACTGTAAGTTTTATTCACCGGGTTCTCATTATGACTGCCATGAAACAATTGATGAGCTTGTAAAAGATAAGGAAAAAGCCAATTTTTGCGACAGTTTTTCTGTACGGTTTGATTTTTCTGTGTCTGGAGCAGGCAGCGCAAGCAATTCCGCTGCTTCCGATGATAATTCTGATTCTTCCTGTAATGCAGCACAGAAAGCCCGGAATGCTGCGGCTGCATTATTCGGTGAATCTTCTGAATCCTGTGCTGACAGTCCGGATAAAGCCAGAGACGCATTTAACAGCCTTTTTGGAAGTCTTGTATGCCTTTAAAATTTGCTATTCTTGATTCCGGTACCGGTGGAATTCCATACATGCAGTATATTAAGCATGTTTGCAGTGATTCTTACTGTCTTTATCTTGCTGATACCCTTCATTTTCCATATGGAACAAAAACAAAAGAAGAAGTTGCCTCCTGTGCATGTGATTGTGTTTCTCTTATTCTGTCAAAATGGAACCCTGATGCCATTGTTGTAGCCTGCAATACAATTTCTGTTACGGCATTGGATATTCTTAGAACGAAGTTTCCTGCTGTTCCGATTGTTGGTACTGTGCCTGCAATAAAACTTGCGGCTTCTGTTTCTAAAAAAAGAAATATTGGACTTCTTGCAACAGAAGGAACTGTTCGCCAGCCTTATATTAACTATTTAAAAGATAATTTTGCTTCAGATTGTAAGCTTGTTTTACGTGGTGATACAGAGCTTGTTGATTTTGTTGAACATAAGTTTTTTAAGGCAACGGAACAGGAATGTCTTGCAGCGGTAAAACCTGCCTGCGATTATTTTTTGTCTGAAGGTTGTGATGCCATAATCTTAGGCTGTACGCACTTTGTTCATCTGCGCTCTGTTTTTGAAAAATACGTTAAGGATAAAGCCTGTATAGTTGATTCACAGGAAGGCGTTGCCCGGCAAACTCTTAAGGTGGCTTCCCTTGCGCATGAACGTTCCTTGAACTCTAATGAAGAAAAAAATGATAATCTTTTTTCTGCCATTGCTGATTTCCTTGACGATCATCCTTTAGATCAAAGCCTTTTTGTTACAGGTTTTCCGGGGGAAAATCTTTCTGCCCAATATGAAAAACTATGCCGCTGCCTTAATATTCCATGGGGTGGAATATTAAAACAATAGAAAAAATCTTTTCTTAAATTCCTTGTAATAATTACAATTTTTTTAAGATACTTGAAAATCAGAATAATCTTATGTAAACTAAGAAGCATGAGAATATTACTTGTAGAAGATGAAGAACGCCTTTCGCAGGCTCTGGTAGAAATTTTTAAAGAAAATAAGTTTGTTATTGATGCCGTCTACAATGGAACAGACGGACTTGATGCAGCCCGTACTGGTATTTATGATTTAGTCATTCTTGATATCATGCTTCCCAAGATGGACGGTATTACAGTTCTTCGTACTTTGCGTGATGAAAAAAATGCAGTTCCGGTTTTATTGCTTACTGCAAAAGAAGAAATTTCAGATAAGGTTGAAGGACTTGACAGTGGTGCTGATGACTACATGACAAAGCCTTTTTCTACGGAAGAACTGCTTGCTCGTGTAAGGGCACTTACAAGAAGAAGGGGAGAAGTACGGGATGATAATCTTACTGTCGGCGACCTTTCCCTTAACCGTAAGAACTGCGAACTTGTTTCTAAAGAAACTGGTCAGGTTTTAAAACTTTCTTTAAAAGAATATCAGATACTTGAACTTTTGTTCCGTCACCCTCATGAAGTAATTACCAAGGAAGACATTATTGACCGTATCTGGGGCGATAAAAGCACAGCAGAATACAATAATGTTGAAGTTTATATTTCATTTATCCGTAAAAAAATGGAATTCCTTAAGGTAAAGACTGTTATCAGAACGGCAAGAGGAATCGGCTATTCTCTTGAAGAAAAAGAAACAGGGGCTGTCCTTTAAGAATCTGCTTTGGTTGATTTATATTAGTTGGTTTATATGCGAAGAATAAAAATCAGTTCGTTTGCAAAAATCAGGCTCAGAATTATTTTCGTTACAATGCTGATTCATGCTACGATTTTTATCGGTCTGTTTTCAGTAATAAGAATTTCAAGCGAAGTAGCAAATAACGAATGTTCTTTTAACTATATAGACAGCATTATAGAAAACCACGGGAATCCCGTATTTAACTTTTCATCAACTACGGATTTTAAAGAGGCCTATCCTAATCTACCGTTTACTCCGCTTTTTCAGAATGTTTATCCTTATTCGCTAAAAGCGACGAAGCTATATTTTTCAGAAGGAATGTCATTAAGAAAATTCTGTTCCGTAAAGGTAAAATTTGACGGCGAAAATTTAAGGATTTTATCAACTTACAGCAAGTCTATTTCAGAAGACACGATACAAGATGTTACTCAAAACATTTTTAAAAAAGTTATTATTGGGGAACGACAGGGAAATTACAGAAGGTTTTTATGGAAATGTAAGGCTGTAGACAAAAACGGCACATACCTTCTTGTTTTTTTGGATAATTCAATATTTTTTGACTATCTTCAAGCCTTACGGCAGATAAGAAGACATGTTCTGTTTATGGGACAGTTCTTTTCATTTTTATTTTCTTTTATCCTTTCTTCGTGGGCAATCCACATGTTTAAAATAGAATTCAACAGGCAGAAGCGTTTTCTTTCAGATGCAGGGCATGAATTAAAAACTCCGGTTTCTGTAATAAGTGCAAATGTTGATGTTCTTCTTTCTTCATATCCCGGAAATAAATGGCTTGGCTATATCCAGACAGAAACGGAACGTATGGCAGAGCTGACAAAAAAACTGCTTTATCTTGCCCGCTCCGATGCAAATGAAAACAAGTTTTTGATGCGTTCTTTTAATGTTTGTTCTTCTATTATGGAAGTTGTGCTTCCGTTTGAAAGCGTTGTCTTTGAACAGGGAAAAATCCTTGAAATGGATTTACCGCCGGAAGGTATTATGGTCTATGCCGATGAAGCTTCCGTAAAACAGGTTGCAGTAATTTTTCTGGATAACGCCCTTAAAAATACGGAAGAAAATGCACATATAAAAATTTCTGTTTCCTGCCAGAAAAACAAATGCCTTTTAAAAGTTTACAATACCGGCCTTGGAATAAAACCTGAAGACCTTAAAAAAATATTCCAGCGGTTTTATCGTTCAGACACTTCACGGAACCGCCTTACAGGCGGTTCCGGTCTTGGTCTTGCCATTGCCTCTTCTATTGCTGAAGCCCACAACACATCTGTTTATGCCCAGAGCGAATACGGAAAATATGCCGAATTTGTCTTTGAAATTCCTCTTGATACAAAAAAAATTAAAAAAGCTATTGGCTAAGTATGTTTATTTAGGCTAAACTTTGCCTATGATAAATAGAAACAAAGGATTTTCAAACTTAACGGCCGGATATCTTTTTCCGGAAATTGCAAGAAGAAGAAGGGAATATGCAGAAAAGCATCCTGGTTCTTCTATAATAAGTCTTGGTATTGGTAATACTACAGAACCTCTTTCACCGCATATTGCAAAAGCTATGTCAGATTATGCATTGGCTCTTGCAACACCTGAAGGTTATTCAGGTTACGGCGATGAACAGGGACTAAAAGCCCTTCGTGAAAAAATTGCTCAGGTTTTGTACGCAGGTAAAGTAGACGCTTCCGAAGTATTTATTTCTGACGGTGCAAAATGCGATATTGCCCGCATCCAGACTTTGTTTGGTCGCGATGTAAAAGTTGCCGTACAGGATCCGGCATATCCGGTATACGTTGACGGTTCGGTTGTAGTTGGTGCTGCCGGCCAAATGAAAGCCGATGGTTCCGGTTATGAAGGTATTGTTTATATGCCTTGTGTACCGGAAAATAATTTCTTCCCGGATTTGTCTGTTGTACCTGAAAATTCAATTATATATTTCTGCTCTCCAAATAATCCTACAGGTGCTGCATCAACAAAAGAAGAACTTACACGCCTTGTAGAATATGCACGCAAGCACGGATGTATAATCATCTTTGATGCTGCTTACATGGAATTTATACGTAATCCTGAACTTCCAAAAACAATATTTGAAATTCCTGGCGCAAAAGAATGTGCAATTGAAATTAATTCTTTCTCTAAACCTGCCGGATTTACAGGTGTTCGTCTTGGCTGGTCAATTGTTCCAAATGAATTGAAATTTGCTGACGGTTCAAGCGTAAATAAAGACTGGAACCGTGTAATGACAACTTTGTTCAACGGAGCTTCAAACATTGCTCAGGCAGGCGGGCTTGCCGCTCTTGACGAAGAAGGCCTTAAAGAAATGAAAGCCATCATCGATTACTATCTTGAAAACGTAAAAACGATGGGTAAAGTTCTTAATGGTCAGAAATTTAAAGATGCCGGCGTAAAGGTTTACAGCACAGGAAATTCACCGTATCTTTGGGTTTATTTCCCTGGATATAAGAGCTGGGATATTTTCGATAAAATCCTGGAAGAATGTAATGTTGTTGTAACTCCGGGGTCCGGATTCGGTCCGGCAGGAGAAGGTTTTGTACGTTTCAGTGCATTTGGACATCATAAAGATGTAGAAGAAGCCTGTAAGCGTTTTGAAAATTTAAAATTATAGTTTTATGGACGGAATGGGCTGGGACTACCGGCCTTCCGTTGCTCCGCTGTCAACGCAGCTTCGGTTCTGCGCCGCCTGATTTTGTTATAGCGGCGCAGAACGCCTTCGGCCAACTACAGTCCGGCGTATTCTGGCCGCGCTCACAAAAATTAGCGGTTGCAATTTCTAAAAGTTTTTCCTTTCTGGTATTACAGATATTTCTGGTAGCTTAAATCGACTCTTACAGAATGCTGCCAGTCGTTTGATAATTCACTTGTTATAATCTGAACCATTGCCTGAAATTTAGAAGAAACTCCGTCAACAATAATGTATGGCGAAACTTTTGCATCTGGATATTCAAATTCTGAACTGTCCGTATCATTTCTTATTAAAGTATCTAAATGCTTTATGCTTGTTCTATCCCATGAAAGTGTAAAATGTGAACCGAATGTGTAATTTAATTCCTTTGAATGGAAAAGATCGTTAAATATGTTTGCATCGATTCCAAGTGCATTGTCTACAAAAAACAGGTTTTCTACAGTTTTTTTAGGGAAGCTGAAAAAGCTTAAATTTAATTTGTAATATTCATCTACGAATCTTGGTTCTATAAGAAGATAAAGATTGTCAGAGCTGTAATCAAAATTTGCTCCGTTGCTCCTTGTAACCCTTAAATCCTGAATTCCAATTTCACCGAAAAGACCGCCTGAATATTTGTTTCCGATAAAGAATTCAGTTCCTCCATGTAAGAATAATTCATCTACTATAAGAAAACTTTCATCTGCATTAGTGTCATCTGAAGATTTTAAAGGTGCACCAAAACCGCCTGCTATGTCAAAGCAGAAATTATTAAATACACCTGCAAATCTGGTGTCTAAATTTAATTCATATTTGTTTGTGTTCCGGTGGTTTGCATAGATATAAATTCCGCCTGCTATAGGAACTGCGTCTGCCTTTACAATGTACGAGCCGCCTGCTCCAAAGAAGGGTAGTACAGTAGAGCCTTTAAGTCCAAGCCAGCTTTGTGTTATTGCAGAATCAATTTCTTCTATACCGAAAAGCCTTCTTAAAAATATATCTGAACCAATCGGTTCGTAAGTTCCAAAAAATAAACTGAAGTAATTTGCAAAACTTCCTAATAAAAAGTGCTTTGTTACAGAAATCTCGTCAATTCTAAAAACAGCTTCTGTATCTTCTGCAAGACCCGTTTCTATAATATCTGCTGTTTGAACAGAAAATTCAGAACGTAATGTCATTTGATTTGAAAAATCAAACTGAGCAGAATAGAATCCCTGTACTTTTAAAATAGGTTCTATATCATCGTATTCAGGATTTGATGTTCCTTCCAGTTTTGCACCGGCTTTTCCGCTGAAAGAAGCAGCCGTGATAGCATTTACCGTGCAGAACAATAGAGAAAAAAGTAAACAGGTTTGAAAAACAGTTTTTTTCATGGGCATAAATCTCCACTTTATCTTATCGGCAGAAATGTTAAATTCGGCTAGTAAAAAGTTGAAAATTCCTGTTAAAAAAATCTAGTCCTGGTTTTCTATTTTAAATTCTTAAAGTAATTTTTAACAAGATTTGACTTTTGTTGATTTTAACTTGACATCCATTTTGTTTCAGTTAAAATATTAAGTATGAGTGATTATTTAGATGCGAGCAATGAAGAATTGTTAAAAGACTTCTTCTCAGAAGCCAGTCAACAAGTCGAAAATCTCGAAAGCAACATTCTTGTTATAGAAAATGACCCTGAAAACCATGAAGCAATTGATGAAATTTTCAGGGCTGCGCATACATTGAAAGGTGGCTCTGCAACTGTGGAGATGAATGAACTGTCAAGTTTCACTCATACGGTTGAAGATGTGCTTGATGAATTGCGTTCTGATCGTCTGAAAGTTACGGAGAACGTTGTAGATGTTCTTCTTTCTGCTATAGATGTTATTAAGAGCATGCTGGAATCCCGTTCCAACGGTTCTGTTTACAGTGAAGATGTTTCTGATTTGCTGGAAAAACTTCATTCGTTTATTCCTGCAAAAGAAAAGAAAAAGTCAAAACCGCCGGTTTCCCTTGCTTCTTTTGCACAGCCGGCTCCTGCCCCGGCACCTGCTGCTCCAGCTCCTGCCGCTTCAGCTGCTCCTGCTTTAACAGAAGAAGAATACAGCGAATTAAAACGCAATTGTGGAGCGGGACAGCACTTGTGGAGTGTAACCGTTCAGTTTGATGAAAATAATCCTATGAATTCTGTAGGTGGAATTCAGGTATTTGCGGCATTAAAAGCCTGCGGAACAGTATTAAAGACAGTTCCTGATTTTGATGCGCTTTACGAAGATGAATTCTATCCTACGGTTGTATATTATCTTGTAAGTGATTCAAATGCAGATGCATTGGAAGACGCTGCATTTCTGAGCGATGTAACATTAAGTACAGACGCTAAGGAAGTTACAGGTCCTTCTGCCGGCGGAGCCGCTCCTGCTGCTGCAAAACCTGCACCTCAGGCAGCCCCGGCACCAACACCAGCTCCTGCCCCTGTTGCTGCTGCAGCCCCGGCACCTGCCCCTGCAGCACCTGCACCACAGGCTGCTGCTCCTGCAAAACCTGCTGAGGCCGCTAAACCTGCCGCTGATAAGCCGAAGCCGGCTGCGCCTGCAAATCATGCAAATGCTGCTGGTTCAATTCTGCGTGTAGATTCAAGACGTATCGATTCACTTTTGAATCTTGTCAGCGAAACAGTTATTACAAAGGCTGCATTCAATCAGCAGGCAAATCAGCTTACAGAACAGCAGCTTCAGTTCCAGAGCCTTGATGTTGCTTTCAAAGAAAGAATTCACCGTCTGTTTGAACAGTTGCCGCAGTATCTTGAAGAAATAAACAATGGAAAATCTATAAAAGCCATTCAGTCAGAAATTACACAGGAATTTGGAGATATTTATTCAATCTTCGATCCTTATGAAGCAGCATTTAAGAGCCTTGCCCTTAAATTCCGTTCTTCTACACAGAACCTTGGTCGCATTACAAGCGAACTTCAGGAAGGTGTAATGAAGATTCGAATGGTTCCTATCAGTCAGATTTTCAGCCGTTTCCCTCGTGTTATCCGCGATTTGCAGCGTGATTTGAATAAAAAAATCAATCTGGAAATTGAAGGTGAAGAAACAGAACTTGATAAGTCAGTAGTTGAAGATTTGCTCGACCCGATTATGCACTGTGTACGCAATTCTGTAGACCATGGAATTGAAGCACCAAATGTGCGTGTTGCAGCCGGTAAACCTGAAACAGGTACCGTAAAACTTAAGGCTGCCAACGAAGGTAATATGATTAATATTGATATCAGCGATGATGGTGCCGGTATTGATGTTGATAAAGTTAAGGCAAAGGCTATTCAGAACGGACTTATCCATCCTGATAAGATTCTTACTGATCAGGAAGCATATCAGCTTATTTTCCAGCCGGGCTTTTCTACGGCGGAAAAAATTACAAATGTTTCAGGCCGTGGTGTAGGTCTTGATGTTGTTAAGACAATGATAGATAAGTTGAACGGTTCCGTAACGGTTTCTTCACAGAAAGGTGTTGGAACTACGTTCTGTATCCGTTTGCCTCTTACACTTGCAATTATTCAGGGCTTGCTTGTACGTGTTGGTAAAGAAGTTTACTCAATTCCGATTGTTTCGGTTATTGAAAGCCGCCGCGTACACTTGAGCGAAATTAATACAATTGATAATTACGAAGTTCTTAACGTTCGTAATGAAGTTATCAGTGTACTTAGATTAAGCCGGTTGTTTAATATTCCGGTAAATGAATCCGGCGAATACTGTTACATAGTTATTGTTGGATCTCAGAATAAAAAAATTGGTATCATGGTTGATGCTTTGATTGGTGAAGAAGATGTTGTAATTAAACCTCTTCGTGACCAGTTTACCAATTCACCTGGAATTGCTGGTGCTTCAATTTTGGGAGACGGTTCAGTTTCTCTTATTATTGATGTATCACAGTTGTTGGATTTGGGTGTGCGCCAGGAAATTGATGCACAACAGGCTGTACCGGAAGGGGTGTAAGGAATACTTATGGAAACTACTGCTGAAAAAATCGATGAACTTCGTATTGACACCGATTTACTGGAAAAAGGTGAAGAAAAAGACGAAAAAGAGAAGATGGCAATCATCGATTTTAAGATGATTACATTCTCTCTTGCCGGTAAAGATTATGCAATTGATATTATGAAAGTAAAGGAAATTGCTAAAGCCGGTAAATTTACCTATGTTCCTAATGTTATGCCATTTGTAATCGGAGTTTATAACCTCCGTGGAGATATTATTCCAATTATCGACTTCAGGCTTTTCTTTAACATTCCTGTTGCAGAAAGAAAGAATGATGATTTGGAAAATCTTCTTATTATAACAGTCGGTGAACAGACTTTTGGTGCCGTTGTTGATGAAATACATTCTGTTGTAGGTATTCAAAAAGATACTATTCAGCCGCCGCATCCTTTGTTTGGCGATATTAGTATCCGCTATATCTATGGCGTTGTAGAAAGTGGAAAACAGCTTTACATTTTGCTTGATATTGACCGAATCTTCTCAAGCAAGTTGAATATTGATGTAAAGAAAAATGTTCAGTCTGCAACAATGGCTCGTCCTATGCCTGTAAGACAGGTTACATCAGACGCAAATAAAGTTGCTGCTGCTCCTGCTGGTAAAGCAAGTGCAAAACCTGCTGAAGCTGCCGCTGCAGCAAGTGCAGCTCCTGCACCGGCTGTAGATAATACTCAGAAAGATTATAATTTTATTGTCCATGATTTGCAGGAAATCAGCCAGTTCTATGTATCTTCTTTGAATGAAACCTGGGTCAAACATCGTTTTGATGAATGGGCAGGTGCAAAGAAGGGTGAAACAACACAACTTCAGAATAAAGAAAAGGCTGATGAATTCCTTTCAACATTCTGGTCAAAATGCAACAATACCTGGTGGAGCCGTGCTTTAGCAGATAATTTCTATAAAGCTTTGCCGGATAATAGTGCAAAACAGATTGTTGTATGGAATATCGGTTGTGGTAAAGGATACGAAACTTACTCTATCGCATGTATCCTTCATAAACGTTACCCGGAAGCAAAAATCAGGGTTTATGCCCATGATAAAGATCTTTTGAATATTTCAAATGCGTCGTTATTGTCTATCGACCCGGCTTTTGCTAATGACTGGTATGCACCTTATGTAACTCATAAGGCAAATGGTGAGTACACATTTACACAGGAAATAAAAGAATCCATAATGTTTGAATACCATGATTGTACAAACACTAATGCTCTGCCGTTAACAGACATTATTTTTGCACGTGATGTTCTTTCGTTGCTGCCAACAGATGCTCAGGCAAGCCTTATTGAAGACTTTACTGAAAAGCTGAAAGGTAATGGAATTGTTATTCTTGGTGAAAATGAAGCACTTGCAGATCGTAACACATGGCAAGAGAGAATGGTAGATTCCCTCTTGGTTTACAGTAAGCAATAAAAAATCTTATAAGGAGAAAATATGCGAGTAGAGTATATCAACCCATTTGTAGAAATTTCTTACAGAGTCTTAAAAGAGGTTCTTGACGGCTCTGAAGTAAAACGTGGGAATTTGTATTTGAAGTCTACCGCAATGCCTGTTATGGGTGTTGCTGCTTTGGTAGGTCTTGCAGGAGATGTTGAAGGTCGTGTATTATTTGACATGACTCTTGACACTGCGCTTAAGATTGCCTCTAAAATGAATGGAGAAGATCTGCCGCAGTTCGATGATCTGGCAAAAGCTACTATTAGTGAGTTGGCAAATATGATAACAGCACAGGCTGTTACAAAATTGCATGAGTTGGGCTTTAAGTTCGACTTGACTCCACCAGCACTTTTTGCAGGTGAAAAAATGGAAATTGCTGCTTTAGGAAATACTTCTGAAAATATTGAAGCTCTTATTGTGCCTCTTATTACAGAGTATGGAAAAGTAGAAATAAATGTTGCTATTCGGGAACGAGTATAGCTAAGGGAGAGACAATATGAAAACAAAACAAGATTTTCCGTCAATTAATGAGCGTCCGCCTGAAGGAATTAAAGCTGACGGTACAAAATATCGGGTTCTAATTATTGACGATTCCTTATTTGTTGCAAAGCAACTTGGACAGATTCTAACCAGTGAAGGTTATGAAGTTGTCGCTACTGCTGCTGATGGTAAAGAAGGCTTAGATAAGTATAAAGAATTGTGCCCGAATGTTGATTTGGTAACAATGGATATTACTATGCCAAAGATGGATGGTATTACAGCCCTTGAGCAGATTATGGCTTTTGATAAGAATGCAAAAGTAATCATGGTAAGTGCTCTTGGTAAGGAAGAATTGGTAAAAAAATCACTTCTTCTTGGTGCAAAGAACTATATCATCAAGCCATTGGATAGAAAGAAGGTTCTTGAAAGAATCTCTGCTTCTTTGAATAAGTAGTAAAAACACTTCATTTCTCAAAGATACACAAACACTGATTAACTCTATCATTAAACGGGTTAATCAGTGTTTTAAATTTTGTCATTCATTTCGGATGTTTTTCTCGGCTCATCCAAAATTTAATAAATTATCAGTTTGTATCCTGCTGCTGAGCTTAATATCTCTATATTGTATTTTTTTATTTTCTTTAAATAATAGCGTAACCTTGAAACATAAACACAGACGCTTCTGTCAGCAGCAACCCTGTCATGCATAAGAAGAACATCTTTTAATTCGTTACGACTTATGTATGTATTGTATCTGTTTATAAATTTTATAAACAGATTAAAGATTGTTGGAGGCATTTTTACTTTTTTTCGTAATTCATAGATGTTTATGTTGTAGGGCAGAACAGGAGTTTTTTCAACCTGGCTGCATATATCTGCTTCGCCAAAAGGAAGTGGTTCCTGAATTAAAGGAATGTATGGTTTTATAGCGGGAGATTCAACTGCATTTTGAATTGCATAAAGCAGTTCTTTTAATTCTGGCGAAATTTCCAGTTCTGTAAAATGTCTTGCCAGTTGAAAAAGCCAGTAAGTTACCCTTTCTCCGTCGGACGGGTACGGGTCATTGTAAAAAATGAGGGGTACAATTACATTTAGTTCCCGCATGTATCTGTAGATATTCAGCATGTCATGCTGGAACATTGTGTAATCCATTACGAATAAATCCGGTAGTGTGACGTTGTTGTGTAAAATATGGAAGAAAAACTTTTGGCCATAGTGCGGTATAGCGCAAATTCCTGTCTTAGTAATTTTATCAACTATTTTTTCGCAAACGGCTATTTGTTTGGTAAAAAAATAAACTGTCATACTAGTATTCTAAGGTTAAATTTAGTAAAAATCAAATAAATTTATTGAAAATAACTTAAAATTTATAATCACTTAGAGATTCAACGATATAAACTGTATGACAAAGCAGAAAACTGTCTATAGTGTGAACGGCAATGTTTCTGAAATTGAGGTTTTACCGGTTAAAAGACAGATTAGTCTGTCTAAACCGATTGAAGCGCTGGCACATTCAGGATAATTGCTATAGATTTTCCAGTAGCCTGCATCAACCGGATGGTTTATCTTTGATTTTCTGGCCTTTAGCTTTGACTGATTTTCAAAATAAAGGCGTACATTGTTTGCTGACGTTTCTTCAGATCTGAAGTCTGCAATTTTAATTCCGCCACAGAAAAGCTGACAACGCTCTTTTAATGCAACCGGGCGTTCTGGCGTTGGTACAATATTTTTTGATAAATCAGAAATCTGCTGTGGGAAATCATAAATTACTGTTGCACCTTCATGCTGAAGTTTCGGAACAATGTGTTGGGAGAATATATATTCAAATAATTCTACCCATTCCCAGGTAGCAAATGGCTTGTCCATTGATTCTGTAAGACCTAAATTTCTTGTGTGGTAAGCAAGACTTCCTGTATCCTGAGCGTCGGAAAGCTTAAAACCGGCATATTTTTCAAACGCGTTATCCATTGTAATGTATTTAAAAGGAGGTTTCACTGCTGCAAGAAAAGGTTCCGGTTTTAACTGGGAAATTAAATTTGTTAATAATTCTTCAACTATTTTTGTAGCATGAAGATAATTATAGCCCATTAAATAGAATTGCAGCATTGAAAATTCAGGGTTGTGCATTTTAGTCATTGCTTCCATATTTCTGAAGCATTTTGAAATTTGAAAAATATTGCATTTGTTCTGGGCGACAATCCTTTTCATAAAAAAATCCTGGTTCGGTGCCAGAAATAAAGAGCGGCTAATTCCGCTCCATTGGTCTACATAGTCAGTTTTAAAAACTTCAAAATTGCAGTCCGGTATGAGTGTTGAAGACAAAACAGGAGTTTCTACTTCAAGAAAACTTTTTTTTATAAAAAAATCACGTGTGCGCTGAATTATTGAAGCGCGCATTTTTAACATTTCCAAATTCATGCTTTTATTATAGCAAATAGAATTGAAAAAGTGTATAGTTTTGTTATGGGGCAGCCGCTGATTTTTCGCCTTATTGATAAGGCTGTTTATGAATATAATTTGATAGAAAACGGGGATAAAATTTTAATTGGTGCTTCAGGCGGAAAAGATTCTACTGCTTTAATTGAATATTTTGCAAACCGCGTGCGCCGCCCAAGTGAAAATTTTACTTTTTCGGCTTTTCATGTTTCTTCAGAAATTACCAAGCCCCTTAATATTGAACTTGCAGAAATTTTTAAATCCTGGAATGTTGAAGTAATTGAAAAATATGTTGATGTGTTAGGCAGAATAAAAAAAGGCCATAAAATGAACTGCTGGTGGTGTTCTACGCAGCGGAGAACTGAACTTTTAGAGTATGCAATAAAAAATGGCTATAATAAGATTGCCCTTGGGCATCACCTTGATGATATTCTTGAAACTTTTCTTATGAATGCAGTTGAACGCGGTGAATTTTCAACAATGCCTGTAAAACTTCAGTATGAAAAATATCCGGTACAGATAATCAGACCTTTGTGCTATGTGCCGGTAAATTTAATAAAATCACATGTGGAAGAAGCAGGTTATAAAAGCGTAACGTGTACATGTAATTTTCAGGATAATTCAGCAAGAAAACTTGCCAGAGAAAAGTTGAATTTTTTAACTGATTTTATGGATGAAAAAAAACAGAGGCTTTTTGCGTCTTTGAAAAATATACAGATGCAGTATCTGCCTTAAAAAACGTTTATAATCGGTCTGTAAACACTAAAAAAACATTAAAACGGATTTGAAGGGCGTTTGCTGAATTTATAAGTCATTTTTGCTCCGAAATATCTGCTTACAAAATGGCTTATGAATGCACTGAATTTCCATTTTGCAGCCATTATGGCAATGTGTTTTCCTTTTTTTGTTTTTTTAAGGCAGTGTGCAACAACTTTTTGTGCAGAAAGCCCGTGAAGAACTTCTTTTCTGGCTCCGTTTGAAGCAACGTTTGCAAATTCTGTGCTGACAGAGCCTGGACATAAGGCCATGACTTTTATGCCTTTATTTTCAACTTCGGCGGCAAGTGCAAGCGTAAAACTTAATACATAGGCTTTTGTAGCGGCATAAACTGCAAAATTGCCAAGCGGCATAAAAGCTGCAAGGCTTGCTACATTTATAATGATTGAATCTTTTTTCAAGTACGGAAGTGAAAATCCACATATTCCGGTCAGGGAAGTGCAGTTCAGGTCAATCATTTCAAGCTGGCGTTCGGTTTTTGTATTTTCAAATGTTCCGTAAGTTCCAAAGCCTGCATTGTTGATTAAGCAATCTATTTTAATCTGTTCGTTTTCTTTATTCTCTGCAGAATCGGATTTGATTTCATTTTCAAGCAGTGTTTTAAAAAGAAGGGCACCTTGTGTTCCGCATAAATCTATTTGAACAGGTTTTACTGCTATTGAAGAATTTTCAATTCTTTTTGTTTTCTGTAATTCATGCTTTAATTCTTCAAGCTTGTCTTTTCTGCGGGCAAGAAGCCAGAGTTCATCGCTTTTGCAGCTCGGGTAAATCTGTCTGGCAAATTCCATGCCCATGCCGGAACTAGCACCGGTAATTATGGTCAGTGTTTTCATGGTTTTAATATAATGAATTTGGCGCGGCGCGGAAAGACTGCAGACAAGGGCAAGGCGTTATAACAGGAAGCCATTTTTGCATATAATATTTTATAATGCGTTTGCCCTGGTCTGCAGACGGAAAGCCTATGCATAAAAGCCGCACTGTTATTGCATAGGATAAATTGCTAATTGTACTTTTTTTTTACATGCCATATACTATAACAATGAAAAAAATCGTTTATTTTCTTCTTATAACATTTGTACTCAGTTTAAATTCATGTTCATCTATTCAAAAAATGGGAACAAACGCTGTCTCTGATATGATGTCCGGCTATGACAAAAAAGGACGCTTGATTGAAAAAAAGCAGGGGACTGCTGACCCTATGCTTGCCGTTATGGGCGAAACGGATACAATTCTTATAGGTGATTTTCTGCCGGTTACATTAAAGATGTGTGAAATTCTTCAGGCCGGTAATCCTGAACATCAGGGAATGGCAATTATGTGCGGACAGCTTAATGTTATGTATGCAAATGCATATATTCAAAGTCCTGCGGATGAAATTCCTGTCAGTGAATTTGATAAAAAAGATTCTGAATACCGCAGAGCCTATGCACATTATTTAAAAGGCAGTGAACAGATTTTTGCAGTCCTTGAAAAAAAATATCCGGGAATAAATGATATTCTTGTTTCTGCTGATGAAGATAAAATCAGCACAGTTGTAAGCAAGTTAAAAAAGAACGATGTAAATGCCCTTTATTGGGCGGTTGCAGGAAGACTTGGGGCTTTTTCTTTGGATCCATTGAATCCAGATTTGATTACATCCCTTAGCGCATGTGTTGCTCTTTTGGAAAAAGCCTGTGAACTTGATGCTGAATATTCATCAGGTGCAATCTGGTCACTGCTGTTTACTTTTTATGTTTCAGCACCTGCTGATTTCTGCGGCAATATGGAGCGCGGGCTTGAATGTTACAGAATGGCACAGAAAGTTTCTGGCGGAAAACAGGCCGGAAATTATGTTGCCTATGCAGAAAGTTATTGTATTCCGCAGAATGATGAAGAAGGTTTTGTAAAAGCCTTGAATGATGCTCTTGCAATAAATCCTGATGAAGATCCTTCTTCAAGACTTATGACGGTGATTTATCAAAAGAAGGCAAGAAGGCTTCTTGCAGCCAAAGAAGATTATTTTCTTGAATGGTAATAAAAAATAAAGACGGCATTTTTGCATGCCTGACAGGAGTTTGTTATGAATAAAAAAACAGTTATATTCTTTACAGTTTTTTCCTTTTTATTGTTACCTGTCTTTTCGCAGGTTAAAAAAATAAAAGTTGCAACGATTGCTCCGGCTCGTTCTTCATGGGATATTGAAGAAAATTCAATGGCTCAGGAATGGGCAAGAATTACAAACGGAGAAATTTCATTGCAGTTTATGAATACTGTTGCGCTTGGCGGAGAAGGTGGAGTTGTTCAAAAGCTTAATTCGGTGCGCCCGGGGCAGAAACCTCCGATAGGCGGGGCTATTTTTACAAGTCTTGGAATAAATGAACTTGTTCCGGATTCGTACATTATTACAATGAGTGTTCCAGGTCTTTTTAAGACACAAGACGAGGTTAATAAAAGTGTAGAAAAATTCTACGAAGATATTCAAAAGCCGATTCTTGATAAAGGCTATGTTGTGCTCGGCTGGTTTTCTGTAGGCTGGGTTTACTATTTTACAAAATCAGAAGTAAGAACCCCGGAAAACTTAAAATCCCTGCGACTTTGCGTAGGAAGCCTTACAGCTCCGGCTTTAACAAATGCATTTAAGGCAGCCGGCTATACAACAATGGATGTTCCGGTTGATAAACTTTTGCAGAGCATAAAAACTCCTGGCGGAGTTGAAGGTTTGTACACACTTCCTATGTATGCTTATGCGGCTCAGTATTGTAAATCTGTTCCGTACATTCTTGACGTCCCGCTTTGTCCTATAATGGCAGGCTTTTTAATTTCAAAAGATGTGTGGGCAGAAATTCCTGAAAAATATAAACCGGCTCTGATTGAATCGGTAAGAAAGGCAGAAAGAAAATTTGCTCTTTCTGCAGAAAAAGATACGGATGAGTATTTGAAACGATGTCAGGAAGCAGGTGCTAAACTTGTTTCTTTATCTGAAGCAGAAAAAAAAGCATTCAGCGACAGTTTCTATAAAGATTCTAAAAAAATGTATGAAACTAAAGATCCTGTTGTAAGTAAGGTTTTATTTGATAAAATTTCAGATTATCTGAGAAAACTGAGAGGTGAATAATTGCTCCAGAAAATTCAAAAAATAGAGAATAAGACAGTTGAATTATTAGTTGCACTTCTGGCCTGTCTCCCGCTGGCTGTAAAGATTCTTCAGGATTTTTTTCATGTAACGGTTTTAGATTCCGAAGCTGTTCTTGTAAATCTTATTTTTGTTTTTTCATGTTTTGCAGGAATTGTTACATATCAGAAAAATAAACACCTTAGCCTTGCTTCTTTATTGGATAACGCACGACCTGAAGTAAAAAATGTCTTTTCAAAAATCAGGACTTTTGCAGTATGTACGGTTCTTACAGCTATTTTTTTTGATTCACTTTGTCAGCTTGTAAATCCTGTCCAGTTGCAAACTACAATATGGGGAATCCGCTTGCAGTATATTTTTGCTTTTTTGCCATTGTGCTACGGATGCCTTATTGTTTTTTCGTTCAAAGAAAACAAATTGTATGCGGTGCTGGGACTTGTTTTAGGAATCCTTATTTCTACCGGAACAATCGCAGGTGTTTTGTATTATGTTTTTAAATTAGAAAACACTTCGTTTTTATACTCAATAAGTGATGCCTGGATTTCTATTTCTGGAATTCTTATTCTGCCGCTTGTTTTGTTTTTTATAGCACTTGCATTTATTGGTGTGCCTCTTTTTATAGTAATTTCCGGAATAAGCTATATAGCATTTTCTCAGGCTGGTGGTTACGTTGATGTAATTCCTCTTGAAACATACCGTATTTTGACTGACAACAGTGTTGCAGCTATTCCTTTGTTTACGATAGCAGGCTACATTCTTTCTAAAAGCAGTGCAGGTAAAAGATTTGTTGAATTGTTTGATGCGCTGTTCGGCTGGTTTAAGGGCGGAACGGTTGTAGCTTCTGTTTTAGTTATGGCATTCTTTTCAACTTTTACAGGGGTTTCCGGAGTTACGATTTTAGCCCTTGGTTCTTTGCTTTCATTTATACTTACGGGTTCCGGTTATAGTCAGGACAAGGCAGAATCCCTTGTTGTTTCATGTGGTGCGCTTGGTCTTCTTTTTCCACCGAGCGTAGCAATTATTGTTTTTGCAACTGTAAATTATTTTTCTGTTGATGTAATTCAGCTTTTTGTTGCTGCGCTTATCCCGGGACTTATAATGTCGCTTTCAATGATTTTATTTGGAATTTTCTATGATAAAAGAAAAGTTCGTCCTGAGTTTTCGCTGAAAAAGATAATTCTTGCAGTAAAAAACAGTATCTGGGAACTTTTGCTTCCATGTATAATTTGTATCAGTTATTTTGCAGGATTCTTTGATTTATTTCAGGTTGCCTCTTTTGCGGTTTTGTATTCTTTCTGTATTGCAACTTTTATAAGAAAAGATTTTACGTTCAGCGAAGCCTGTACAATTATTGATGAAAGTGTTCCTGTTTCTGGCGGTGTTCTTTTTATCCTTGGTTCTGCCGTGGGGCTTTCTTATTTTATGCTGGATGCAGATGTCCCTGGAACTTTAACAGCGATAATTACATCGTATGTAACTAATAAATTTGTTTTTCTTATGCTTGTAAATATCCTTCTGCTTATTGCAGGCTGCCTTATGGATATTTATTCTGCGATTCTAATAATTTCTCCGCTTCTTATTCCTCTGGCTGAATCATTTGGAATTTCTGCGGTTCAGACAGGTGTAATTTTCCTTATGAATCTTTCAATAGGATTTTTAACCCCGCCGATTGGAATGGATTTGTTTATTGCTTCTTACACGTTTAAAAAGCCGGTCGGAAAAATTATTCATGGAGTTCTGCCTTTCCTTTTAGTACAGTTTGCAGTCCTTCTTTTGATTACATATGTTCCTTGGTTTACATCTGTTCTTTTGCATTAGGTATTTATAAAGAATTATGATTAAAACGCACATCAGGTATATCTTTGCTTTTACTCTGCTGATTTCTGTCTTTTGTTTTTTTTCGTGTACTTCTTCTGCGGAAAAAAAAATAAGTAGAAAAGAAATTTTTACCAGAACTTCTGCAAGACTTGTTAATGATAAAATTCAGACAGAAAAAAAAGCACAGGAAAATGCCGTCCGTGATTACGTTAAAAATTTACCGGTTGACCAGAAAATTTCCCAGCTATTCCTTGTAAATATAGTTGGTTGCGATAGTTTTATGCCTGTTGAACATTCGGGTGCTCTGGAAGGAAACCCCGGCAAAGGCGAATATCTTGTTCCGGGCGGATGCCTGTTTTTTTCATATAATATTGCAGATACTCCTGAAAAGATGCTTTCCTTTAATAAATCCATACGGGATTTTTGTCTTAAGCATAATATTGTTCCTCCTTATCTCGCAGTTGATCAGGAAGGCGGAAATGTAAACCGTCTGCGGCAGATTGCAGGTCCACTGCCATCTTCTGAGAAAGTTGCACAAAATTTTACTGTAGAAGAAGCTTACAGCCTTTATATGCTTCAGGCTGAACAGATGAAGGCTTTGGGCTTTAATTTAAATCTTGCGCCTGTTGTTGAAGTAAAAACTTCAGAAAATGCGGCTTTTTTAGGAAACAGAAGTTTTGGAACGCTTTCTGAAGTATTAACTTATGCACGTGCTGCCGTTAACGGGTATGAAAATTCCGGAATTGGTACGGTGTTAAAACACTTCCCCGGAAATACAAATACAGATCCTCATACGGGGTTGCCGGAAATTTCCTGGAACGAAAAGCAGCTTGAAGAAAATGTAATGATTCCTTTTTTGGCTCTTTCGTCGATAAACAGTACAGGTATTTTGATGTCGCATGCGCGACTTTCATTAAAAGACAGTAATACACCTGCATGCCTTTCTTCATATTGGGTAGATGAGGTCTTGCGTAAGCAGTTTGGCTATGAAGGTTTGATTTTTTCTGATGATATTTTTATGGCCGCTTTACAGGAAAATGGTTTTCCTCCAGAAAAAGCCTGTATAATGGCAATAGATTCTGGTGTTGACTGTATCATGCTTTCAGAAAAACGCTTTGCACCTGTTGCAAGAATTCTTTTGGAAAAAGCCGGAAAAGATTCTTCTTTTGCAGAAAAAATAGAAAATGCCGTTTTTCGTATTATAAACTGGAAGATTAAACAGAATATTCTTGAACTTTATACGAAGGATTCAAAATGGCTTATTCGTCCTGTAAAGTATGAAAATGATGAACAATTGATGAATATGTATTCTGCGGCATTGTCAGAAAATATAGATTTGTACAGAAATGTTTTTAGTAAAATGCAGGCGGCAAACTGATGGCAAAAACTGAAAAACTTCGCGGAAAAGAAGGCTTTGATAAATTTTATGAAAATCTGTTTGCCGGGCGCTGGGCTGATTTAAAAAAATCATTTTTTTCAGAAGTCTGCTATGCGCAATGGACTTGCGAAAATAAAAAGCCTTATTTTCTTGATACAGGAAGTGTTTTAGCTGCTTTAAATCTTCCTTTAAAAGGTGCAAAAAATATTCTGGATTTATGTGCTGCGCCTGGCGGCAAAACACTGATTCTTGCTTCATTAATGGATGAAGATGCTATTTTAACTTCAAATGACCGTTCGCCAAATCGTAAACAAAGGCTTGTAAAAGTCTGCGATGAATCTCTTCCGCCTTCTGTACGCGAAAGGGTCACTGTTTCTTGCAGTGACGGTGCAAAATGGTGTACAAGACAGACTGAATGTTTCGACAGAATTCTTCTGGATGCACCATGTTCTTCAGAACGCCATGTTGCATTGGATTCTAAGTATCTTGATGAATGGACTCCTTCACGTATTAAGTCACTTTCTATGGAGCAATGGGCTCTTCTTTCTTCCGCATACCGAATGCTTGTTCCTGGCGGTTATCTTTTGTATTCAACCTGCGCCTTATCTCCTGCGGAAAATGACGAAGTCGTTTCCAGACTGTTTAAGAAATTTGATGATGTAAATGCTGTTTTTGAACAGATGACTGAACTTCCTGCGCTTTTGCAGGAAACAGCCGATAAAATTTCAGGTTTTACAGGTGGAATGCTTCCGGCACAGCTCCCTGGTGCTGAAAAAACAAAATATGGTTTTCATGTTTTGCCGGACAAACAGAATGGGGCAGGACCTTTGTATTTTGCACTTATTCAAAAAAAACTGTAGCGGAGGAATGTGAAGATAAAACAAACAATAAAACAAAATGATAAAAACAACTAATAGAACCAAATCGCCTTTAGAACAATACGAATATTATTTGATTTTATCAAAATAGCAATTGCCTTTTTTTATCTTGCACTATATATTTCTACTATATGAAAAAGTATTCATTACAAGAAAAGCTACAAAATGTTTTAGAAGTTGCCAGACAAATTTCCTGTATAAATGATCTTGATGCTTTATTGGAGCACCTTTTAACTGAAGCAAGAAGTATTTCAAATGCGGATGCCGGTTCTATTTATATTGTTAAAGATGATAAAGTATGCATTAAATATGCACAGAATGATACTATTGCCAGTAGAATTCGTGGCGGGAAGCTGCCTTATACCTTTTTTTCTTATGATATTGATGATAAATCTATGGCAGGATATGCGGCTCTTACCGGAAAATCGGTTAACATAGAAGACGCTTATAATCTTCCGCCTAGTGTTCCTTTTTCTTTTAATAAACAGACTGATGAAGCAACTTATTACAGAACAAAATCTGTATTTACTATGCCGTTAAAAGCGTATTCAGGCAGGGTACTGGGAGTTCTTCAGATAATAAATGCACAGGATGAAGACGGCAATGTAGTGCCGTTTGATTCGGATGCAGAAATGTTTCTGGAACAACTGGCTTCCAGTGCTACGCAGGTTTTTGAAAATGCCTATCTTTCTGACGAAATGATAAGCCGTATGCTTATGATGGCTGCGTTCCGGGATCCTAAAGAAACATATCCTCATATTGAACGTGTTGCGCGTTTTGCTGTTGAAATTTATGACCGTTGGGCAGAAGAACATGGAGTTTCTGCAGAAGAGCATTCTGCTTATCGTGATAATTTAAGAATTGCCGCTAAATTCCACGATGTCGGGAAGGTTGGAATTTCTGATTTAATCTTAAAAAAGACTTTTCCTCGTTTAGACGAAAATGAACGCGCAATTATGAAAGGACATACTTTGATTGGTGCCCAGATGTTTATGAAAGGTACTACAGAAGCTGATAAAATGTCTTTTGATGTTGCTTTGCATCACCATGAACGCTGGGACGGTGGTTCCGGCGGTTATCCTGGAAAAGTTGATTTTTCTAAATTTGAACCTGGAATGCCGCTTCCGAAATTTGAAGCTTTAAAAGGCGAAGAAATTCCATTTTCAGCCCGAGTTGTGGCTGTTGCCGATGTTTTTGATGCATTATGCCATAGCCGCTCTTACAAAGCACCCTGGAAAGTTGAAGATGCTATTGAAGCTATAAAGGCTGATGCAGGACATCATTTTGATCCGGAAGTTGTAAAGAACTTTTTAGATGTAAAGACACGAATTCTTGCAATTCTGCGCCTGCATAATGATGAATAATTTTCGTCATTTATGTTTTAATGATTCGTTTCTTATAAGTGCATGTATCTGTTTATCAAAGCAGTTTGCAAATTCTGAAAATTCTTTTTTACCGTAATAACTTTTTTTTGTTCCGCAAAGACCAATCTGGGCAAGCTGTAAATTAAAATCCCTTTCAGAAAGCCGCTGTTTTATATTTTCTTTTGTATAAAGAGTACCGCGGTCATTCATTACGCAAATATTTTTGTTTACAAGCCTGTCTGCAAGTGGAATATCCCTTGTTACAACCAAATCATTTTCTGAAACATTGTTTACGATGTAATCATCTGCTGCCTGACTTTCTTTATTGCAGATAATCATTTTAAAATTACTGTGTTTTTCGTCCTGCGGGATTTCGTGATTTGCAACAAAAAATAGTTTTAGTGAAAGTTTTTCTGTATAAGAAACAAGGTACTGTCTTACGGTTTTCGGACAGGAATCTGCATCGATCCAGACTGTAATCATTGGCCTAATGCTTTGTCAATTTTTTGAATCATTTCAAGAGTAAGGCGTTCAGCTTCCTCATTTGAATCTATGTTTGTTTTTGTGTATTTTGCTATTTTAGATTTTTCTTTGTAAAGTTCGTCACAAATCATAAGTCCTGTTAGGATTGCTGTCTGCAACGGATTTTTTAATCCGGAAGTATTTTCAATTTCATCGGAAATTTTTTTATAATAATTTAAAAGGCGCTTAAGGTATTCGTCATCTTCTTTTGCCTGAATTGCAAAAGATGTTCCTAATAAATCAATTTTTAATGCGCCCATAGTGAACTTCCTTAAAAAAAGTTTCTAGAAAATATAAAACTGACCGTTGTCTTTGTCAGACTTTTCAGTATTATTTGGCTCCTGGGATGAATTATCTTCAGAAATGTTATTTACAGCAGGTGCTGGCTGAGATTCAGGAATAACTGCTTCATTTACTGTGCTTTCAGTATTATTTTCTACTGTTTCCTGTGCTGCTGATGTTTGTAAATTGCCTGCAGGTGTTTCTGATGGAGCAGGGGAAAGTGAAGCAGAGACTTGTGCTGAAGGAGAAGCCTGTACGACACTTGTATTCTGACCTGCGTTTATGTTTGCAGCAGTAGTTTGAATCTGCTGGTTAAGAGCGGCTGCTTTAAGAACAGAATGTTCTACTGAATTCAGCCGCTCCAAAGCTTTTAATATTCCTTCCTCGATCTTGTTTTGATCAGAAGAGAATGAAGAAAGCTGCTCCGTTTTCTCGGAAAGTGCTTTTGTGAGCTCGGAACATTTCATGCGCAGAGCATCATTTTCCTGATTCAGCTGTGCAATCTTCTGCACAGCGCTTTCAACCTTTTCTTCTAATAGTAAAACTTGATCGAGTGAAATCATATTATGCCTTTAATGCTTTTTTTGCAGCGTCTACAACAGCTTTGAAAGCAACCGGGTCTTCAATAGCCATGTTTGACAATGCTTTGCGGTTAAGCAAAATACCAGCTTTGTTTAATCCGTCGATAAAACGTGAATAGCTCAAACCTTCATCGCGAACTGCAGCGTTGATACGTGCAATCCACAACTGGCGGAAATTAGCTTTCTTATCACGGCGGTCAACGTAAGCATGGTTCAAAGCTTTTGTAACAGCATCTTTTGCTGCTTTATAGTTTGTTGCGCGGCGTCCTCTAAAACCTGAAGCAAGTTTAAGAATCTTTACGCGGCGGTTCTTTCTTTTTGTTCCGTCTATTGCTCTTGACATTCTTTATACCTCATCAACCGTATGGCAGTATCTGCTTGCGAATCTTTCTTGCATCAGCTTCTGCAAGAATTCCTGTTGCACGCAACTGTCTTTTGCGTTTTGGTGAACGCTTTGTCAAAATATGACGAAGGTTCATTTTCTTGTACTTTACTTTACCAGTACCTGTAAGTGAAAACCGTTTAGATCCGGATTTCTTTGTCTTCATCTTAGGCATCTTTCTACCTCAATTAGTTTTTGGCTTTTCCTGAAATTGTCATTGACATAAACCTTCCGTCCATTGCGGCCGGTTTTTCAACAACATACGCCGAAGTAAGCCTGTTCAAAACTTCTTTCAGGACATCAAAACCGAGTTCTGTATGGGCAAGTTCACGTCCGCGGAAACGGATTGTTACTTTTACCTTATTTCCCTCGTTTAAAAATTCCTGTATATGTTTGACTTTTGTATCAAGGTCGCCTGTGCCGATTTTTGGCTGCATGCGGATTTCCTTGATTTTTAATACCTTCTGGTTTTTCTTGGAATCACGGAGCTTTTTTTCCTGTTCAAACCGGTATTTGCCAAAATTAAGTATTTTACAAACGGGCGGATTTGCCGTTGGTGCCACTTCAACAAGGTCAAGGTCTTTTTCCTTAGCCATTCTAAGCGCTTCCAAAGTAGGAACAATCCCTTTCTGGTTGCCCTCATCGTCTATTAATCTGACCTCTCTAATACGGATCATTTCATTAACCCGCAATCCTTTTGTGTCTGCCAACTATCCTCCTTGAGAGCCCTGTTCTTACAGAACACTCGTAAAACACACATATAAAGCGTAGTTTCAAGTATAGCAGAAAATTAACTTGTGTGTAAAGATGATTGAAACGATTTCTGCGTGTTTAACATGCGGCATTTAATGCGTTTGCACTTGCCTGTATGAAGCCGTTATGGTAAAAATAATTATGTTTCTTTTTCATGTTTTGATTCTTCCGGGAATTCTTTTAATTCCATGTTATTTTAGAAAATCGTATAAAGATATTGTTGTTCCTGCTTTTTTCGGTCTTTTTCTGGCCATTATTTCTGCTTTATTTTATCATTTTTTTATATTTAAGCCTGAATATTTTGAATTTAATTTTTTAAAGATTATTCTTGGAATCTTTCTTAAAGGCTATGTTTTGCCTTTGGTTTTTACAGCTGCCGCTTACATGGTTTTTGTTAAAGGCGAATTAAAGAAAAAAATTAACAGCCTTTTTCCGCTTTGGATTTCGTTCTATTCAATAATAATTCCGTTTTCGGTAATTTACGGCAAAACAGATTTTTCATTTTTTGAAGTTTTTCTAAGGCCGGTTCTTGCAGGTTGTCTTTTAATTCTTTTAAAAGGTTTTGCAATGATTATTGCCGCTTCTGGCTGTACTGAAAAAAAACGGATTGTTCTTGCCGGCTTTTTGATTTTTGCAAGCCTTTGCCTGTGTTCTCTTGTTGAAGCTTTATGGTTTGCAGGTTTTATCTGGCTTGTCTGGGCTTTGCCTTTTGCATTTACAGTTTTTTCTTCAGTAGTGTCCGTTTTAAAAATTAAATCGTTGTAAATTTATTAAATCTTTGTAAGAGGTTTTTTATGCTGTCTTTTGAAAGTGATTATATTGAAGGCGCTCATCCGAAAATCCTTGAAAAGCTTGTTTCAACTAACATGGAACAGCTTTCAGGTTATGGTTCGGATAAATACTGCGAGAGCGCAAAACAGAGAATAAAAACAGCATGTGCGTGCCCGGATGCCGATGTCTGGTTTATTACCGGGGGAACTCAGACAAATCAGATTGTAATTGATTCAGTCCTTGCGCCTTACGAAGGAGTGGTTGCGGCTTTTACAGGTCATGTTGCAGCACATGAAGCTGGCGCAATCGAATACACAGGTCATAAAGTTCTTACAATTCCTGCTCATAATGGCAAAATGAATGCTGAAGAACTTGATAAATATATCGAAACCTTTTATGCCGACGGAAATCATGAGCACATGGTTTTCCCTGGAATGGCATATATTTCTTTTCCGACTGAATACGGAACTTTATATTCTAAAAAAGAGCTGGAAGATATTCACAATGTCTGTCAGAAATACAAAATTCCGCTTTTTATTGACGGTGCGCGTTTAGGCTACGGTCTTGAAAGCAGTGAATGTGACATAACTTTACCGGAACTTGCAAAGTTTTGCGAAGTATTTTATATCGGCGGAACAAAGGTTGGTGCTTTATGCGGCGAAGCTGTTGTGTTTACTAAGAAAAATACACCGAAGCACTTTTTAAATCTTATTAAAAAACATGGGGCTTTGCTTGCAAAAGGCCGCCTTCTTGGAATTCAGTTTGACACGCTTTTTACGGATAATCTTTATTTTGAAATCAGCCGTCATGCAATCAAAATGGCAGAAAAATTAAAAAAAGGATTTGCTGAGCGTGGTTATAAATTCTTTCTTGATTCGCCTACAAACCAGCAGTTCATTGTATTAGACAATTCACAGATGGAAAAAATTGGAAAATCCGTACGCTTTGGCTTCTGGGAAAAATACGATGAAACACATACGGTTGTGCGCTTTGCTACAAGCTGGGCAACTACCGAGCAGGCAATAAATACCCTGTTTGATTTATTGTAATTAATTCGCTCTTGACTGTTATTCACGATAGGACTATATTATTGTCTTAATAAATACTGTTTTAACTTTAGTAATGCTAAAGAATTGTGATTCACCTGAATGTTTAATCACAATCAATTTACTATATCAGCTGTAAAAATAAGCTGTTAAATTACGGTTTTCGGGGGTAACTATGAAAAGTGACAACGCAAAAAAGGGAGTTGCTCGTGCTCCTCATCGTTCATTATTTTACGCATCAGGCTACACTGATGAAGAACTGGCTCAGCCTTTAGTCGGCATTATCTGTGCAAAAAATGAATTGATTCCAGGTCATATAGAACTTGACCGTATTTCTGAAGCCGTAAAAGCGGGTGTGCGCATGTGCGGCGGAACTCCAATTGAATTCCCTGCAATCGGTGTTTGTGACGGAATTGCCATGGGACACGAAGGAATGAAATATTCTCTTGTTACCCGCGAACTTATTGCAGACAGCGTTGAATGTGTTGCAAAAGCCCATCAGTTTGACGCCCTTGTTATGATTCCAAATTGTGACAAAATTGTTCCTGGTATGCTTATGGCAGCTGCCCGCCTGGATTTGCCTACAGTTTTTGTTTCAGGCGGTCCTATGATGCCTGGTCATGTAATGGATCGGACTAATCCTTATTATGGAAAAGAGCTTTCTCTTTCTGATATGTTTGAGGCTGTAGGAACTTTTGCCGTAGGAAAGATTACAGAAGAGCAACTTAAAGAAATGGAACACTCTGCCTGCCCTGGCTGCGGAGCATGTTCAGGTATGTTCACTGCAAATTCCATGAACTGTCTTACAGAAGTTTTAGGTCTTGGTCTTCCTGGTAACGGTACAATTCCTGCTGTAACAGGGGAGCGTATTGCGCTTGCAAAACATGCCGGTATGGCTGTAATGAATATGTATAAAAAAGGAATTACTGCGCGTCAGATGATGACTGCAGAAAATTTCCGCAACGGTCTTGCCGCAGACATGGCTTTGGGCTGTTCTTCAAATACAATGCTTCATCTTCCGGCAATTGCCCATGAAGCCGGCATAGAAATTGATCTGCATGAAGTAAACGAAATTTCTGAGCGTACACCGAATCTTTGCCACCTTGCTCCGGCCGGTCACACCTTTATGTGTGAATTAAATGATGCCGGCGGTGTTCAGGCAGTTCTTGCAGAACTTGCAAAGAAAAACTTAATCAATACTTCTTTAATTACGGCAACAGGCAAAACTATTGCAGAAAACATTAAAAATGTACGCAATAAAAATCCTGAAGTTTTGCGACCGATTGAAAATCCTTATTCTGATAACGGCGGAATTGCAATCCTCTTCGGAAACCTTGCACCAAACGGAACTGTCGTAAAACGTTCAGCCTGTGCAAAAGAGCTGATGAAGCATACAGGTCCTGCACGCGTATTCAACGATGAAAGTGAAGCAATGGAAGCCGTTCAGGCAAGAAAAATCAATCCTGGTGATGTAGTTGTAATCCGCTACGAAGGTCCTAAAGGCGGTCCTGGTATGCGCGAAATGCTTGCCGTTACTGCCGCTCTTGCAGGTCAGGGACTTGATAAGCAGGTTGCATTGATTACAGACGGAAGATTCAGTGGTGCTACACGCGGTGCTTCATTGGGACATTGCAGCCCTGAAGCTGCTAACGGTGGTCCGATTGCCCTTGTTGAAGAAGGCGATAAAATTACTCTTGATATTAACGCATACAAAATTACGCTTGAAGTAAGCGATGAAGAACTCAGCCGTCGCCGTGCTGCATGGAAATGTCCTGAACCAAAGGTAAAAACAGGATACCTTGCCCGCTATGCAAAGTTAGTCAGCTCTGCTGATAAAGGCGCGATATTAGAATAGTAGCGGGGCGGGTTTTGCATTTGCAAAGCCCGGAAATTTCGCGAAGCGACCGACCTATATTGGAATAGACTAGAGGCTTATCGTAATGAAAATTAGTGGATCACGTGTTGTAATAGAATGTCTGGTTGAACAGGGAGTTGATACCGTTTTCGGCTATCCTGGTGGTGCAATACTTAATATTTATGATGAACTATATAAAAATGAAGACCGCATCCGCCACATTCTTACTGCTCATGAACAGGGCGCTGCTCATGCTGCTGACGGTTATGCACGTTCAACAGGAAAAGTTGGCGTTGTAATGGCAACCAGCGGTCCTGGTGCTACAAACCTTGTTACAGGCATTGCTACAGCATACATGGATTCAATTCCTATGGTAGCGATTACATGTAATGTTATTATTCCGCAGCTTGGAAAAGACAGCTTTCAGGAAATTGACATTACAGGCGTTACAATGCCGATTACAAAGCATAATTACATAGTACGCGATCCTAAAAAACTTGCCGAAACAATCCGCGAAGCTTTTGTCATTGCAAAAACCGGTCGTCCGGGGCCTGTTTTAATTGATATTCCGAAGGATATTACTTCTGCAGAAATTGATTTTGAACCGGCTTCAAAAGAAGAATTGGAAAAGACTGCCGAAAATGCCGACAGGGTAAACCTTAAGCGGATTATGCATGTAAAATCTGTTTCTGATAAGGAAATAGAAAATGCCGCTAGATTGATTAATAAGGCAAAAAAGCCTGTAATTTATGCAGGCGGCGGAATAATCATTTCTGATGCTTTCAGCGAATTAAAAGCCCTTGCCGAAAAAGCCGACATTCCTGTTTCCATGAGTCTTATGGGAAAATCAGCCTTTCCTAATAAGCATGCACTTGCTCTTGGTATGATCGGCATGCACGGAACAAAGGCTGCAAACATGGCTGCTAATCAGTGCGATTTACTTATTGCCATTGGAACACGATTCAGCGACCGTGTAATTGGTGATCCTGAAAAATTTGCAGGAAGGGCAAAGGTCTTGCAGATTGATATTGACCCGGCAGAAGTAAACAAGAATATCCGCGTATTTTCTGCGATTGTAGGAAATATAAAAAATGTGCTTTCACGCATTGTTCCGCTTGTTGAAGAGCGAAAAAATGTTGAATGGCATGAACAGATTTCTCAATGGAAAAAAGAAATTCCTCCGAGCTGGAATAAAAAAGAAAGCCTTGCGCCAAAGTTTATTTATGAATATGTAAATTCTAAAGTTCCGGAAGATACTGTAATAACCACGGAAGTCGGGCAGCATCAGATGTGGGCAGCTCAGTTCTACGATTTTACTGTTCCGCGTACCTTCTTGACTTCAGGCGGTCTTGGAACAATGGGCTTTGGAACAGGAGCTGCAATCGGCGCGCAGATTGCAAATCCAAACCGTAAAGTTGTGCATTTTGCAGGCGACGGTTCGTTCCGCATGAACTGCAACGAGCTTGCAACAATCGATCATTACAAATTGCCTCTAATAATTGTAGTAATAAATAACGGTGCCTTAGGAAATGTCCGCATGTGGCAGACTCTTTTTTACGAAAAACGCTATAGCCAGACAACGCTTGATTTTGGTCCGGATTTTGTAAAGCTTGCAGAAGCGTACGGAATTTCAGGTTACAGGGCAACAACGGAAGAAGAATTTAAATCTGTTTTTGATAAGGCTTTAGCTTCTGGTAAAGCTGCCGTTATTGACGCTCACATTGAAATGGATGAAATGGTATTCCCGATGATTCCGCCTGGAAAGCCGGTAGAAAATCTGCTTCTGGATTTGAAATAGATAGAAAGAATGCTTTCGTCGCAATCAGCATTTTATCGCGGAAGCTTGAAGTGTGGAAAGCGCGCTGTGCGTTGCGCCTGCATAGGCGCAACATTCTTCTTAGAAAAAGAACCCTTTTATGGTTTTATTGACAAAATGGAGCTTTTGATATAACATAAATTATATAAATAATAATTATTTAGTTCTTTTTTTGAAATTTTCCAGAACATTTTTGATTTTGTGTTTATAAGGGAATCACTAAGAACTTCAGTTTTTAGAGGTAACTTTGAAATATTTTAATACCATTATGCCATTAGGAGTAATTTTAAATGGGACCATTCCAGAGACGTCGTGCAACCGATGCATCGGAAGATCTTTCGCGGCAAAATGAAAGTCAGCCGCAATTGGATCTTGACGCAACAAACGCTTCACTCGAAGCTCCTTCCTCTTCTGAATCAGAAAATCAATCAGACAACACAGAAAAAAATGATGAAACAGCTACGGCAAAAATTATTGTCCGTCCGAAAAGACGCCGCGTAGTAAAGGCAAAAACAGATAATTCTGAAAGCGGCGAAAATACAGAAAATACTTCAACTTCATCTACTACAGTAGAACAGAATGTTTCAGAATCCTCAGATGCCGGTGCCGCATCTGCAAATACAGCATCAGCTGCTGCAAGTGCTTCTCAGGAAAATACTTTGAATACTTCAAATTTTGCGAATGCTCCGACTGAATATATTCCGGATGTTCCTGTTCGCGAAAAAAATAAGTGGGGCGGTGCAATGCCTAATTTTTCCGGCGGAAGAAAGTTTTCCCGCAACGGATATCACAGAACTTCTGCTACCCGTGAAGCCCGCGATGCAGAAGTTCGTGCAGCCCAGATTATAGAAAATCCTGAAGAATATGAATCAAAACCACGTCTTTTGATAAATGACCTTACAAAAATGGGTATGCATGAACTTCGCGATCTGGCAACCCAGTATGGTTTTTCAAGTGACGACCTTGCTCCTATGAAAAAACAGGAGCTTATCTTTGTAATTTTGAAGGCTCATACAGAGCACGGCGGAATTATTTTTGCTTCCGGTGCTTTGGAAATCCTTCCTGACGGTTATGGTTTCCTTCGTTCTCCGCAGAACAGTTATTTACCTGGCCCTGATGATATTTATATTTCTCCAAGTCAGATTCGTCTTTTCAATTTGAAAACAGGTGATACAGTTTATGGTCAGACACGTTCGCCAAAAGAAGGAGAACGCTTCTTTGCTTTGCTCCGTATTGAATCTGTAAACTTTGACGAACCTCGTGTAGCTCAGACACGTATTCCGTTTGAAAATTTAACTCCACTTTATCCTAATGAAAAGCTTCATCTTGAAACTGTTTCTACAGAACTTTCTACACGTATTGTTGATTTGTTCAGCCCGATTGGAAAAGGTCAGCGTCTTTTGATTGTTGCTCCTCCAAAAGCAGGAAAAACAATTTTGATGCAGAAGGTTGCTAATGCAATTACTGCAAATCATCCGGAAGTTTATCTTATCGTATTGTTAATTGATGAACGTCCTGAAGAAGTTACCGAAATGGAACGTTCTATAAAGGCAGAAGTTATTTCTTCTACTTTTGATGAGCAGGCTACACGTCACGTTCAGGTTGCTGAAATGGTTCTTGAAAAGGCTAAGCGCCTTGTAGAACACAAACGCGATGTTGTAATTTTCCTTGATTCTATTACACGTCTTGCACGTGCCTACAACCAGACTGTTCCAACTTCCGGTAAAGTTCTTTCCGGTGGTGTTGATTCAAACGCACTTCATAAGCCGAAGAGATTCTTTGGTGCAGCCCGCAATGTTGAAGAAGGCGGAAGCCTTACAATTATTTCTACCGCATTGATTGAAACCGGCAGCCGCATGGATGAAGTTATCTTTGAAGAATTCAAAGGAACTGGAAACAGTGAAATTGACCTTGACAGAAAACTTGCCGAGCGTCGTCTGTTCCCGGCAATCAATATCAAAAAATCCGGTACAAGAAAGGAAGAGCTTTTGCTTACAGAAAACGAACTTCAGAAGCTTTGGGTTCTGCGCAAAGTTCTTAACCCGATGGAAGATACAGAAATCCTTGAACTTTTGCTTGACCGCATGAAGAAATCTAAGGATAACGATGCATTCCTTGCTTCTATGAATACTGGAACTGCAGGAATGTAAAATCTCTAGCCGGCTATTGATTAAGTTTGCTAAATTTTGTATATTCTTAAAACATTATTTTGAATTTGCTGATTTTGTGGCAATGGCTTGAACGTAGTTCCGCATTGCAGGGCAAAATCTGTAGATATATTGGAGGTTGTTATGAAAAAGGGTATTCATCCTGACTATAATCTGACAAAGATTACCTGCGTTTGTGGAAACGTAATTGAAACACGTTCAACAGCAAAGGACATCCACGTTGAAATTTGTTCTGCCTGCCACCCGTTCTATACTGGCAAGCAGAAACTTGTTGATACAGCAGGACGTATCGAACGCTTTAACAAACGTTACGGCATTAAAGACGCAAAATAATTACTTAATTGTGTCTGTTATAGAAGACTGCCTTGCAGGGAAATCCCGCGGGCAGTTTTTTTTTGCCTGGTGATTTTTAGCGGTGTTGATTCTGCTCTTGATGTTAGCCATGTTAGAGCCGGCTATTCTGATTTTTAGCGTCTTGGCCGCATGTTAGCGGTTAAAAAAAACTTTAATAAGTCTAAATTGTTTTTTTATTACAGATGGATAGTCACTAAAATTATAAAAGAAGTCAAAAATGTCAAATGTTTTTTATTGACAAAATTTCGGAAAGTGTTAAAATCGCTGTCCTATGTTAAAAAAGATTTTAATAATAAATATAAGTATAATTACGATTTTATTAAGTTCATGTCGTTTTGTAATTGGAAATCCTGACGAAGGCGAAACAGCTGCCGGGGTTAATCTTTCTGGCGGATCTGAAAAGGCAGAGACATATAATACATCTACGGATATTTCTGTTTCTGGTGGTACAGGTTCTTCTGAAAACACTGGCAAAACAGAAATCTCTGGGGGGGCGAGCGAAGAATCATCTGCTTCCGGTAATTCAGAAAATTCTGGGGAAATACAAGGCGCTGGCGACTCTCAAGGTTCTGGTGAATCACAGGAAGCAGGCAGCTCAGAAAATTCTGGTGAAGGTTCTGCAGGTTTTGAACCTTCCAGAGGTTCTTCAAGATCTTCTGAAAAATCGGCAGAAGATACCACAGCTGAAACTTCATCTGATGTAACAGGTAATGCTGAGGTAGCTTCAGGTTCAGAACAGGTTTCTTCTGAAGTTTCTGATTCTTCGGCTCAGAGCGGTCAGACTGCTGACAATAATGCAGGAAACATTTCAGACGGTGCTAACCAGTCGGTAAATGAATCGTCGGCTGAACAGACTGCTGATGAAAGTTCGGCTGAAGAAACTGCCCGTGCTGCAGCCGAGGCCGCACAGAAAGCTGCTGAAGAAGAAGCAGAACGTGCTGCAGCTGAAGCTGCACAGAAAGCTGCTGAAGAAGAAGCTAAGCAGTATGCTGAACAGGCAAGGGAAGCTGCTGAAAAAGCTTCTAATGCATCAAACGCAAAAGAAGCATCTGAATATGCAAATCAGGCTGCAGAAGCCAGCCGCAAAGCCAAAGAGGCCGCAGAAAAAGCCGGAACTGATTCTGCAAAAGAAGCCGCAGAAACTGCTTCTGATTACAAGAATAATTCTGAGTCTGCAGCATTAGACAAGCAGGCTTCTGAACAGGATGACAAACACGGAATTCCTGATGAAATTATTTATATTCAGCCGGAACCTGAAAAATATAAGTTCAAATTAGGAAGCTGGCAATACTCTGTAACTTTTAAGGAAAATGATGTTGTAGATGTTGATGTCCGTGAATCTTTTACAGGATTAAACTATAAGAAAACGTACTTTAAAAAAGGCGGACGCTGCTATAAGCGGGTTAGCATAGGTTTTATACATTATGAAATTCATTCTATTGTTTTGGATTGCCTTGTAGACGGCGACCTTCAGCCATTCTTTAAGTCAATAGTTCAGGATAATAAAATTCAGCAGACATTCTGATAAGTATAAAAAAGGCTATCCCGGATTAAGGAACAGCCTTTTTTCTTTCTATAAGTTTATAACTTTAGGTGAATCTGTAAAACTTGAAATTGTTGCAACAGCATTCTTGAAATATAGTACTTCAGTATTGTCATCATCGGCAGAATACATGCTCTTTAAGTCCGGATAGTGTTCAAGCATGTCAGCTTTAGGCTCGCGTCTTTCATCGCGAACAAGTTCTCCTGCAAGGCGCAGCCACTTACCGCTGGAAGTATCAAAACAGCAAAGCTCAACTTTCGGATTTTTCTGAATCTGTTTTGAAACATCTTTAACTTTTCCTGTCTGAATGTAAAGTTTGCCTTCAAAAAGGTTTATTGTTCCGAAAGGTCTGTTTCTTGGCTGACCGTCTTCTACAGTAGCTAAAAAATAAGTACCGCATTTTTTGATAAAATTAAAAACCTCATCCATTGTTTACTCCTATTAACTTGGTTGGTTATAATATAAAATAACTTCGGGTAATCTAATCGTCAATAAAATAATGTTATTTATTAAAATTTTTTATTGATGGCTTTAAATAGTTTATATGCTGTGTTATTTTTTTAAATAGCTGAATTTTTAGGAAGGTAAACCTATGAAAAAAATAGTAAAATACTTAATCATTCTTGCATCACTTTGCGTTTTCATTGCTGCGGATTTTTTTATTGTAAATAAAATAGCACGAAATTCATTTTCAGAAGCTGCAAATGATGAAATGAATCTTCATGCACAGCTTAGAACTGTTGAGTTTGAAGCAAGCATGAATGAACAGCTTACCTTAGTCCGGCAGATGGTAAAAACACCTTCTATCGTTCAGTTTCTAAAAAATCCTAAAAATCAGGAAATAAGAAAGGTTGCTTTTGAAGAATTTGAATCCTATCAAAAATCTTTTTTAAGTAAATCCGTATTCTGGACAAGTGATTTAGATAAGGAATTCTGGAGTGATATGAAATATTCATATACGGTAAATCCAGATTCTCCTAACGATTACTGGTATAATATGACTCTTTATGAGACTGAAGAATACAATTTCAACATTAACTATAACGAAGCACTCAATGCAACAATGCTTTGGGTAAATGCTGTAGTCCGCAATGAAAGCGGTAAGCCTATTGGTATGGCCGGAACGGGAATTCCTTTGCAGAGTTTTATTGATACAATGTTTAACGGGTTGTCAGAGTCTACTACTATGTATCTTTTTAATGATAAGGATGAAATTACCGGTGCTCTTGATTCTTCTATATTGAAGGATAAACTGAATATCTTTGATACGTTCCCGTATCTTAAAGAAATTGAATCAAAGCCTACAGAGCTTACAACAATACGAACACCAGAAGGAGATTACCTTCTTTCTCCTTTAAATCTTGTAAAATGGCATATGGCTTTGTTTACACCGTATACATTAAAGGATCATCTGCACTATGCAACATTACCGCTTATTCTAAGTATAGGAATTATAGTAATAGTCATAGCACTTGTTACAACAATCTTAAGTATTATTAACAGACTTAAAGTTCTTAAAAGCGCAATTCAGGAACTTTCAAGTGGAAATGCAGATTTAACAAAACGTGTAATTGTAAAAGGACATTCAACTTTTAAAGTATTTGATGAACTTGTAACAGAAGTAAACCGTTTTATTATAAAATTCCAGGAAATAATCGGCACGGTTAAAGAATCTGAAAAGAAACTTACAGTGGTTGGAGCTGATATGTCTTCAACTATGGAAAATACATCAAGTTCAATTAATGGAATTATTTCAAATATAGAAAGTGTACATTCTCAGATTGAGCGTCAGGCAGAGAATGTTCAGAATACGGCAACTGTTGTAAGTGAAATTGCAAATAATATAGAAAATCTTGAAAGAATGATTCAGGGGCAGTCAGGAGGAGTTTCTTCGGCCTCAAGTGCTGTAGAAGAAATGGTTGCAAACATAAAGAGCGTAAACAAATCTGTGGACAGTATGGCAGACTCGTTCACTTCACTTGAAACTGAGTCGCAGCTTGGCCAGCAGAAGCAGAAAGCCGTAAATGAAAAGATTCAGCAGATTGAAGAAAAGTCAATTATGCTTCAGGAAGCTAATACTGCAATTGCAAGCATTGCAAGTCAGACAAATCTTCTTGCCATGAATGCGGCAATCGAAGCTGCCCACGCAGGCGAAGCCGGAAAAGGTTTTGCCGTTGTTGCTGACGAAATCCGTAAACTTTCAGAAACGTCTTCAACTCAGTCAAAGACAATCGGAGAACAGCTTAAAAGCATACAGACTTCCATTATTGAAGTTGTTACTGCATCTCAGGAATCAAGTAAAAGTTTCAATGCAGTCTCAAGCGAAATTGCACGTACTAATGACCTTGTAAAGCAGATAAAAATTGCAATGGAAGAGCAGAATGAAGGCAGTAAGCAGGTAATGGAAACGCTCCATACAATGAATGAAAGTACGGAAGCAGTAAGTGAAGCAGCTCTGAAAATGACAGAAGGAAGTAAAGTAATTCTTTCTAATATAGATGGTCTGCAGGATTCAAGCCGTATGATTAAAGAAAGTATGGACGGTATGGCTTCCGGGGCAGATAAAATCAGTTCTTCAAGTTCAGAACTTTCTGCGGTTTCAGAAAGAATGAAAGGTTCTATTGCTGAAATCGGCGGTCAGATGGATCAGTTTACGGTATAGTAACTCAATCATCTGCGCTAAAATCTGCGCGCGTATCCGCGCTTATGCGGCAGATTTTAGCGCACATTCTCATTTATGCGGCAAATCTTCCAGCAGCGGTGCGGTTTTGCATTCTTGTAATCTTCAGGAATTGTCTGTGCGGTTATGTCATGGACAGTAACTTCTGAGTCTATTCCGTTTATAAGGCTTTCATCAAAACTTAAGCGGCGGCTATTGGTTGAAAAATACAAAATTCCTTTTGGCGTAAGAAGAGAAACACATTTATTTACAAGTTCGCTCCAGTCGCGGTTAATGTCGAGTGTGTTTCGTGTTTTTTTAGAATTGCTGAAAGTCGGCGGATCTAAAATGATTATGTCAAAGCGGTTTGTGCCGTCTACTTTCCCGCTTGCCGTAAGGCTTGGAACTTCCGCATTTTTCTGATTTAAAAAGCCTGTTACGTCAGCGCGTGTAAAAACGTATTTGCTTTCGTTTGAAATGTCAAAGCCGTTTAACTGCATGTTCTGTTTTGCCCTTTCAAGATATGTGTTGCTTAAATCAACCGATTCAACGCGCTTTGCTTTTCCTTCCGCGGCATAAACAGAAAAAGAAGCCGTATAACAGAAAAGATTTAAAACTGATTTTCCGCTGCATGTTTCGCGGATTGTATTTCTTAAAGGCCGATGGTCAAAAAATAAGCCTGAATCAAGATAATCAGAAAGATTTACGGTAAAAATCTGTCCCTGTTCCTGTACAATGCCTGAAACTGTTTTTTCAGGTGAAAAATAAGTTTTTACGCCGTTTTCTTCTGCCTTTCCATACTGGCTTCCGCCTTTGGCATGGCATCTTGCCTTTACGATTATGTGATTTTCGTCTAAGTGAAGAACGTCGCTGGCAGCTTTTGTCATAGTTAAAAGCCATTGTTTTTCTTCTTCTTCGGATTTTTCGTAAGGGCGTTCATATAAAAAAATGGTAAGATACTGGCGGCTTTGCGCTTCTTTTATTGCCGTCTGGTCATTTGCAGATTCTGCTTCCCGCTGGTTGTTCATAAACATTGCGCAGGAAACGGTGTCCGTTATGTCGGACGGAAGAAACTCATATAAATCGCAGGCTAAAGGAATCTCCGGGATGTCGCGGTCGTAAAGACGGAAACAGGTTACGCGCTGTTTTCGTGCCCATTTACGCAAAAGCCGGTATTTTTTTGAAAGCCGGTTTGAAAAAAGTTCCGCCTGATATGTATTTGAATTGTTCATTAAAAGCTCCGGGATATTTAGAATAACCTCATTATAACGAATCTTTCTGTACAATTTTGTGTACTATCACAAAAGCCCGTGACACATGTCACAAGAGAACCGGTGTCGTTGGTTTGCAAGCATGTTTTTCTTAATTTAATTCCGGTTCTATTGTGCATGGTCACTGTCTTTTGTTTTCGTACCCAAAATCTCTGCGACAGTTGGTTATAATGCGTTTATACTCGTATACTATACATAAATCCATATAAAGTATATACTTTGCGACTATATGGATTTCTTAGAATTTTCCCTGCATGAGGATTTACAGAAAGGCATAACTGCTGCAGGTTATGTTTCATGCACTCCTGTTCAGGAACAGGTTTTAAAGACAGCGTCAGACGGTGCCGACTTGTATGTTCAGTCCCAGACCGGCACAGGGAAAACTGCAGCGTATCTTATTTCAGTTTCGCAGGAAATGCTTGCAAAAGAAGAAAATGCAGGAAAGAAACTGTTGATTTTGGTTCCTACCCGTGAACTTGCCGTTCAGGTTGAGGAAGAAGCAAAAACTCTGTTAGGTGCAACAAAACTTAAGGCCTATAGTTTTTACGGTGGAGTAGGTTACGAAAAACAGGTTGCCGCATTAAAAAGAGATGTAGACATTATTATCGGTACACCTGGCCGTGTAATTGATTTAATCGAAGGCGGACAGATGTCACTTGAAAAAGTCGGCTTCCTTGTAGTTGATGAAGCAGACCGTATGTTCGATATGGGCTTTTATCCGGATTTAAGAAAACTTTTAAAGCATTTGCCGGAAGCCGAAAACCGTCAGACAATGCTTTTTTCTGCCACACTCAATTCTTACGTAAAAAATCTTGCATGGGAATATACCCGTGATGCAAAAGAAATTACTATTGAAGCAGAAAATATTGTTGTTTCAGAAATTGATCAGGAACTTCTTCATGTTTCAAGCGATGAAAAAGTAAAGCTTTTAATCGGAATTATGAACAGGGAAAAGCCTGTAAGCTGTATTATCTTCTGTAATACAAAGCGGGGCTGCGAAGTTCTTGGAAAGCGCCTAAAAATTAACGGAATTGAAAGTGACTATTTAATCGGTGATATGCCGCAGTCTAAACGTCTTAAGGTTCTTGAAAATTTCAAAGAAGGGAAGGTTCCTGTTCTTGTTGCAACTGATGTCGCAGCGCGCGGAATCGACGTTTCTGACCTTCAGATGGTAGTTAATTACGATTTGCCTAATGAAGCAGAAAATTATGTTCACCGCATCGGTCGTACAGCCAGAGCAGGAAAATCCGGCAAAGCCTATACATTCTGCAGTGAACAGGATGTTTACAATCTTCCAGCAATTGAACGTTTTATTGACATGCAGATTCCTGCAAATGTTGCAGATCCTGCCTTGCTTGGTGAAGATAAAAGCGAAGGCATTTATATTAAAACCGAAAACTGGCATGAAGATTCCTATGATGAAGATTCACGCTATGGTGCAAGAGGCCGCAGAGGCCGCTCAGATTCTGCCAGAGGTGGAAGACGTGGACGCGATTCTGAACGTGCAGGAAGAAGTGACCGCCGCTCAAGCCGCTTAAGCCGTGATGAAAAAATGGCAGGCCGCAGAACCCGTTCCGGCGATGAAAAGAATAATGATCGCAGGCAGAGCCGCCGCATGACATCTCCTGAAGAGCTTAAAGCACTTGAAAACCTTTCTTTTGAAGAGCGCATGAAGCTCTATAAAGAAAAATACGCATCAAAATCTTCTGAAGCAGAATCAGGAAATGCAAAATCCGGCAAGGCTCGATATGATAAAAATTCAAGCCGTAAGCGTCCGGATAAAAAATATGCAGACAAAAATTACCGGTTCGATAGAAACGGAACAAACCGCAACGGACAAAATCGAAATGGACAGAAATCTGCCCGTGGTCTTGATTCACGCAAAGGCTTGTTTTCAAAAATTCTTTCATTTTTTAAGGGAAAGTAGCCTTTATGCAATTCTGTACTGCCTGCAACAAACCTCGCTAGAAACTTGCGAATGCGGGCGCGCGGATTCTTTATAGGAGAAATTAATTGATTACAGTTTCAGACGTTAGTGTACACTTTAGCGAAAAACCGCTTTTCAAAGACGTAAACTTAAAATTTACCAACGGTAACTGTTATGGAATTACAGGTGCCAATGGAGCCGGAAAATCAACTTTTTTGAAGGTGCTTTCAGGTGAACTTGAGCATGATTCTGGTACTATCAACATAACTACCGGCGAGCGCATGGCTGTATTAAAGCAGGATCACTTTGCTTACGACAAATATTCTGTAAAAGATACAGTAATGATGGGCTTCCCGAAACTTTATGAGCTTACCAAAGCCATTGATGAAATTTATGCAAAGCCTGATTTTTCTGACGAAGACGGAATGAAAGCCGCTGACATGCAGGCAGAATTCGGTGAGCTCGGCGGATACGAAGCAGAAAATCAGATTGAACAGATGCTTTCAGGCCTTGGTCTGGAAGAAGAATTCCATGACAAGATGATGAGCGACCTTGATGAATCTCAGAAGGTTCGTGTATTGCTTGCACAGGCAATTTTCGGAAATCCTGACATTCTTTTATTGGATGAACCTACAAACGGTCTTGATATTGAATCTATCACCTGGCTTGAAAACTTCCTTCTGGAATTTGAAAATACGGTAATCGTTGTAAGCCACGACCGCCACTTCTTGAATACGGTTTGTACATTTATCTGCGATATCGACTACGGAAAAATTACTCAGTTTGCCGGAAACTATGATTTCTGGTATCAGATGACTCAGGTATTGCAGCGTCAGGCAAAAGAAGCTCAGAAAAAAGCTGAAGACAAGATGAAGGACTTAAAGGAATTTATCCTCCGGTTCAGTTCAAATGCTGCAAAATCAAAGCAGGCCACAAGCCGCAAAAAGATTTACGATAAAATTGCTCAGTCAATTGAAGACTTGCCTGTTTCTACGCGCAAATTCCCTTATGTAAACTTTAAGGCAGACCGTGAAATTGGTAACAATGTTCTTGAAATCCGTAACCTTAATTATAAGGATGAAGAAGGAACTCAGCTTTTAAAGGATTTCAGCCTTACGGTTCAGCGTACAGACAAAATTGCTTTTGTTGGAATTGAACATAATTCAATTTCTGCTTTGTTCGATATTATTAACGAAGTTAAAAAGCCTGAATCAGGTGAATTTTTCTGGGGACAGACAACAAGCCATACTTATTTGCCGCGTGATAATTCTTCATATTTTGCAAATGATTACAATATTACGGACTGGCTTAAACAGTATTCAAAAGAACAGGATGATGCTTACGTTCGCGGCTTCCTTGGCCGAATGCTTTTTTCCGGTGATGAATCACTTAAAAAGGTAAAGGTTCTTTCCGGTGGTGAAAAAGTGCGCTGTATGCTTTCTAAGCTCATGTTGAGCGGAGCCAACGTAATCACTTTGGATGACCCGACAAACCATCTTGACCTTGAAGCAATTCAGTCTTTGAACGAAGCCTTAACTGATTTTTCCGGCGTTGTATTGTTTGAAAGCCACGACCATGAATTTATTCAGTCGATTGCAAATAGAATCGTTGAAATTACACCGAACGGTATAATTGACCGTATGATGAGTTTTGATGATTATATTAAAGATGAGCAGGTTCTTGAACTCCGAAAGAAACTTTACGAAGGAACCGGCAAAAAGCTGAAATTCAGAATTTAGTTTTTGGAAAAAAATGGCAAAATCATATTTATTTTTTGACATTGAATGTGCCAACATGTTTGACGGTGTCGGCAAAATGTGCTCTTTCGGTTATGTTCTCACTGACGAGGAATTCAATATTTTGGATTCTGACGATGTTGTAATGAACCCCGAAACAGAGTTTGACTGGTATCTTTTTTCGCCAAAAAATAAATGTCCGCTTGCCTATTCAAAAGATTATTTCCGTTCAAAGCCAAGTTTCCCGGCTTTTTACAAGCCTATAAAAAATCTTATGGAAGCTCCAGGAAGAAAAATCATAGGTTTTGGTTCTGCCGGCGACTTAGGTTTCGTTGTAAGTGCCTGCGAGCGTTACGGACTTCCTGACATAAATTTTTCTGTTTACGATATTGCGACGATTGTAAATCAGGCTAAAAATGACAAAAAAGGTCTTGTTGACTGGTGTGCTGCTTACAACGTTGATGTTTCAAAATTAACGGCACATAAAAGCAGTGACGATGCCATGATGACAATGCTTCTGGCAAAGGCTTTTTGTGCTGAACAGAATCTTACAATGGAAGAAGTTCTTGAACAAAACAAAGGCATAAAACTTTCTGTAGAAAAGTATCTGGAACAGAGAGAATATAAACTTTACGTTGACGATTTAACTAAAAAAATAAATGAGCTTTACGGCAAAAAAAGCCGTGCTCCGCTTACTCACCGTTTAAAAGGCGAATACGCATTCGGTTTTAAGGTGAAATCTGAAATTGACGAAGCATTCAGGCTTGCAAACCTTGTTTACAAGCACGGCGGAATGCTTATGAAAAACCTTAAAAAATCAGGCACAGTTATAATGAAGGATGATTCTTTGGACGAAGTAATTTCCGGCATGAAAAAGCGCGGCCTTTCTGTTCTTACGATTTCAGAATTTGATGAACTTGTAAGAATGGAATAGGGCAGTTTCCCCTGTCACCCCGCACTTGCCTGTCCTCCGGATTCGCAACGAAGTTTCTAGCGCTTGATCCGGGGTTTCATAATGACTTCATCCAACCTAAATCAGGAGATGCTGAATCAAGTTCAGCATGACGCCCTCTGTCACCCCGGATTCGCAACGAAGTTTCTAGCGCTTGATCCGGAATCTCCTAATGACTTCATTCAACCTATAAAAAATACAAAGCCCTTTTTTTTGCAAAAATAAAAATAGTGTTATAATTATTAACAGGAATTATTCAGGAGAACTCAGATTGGCTAGCATGATTCTAAAAATGTCCGGAGTAACTATGCTGTATATCGTACTTACAGCATCCATTTGGCTCTGGGCTAAAGATCAGAAATTGTCAGGATTTAAGCAAACCATTATTGGAATCATCTTTGGCCTTAGTTCTGTTTTATCTACACATTTTGGTGTTCCTTATGAACACATGGTAATCAATGTACGCGATATTGGACCACTTGCTGCCGGGCTGTTTTTTTCTCCGGCTTCCGGTGTTATTGCAGGGCTTATTGGCGGTATTGAACGGTATATCGTAGGTACATATTTTGGCATAGGTTCATATACAAGAATAGCCTGTAGCGTTTCTACGTGCCTTGCAGGATTTGTTGCCCTTATTATGCGTACAAAAATATTTAAGGGCAGAAAGCCTTCTCCGTTTTATGCATTTTTTATGGGTTCAGTTATGGAAGTTTTCCATATGAACACTGTGTTTATCACTCATCAAGCTGATATGAGGATGGCTTTTTCCGTTGTAAGTATATCTTCAATTCCTATGATAATATTTACCGGAATAGGGCTGGCGCTTTCTTCACTTTTATTGCAGGTTCTTACAGGTGAGTGGAATAATCCTTTAAGAAAGCAAAGGGAAGAAGAAGTTTCTTTATCACAGAAATTCCAGAGATGGCTTTTTATAATAACTTCAATCGTAATTCTTGGAAATTTTATATTTTCGTTTATGGTACAAAGCCGTTCTGCCTATCAGAATGGAAAAGTCCTTCTTGAAGAAAATTCTAAAAATATAAAAGCCGGTTATTTAAATGGTGAAAAAATTATAAGTGCGGACAGCAATATTATCTATGCAATTATTTCTGAAGACGGCACGGTTATTAAAGGAAATAATCCACGTATAAGTGCAGTTTTTGATGATTATAAAAATATAGAAAAAGATGCGGGAACGACAAAAAATACGGTATTGTGGGGAGTAAAATCTCTGGTTTATATAAACAAACTTGATGATAATTCCCTGATAATAACTTCAATTGATAAAAGCGAAGCTTACTGGTACAGAGATGCTCAGGCATATGAAACTGCATTTGCTGATATTCTGCTCTTTACGGTAATTTACGTGCTTATAGCTTATCTTGTAAATCAGATTGTCGTTAATAATATTCAGCTTATAAATGCTTCTCTTTCAAAGATTACAAACGGAAATTTGAACGAAGTCGTTACTGTAAGGAATTCTTCGGAGTTTGCGTCTTTATCAGATGATATAAATCAGACTGTTGTAACTTTAAAAGGATATATCGAGGCAGCTGAAAAACGAATAGAACAGGAACTTTTGCTTGCGCGGACGATTCAACTTTCTGCTCTTCCGCAGAATTTTAATTTCCCTGAAAGAAATGAATTTGAATTGTATGCGACCATGAAGCCTGCCAAAGAAGTTGGCGGTGACTTTTATGATTTTTTCTTTGTAAAACGTGATAAGATTGCGCTTGTAATTGCGGATGTTTCAGACAAAGGAATTCCTGCGGCTTTATTTATGATGCGCAGTAAAACTGCAATAAGAAGTTTTGCAGAAGGCGGCGGGACTCTTGAAGATGTAATGACAAGGGTGAATAAAGCCTTGTATGAAGGTAACGATGCAGAAATGTTTGTTACCGCCTGGATTGGAATATTGGATTTAAAGACCGGTATAATGCAGTGTGCCAATGCTGGTCATGAGTATCCTGCAATTATGCGTTCAAACGGCCGGTATGAACTTTTCAAGGATAAGCACGGTATTCCGCTTGCCGCAATGGATGAAATAAAAGTAAAAACCTACGAACTTCAGCTTTATCCCGGAGACAGATTATTTGTTTATACGGACGGAGTTCCTGAAGCCATAAATGAAAATAAAGAACAGTATGGTACGGACAGAATGATAGAAGCTTTAAACCGTACAACCGATAAAACTGTTTCTGAAACCTTAGCTGCTGTGGCAGAAGACATAAATAATTATAAAGGAAAAGCTGATCAGTTTGATGATATAACTATGCTTGGATTTGATTTTATAAGATTTGCAAAATTTATACGCAGCGGAGAAAAATATAAAAAGCAGCTTACTATAGAAGCTTCAACCGATAATCTTCAGAAGGTTATGGACTTTATAGGTTCAAATCTGAATGAAATAAGGTGTGATGCAAAAAATAAAACAAAAATTGAAGTTTCCGTTGAAGAATTGTTTGTAAATATTGCAAGTTACGCTTATTCTAATAAGGAAGGAAGTGCAGAAATTTCTTTTGATTTTGATGCAGCTTCAAGAACTGTTTCGATAGTTTTTGCAGACAGCGGTATCCGCTATAATCCGCTTGAAAAAGAAGATCCTGATATAACTCTTTCTGCTGAAGAGAGACAAATCGGAGGTCTTGGAATATTTATGGTTAAAAAATATATGGATGAAGTCCTGTATGATTTTGTGGAAAACAAAAACATCGTGACTATCATCAAAAAAATATGATGGAGGAAAAAATCTATGTTAAACATCACAAAGGAAACTAATGATGGCAATTTGAAATTTGTTCTGGAAGGCAGACTTGATACAACTACTGCCCCTCAGCTTGAAGAAGCTGTTAATTCCAGCATTACGGGAATTACAAATCTTTGCTTTGATTTTGCAAAACTTGAATATATTTCAAGTGCGGGATTACGTGTTCTTCTTTCTACTCAGAAAAAAATGAATACGCAGGGAAAAATGAATATAGTAAATGTTCCTGAATCGATTGTAGAAGTTTTTGAAGTTACAGGTTTTGCGGATATTCTTAATATCCAATAAGATTTATAAGGAACTTTTTAACGCACATGGCAGGAAGACTTGGAATAATCGCGCTGGAATCTGCTAAAGAAGCGGGAGCGAAAATTGACTCCATTCTTTCAGAATGGAGAGGAGGCGAGCATTTTCTTTTGCACGCTCAGTGTCCGCGTTTTGGAAGTGGGGAAGCAAAAGGAATTATAAAAGAAAGTGTACGTGACCGGGATTTGTATATAATTGTTGATGTGTGCAATCCCTCGGTTACATACATGATGGACGGTAGTGAAAACCGCATGTCGCCTGATGATCATTATCAGGATTTAAAGCGGGTAATTGCCGCTGCCAACGGCAAAGCCGACAGGATTACGGTTGTCATGCCGTTTTTATACGAAAGCCGCCAGCATCGCCGTACGGGGCGCGAAAGCCTGGACTGTGCACTCATGCTTCGTGAATTGGAAAACATGGGGGTACATGACATCATTACTTTTGATGCCCATGATCCAAGGGTTCAGAATTCAATTCCGTTGAGCGGATTTGAAGATGTTTCTCCTGCGTTACAGTTTGCCCAGGCTCTTTTAACGGAATATGAGGATTTACAGATAGATCCCGAACATATGATGTTTATTTCGCCTGATGAAGGGGCCATGCAAAGAGTTGTTTTTATGGCATCTTTGTTTGGCGTAAACATCGGAATGTTTTACAAAAGACGTGATTACGCCACGATTGTAAACGGTGTAAATCCTATTGTAGCCCATGATTTCTGCGGTGAATCTGTAGAAGGCAAGGATGTTATTGTAATTGATGACATGATTGCATCCGGCGGCAGCATGGTTGATACAGCCACAAAGCTAAAATCAATGGGCGCAAACCGTGTATTTGTTTTTTCTACGTTTGGACTTTTTACGCATGGCTTTAAGAAATTTGATGAAGCATACAGTAAAGGTATGTTTGACCGTATTTTTACTACAAATTTGATTTACCAGAAAAGTGAACTTCTGGAAAAGCCATGGTATTTTTCTGTAGGTCTGAACCGTTATATAGCAGCCATTATAGACACGCTTAATAAAGGCAACAGTCTTGAAGAACTTATTCGTCCTGCAAAGCGCATAAAGGAAATGGTGGAAGTTTATAGGAAAAAGAAATGAAGTATTGCGGCATTTATGTTTTTATGCATAACTGCCGCGTTTAAACTTATTCTGCTGAACCTTCGGCTGTGCGCTCTGCAGCACCCTTTGTAAATTCAGAGATTTTTTCTGCTGCAGAACTGCCTGCTTTTTTAATTTTTTTACCGGCACTTTTCATGCTTTTCTTAAATTTGCCGTCTTCTTTTTTTTCTGATTTTTTATCAGCTTCTTCGGAATCTTTTTCATCACTCGCTTTTTCTGATTTATCAGTTTTTTCGTTTTCGGATTTTTCGTCTGCAGATTTTACGGATTCCTTTTTATCAGACTCCGTACTTTCTGCTTCGGTGCTGCTTTCCGAATGATCACCTTCTTTTGTGCGTTCAACAACCTGAGATGTTTTAGACTTTATTTTAGTAAATAAACCTTCTTTTTTTTCTGCTTCTTCTTTTGCAAAGCATAAAGAAAGGGCAGCAAATAATAACATTGCAATAGAAATAATATTTTTCGTTTTCATGCTGATAGTATAGACCTAAGGCATAAAAAAATCTATTGATTCCATACTATGCCCCAGAGTTTTAGTACGAGCACACAAAAGTCAATTTTACGGCCGTATAAAAGTTAATTTACGGTCGTACAAAAGTTAATTTACGACCGTACCAGAGTTAATTTACGACCGTACAAAAGTTAATTTACGGCCGTGCAAAAGTTAATTTCCGACCGTACATGAGATAATTTACGGCCGTGCAAAAGTTAATTTACGACCGTATAAAAGTTAATTTACGACCGTACATGAGATAATTTCCGACCGTAAGCAAAGCGTTATTTTGTGTACTGGAATAAAAGCCAGTGTCTATGAAAGTACACAAATGGTATATCGTACTTCTTTCAGATTGCATTGCATGGAATCTTCCTTTTCTGATAAAATCGCCTTAATATGAATAAACTATCATCTATTTTTAAAGAATCATCAAAGTACAAAATGCTTTTTCTTTCTATCTTTATGATGGCAATCGGTTATGGGCTTCATAAAGGAATTCTGGACAACTATCTTGCTGAAGTTGTTAAAATGAACGGCATGGATCGTGGCATTACAGAGTTTTTCCGCGAAATACCGGGCTTTCTTTTAATTTTTATTCTTGCCATTCTATATAAGTTTTCCGCAGAAAACATTTATAAAATCGGCGGAGTTTTTATGGTTATAGGAATGGCTTTACTGGCTTTTATTGCTCCTGTAAAAACGCTCATTATCCTTTCAATCTGTATCTATTCTACCGGCGAACACATTCAGCTTGGAATGAAAAACACGCTTACGCTGGAATATTCAAAGGAAGGTTCAGGCGGAAGAGGACTCGGCTGGCAAAATGCAATTCACCAGATTGGAACTTTAATCGGATACATTGCAATAATAATTGTCTTTTCTGCAATAACTGCTAACAAGCCGTACAAGAGCGTTTATATTGTTTCCACAGTATTTATGATTTTTGCCCTGATTTTTGGTCTGCATCTTACAGCTAACAGTAAAACGGACAAATCTAAAAACCGCTTTTATTTTAGAAAGAAATTTACAAAGTATTACATGCTCGAAGTTTTCTACGGGGCACGCAAACAGGTTTTCTTTACCTTTGGACCTTACGTACTTATTCTGTTTTACGGCGCAAAAGCTTCTGTTATAAGCCTTCTTTTTGCAGTTTCTGCAATTTCGTGCTTTTTGATTTCTCCGCTGATTGGAAAAATCATTGATAAAATAGGCTACAAAACCGTAATGATAAGTGACACATTGATTTTAGTTATAGTCTGCTTTTTCTACGGCTTTGCGCATCATATTTTTCCAAAAAACATTGCGTTTATCGTCTGCTGCGTAAACTACGTACTTGATTCAATTATTTCGCTTGCAGCAATGGCTTCCAATGTTTACGTTCAGGATATTTCAGACAGCGCAGAAGAAATCCGTGCTACAATTTCTACAGGAATAAGCGTTAACCATGCAATTACAATTTTGATTGCGCTTTTTGGCGGATGGATATGGCAGAGATTGGGAATTGAAACATTGTTTGTAATTTCGGCCGTTCTTGGTCTTTGCAACAGCGCTTACGCTGCTTCTATAAAATTGCCGAAGCAAAGCTGATTTTATACTGATTTTTATAAAAAAAATACCAGAGGTGAAAAATGAAAGCAAAAAATAAAATGATTTACATTACGGCTATTATTGCAGTTCTTGCAGCAGCGGCTTATTTTGCATTTGATTATTTTTCACCGAAGGCAGAATTTGTAACCTATGCAGATTTCTATAAAAAAGTTGAAAACGGTGACATAGCATCGGTAAAAATTAGCGGCGAAAAAATCAATTATTTAACAAAGGACAGTGAAGTCCTGTTTGAAACAGAAAATCCTGATTCACCTTTTTTGAAAGAATTTTTAATGCGGAACGGTGTAAAGGTTTCTATAGAAAAAGATGTTTCTGATATTATTTCGCTCGTTCTTGATTCTGTGTTTTATCTGTTTTTCTTTTCTGTATTTTTCTTTGTTTTCAGAAAATTTATCAGTCCGAATACTTTTAAAGTGGTTCATAAAACTGGTGTAAAATTTGATGACGTTGTAGGCATGGAAAGCCTTAAAAAAGACATGCAGACCGTTATGGAAATTATGAAAAATCCTCTGTTCTATGCAAAAAAAGGAATCCGCATGCCGAAAGGAATTTTACTTGAAGGTGAACCAGGAAACGGAAAAACCCTTTTTGCAAAAGCACTGGCAGGCGAAGCAAAGGTTAATTTTATTCCTGCAAAAGCTACGGATTTTGAAAGCATGTTCATGGCAATCGGGCCGATGAAAGTTAAGCTGCTTTTTAGAAAAGCCCGTCGCCGCGCTCCATGCATTGTTTTTATAGACGAATTTGACGGAATCGGGACAAGACGGAATTATTCAGGCTCTGCAATAGAAACAGAAAATACAAGAATTGTTACGGCGCTGCTTAACGAGCTTGACGGTTTTGAAGCAACAAATGGAGTTCTTGTTCTTGCTGCAACAAACAGTATTCAGGCTTTAGACCCGGCTCTAATCCGCCCGGGACGTTTTGATGCAAGATTTAAAGTACCTTATCCGGATGAAAAAGACCGAATCCTTTTATGTAAAATGTATCTGCGCGGAAAAAGCCCTGCATCAGATTGTACTCCGGAAAATCTTGCAAAACTGTTTAACGGTTTCAGCTGTGCAAAAATAGAAAGCACGCTAAACAGGGCAAGCCTTTTAAGCATTCAAAACGGAAAAGACAGTTTTTCTATAGAAGATGTAAAAACTGCCGCCCGCGAAGTCTAGCTTTTCTGTCAGTTTGCGGCTTTTTTGAATTTTCCTGCAAGCTGTGAAACTATGATTGCAAAAAACATTATTGCGCAGCCTGTAATTTCGCGGGCGGAAAGAGTTTCGTGAATATAGATTGCCCCTGAAATTGCTGCAAAAACAGATTCCATGCACATCAAAAGCGAAGCAATTGTTGCTTCGCAGTATTTTTGGCCTATAACCTGCATTGTGTAGGCAAAGCCGCAGCTTAGTATACCCGAATACAAAATAGGAAAAATAGCAGAACGAATCTGTTCGATTTTTGGTTCTTCAAAAATAAACATTAAAACTGTAGAAATTATTCCGCATGTAAAAAACTGAACGCATGAAAGTTTTACTCCGTCGCAGTCTGGTGCCCAGCGTTCTATTGCTAGAATCTGAAAAGAAAAGAAAACAGCACATACCAATGCAAGAAAATCTCCTTTACCTGTGAACGAAACGGAAGATTTTTCAAAACACAAAAAATAAAGTCCGATAAACCCAAGTGCTATACAAAGCCATGTTAAAACAGGAATTCTTTTGTTCAGTATAAATAAGCCGAGAATCGGAACAAAGAACATGTACATTGCCGTTATAAAGGCAATCTTTCCTGCTGTCATTCCCGGTTCATAAAATGCAAACTGCTGAAGGTTTGTGGCGATGCACAAAAATATTCCTATTATAATTCCGTGCTTTATTGTCTTTCTGTTTTTTATACGGTTTTCCCTGCGTTCTGATTCATTCATTCTGGAAGTAAGATATCTTTCCTGAATAAAAATAAATGGCATAAGAAAAATAGAGCCTATAAGCGTTCTGCAGCCCATAAAGGTAAATGCCTGTACTGAATTGCTTCCAAGACTTTGTGAAACAAAAGAAGTACCCCAGATAAATGCGGTTGCAAGAAGCATTATTACGCCTTTTGTCTGAGTTTTGATTTTTAGTTCTGCCTGATTTGTTGAAAATGGGCTTTGTTCTTTATCGATTTTATTCATGTCTACGGATAATAAAATCTTGCCGTAAAAAATTCAATCATTTATGTGCTTGAGCTATTTATATATTTGACCAGGCGGGAGCTGCGATTTATACTAAACCAATATTTTATTCTTAAATTTGTTTTAAGAAATACGATTATGCGTTATAATGGTTTAACATAACATGGCAAAAGCAAAGCAAGCAGACTTAGAAAAAATTGAAGACATTTTATCTAATCCGATTCTCGCAGCAGTTAAAAATATATGGAATTCTGCATTTCTGTTTGATTTAGAAACTTCTGAATATGAAGTTTATTTTGCGCCAGAATATTACAACAAGCTAGCAACACAGTTTAAAACACCGGCACAGTATTTTGAAGCATTCGCTTCCATCATGTCTTCTCAGTTTCAGAACAGGGTAAGTGATTTTCTTGATTTTTCAACAATGGAAGACAGGCTAAAAGGAAAACCCTACATTTCTACTGAAGCAAGAACTGAAAAACTTGGCTGGATTCGTATTTTCTTAATTCCGCTAAATCCGGTTAGCCGGAAGAAAATAAAAAAAATCCTTTTTGCAACGCAAAGCATCAATGAAGAAGTTCAAAAGCAGGCGGATATTCAAAACCGCGGTATTGAATATCTTCGTATAATGGCAAATTTAAGTGCTGAATATGAAGATGTTTATCTTGTAGATTTAGATAACGACACTTTTGAAACAATGGCTTTCAGCAATATAATCCAGTATGAAAACAATGATATTGTTATGCACACTAAGTATTCTTCTCAGCATGATGAATATATAAATAATTTTGTTCTGCCGGAATACAGGAAGCCTGTGCTTGAGGCCGTAAAACTTGAAAATCTGAGGGAATATTTTAAAACAAAAAAAGACCTTTTTGTCCGCTATAAGGTTTATGCTGGACCAAACGGGCAGACTAACTATGAAATTCACATGGTAAAAGTAGACCACATGTCCGGTAATTTCATGGTTATGGGATTCCGCTGTATAGACGAAATTATTGCCAGAGAAGCAGAAATCCAAAGGCAGTTAAAACAGTCTCCTGCAAAAAAAGAACATCTTCTATCCCAGCTTACTAGGCTTCTTTACGGATTCAACCTTTCAATAGATATGGAAAGCGGAACTTTTACCCTGATTGAAGGTTCCGGTATGGAAAAGACTGTTGAATATTTAAAAACACAAACTTCGTATCAGAAAATTCAAAAAAATGCCATGCGAACGCTTCATCCTTCCTACAGGGAACTGTTCATGGTTCTTACAGATTTAGAAATCCTCAGGAACCGCAAGGAAATGCCTGGTATTATAGGTTCCCTGCGCTATCAGGTTATTCAGGAAGAAGAGCAGAAATACGAATGGCATGAAATAAATGTATTTTCCGGGATTGATGAAAATGAGCGCTGGGTTGTAAATATTCTTTGCCGTGACATTACAGAAAGCCATGAACGCCATAAACGGCATGAACGGGAACTGCGTGTTGCTTCCGAAAAAAACTTAATTCTTTCAGAACTTACACGCATGCTGTTCAGCTATAATATTTCTGTAAATCTGAATACAGGTAAATATAACGTTATAATCGGCAATGATGAAAATTCGCTTTATTCGTTTGTAAAAGAAACTGACGATTATGTTTCTACGCTTGAGCGCAAGGCAGGATATGTTTTACCGGAATATAGAAAAGATTATCTTACGCTTTTAAATCTTGATTCTCTTAGAGTGCGAAGAAACATTGCAGGTTTTATAGGCTCTCTTGAATATGCGACAAATTCCGGCAATGGAATTGAATGGCGCGAAATAAATGTATTTATTACTATCGATGAATTTGGAAATTCCTTTGCAAATATTTTAGGAAAGGACATTACCGAAGTTCATAAGCAGAAAGAGCGGAAGATTCTTGAACAGCAGGCAGCCATTGCCCATGACCAGTTACTTTCAGGCATTACAAAAATGATTTACGGTCTTAATGCTACCGTTAATCTGGTTTCATGGAAGTACAGCCTGATTGTCGGAACAGGCATGGAACCTGTTGTTGAAATTATTTCAAAAACCGATGACTACATAATTACTCTGGCAAAAGTAAAAAATCTTATTGTAAAAGAGTATCTGGATGACTTTGAAAATCTTTTTGGCATAGATTCCCTGCTTAGCGTTAAAAACTCAGTAGGTTTTATAGGCTCTGTAATCACGGCTGCTTATCGCGAAAATAAAATCCGCTGGCAGGAAACAAGCCTTTTTATGGGAAAGAATGAAAGCGGCGAGCCAGTTGCAAATATTCTTAGCCGCGACATTACCGAAAAACATGAGCAGCAGGAGCGCCGAGAACGGGAATTAAAGGCTTCCATGGCAAAGGATCAGCTTCTTTCCGGTGTTACAAAGCTTCTTTACGGCTACAACCTTACTGTTGATTTGCAGACAATGGAAGCAAACCTGATTGAAGGTTCTCCAAAGATGAAGTCTGCGATTAACTTCTTTGACGACTGCAAGAATTATTATCAGCTATATGAAAAAGCCCTGTCGATTGTAGACAAAGAAGATGAAGCAAAGCTTAAAGAGTTTCTGTCGCCCGAAAAACTTCTTACACACACAGGAAAAAGCGGTTTTATAAATACAATAGAAATCCGCTGTAAGCTTTATGGCCTTTTATTCTGGGAAGAAGTAAATATTTTTGCAGGCTTTAATGAAAAAGGCGAAAGCATAATAAACATGCTGGGCCGTAACACGTCCGAAGCCCATGAAAAAGAAGAAACTGAACGCCGCCTTTCAATTGAAAAAGCCACAAATGAAGCAAAGTCTCAGTTCCTTTCTAAAATTTCGCATGATATACGTACGCCTATTAACGGAATAATGGGTATGCTGACCATCGCAAGAAACTACAGCCATGATAAAGAGCGTGTAGATGAATGTTTTAAAAAGATTGACATTTCTTCAAACTATCTTCTTGAACTGATTGATGATGTTCTGGATTTGGGCAAACTTGAAAGCGGAAAAATGGTTCTTTCTTCTGAGCCTATTGATATAAAAGAAAGCCTGGAACAGTTGAGTACGATTATTATTTCAATGGCAAAGGATCTGGGAATACAGTTGATTCAAAATAAGCCTGAAATACAGCATAGGTATGTTTTGGGCAGTTCCCTGCATATAAGGCGAATCCTTATCAACATCATCACAAATGCAATTAAGTATAATAAAAAAGACGGTTCTGTTTCTCTTTCATTAAAAGAAATAAAATCTGATTCAGAATATGCAACCTATCAGTTTATTATAAGCGATACCGGTATAGGAATGTCCGAAGAATTTCAGGCAACTATGTTTGATTCTTTTGTGCAGGAACGCCGTAAAAATGTAGATAAATATCGAAGTTCAGGGCTTGGTCTTGCAATCGTAAAGCATCTTGTAGATTTAATGAACGGTACGATAAACGTAAAAAGCAAAATCGGTGAAGGTTCGGAATTTATTATAGAGTTACCATTGAAGATAGACAGAAATCCTAAACCTAAGAAGAAAAATGAAAAAATAGAAATCAACCTGAAGGGAATGAAAATTCTTCTGGTTGAAGATATAGAAATAAACATGGAAATTGCCAGAATTCTTCTTACAGATGCCGGATGTAATGTTGTAACGGCTGAAAACGGAAAAATAGCGGTTGACCTGTTCAGTAAATCAAAGCCAAATGAATTTGACGTTATTTTAATGGACGTTATGATGCCGGTGATGGACGGTTATCAGGCAACTTCGGCAATCCGTGCACTAAAACGCAGCGATTCTGATGTTCCTATAATTGCAATGACGGCAAACGCCTTTGCGGATGATATTCAAAAATGCCTGAGTTCCGGAATGAACGGACATGTTGCAAAGCCGTTTAAAATCGAAAATCTTGTTGCAGAATTAGTAAAATATAAATCAGCCGAATAGACGGATAGCCGGATAATTGCAAAAAAATCAGTAAAATTACACTGTTTCTATAAAAAGATACAAATTTTGCTTGACTTATTTTTTCCCCTGCGGTATAAAATAAATATAACGTTTCTATTTGGAGATACAGAGATATGAAAAAAGCAGTTGTAACATTATTTGCCGCAGTTTTTGCAGCATCGGTTTTTGCAGGCGGCGCAAAAGATTCTAACAATGGAAAAGTAAAGATTGGTATTGCAAAAATTGTACAGCATGTTGCGCTTGATGAAGTAGAGAAGGGTATTATTGATTCAATTGAAGCAGCTGGAATTGAAGCTGATTTTGACCTTCAGAATGCTAACGGCGATGTAAATACTGCAGCACAGATAGCAAATAAATATAAAGCAGAAAAAGTTGATGTTGCAGTTGGTATTGCAACACCGGTTGCAATGGCTCTTGCAAATGCAATAAAAGATAAGCCTGTTGTATTCGGCACAGTTACTGATCCTCTTGCTGCAGGTCTTGTTACAACTCTTGACCATGGCGAAGGCAATGTTACCGGAATGTCTGACGCAATTCCGACAGGCGAGCACATTAAACTATTTAAGAAAATTGCAGGAATTAAAACTTTAGGGTATATTTATACAAGCAACGAAGCAAACTCTGTTTCTTCGCTCAAACTTGTAGAAGATGCATGTAAAGAAAACGGAATGTCACTTGTAACTCAGTCAATTACAACTTCTGCAGAAGTTAAACAGGCTGCTGAAGCAATTATCAACAGAGTAGACGGTATTTACCTTACAACTGACAACACAGTATTTTCAGCTCTTCCGGCACTTGTAAGCGTTTTTGAAAACGCAAAAAAGCCTGTTTTCTCCGGCGACGTAACAGGAGCACTTTCTGGCGGATGTTTTATGGCTTCAGGCTTTAACTATTACAAGGCAGGACGCGCAACAGGCGATATGGTTGTTTCAATTTTGAAAGGTGCAAAACCTGCTGAAATTCCGGTAAGGTTTATGACAGAACCTTCTGATTCTGACCTTTTGTTTGACCTTGACGCTGCTAAAAACTGCGGAATTAAGATTCCGGAAGAATATCTTAAAGCTGCAAACTATATCTTTGAAAACGGAAAATTAACAAAGAAATAGGCTGACTTTATTAAGATTAACTCTATTAAATAGATTGATTAACAAATTATAAGGAGAACCTTAAAAATACAATGCCGCGGTACGGGAAACGCATCGCGGCAAAACTATTTTTTAAGCGGAAAAATGATTGAAGGTATTTTAATAGAAGGTTTGATTTACGGCCTTATGGTAATGGGGCTTTTCATCACCTTCCGTGTATTGAATTTCTGTGACATGACTGTTGACGGTACTTTCCCGATGGGCGGTGCCGTCATGGCGTCTTTACTGATTAAAGGCGTAAATCCTGTTCTGGCGTTGCTTGCAGCATTTTTCTTTGGAATGCTTGCAGGCCTTGTAACGGCAATAATCCACAATAAGTTTAAATTGCCGGATTTGCTTTCCGGTATTTTAACAATGACAATGCTTTACTCTGTAAATCTCCGCATAATGTCTAACCGTGCAAACATCCAGCTGCTTCGCGTAAATACACTTTTTACAGGAATTACGGCACGTTTTTCAGGCGTTTTAAGCCATGAAGCTTCAATCCTTGTTTTTATGGTAATTTTTGCCATTGTACTGAAATTCATTCTTGATGTTTTTTTTCATACGGATTTCGGACTTTCGATGGGAGTTCTTGGAAGCAATGTTCAGCTTATAATTTCTCAGGGAATGAACCCTGCTGTAATTAAAACAATAGGAATCTGCCTTGGCAACGGCCTTACAGCAGTTGCCGGTGCTCTTGGCGCAATGTATCAGGGATTTGCCGATGTCGGTTCTGGAACAGGAATTATAGTTTCGGGGCTTGCATCTTTAATGCTAGGCGAATTTATTGTCCGTTCAAATAAAATTGAATTGCAGACTTTCCGCGTGCTTTTAGGTTCTATCGTTTACCGTACGTTAATGTATCTTGCACGAAGTTACGGTTACGTAATCGGAATGACAGCAAACGATTTAAAACTTATTACGGGGCTTTTAATAATCATCTGTCTTTTGCTTTCTAAAACGGATATTGCCGCAAAAATAAGAATCGGGCAGAGCCGACTGGAACGCCGTCGGGACATGGGGGCGGACAGCAATTCAGCTTCCGGAAAGCAAGGAGTTCAGCAATGATTGAATTAAAAAATATAGGAATTGTTTTTAATGAAGGGACTCCTGACGAAAATATTGCCTTGCGCGATATAAACCTTACTATAAATAAAGGTGATTTTATCACTGTAATCGGCTCTAACGGAGCCGGAAAATCAACTTTATATAATATAATAGCAGGAACTTTGCATCCGACTTCAGGTTCAATCACTTTAGACGGAAAAAATATTACGCATGTTCCTGAATACAAAAGGGCAAATTACATTGGACGCATTTTCCAGAATCCGCTGTTGGGAACGGCCGGCAAAATGTCGCTCGAAGACAATATGATTATCTGCGAAAAAAAAGGCTACAAGGCTTTAAAAATCAGCCTTAACCGCAAAAAACGCGAGCAGTTTAAAAGTCAGCTTTCTGTTCTTGGCATGGGGCTTGAAGACCGGCTTAGCGATAACGTTGAACAGTTTTCCGGCGGACAGCGGCAGGCACTTACGCTTTTAATGGCCGTTATGTCACATCCGGATTTGCTTCTGCTTGATGAACACACGGCAGCTCTTGATCCTGCCAATGCCGAAACAATTATGGAACTTACCAAAAAGTTTGCAGAAGAATACAACCTTACTGTAATGATGGTAACTCATAACATGAGCCATGCGCTTTCTTACGGAAACCGTCTTTTAATGATGGACGGAGGAAAAATCATTTCGGATTTATCCGGCGAAGAAAAGCAGGAACTTACGTTTGATTCAATCGTTGAACGTTTCAGACAGATAAAAAACGGAACTTTGAGCGACGGACTGTTATTGCACTGATATTAAATCTGGTGGAAAACAACTGCCAGGTTTACAATGTCAATTTTGCCGACGGTTACGGTAATTTCTTCGTTTAAGGCAACTTCTTTTGCAGGCGCCATAAGAGTTTCCTGTGCAATTTCAGGAATAAGGAAAACAGCCTGCTTGCCTTTCTTTTCTACACAAACAGCTTTTCCCTGCCATTCAGGATTCTGCAAAAGATAAACGAGTGTCCAGTGCATGTTGCTGTTCCGCTCAGCTTTTTTACATGCAGAAAAAGCCGCGTCGCCTGCGCTGATTCGCTCAAGCATTGTATCTTTGTCTAAAAGTTCACGGCCGGCTAAAAAGGCGCGCAGCTGCTGGTGTGCAACAAGGTCACTGTAGCGGCGCAACGGGCTTGTAACCTGAGAATACATGCTTATTCCAAGACCTGCATGAGGAGCAGGGGTTATGCCTACGCTTCGTTTTCTCATGCAGCGGCGTAACCTGTACTGTCCTGCAAGAGCTTCCGGCAAATCGGAAGGAATATCAGGTTTTTCCTGACTTACATAAGGGAAGGCTATATTGTTTTTGAATGCAAACTTTGCAGATCCTTCGCCTGCTAAAAGCATTGCTTCGCGAACGACTTCGTTGCTTTCAAGCATCTGCTCCGGTGTAATGCTTACTTTTTTTGTTTCTTTATCAACGCTTATGTGAACTTCCGGCAGCGAAATTGAAACAGCGCCTGCATTTGTCCTTCTTGCAGCGTTTCTGCGTGCAATTTCAAAAAGAGGCTTTAATTCAGGACTTTCCTTTAATTCTTCTGCTTTTTTATAGGAAAGCCGTTTTACTTCGACAAGAGTTTTTAAAACCGTACAGTCTTTTATGGAACCGTTTTCATCAAATTCTATTTTAAAAGAAAGGGCACGGCTAATTTCTGAAAGTCCAAGTGCATAATCAGCAAGAGAAGATTCTGAAAGCATGCGGCTTGCACCTTCCGGAATGTAAAGAGTTGCTCCACGGGAACGTGCGTTTTTGTCTATTGAACTGTCCGGCAAAACCGTGGAAGCAGGGTCTGCAATATGTACCCAAAGATATTTTCCGTCCCAGGCAATTGCATCATCCGGGTCGGTAGAAAATTCGCTGTCTATTGCATAAGAAATGCCGGGCACTTTATAGCGTTCTTCTTCAGGCGGACAGGAAAGTCCTTCGCTTGCAGACTGCATGGAAAGTCCCCAGCGTACAGGATAAGGGTTTCTTGTAACTTCCCAGATTCCTGTTTCTAAAAGAATTTTGTGTGCGTTTTCCGGGGTCTGGGCAATTTTTGCATCCTGCAATGTTTTTGATTTATCAGTTTTGCCAAGTGCAAGAGCTTCTACATCAACCATGAATTTTGCATCTTCCGGCAGATTAAGTTTTTTCTGTTTCAGGCGTTTTAAGAATTCTTCGCGGATTGCACCGGCTTTTTCTTTTTCTTCGGATTTTTTCTTTAATTCTTCTATGGATTCAAGTGAGCGGGGGATAAAAACAATGTTTCCCTGCTTGAACTCTTCTTCGTCTAATGAAAATTCAAGGCAGCCTGTTAAAACCGAATACAAAAGCCAGAGTTTGTCCGCCTGAACTGAAGAATCAATTAAATCAATTAAATCCTTAAAGGAAACTGGAGCACCCGCGGTTTCGTCGTCAGAAAGCAAAAGCTCGTGGGTTTCTTTTATCTGGGCTTTCAGGCCTGCTAAAGTTGAGCCGTCACTAAGTATTTTTTCTGTTGCTTCAAGTACATTTTGAATGGAAGTCACTTTGTCGGATAAAAGTACAATATCCTTACTTCGCACTTTCTGCGTTGCGTACTGGGCTTTTTTGCCTGTGCTGGTAGCCGGTACAGAACAGTATTCGATTACGAATTTTTCCCCTTCAATTTCTGTAACTACGGCAGGCTGTTTTTTATAAAGTACAAGTGAATTCTTTCCAATCATAGGCGAATAATAGCTTTAAACTTATGGCTTTTTCAATATGCCGCGGCTTCCTGTGTCATGCTGACGAAAGACAGCATCTCCTGTCCTGGTTGTGTCCAATAACGCGGCATGTCCACGACTATTTAATACGGCGTTTCAAACTACAGAACGCTTTGTCTAATTTTAAGCAGGTGTATTGAAACTGAATGCCTGATTCTTTATAATAGAAGTAATCGGCTTTTTTCTGAAAGCTGAGGTTATTTGTGTAAAAGAAGGTTTTTTAAGTGATGAATCTAAAAAGCCTGATGAAATTATACCTTTAGGGGGGCATATGACAATTATAGAAATGCTGGGACAGAGTGCTATTCTTACTGTTCTCGGTATCGGTGTTGTGTTCTTTTTCCTGATAGTCATGATTATTTGTATGAATATTCTGCACGCAGTTCTTCATGCATTAAAACTTGATGAAGAAAAGAAAGAAGTTGTTCAGAACCAGGTACAGCCTGCAGGTTCAAATGGTTCAGTTATAGCTGCAATTGCTGCGGCTCTTCATGATAAGCAATAATTTACAGGAGAGAATAAATGGCTAACAAAGTTCAGATTTCAGAACTGGTATTGCGCGATGCTCACCAGTCACTTCATGCAACACGCATGACAACAGCAGATATGCTTCCAATCGCTTCAAAGCTCGATAAAATCGGTTATTTTGCAGCAGAAGCCTGGGGTGGAGCAACTTATGACAGTTGTATCCGCTTCTTGAACGAAGATCCGTGGGAACGCCTTCGCAAACTTCATGCAGCTATGCCGAATACAAAACTTATGATGCTTCTTCGTGGTCAGAACCTTTTAGGTTATCGCCACTACGCAGATGATGTTGTTGATAAGTTTGTTGAATATGCTGCAAAGAACGGAATTGATGTTTTCCGTATTTTCGATGCCTGCAACGACCCGCGCAACCTTGAACGTGCTACAAAAGCTGCTAAAAAAACCGGCAAACATGTTCAGATGGCTATTTCTTATGCCGTAACCCCATATCACACAATTGAAAAATATGCAGACCTTGCAAAAACTTATGCAGACTTTGGTGCAGATTCAATCTGTATTAAAGATATGTCTGGTTTGCTTAAACCATATGCTGCTTATGATTTGGTAAAAGCAATCAAAGCAAAAGTTGACCTTCCTGTAGAAATTCATACACATGCTACAACAGGTCTTTCTGTTGCAACATTGCTCAAATCTGCTGAAGCAGGTGCAGATATTCTTGATACAGCTATTTCTTCAATGGCTATGGGAACTTCTCATTCTCCAACAGAAACAGTTGTAGAAATGCTCAAAGGCACAGAATATGATACAGGCCTTGATATTTCTGCCCTTCTTGAAATTGCAGCTTACTTCCGCGAAGTTCGCAAACACTATGCTTCCCTTGAATCAAAATTCCTTGGAGCTGATACACGTATCCTTAAATCACAGGTTCCGGGCGGTATGCTTTCTAACCTTGAAAGCCAGCTTAAACAGCAGGGTGCTGCAGACAAGATGGATGACGTTCTTAAAGAACTTGAAGGAGTTCACAAGGATGTTGGTTATGTTCCTCTTGTTACACCAACTTCTCAGATTGTTGGTACACAGGCAGTATTCAATGTATTGTTCGGCCGCTATGAACGTATGACAGGAGAATTCTGTGACCTTCTTACAGGTAAATACGGCAAACTTCCTGCTGAACCAAACAAAGACCTTGTTAAAAAAGCTCTTGAACAGAACAAGATGGAAGAAGCTATTACCTGCCGTCCTGCAGACAAGATTGCTCCGGAATGGGACAAAATGGTTGCAGAAGCAAAAGAAAACGGCGGTAACGGTTCTGTAGAAGATGTTCTTACATATGCTATGTTCCCGAAAGTTGCAAAGAACTTCTTTGAAACACGTGCAAACGGTCCTGTTAATGCTGAAGAAAAATTCGGAATCAAAGAAGCTCCAAAGGCAGCTGCTAACGGCGCTTATACAGTTACAGTTAACGGACAGGCTTATCAGGTTACAACAAACGGTTCTAACATCACTGTTGATGGAACTGCTTACAATGTAACATTCGGTGCAGCAGGTTCAGCTCCTGCAGCTGCTCCGGCTGCAACTGTTTCTGGCGGAGAAGATATTAAGGCTCCTGTTGCAGGTACATTGCTCAAACACGTTGTTCCGGCTGGTTCAAAAGTAACAAAAGGCCAGACAATCATCATGGTTGAATCTATGAAGATGGAACTTGAAGTTAAAGCTCCTTGCGACGGAACAGTAAATTACACAGTACAGCCTGGTACACAGATTACAGCCGGTATGGTACTTGGTAACATCGGCGGTGTTGTACAGGCAGCTCCAGTTGCAGCCGCTCCGGCAGCTCCTGCCGCTGCTCCGGCACCTGCAGCTTCAGCAGGCGGTAAGGCTGTAAATGCTCCTGTTGCAGGTACATTGCTTAAATATGTAGTTGCAGAAGGTGCTTCAGTTAAAGCTGATACAACAATCATTATGATTGAATCAATGAAGATGGAACTTGAAATTAAGGCAGGAGCTGCCGGTTCAGTTCACTTTATCGTACCAACAGGAACTCAGGTAAATGCCGGACAGGCAGTTGCTGAAATTAAATAGGAATATACTGATGAATAGTTTGACAAACAAAAAAGGTACACAGGTTATGAAGGCCTGTCTGGTTCTTTTTGGAATTTCATTGGCTTTGTCTTTTGCAGGAACTGTCTTTGCTGCTGATTCAAATAGTCAGAGTGGAGTAGGTTCAAAAATTATCAAAGGCTCAGAAAATATCCCGGATGTTTCTGTTTCTAAGTTTTTGAAAAATATCGGTAAAAGTACCGGTATTTACAAAATCATTCATACAGAAACACCTGAAGAAGTAGCTCAGGCAAAGGCAGATGAAGAAGCAAAACTTGCTGCAGAAGCTTATGACCCGTTTGCAGGAATTATTGTTCCTGGCTGGCAGAAGCTTTTGATGATGGCTGTAGGTTTCCTCATCGTTTACCTTGCCGTTGTAAAAGGTTTTGAACCTCTTCTTCTTATTCCGATTGGATTCGGTACAATTCTTGTAAACGTTCCTGGCGCCGGCATGGCCGATGCTCCTCACGGAATGCTTCATATTATCTACAGCGCAGGTGTAGGAAACGAATTCTTCCCTATGCTTATCTTTATGGGAATCGGTGCAATGACAGACTTTGGTCCGCTTATTGCTAATCCGAAAACTGCATTGCTCGGCGGTGCTGCTCAGTTTGGTGTATTCTTTACATTGTTCGGTGTAGCACTTATGAACTTCATCCCTGGCGTTGACTACAACCTTAAACAGGCTTGTGCAATCGCAATCATCGGTGGTGCAGACGGTCCGACATCCATCTACGTTTCTGGTAAGCTTGCTCCGGAATTGATGGCTGTTATCGCTGTTGCAGCATATTCTTACATGGCTCTTGTACCGATGATTCAGCCTCCGATTATGAAGGCTCTTACAACTAAGAAAGAAAGAGCAATCAAAATGGCACAGGCTCGTCCTGTTTCTCAGATTGAAAAGACATTGTTCCCGTTGCTTTTGATTGTAATTACAGCATTGCTTTTACCGCCTGCAGCTCCTCTTATCGGTATGCTTGCATTCGGTAACTTTGTAAAACAGTGCGGAGTTGTACAGCGTCTTTCCAAGACAATGGAAAACGAATTGATGAACATTGTTTCAATTCTTCTTTCTTTGGGCGTAGGTTCACAGATGACTCCGGAAAAGATTATCAACATGAACTCAATTGGTATCATCATCCTTGGTCTTGTAGCATTTGCCGTTGCAACAGCTTCAGGTCTTATGATGGCTAAGTTCATGAACCTTTTCCTTAAAGAAAAAATCAATCCGCTTATTGGTTCAGCAGGTGTTTCTGCCGTTCCAATGGCTGCCCGTGTTTCAAACAAGGTTGGTCAGGAATACGATCCTATGAACTTCCTTTTGATGCACGCTATGGGTCCGAATGTTTCAGGTGTTATCGGAACTGCAATTGCAGCCGGTGTATTCATCGCAACATTCGGTTAATTTCCGATTGAAAATGGTTTTCAATCGGAAAAACGGCTGAGTCAAGGCTTTAAGCGAAGCGTGCCTTTACCAGCCGTATAAGCCGCAGCCAAATAAAAAGAGACTGCCCGTTGGTTGGGCAGTCTTTTTTTTGTCTTGGCTTATAAAAAGTAAGTTTTCATCAGACCTTTTCCCTTTACATCGATTTCAGCGCTTTCGCTGTACTGTAAAGATTTTTCCGTCTGGGCTTTTGTAGATTCTGTAACATGGATTCTCATAGGAATTCCTGTGCTTTCCATACGGCTTGCCATGTTTACTGTATCGCCCCAGATATCATAAATAAACTTTGTTTTTCCAATTACACCTGCAACGAGCGGACCGGAGTTGATTCCGAGCCTGATTTGAAGTTTTATAGGAGAACTGGTGTTGAAAGAATTAACATCGTCTAAAAGCCCTTGTGCAAACTTGAGCATTTTTTCAGCTCCGCCATTTTCTTTTCGTTGTGAAAGGCCGGTTGCAGCCATGTAAGCATCTCCAATTGTTTTGATTTTTTCAATTCCTTCGCGGTTAGCCCGGTCGTCAAACATAGAAAAGATTTTGTTCAGCATGGTAACAACTTCTTTTGCACGCATTTCTCCGCTGACTTTTGTAAAGCCTACAATGTCTGTAAAAAGAACGGTAACGTTCGGATATTCTTTGGCTATTGTGCTTTTTGGATTTGCCGTAAGTTCTTTTGCAATTTCTTTAGGAAGAATATTTAATAAAAGTCTTTCTGAACGGCTTTTTTCTGCTGCAAGCTGTTTTGTTCGTTCCTTTACGGTGTTTTCAAGTTTTCTGTTTTCTTCTTCAATATGAATAAGCTTCCCTTCGAAAAGCATGATTGTCGTTGAAATAATGAAGATTACAAAAAGCAGTCCGAGGAAAACATCAAAAAGAGCATTTGTGAGCGGCTTTAAAATGCAGGAATAGGTGAACAAGATTTTTTGTGAAAGCGGATCATAGTTATGCGGCGTATACATGATGCAGCCAAAGCCAAGTGTTTTTAGCGGTGTTATAGTATAAAAGTTTTCTCCGTGAATGTTTTCTTTGTCACCTTCATGCGGTTTTTTTACATTCAGTTTTCCGTCTGAAAGTGTGAAAGTTCCGTTCCATGGCCCCGGGTCTACAGAGCAGTTTTCTTTCGGAACTAGAATTGAAAAATTCCAGTCAGTGATGATTGTGCTTCTCATGTTGTTAAAAATAACGCCGTCGTACTGAGCTCCGGTTCTGTCAGGATCTGCTTCGTCTACCCAGTGTTTTTCTGCATTTCGTGCAAAGGTTACGCAAACAGATTTTGTAGAATCGTTTTCTGTATAAGGCTTTTCAAGTGCTAAAGTTTTTTCCGGAAGAGTAATGCCTTTAATTGAAACGATTAAAAGAACTAAAATGATTCCGCCTAAGCTTACAGAAAGAGTCTGCCAGAAATGATTTCTTTTAACCCGTTTTCGATTTTCAGGAGCTGAAATAATTGCTTTATAAACCGGACTTATAATTGTCTCTGAGCGGTCTCCTGAATAAAACTCAAGTTCCATTAATTTAATCGAAGAAAAGAAAAGGTGCAGGGCTCCAAGCCCGAGCGAAACATTCAGCCAGGAAAATCCGTATTCAAGAAGAATCAAAATTATGCCGCTTAATGGAAGGAAAAAATAAATCAAAAGGGAAATAAACACATTTTTTGAAAGTTTCTTTCGGTTTTGAAGAAGCATTGTAAGAGTTATAAGAGTTGGTAAAAGTCCTAAGCCAACGCTCAACGGATAAAACGTACTTCTGTGGTAAATATTATTTTCATCAAAATAATAGAAAAGATTTGTAAACTGGCTCACTATAGTAAGCAGAATTCCTGTTATGCAGAAAAAGAAGACTATAAAAAGCTGGACAGGTATTCCTTCTTTTAAGGCAGATTTTGGTTTAGAAAGAAGAGTAAAACTTAATCGGCTCTGCTTTATGAATTCACATGTATAGAAACAAAAGAAAAAGGTTGCAGAAAAATTGCAGATAAAAACTAAAAAATTGGAAAGACGCACCATGTACCAGCCTGTGTGGCTGGTGTTTCCGCGGTAGTAATAGGCAAGGGCATCAAAAAGCAGCAGAAAGCCTGTAAAGAATTCAATAAAAATGAGAGTCCTTCTTCCGTTTTGCTTTATATTGTGACCTGAAAACAAAAATATTCCTGTCTGGAAGCAAAAGAAAAAAAGGAAAAAAAGTGAAGAAATACTGATAACTCTTGTAAGTTCTGTCATTTAATAGTTTCCCTGGAAAAGTGGTTATATTTAATATGATAGCACTGAAAAGAAAATTTACATAACTAAACTTTCCTTTACACATACTTCAAAATTCAAAAAATACTAAAGTTTTTGTGTTTCTCTATAGAATATCATTTTTATATATGATATATTCATTTTGTGCATAAATATGCAAAAACGATGTAAAAATCAATTATAAATCATAAGATTTTTTCATTGATTTTGGAGGTATAAATGAAAAAAGCAAGTTTAATAATCGCAGCTGCATGTGCAGCAATGTCGGTATTTGCTGCCGGACAGAAAGAAGTTGCTTATCCGCAGAAAGCAATTACTATGATTATTCCTTATGGAGCAGGCGGTACAACTGATATTCACGGTCGTCAGTTTGCCATTCAGCTGCAGAAGCAGCTTGGAAAGCCTGTTACAGTTGTAAATCAGGGTGGAGCTTCGGGTTCAAAAGGCTGTAAATCAGTTCTTGATGCAGCTCCGGACGGATACACAGTTTTGTTTACAGCAGAATCTTTGGGAACTCAGCGTGTTGTTGGTCTTTCAGAAATGAGCTATGATGATTTTGCTCCGATTATGGCTGTTACAAACGATCCTAAAGTTATCGTTGTCGGAAAAGATTCAAAATATAACAAACTTCAGGACTTACTCGATGATATGAAAGCTAATCCTGGAAAAATCAAGATGTCTTACACAGGTCCTGGCGGATCTGGACACGTTCAGGCTTTGATTATGGAAAAGCTTGGTTATAAGGCTGCCCTTACAGCCTATACAGGTGGAGCTGACTGTCTTCTGGCTGTAATGTCAAAGCAGGTTGATTTTACTAATTCTAACTATTCTACAATCGTTGGCTATCTTAAAAGCGGAGACTTAAAAGTTCTTGCCGTTTCAGGTTCTACACGTCTTCCTGCAAATCCGGATGTTCCAACCTTTGGCGAAGTTGATAAAAATGCCGTTCCTTACATGAAAAACGCATTTACACCGCTTAACTTCCTTGTTTCAAAAGATGTTCCGGCAGATGTTCAGAAAATCTTACGTGATGCAGCTCTTAAAGCCGTAAAAGATCCTGAATGGGTAAAATTTGTAAACGATAACTGCTCAGAAAAGCTTTACGAAGCTTATCCGAAGATTGAAGATATTAAAAAATACTACAAAGACTGGGAATCAATGGTAAGCTGGATGCTTTATGATGCAGGCGTTGCCAAGTATTCTCCTGAAAAATTCGGTATTGCAAAACCTGCAAACTAATGCCGTAAATTAAGCTGTCGTCATGTGATTATGTTGCCCATGTGCGGCAGCTATGCTCACATGTCGACTAATCATTTTTTTGCCGTTTAATTATAATCATTAAAAATAAAGGGTTAAAAATTATTATGAAAAATATTGTTAAAGAAGGAATTTTCTTTTTTATCTGCGGAATTGCACTTCTTGCTTATTCATTGATTAATCATTATTCAACAACTATTGCATGGAGTTTATCTCCTTATCTTTTTCCGCTGGTTGTTTCTTTATTTTTTATTGTTTTATCCTGTACTTTATTTTTCAGTGCCTTTTCATCTGGTACAAAAAAATCAGGCACTGCCGAAAAATCTTCTTCCGGCACTTCTGCTGCCGGTTCTTCTAAGATTTTATGGAAACCTGTTCTGATTTTTATTGCCGCTGTTTCTGTATACTATGTGATAATGCCGTTTATCGGCTTTATTGCTTCAAATATAATTCTTCTTGCTTTTCTTTTTGTTTTGCTCGGCGAAAGAGTATGGTGGAAAATCCTTTGCCTTTCTGCAGTAACGACTTTAGTAATTTATTATTTTTTCCATACATTCCTTCATGTAATGCTTCCGTAACAATGTGCTCGTTGCAGGCAAAGAGAGCGCTATGAGCAATATGAGCAATGTGCGGTTTGGCAAATTGCAAGGCTTAGTAAAAAGGCATTTTAACAAGGCAGGTTTTTATGATTAATTCATTTTTTCATTATTTTGCAAATATTCAGTTTATCTTTTTAACATTTTTAGGTGCCGTTCTGGGACTTTTTGTAGGTTCAATTCCAGGACTTTCTGTAACGATGGCTACTGCGCTTTTAGTTTCTGTAACGTACACCTGGCAGACTGCAAACGCAATGGCAACCGTAATGGGACTGTACGTTGTAGGTGTTTTTTCGGGCGCGCTTTCTGCAATTTTAATTAACATTCCGGGAGCTCCTTCTTCTGTTGTAACGACTTTTGACGGCTATCCTCTGGCAAAAAAAGGTGAAAGCTACAAGGCATTAAAATATGCAACTTTCTATTCTTTTATTGGAAGCGTTTTCGGTCTTGCTGTATTATGGATAATGGCGCGCCCGGTTTCCCGCCTGGCCCTTAACTTTCAGCCGATGGACTATTTTCTTTTAACCTTGTTCGGACTTACAACGGTAGGCTCTTTAACTTCTGATAATTTTTCAAAAGGAATGATAAGTGCCATGCTCGGCCTTTTTGTAAGCATGATAGGTCTTGATTCTGTAATGGGAACACCGCGCCTTACATTCGGCATAATGGAACTTTCTTCCGGAGTGCCTACCGTACCGGCTCTTGTAGGCTTGTTCGGATTTTCTGAAGTTCTTGTTTCGCTTGCTTCAGGAGATTTAGGTGCTCAGGTTTCTGAAATAAAGAAATCTGCCGTTAGATTTACAGATTTAATTAAGCATCTTGCTCATTCTCTATGGTATGCGGTAATCGGAACTTTTGTAGGAGCCTTGCCGGGAGCCGGCGGGCCTGTTGCTTCTTTCCTTGCATACAGCTCGGCTAAAAAGATTGTAAAAAATCCAGAGGTGCCGCTGGGGCAGGGGGCTGTAGAAGGAATTGTTGCAAGCGAAACTTCAAACAATGCCTGCATCGGAGGTGCTTTAATTCCAATGCTTACGCTTGCAGTTCCGGGTGATGCAGTAACTGCAATTATTCTTTCGGTATTCTATGTTCACGGGCTTCAGCCGGGACCTATGTTTATTACGATACAGAGCGATATGTTTGCCGCAATTTTAGCAGGCGGATTTTTAGGCTGTATTTTCCTTTTGATTTTAGGGCTTGTTGCTGCTCCAAAGCTCAGCAAAATCCTTTTAATACCAAAATCGATTCTGCTGCCGATTGTAACGGTTTTGTGCGTAATCGGTGCTTTTGCCTGCAACAATACTATGTTTGATATTCTTTTGATGTTTATTTTCGGCTTATTAGGATTTTTTATGCGCCGTCACGGCTATCCTGTAGCTCCGATGACACTTGGAATTGTTCTCGGCGGAATGATGGATTCAAACTTCCGCCGTGCAGTTTCTCTTGCAGCGTCAGAAGAAAATAAGATTGCAGCCTTGTTCGGACGCCCTATAACAATTATACTTTTAACGCTGACAGTCGCAACTCTTATAATGAATATTCCGGCTGTAAAACGATTATTTAACCACAGTAAAAAGTAGACCGCTGACAAATAAAAAAGGGCTGCTCAAAACGGGCAGCCCAATAAAGAAATGGTTTCCGCGGCACGGATGCCGCGCATTCAACCAATGTGACAGGTTTTGAACAAAACTGTCTATTTATAAAAAATACGGATGTTTTTCCGCGGCACGGATGCCGCGCATTTTACCAATATGGCAGTTTTGGAACAAAACTGCCCATTACCAAAAAACAGGGATGTTTTTTGGTAATAATTAGACCTTAAATGAATCTACCTGATTACCAATCTTACCGATAGATGATTCAAGAGCTGTAGAAAGGTTTTCCAATGCTGAACCTGACTTTTCAATGCTTGCAACCCCTGTATTGAGTTCTTCCATAGCACCTTTCATTGTTGAAGTTGTATCCTGCAATGTTTTAATTTCTGCAAGAATTGTCTTACTTCCTTCAGCCATTTCAACAGAAGATGATTTAACTTCATAGGTACTGTCATTCATCTGCTTTAATGCTTCCCGAATCTGTTCAGAACCTTGTGTCTGTTCTTCCATTGCATTCTTAATCTGAACAACAATACTTCCTGTATTGTTAATGTCAGCAGCAACGTGAGTAAATGCGCTTCCTGCATCTTTTGAAGAATTAAGCATTGTTTCAATACTTTCTGTAATCGTTGAAAGCTGTTCTCCGATTGTCTTTGACTGACCGGAAGATGTTTCAGAAAGTTTACGGATTTCATCGGCAACAACGCTAAAGCCTTTTCCTGCTTCACCTGCATGGGCTGCTTCAATTGCCGCATTCATGGCAAGAAGGTTAGTCTGGGCTGCGATATTAGAAATAACGGCATTGGCTTCTTTAAGTGCAAGAGATTCAGTATGGATTGTATCAATCTGAGAGTTAACGGCTTCCTGCTTTTTAACTCCGTCTGCAACCTGCTTTTCAAGCACGTCAAATGAATTTGCCATCTTATTTACAGAATCATTTACAGAAGCGATGTTGCTTACCATTTCCTCAACTGCGCTTGATGCTTCTACAACAAATGAAGTCTGAGATTCAATCATAGAGTTCAAAGATTCTATATTTGAAGAAATCTGATTAACGGCACCTGCTGTCTGAGCAACGCAGTTACCCTGGTTTTCAATATTATTCTGAACATTCTTAATAAGGTTCATAACAACAGGAATTTCTTCCGCTGTCTTTTGAGAACAGTTTGTAAGGTTGTTGCCGGAATCGTAAAGTTCTTCTTTAGATTCTTTAAGGGCAATAACCAAAGTCTGAAGTTTTTCTATAACCTTGTTGCAGGCATTGGCCAAAGCACCAAGTTCATTCTGTTTAGTTACAGGAATTCTTATTGTTAAATCGCCTTCTCCTGTTGCAATATTGTTCATTGATTTTACAACATGATTTATCCTTTCAAAGAATTTCAACAGAATAAACAAAACGGCAGCCATAGCCAGTATCATGCCGATTACAGAAATTATAATTATCTTAAGTCGTGATGAAATAATTTCTTCGCGAAGCTTCGTTGCATCAAAATCTACACAGATAAAACCGATTGCTTTATTTGCTTTATCAGTAATAGGGTAGTACATGGAAATTACCCAGCCCCATTCTTCTTCATAGGTTATTTCGGAAGTTGTAATCTGCTTTGTTTCCATACAGTCTAAAGGAGCTGAACCGTAGCTTGTTATATCTTCCTTTGCGCCTAGGTCAGAGAACAGCTTTTTATCAATCGGTACTGAACTTCCGTCTATAACATACATGAATTCTTTTCCTGCAACCTGAACCATAGAATACAGGAATTTACAGCCTGAAATTTCTTTAATTTCAAGCCATTTTGCACACATTTCTACATAATAGGGATCTTTTGCATCAAGTGATTTTGTAAGTTTAAGGAACTTGTTTTTGTCCATATACTTTTGGGCACTTGTTAAAACATGTGTTCCGTTTTCCAGAAATGCCTGCAATGAAGTTTTGGAAATACCGTCAACAGCAGTTTTTGTGATTATTACTGTTGTCAGTACTATGAATGCCATAGTTACAAAAATAATTTTGAATTTGTATGATGAAATAAATTTCATTCTTTTTCTCCTTTCTTAAGAATGTTTTTTCCCTTCATTCATATTTGATTATATATTCTATATCTTAATTCTGCAAATATATATATAAGAAAAATCTATCTATAATGTACATATATAAGGATATCGCTTTTTTTTTCTTTTTCAATTATATTTTCACCTATGCTTTGGATATCATTGGTTCTTTTTTACGGCCTTTTAAAAGGCGGAAGAGAAATATTAAAAAAACTTGCAATGAACAGGAACACCGTTATGGAAGTTCTTGTTACCTATACAGTGCTTTCCTTTATTTTTGTTCTGCCTCAGCTTCCACAGGCAGGCGGAATGGAAATAAAGTTTTATTTTTATATTGCCTTAAAATCTTTTGCGATTTTTCTTGCATGGATGTTTGGCTTCCGCTCAATAAAATACCTTCCGGTAAGCCTGTTTGGCATTCTAGACCTTTCGCGCGTCCTTTTTTCAACTTTTTCCGGAGTTGTTTTTTTAGGTGAAACAATAAGTTTTATGCGTGGCGCAGGTCTTGCCGTTGTGTGCTTCGGGCTGATTTTATTAAAGTTTTCTCCAGAACGTAAGACGCTCCAGACGCTGAAAAATAATAAGTCGAATAATACGCCAACGGATGCCAAAATAAAAACTTTCTATATAATTCTTGCCTTGTTTTCATGCCTATTAAATGCGTGTTCAGGACTTATGGATAAAGTCCTTATGAAGTCTGTTACAAGCTCTCAGCTGCAATTCTGGTACATGCTTTTTCTTGTAATTTACTATTTGATTTATGTGCTTGCCGTCAGACAGAATTTTTCATTCAGCGTTATAAAAAATAAATGGGTGTGGATTCTTGCAATATCTTTTGTAATAGGCGACAAGGCTTTATTTATTGCGAACGGCATGCCTGAAAGCAAAGTTACCGTAATGACTCTTATAAAGCAAAGCGGCAGCCTTGTTACGATTTTAGGCGGAAAGTTTGTGTTTAAAGAAAAAAATATCGGTTACAGGCTTTTCTGTGCTGCCGTCATCATTGCCGGAATCCTGTTGGGAACGCTTGGCGGAAAATAATTTCTGCCAGGCGTTATCTAAAGGAGGCTTGTTTTGTTTTATTGCTGTACTACAAGAATATGCCTGGCTTCTGCTGTTTTTGTTTCCGTATTGAATTTTTTTACTGCAACCCAGTTTCCGGTCTTTACATCTTTAAGATTAATTCCTGCATCTTCAAGACATGGCAGATCACGTCTTTTATCTGCTGTATCTGCTGTTCTTTCAGCAGGCTTTTCAAACTGAACAAGGCGGGTAAATGGATTAACGTGAACCTTTGTTTCATTTCCGTCTGCATCTTTAACCGTAATCAGCTGCTTGTTGTCATCAATTGAAGTAACGGTTCCAAGAATGTCTGCGCCGTGCATCGGGTTAAACATAGAAAATCCGTTCACAGGCAGTCTGTGATTCATTCTTCCATTTTCAGAATGATGATATTCAAAACCTTTTTCTGAATCTGGTCCCATCGGATGATTATACGGGTTTACATTTTTGTTACTTCTTGCAAAAACAGAAGCCGTTCCAAATCCTGCAATAATTGCAGATACTGCGATGGTTTTGATAAGTGTCTTTTTCATAAAATCTCCTTGTATGAGCCGGTGCCTGGTAGTCAGCGCCGGTGGTTTTCTATCAGCTGTTATTCAGCTTACATTGTGGAGTTTAGTGTATGCGCGATTCAAAAGCATTAAAGGAACATTAATCAAAGATGAAAAAACTTTCAGAAACTTTCCTGTAAAATTCAGACAAAATAAATGTTCTATATGATATACTTTTTTCTATGCAGAAGAAAAAATATTTTATTTTTCTTGCTTTTCTGATTATCTCTTTTTTTATAAATGCCGCAAACATTTTTGCTCAGAATTATAATGATTCTATGCCTGCTATTCCTGAAAATAGGCCAATGATGCCCCACAGACATGATGAAATAATGAACATAAACGGAAGGCACATGCGCCGGCACGGTCTTTTTTTTGACATAATCGGTTTAAAAATCAGTGATGCCGAAGATGAACTTTCTGTTTCTGTTTATTTTAATGATTCTGTAGATGCTGATTCTGTTTCTTCGGATAAAATTTTAATTGATGATGATTTAATTTCTCCGAAGACAGATTTTCTGTTTAGCAAAACCCGCAGAATGTTACGCTTTAATATTGCCAGAAAAAATAATTTTTCTATAAAGATGAATTCTATAAAGTCTTTTGACGGAAGGCTTATTCCGCCGTTTGAAGAAAAGAATCTGAATTCAGGCGATTTTGTAAAGTATCCTTCAAGAAACGTTCAGCCGGATGCTAATCCGGAAATTGTTCCGCAAGGGAAAAATCCGCCGGAAAGTTTTCCTCCAGGTTATTTTTTGCAGCCGCCACTTCCCCGGGAAAATCATATAAAAGAAAATCATCAGGATGAAATATGACTAAGATTTTAATAATAGAAGATGACCAGGAACTTTCTAATATAATTCAACTTGAACTTTCCCATGAAGGCTTTGTTACAGCCGCTGCTTTTGACGGAAGGACAGGACTTGAAAAAATCCAGAGCGACAAGCCTGATCTGGTATTGCTGGACGTAATGCTTCCTAAATTAAGTGGGCTTGAAGTGCTTAGAAAAGTCCGTAACGAGCTTAATTCCGGCATTCCAATAATCCTTGTAACGGCCAGAAGTGAAACTATAGATAAGGTTGACGGGCTTAACAGCGGTGCAGACGATTACATTTGCAAGCCTTTTAAAATAGAAGAAATGCTTGCGCGGATTAATGCCATTTTACGGCGCACTCAGAAAGCCGGCGCAAATCAAAATGATTTAGTCTTAAAAAACGGAAAGATAAAGATGATTGCGTCGCAAATGAAAGTTTATTTTGCAGGCAGTGAAACTGAGCTTTCTAAAAATGAATTTCTGCTTTTAAAATATTTTCTGGAAAATGTTTCTAAAATACTAACCCGTGATGAAATTATTAAAAATGTCTGGGGCGAAGATTATTATATAGAAGAAAACAGCGTGGATGTTTATGTTCGTCATTTACGTTCAAAGTTCGGTGATGATTTAATAAAAACTGTCCGCGGAATGGGCTATATAATGCAGGAATATTCTGAAAATCAGGGTTAAGGCGATAATATAATGCGTAAAAATAAAAACAAAGCAGTTTCAGTTTCTCTTGCATTTCGCTTTATGGCAATCCTTGCTTTTGCAATGCTCTGCCTTTCGTTCATTTTTGTCTTTGCGCTGCGCCTGCTGGTAATTAATCATCATAAGTCGGAACTCGAAACTTGTGTTTCGCATATAGTTCGGACAATAAGCCTTGAAGGAACGCAGGAATTACCTTTTGTTGAACTTCCGTATTACATTACATATACGGTGTATGAAAGCGAATCAGAAAATGTTCTTTCTACAAATGACAGTCTGCTTCCTCTGCTGAATTCTTCTGGAAAAACAAAGACCTGCTTTGTAAAGGATTTTTTTACCGACAGTGACCTTAATATCCGCTATCTTACAAAAGAAACTGAAATATCCGGGAAAAAAATAATAGTTGAATGTGCACTGGATATTTCTAATGACACTGCAACGAAGATGTTAAAAACTCTTCCGTATCTTGCTTTAATTTTATTGCTTCCTGTGCTTTTAGTTTCATTTGTACTTTCTTATATGATTTCTAAAAGCACGATTTCAGCATTTAAAAAATTACAGGCTGACTATGACCGGGAAAAAGAGTTTACTTCCAATGTAAGCCACGAACTGAAAACTCCGATTGCTATAATTTCAGGACACGCCAATCTTTTGAAACGCTGGGGAAAAAACGACCCGATTCAGCTTGAAAAATCAATAGATTCTATTTTAAAAGAAAGCGAAAATATGAATCACATTGTAACTACCTTGCTTGATATGAGCCGGCTGGAACGTGGAAAGATTGAAGTTGTAAAAACAAAGTTTTTTGCGACCAATTTTTTTGCAAAACTTAAAGAAGAATTTACTTCGCTTTATCCGCAGATGAAATTTGAAATTATAGATGAAGATTTTATTGAACTTTATACCGACGAGCAGAAGCTTCATCAGATATTTACGGTAATTTTATCTAACAGCGTAAAGTTTGCAGGAGAGAAGTGCAGAATAATTCTTTGTGCAAAAAGAAGTACCGTTAAGACTGGTGGTGTTAAATCTGGCGGTCAAATTGAACTTTCGGTACAGGATAATGGAACTGGATTTGACGAAAAAATCCTTCCGCATGTATTTGAAAGGTTTTTCAAAGGCGACAGTTCGCATGACAGAAATGTTAGCGGCTCAGGGCTTGGCCTTGCAATTGCAAAATCCTTGACAGAATCTTTGGGCGGGTCTATAAAAGCAAAAAATGCCCCTCAGGGAGGGGCATTAATCAGCATTGCTATTTCAAATTAATCATTGATTTATCATACGAATGGTCAAGGCACGCTGCGCTTAAAGCCTTGACTCATTCGTTTAGCGGGGGTCTTAAAATAATACCCCCGCTATAATCAGTTGGCGGAACCTATTTTAAGTTAATCATTGATTTGTCGTAATCAGATGGAGCTACATAACCCATAAGGTTCATCAATGTTGCCGGCCAGCTTGAAATTCCAAGACCGTCGTTGAGTTTTGTATTGTCGTACTCGCCCTTGTATTCCGGGTCGTAGATAATACCTGGAACCGGGTTCAGTGAGTGCGAAGTTTTAGCCTTTGGCTCGCCGCTCTTGTCCATCTTAACGCTGCCGTCTTTTGCATGCTCGTACATGTCATCGCTGTTTCCGTGGTCAGCTGTAAGACACAGGATACCGCCTGCTTCATCGATTGCAGCCTTTAAGCGGCCAAGCTGTAAGTCCATGCCTTCCATAGAACATACAACAGCGTTAAAAACTCCTGTGTGTCCAACCATGTCTCCGTTCGGGAAGTTAAGGCGGATGTGGTCATATTTGCCGGATTTAATTGCTTCAATAACTTTATCAGTGATTTCTGCACATTTCATCCATGGGCGCTGTTCAAATGGAACAACATCAGACGGAACTTCAACATAGTCTTCAAGTTTTTCGTCAAACTTACCCTGTTTGTTTCCGTTGAAGAAGTAGGTAACGTGTCCGTATTTCTGAGTTTCAGAAATGGCAAGAAGTTTAACGCCTGTTTTTGTAAGGTATTCACCCATTGTGCGGTCAATGCTCGGCGGGTTTACAAGATACTGAGCCGGAACGTGAGCGTCTCCGTCGTATTCCATCATTCCTGCATATTCAACTGCCGGTACGCGCTTACGGTCAAACGGAAGTTCTCCGCCTTTTGGTGTTTCAAAGGCGCGTGTCATTTCAAGGGCGCGGTCGCCGCGGAAGTTAAAATAGATAACGCTGTCGCCGTCTTCAATAGTGCCGACAGGCTTTCCTGATTTTGCAATTACAAACTCGTGCATGTCCTGATCAAGAATGCCGGGGATTTCAGCGCGGTATGTTTCAATTGCCTTTGTAGCTGAATCAAACATGCGGCCTTCGCCAAGAACATGTGCTTTCCATCCGCGTTCTACCATAGACCAGTCTGCATTGTAGCGGTCCATAGTCATGTACATACGTCCGCCGCCTGAAGCAATCTGGTAGTCAACACCGGCAAAGCCTGCTAAGAATTCTTCAAGTGGAGTGATGTAATTTAAAGCAGAAGTAGGATCAACATCGCGGCCGTCAAGTAAAGCGTGAACACGAAGTTTTTTAACTCCGTCCTTAGAAGCCTGTGTAATCATTGCCTTAAGGTGGTCAATGTGGCTGTGAACGTTTCCGTCAGAAACAAGACCGATAAAGTGAAGGGTAGAGTTTTTGTCGTTTACGTTTTTAACAAGCTTTTTCCATGTGTCAGCTGCAAACATAGAACCGTTTGCAATTGATTCTCCAACAAGCTTTGCACCCTGAGCAAATACACGGCCACAGCCCATGGCGTTGTGGCCAACTTCACTGTTACCCATATCATCATCGCTTGGAAGACCAACGGCTGTTCCGTGTGCCTTTAATTTTGTATGAGGACAGTTAGCAGTAAACCAGTCCAGATACTTCATGCGGCTAGCTTTTACAGCATCGCCTTCTTCATATTTTCCATATCCAACGCCGTCCATAATAACAAGGACAACAGGACCACGACGACCTTTCCAGTTTGGATTCTTTTCCAAAGCGTGCATAGTGTCTGACATATATACTCCTGAATTTGTCATTATCGTGCAGTAAAACATGCCCGGATAATGTTCTTAATATACTATTTCTTCTATTACTATAATGAATTACGGAAGGTTTTACAATGCGCATCCTCCGCCGTCGGCAACACCTGACGATGACGCTCGTCAACACCCGACGACGGCGGTCGTCAACACCTGACGACGGCGGTCGTCAACACCTGACGACGGCGGTCGTCAACACCTGCCCACCCCAGAGAGCAGGCTACTATTATAGTTTTAATATCAAAACAGGGAAAAATACAAAAAAAAGTGAAAAAAATTAATTTTTTTTTCAAAATAATTGCATGTTTTTCTTAGTGTACCCCTATATATATAGTGATCTTCAGTGATTGAGGTCAAAAAAAAGTCTGAAAACAGTTGCATGTTATGTAACAGACAGCGGCTTCCAGACTTAGCTGAATCAATAATGATTCCAAACGTGACTGTTTGATTTTATCATTACTGCTTTTCCGCTTTCAAGAGCCGCTGTCACAATTTCACTAAAGAGGTGCCTATGGCAACTAATCAAAACTTAATGGATTCAATCAAGAATCCAAATGGGCGTGTAGCTGTAAAATTACAGCCTAACACTTTTTCTAAAGATTCTTCTGATAAATACGTCGGAAGAGCAGTACGAAACACCCACACAGTGGGAAATGTTATCCAGCTTGTGGCAAATAAAGTACCACAACTGGACATTGGAACAGTGTATTCAGTTTGCGATGCACTTGAAAAAGTTATTTCGGAATCTTTAGCAAGGGGAAATTCCGTAAAGTGTCTTAACCTTGGCATGTTTTACATTGCATGCAAAGGCGTAAGTGACGGGAAAAATACTGTACCGGGACTTACTGTAAAATTCATTCCGTCAGAGATGGCAAAAGCTGCAATTGAAAAAATTGCTGTTGATCAGGATTCTTATGCAGAACCTGAGGCAACAATCAGCAGCATCACTGATGTTGATACCGGTACTTCTGACGGCAGTCTTTCTTTAAAAGGCTCTGTTCAGATTTCCGGTAAAAAGCTTTTAATTGGCGGAGAAGAAAGCGGAATCTGGTTTGCCCCTGCAAAAGGAGAAAACGAGTCAATTGACGAAAGCGGGGCAGACTGGACTAAGGTAGAAGCAAAGCTTACGGTAAACAAACCGGGAACTTTACTTTTTCCTCTTCCAAAGAGTCTTGAAGGCGGCAAATACAAAATTGTGCTTAAAACACGCTCTCCTTCACATCCAAGTCAGATCCGCAAAAACTTGATTACAACTTACTCTGATGCTGTTTTAATCGGTTGATGTACAGCTAGCATTTTGGGGCATCCTTTACGGGATGCCCCATTTTTTAGTTATAATGTTTAAAAAGTATTGTATAATATCGTTATGAAAAAACTAATTTTTATTATTATTCCCCTTATCTTTTCAACTGCATTGTATTCACAGGATCTTAACATGATAAAAGTTACGGGTGGTGCTTTTAAACGTGGTATTGAAAATGGGAAAAATAATCCTCCTCAAATAATAAGAGTTGCCGATTTTGAAATTTCTGATAAAGAGGTAACTATAGGTTTATTAAGGAAATTTCTTAAGGAAAAATTCCCGGATGATGTTCTGGCAGATGATCAGTATTACAGAGAAAATATAGGGTTCGGTAGGGATTTTAAGGTACCTTCTGAATGGCCTGTTTTTTATTGTACTTTTTGGAAAGCCTGCGAATTTTGCAACTGGCTGAGTGAAAAAGAAAACCTGGAACCCGCCTATAATATATCAAAAGAGTATTATGACAGAGGAGCTCCAACACCCGCAATACGTTACCTTTCTGTATCATGGGATGTAACCAAAAACGGTTACCGTCTTCCTACAGAAGCTGAATGGGAATTTGCAGCAAACTGTGCTGGTACATTTGAATACAAAAACGTTTTTGATTATGCATGGTTTGAAGAGGAATCAAAGTTAAAACCTAATGCGGTAGGCACAAAGAAACCTAATCCGTTTGGTCTTTATGATATGCTGGGAAGTGTAGCAGAATGGTGCTGGGATTTATATGACAAGGATTTTTATAAAAAAAATGACTGGAATAATCCTATTGGACCTTCAGTTGGTTATAATCCAGATTCTAGACCTGAAAGATTTGATACAGATATTATTACGACAGACCGCGTTGTAAGGGGCGGCAGTTTTTATGAGCTTGAAGAAAAGACTTATTCCAGAATGCCGATGTTTCCAGAGATGGCATCTTTATCTCACATAGGTTTCAGGGTTGCAAAAAATACAGATACACCTTCAAGAAAAGTAATTGGTGTTGGAGAATTAAATGATGATCGGGTTCGTCTTAGAAAAGAATCTGGACTTAATGGCGAAAAGATAAGGCTTTTACAAAAAGGTGAATGTGTTGAAGTTTTAGATATTTCACAAAAAAAAGAAAAAATAGAAGGAAAAGAATACCCCTGGATAAAGATAAGAACAAATAAGGATGAAATTGGCTATGTTTATGGAGAATATCTGAATATTTGTTCAGATTAATGGTGTAAGTATGATATCTAATGCGTTTAAAGAAAAGGAACAGGATCCTATTGTTTTTCGGTTTTGGGAGAGCTGTTTGTTGAGTAGTCTGTATCAGGATTTTTGGAAAGCCCTTCAAGAAGACAAACAAGGAAATAGTACAAATGGAAATGAAGGGGAAAACCAAAATGACCAATAAACGATTTTATAAATGTGTTTTATCAAAAATTATACCATTTATGTTTTTTATTATATTTTTTTTTAATGGTTTATATGTTTTGTTAAAATATAAACCTAATTTTAGACTAATGATAGAATATTGTTTTTTCTCTATTTCAATGATTCTGATTATTGAAATAATTACCTCGTTTTTCATAACAATATCACTTTTAAATAAAGCACAAATAGAAAATAAGCAACGAGTAAGATTTTATTTGCTTATTATTCCATATATACCATCAATAATTTCTACATTTCTATATATTTTCTTATTGTATTTGACAAAAGAAATTACCAATTATAAAAGAATATTTATTATATGTTTTGGTTTGACGTCTAGTATAAATTTCCTTTTTTCAATGATTTTAAATTCTAGACTGAAAATTTTTGATTTAATAAATGATGACAATATTGCTTGGAGTAAATAGTGGAAAATGACTGGACTTCTGGATATTCACGCAGCTGGAAGACAGATACTGAATATTACAACACGGACATACTCGGTTCTGTAATGATGCCAAGCAATGAAGCAGGCCTTATGACAAACCGCCGCTATGCTTATTGTAACAATGATCCTGTTAATTTCTTTGATTTATGGGGACTGGAAATGAAATGGAAACAAGGAGAAAACGCGACAGCTAAAGATGTTGAAGACGCTAAAAAAATGGCAGAAAACATTGCTTCTTCTG
>JAEEGK010000724.1_pt1 | contig 82186 bp, 66 predicted proteins | sample 8958771 | NCBI WGS metagenome assembly JAEEGK01 (sample SAMN16246547, study PRJNA631951) | gut metagenome | biome: gut microbiome; feature: rumen; material: SC-attached | host: Bos | place: Iran: Karaj | collected 2018-10
CACCAGGGGGCTGTCGAACTGATGAGTGTAATTAAGCTGCCAGTGGGTCTGGGAATAATTGTCGGAATCCGGATAATAGTGGACATTTCCTTCCCCGTCCTTGTACTTCCCGGCAGGATTGTATCTGCGGTCAGAAGCCATCTTGGAAGCAGGGATACCCTCCCAGGTAATTCCGGTGTGCTGAGTGCCGTGCAGTACCGTGAATTTGACGGAATTGCTTGCATCCTTCCATCCTGCTACTCCGAAGATGGAATAAACGTCTGCCCAGGCATTGCGTATGTACCCGTCGGTAGTGTTGATGGAGAAAAGCGCATCCACATAGAAACCGTTGGGAGAAACGCCAGAACCTATCCCGACGGTTCCCCCGAGGGTCCCGTAGGAGCCTCCCATAAGCTCGACCCTGGTATAAGGGTCGGGAGACAGGTAGGATGTGTTCATGTTGATGCTGGCCCCGAACGAGCCGGTACCATTGGCGGAGGTACCGAGGCCCCTCTGCAGCTGTACGCTGCCAAGAATGTTGCCGAGGGCCGGGATGTTCACCCAGAAAACCTCCTGGGACTCGCTGTCGTTAAGCGTGATTCCGTTCAGGGTGACGTTAATCTGGGAGCCTTTCGAGCCTCGGACCGTCAGCTTGGAATAGCCCAGGCCGGTGCCGCCTTCGTTGGTGGTGACCACGGAAGGCTGCCAGGACAGTATCATAGGCACGCTCTTGGTCGGAGCTGCCGAAGAGAGTTCCCTCTTACCCACCATGGTGTAGGCCACGGGAGTATTACGGCCGGCACGGGAGACGGCCACTACCACACTGTCAAGACGTTCAGTAGTTTCTCCTTCCTGAGCTGCTGCAGGAAGAAGGATGCAGCCGAGAAGGGCTGCGGAAATAAAAAAACCTCGCATAATAGATTAATTATTGTGCAAGGGGCGTAATATGGGATTATGCTTCCCTTCGGCGGCATTGCCCGCATCAGGTTCAATGGGTATAATCTCAACCTCCTTCCGGAAGTACCCCCGCAAATTGCAGCGCAAAGATATAAAAAAATTATTTCTTTGCGGGCACCAACTTCACCTCATAGAGTCTGGGCCATTTCTTCCCGGTAAGGAAGATGCGCCCGTCGGCGGACACTGCGATACCGTTAAGTACGTCGGTATCAGGCCCGTGCAGCCTGTCCGGGAGCAGTCCGGCGCAGTTGATTACGGATTCCACCTCCCCGTCGGAAGGATCGATCACCAATATCATATCGGTAGTATAGACGTTGGCCCAAATCTTTCCGTCCACCCATTCCAGCTCGTTCAGGTAGCGCACCGGACGACCGTTCAGCTTGACGCTTATGCTCCTCTCGAGCTTGAATTCGGGAGAGAGGAAATATATGCGGGAAGACCCGTCGGATGCTATAAGATGCTTACCGTCGGTGGTGAGCCCCCAGCCCTCCCTGGGATAGGAATAGCTCATCTTGTACTCAAGGGTGGCGGCGTCGTACACGAAGGCGACCTTGTTGGTCCAGGTGAGTATGTAGAGATTCTTTCCCAGTATCACCGAACCCTCGGCGAAGTATTTCCTGGCGAAATCAAGGCGCTGGATGGCCTTGCCGCTGGCAAGGTCGACCTTGCGCATGGTGGACTCCCCGTACTGGCCCGTACTCTCGTACAGGACGCCGTCGTGGAAGAACAGTCCCTGGGTATAGGAACTTATGTCGTGGGGATATTCTTTGACTACTTCTATATTATAACGCTTGGGGGCTCCGCCATCGCAGGACAGGCCCATAAGCAAGCAAAGCAATATGTAAAGAGTTCTGCGCATCGGCGCAAAGATACGCAAATCCGCAGAAAATGTATTACCTTTGCAGTCCGATTCTTTGAAAATAGGCGGGACGATCTGTCGCTCATTACGAGAGGAAAGTCCGGACAGGGAAGGGCACCCCGCTGCGGAAAGCGCAGGAGGGAGTAATCTTTCGCTTGTCGTAACAGAAAACAACCGCCGGCGTAAAGCGTGGGAGGCTCCGGCCGCATACCACGTGCCGGTAAGGGTGAAAACGCGAGGCAAGAGCTCACGACGTGCGGTGGCGACATCGTATGGGTACGGCACCGGGGCCTGCAAGACCAAATATACTGGCAGATGAGGGCTGCCCGCCCGATGCCAGGGGGTAGGTTGCGAAGATAAATGACAGATTCAAAAACAGAAACCGGCTTACGGCCCCGCCTATTTTTCTATTATTTCGGCCAGCAGGTCGTAATCCTCTGCAGAAACTATCTTGACGGTAAGGAAATTGCCGACGTATTCCCTTGCGTCCTTTCCTTCGGGGATGGGGACGATAATCTCGCCGTCCACCTCGGGGCTTTCGTACTGCGAACGGCAAACCAGTTTCCCGTTCACGCAGTCATCCGCCAGCACCTTCACGACGCTCCCCACGCGTGAGGCATTGTATTCGGCCGAGATTCCCTCCTGCACGCTCATCAGTTCGTCATAGCGGCGCTGCTTTTCATCCTCGGGCACGTCGTCGGAAAGATTCTCCGCACCCCAGGTTCCTTCTTCTTCCGAATACCGGAAGGCACCCAGCCGCTCGAAACGGGCCTCCCTTGCGAAATCCACCAGCTCCCTGAACTCCTCCGGCCCTTCGCCGGGATGGCCTACAATGACCGTGGTCCTGAGCACTACGCCGGGAATCTGCTCGCGCATACGGCGGATCAGCGCGCGGGTCCATTCCCCGGTAACTCCGCGGTGCATATTATGCAGGACCTTGTCCGAGATGTGCTGCAGGGGGATATCCAGATACTTGCAGATCTTGGGATTCTCCGCCATCTCGCGGAGCACATCCTCGGGGAAGCCTTCGGGATAGGAATAATGCAGGCGTATCCATTCTATTCCCGGCACCTCCGATAGAGCGCGCAGCAGCTCGGCGAGAGCCCTGCGATGATAGAGGTCCAGGCCGTAATAGGTAGTATCCTGGGCTATCAGGATAAGCTCCTTCACTCCCCTTCCGGCCAGTTCGGCGGCCTCCGCGACCAACTCTTCCATCGGAACCGAACGATGGGCTCCGCGGATGAAGGGGATGGCGCAGTAGGAGCAGCGCCGGTCGCATCCCTCCGAAATTTTCAGATAGGCATAGGGGTGGGAGGATGTATCCGCATATCGGGAATGCCTCCTGGAGGGGGATGGCTCTACACCCAGCGCACGTACCAAGGGATCCAGGTCGCGGGCCCCGAACCATCCGTCGACCTCGGGGATGAGAGCGGGAAGTTCGGAGGCGTAGCGCTGCGAAAGGCATCCGAAAACCAACAACTGCCCGGCCTCGCCGCTTTTACGCCGCTTGGCCGCAGCCAGGATGGTATCGATGCTCTCCTGCTTCGCATCGAATATGAATCCGCAGGTATTGATAAGGAGATAATCCACCGGCCCGGTATGCTCCTCGCCATAGACGGTCCAGGCATCTTCCGGCAACTGGGCCAGAAGATGCTCCGTATCGACCGTATTCTTGGAACAGCCGAGGGTGATTACCTGTATGCTATTCACCTTCTTTCTCGTTTTCCTCTTCCTCCACGAAATCGAAGGAAGCGTACTTGGCAAGCTCGTTGTACCAGTCGAGGATCTTCTTCATATGGGAGAAGTAGAAGCGCTCGGAATCGTAGTTGGGAACTGCCTTGTCGAAGAGTGCCTTGATCTCGGCCTCGGACGACTTGGAAGTAGGTGCTTCCTTGCCTTCCAGGGCCTTGTTGATGGAAAGGAATACCTCCTTGAGCTTGAACTCGCCTTCGTCGGTATAGATGGCGATGTCCTCGAGGGTGGTGATCCTGCTGTGAGGATCGAAGACGGTACGGTGACCGTCGCTGAGAGCCTCTCCGATGGCGGAATTGTTCCTGGAGAGAGCAATGAACTTATAAAGCCCGTGCTTACCGGCTACGGACATGATTTTGCTGAGATCTGTTTTCATTTCGTATATCAGTTTATCTATTTTCCTATGCAGATCCTCAATAGAGGAATCATTGTCAATTATCACGTCGGCCCTATCCGGGTCGCAATCTTTCTGGGAGCCCAGCCTTGCGGCGGTGGCAGGATTGCGGGAGAGGCGCTTCTCCAGCGGAGCCCTCACCAGCCAGACCTCGTCCCAGAGGGAATCGAAGATGGGCTTGTCGAGAGCTATGGCAGACTCGAAGAAAACTACGTCATTGCCGGCCTGACCGGCAATCTTCTCCCGCCACTGCGTAAAATCCTTCAGCACTTCGGGATAAACCACCTTTTCCAGGGCTTCCCGCTTTGCTTCATCCTCGAAGATGACAGCGACCTTGGAGAAAGGCACGCCTATGGCTTCTTCCACACGCCCTTTCAGGCCGGGGACGCTTTCATAAAGGGCCTTGGTACGGGAATCGCTGTCATATACGGGATATCCCGCCGAAGAGAGATACCGGCATACTTCCGACTTTCCGGAAGCGATTCCTCCAGTAACCAGGACCGTTTTCATAAGCGTTCCATACATTCAGCCACCTCGGGCTTGACGCTATAGTCTATCACCCCCTGGGGCACATTGTCGCAATGTATGACGCAACGCCCCGTCAGGGAATTTGCGAACTCCTTGTAATCCACATAGCAGTTAACCGAAGAGGCCGGGTCGGCAATCACGGGGAAGATGCAGTTGAAGCTGACCTTCGCAGTGGCCGGGTAGATGGAGAAGGACGACGTGGCCGGAGCATTGCGGACGGTCACGGGGAACTCGGCCTCCAGCTGTACGAAACGGCTTACCTCCAGCGACCAGGACACCGACTCCTCCGAGAAACGCATCCCCGGGGGCACGTCGAGTCCTATCTCTCCGTGCAGGCTGCCCTTGATATCGTCACGCACTATGGGCCGGGTGTTCACCGCCTCCATCGAAGAGAGCATATCGGCAGGGCCGTACACCAGCACGGAATCGGGCTGGAGCACGAAATCCCCCGTCTGCATATATTGGGATTTGAAGGAGAGGGAAGAAATGGCATTGACCGGCAGCTTCCTGTAAAGCTCGCGGGTGAAGCGGAAACGAAGTTCGTCGAAAAGGAAAGACTCCACGCTGGTCCCGGGCCCCAGTATATCGTTCACATAACGGTACAGCTGGGACGAGGAGATGGTGAAGAAATCCCCTTCCGCCTTGACGAGGTCGTCAGGATCGAGCCGTACCACGACTGGCCCGTCCCTGTGCTCGATATACAGAAGACGAAAGCCCGATGCCTTGCACCGGGCCGTCATCGAAACCGCTTCGCCGCTTCGGGCAGATCTCCCGGGAAGCCTGCTTTCGGCGATGACGGACACGGTGACCACATCCGTCTGCATATGGGACAGATTATGGATCAGCCAGATTCCTGCCGAAAGGGCCAGACAGCCCAGGAAATAATGCCAGTTCTTCACGGGAAGACGCTACTTCTGCTGAGGCTGCTCGCCGGCCGCCTGGGCGTCGGAGTAGTCGCGGACGATGGAATTCTTGTCAACGCGGAGCTTGACTTCCCCGTCAACCTTGATAAGTACGCTTCTATCCTGGATCTCGGCTACGGTGCCGTAGATGCCGCCTGCGGTGACGACCTTGTCACCTTTCTTGAGTTCGTTGCGGAACTTCTCGAGCTCTTTCTGCTGTTTGCGCTGAGGGCGGATCATAAAGAAATACATTACTGCGAACATGAGAAGGATCATGATCCAGAAGCTTGCGCCGCCTCCGGCAGGACGCTGGGCTGCACCTGCAGCCTGAAGAAGAGTGAAAAGATACATAATGATTATTTGTTTATCAGTTTATCCAATATGCCGTTTACGAAAGCACGGCTTTCGGGAGTGCTGTAGAACTTGGATATTTCCACATACTCGTTGATGGTAACCCTGGGAGCGATGTTGTCGAAGGCTTCGGCCTCGGCCATACCGCAGACTATCAAAGCCAGGTCGGTGACGCAGATGCGGCTGCGGTCCCACTTCGGAGTGATGGCTGCGATTTCCGAGATATAACGGTCGAAACCATTGACGGCGGTGCGGAGCAACTTGACCACGAAGGCCTTGTCGCTGTCCTTCGAGCCGCTCTTGTCCAGGTCGCTCATAAAGAGCGGAGGGAGATTCCAGGTCTTGCCTTTGGCAAGCTGGTCCATGGTACGGCAACACCAACTGAGGGCATACGCGAGATCGTCATTCCACCATATGGACAGATCCTCGAGTATGGACTCCAGGTCGGCATTGTCTTCGAATTCATTTTCGAAGATCTTCACCCACAATTCAGCATCCTCTTTGAGCGTATTAGGATTGCCGTTCGAAAGGTATTCGGCAAAGTAATCCTTGCTGCGTATGGACTCGTACAGATGACGCAGCAAAACGTCATACTGGTCCCAGGAAAGCTTCTTCTTCTGGAGAAGCTTCTGAAGATCGGGGTCCGAACCAAGCAAGGGAGCTATCAGGTTGGTGGTAAATTTCATGTTGGGGTGGAGTTCCTCCTCGGTAGGATTGAACTTACCCCTCGCCGCTTCGATGCGGTTGATAGCTTCTTCGGTCAAAGGTTGGATGCAGGAGAGCAGGAAAAGGTATAGATCCCTCGTAGATTCGAGGGAGCGATCCAACTGCGCCTCAAGCTCTTTGAGGCTTGCAGACTGGTTTTCCGTGAAACTGTATATTGCCTTGAAGGCTTTTATACGTAGGATTCTGCGGTTAAGCATCTTTTTCAAACAAAAATAATATGCAAATATAGCATCTAATCCTCAAAAAATTCTAATTTTGCAAAACAATAAAACCAATTTAATTCAAAAAGTTTATGTACAGAGAGGACAGAGATCAGGTTAATTTCCAGGATCGCAATGCAGAAGATGTTTACTCAAAGCCTGTCAGAGCCGGTAAACGTACATACTTCTTCGACGTGAAGAGCACCAGGGGCCAGAACGATTATTATCTTACCATTACCGAGAGCAAGCGCCGCAACAACCCCGACGGTTCCTACACGTACGACAAACACAAGATTTTCCTTTACAAAGAGGATTTCGACAAATTCAAGGAAGGCCTCGACGAGGTGATCAAATACATCACCGACAACTGCTTCGGAGGGGAGATTCCCGTCAGGCCTGAGTCTCAGGAACCCGATCAGGAAGGCTACTTTTAATGTCCCATATCCTGCTGAAGAACATACGTATCGCCGATGAGGAAAAAGATGTCCTGATCGGAGGAGGGCGTATCCTGAAGATCCGCTCAGCAGGTTCGTGCATAGATTGGGATCTGGCCGGGGACATCGAAGTGATGGATTGCACCGGCAAGGTGGCGATTCCCGGATTCATCAATATGCATACCCACGCCGGAATGGCTCTGATGCGCGGCATCGGAGAAGATATGGTGTTCCAGGACTGGATCAAGAAGATCTGGGAGATCGAAGCCGGCTTCGACTACGACTACGTTTACTGGAGCGCCAAGGTCGCCTGCATAGAGATGATACGCACCGGCACTACTACCTTCAACGACCAGTACTGGTTTTTCCAGGCCTGCCAGAAGGCCGCATCCGAAATGGGCATACGCCCTGCCGTGGGCTACGACATAATCGACCACGGAGACACGGAAGAGGCCAAGCGCCAGATGGAGCAGTGCGAACGCAAGTACGAGGAAGTAAAGGACCAGTGGCTGGACGAGGGAGCCATCTACGAGCTCGCCTTCCACGCCATATACTCTGTTAGCGAGCCTATGATGATATGGGCGGCCGACTTCGCACGCAAGCACGACCTTCCCCTGCACATACATCTCTCCGAGACGCGCAAGGAAGTCGAAGATTGCAAGGCGGCCCACGGCGGGCTCTCCCCCGTCGAGTATCTGGACGCCATAGGAGTTCTCGGGCCCAATCTTCTTGCAGCCCACTGCCTCTGGCTCTCCGAGCACGACATTGAGCTGCTCGCCCGCCACGGAGTGCACTGCATCCACAACATCAACTCCAACACGAAGTTGTCTTCCGGATACAGATTCCTCTACAACGAGCTCCGCGATGCAGGAGTTAACGTATGCATCGGCACCGACGGATGCGCGTCTTCCAACAACCTCGACATACTCGAGGCCATGAAGACTTCCGCCCTTTTCCAGAAGGCCTGGCGCAGCGACCCGAAAGCCCTGCCGCTTCCGGAGCTGCTGGACATGGCCACCATCAACGGGGCTAAGGCCCTCAGGCTCGACAGCGGCCGCCTGGAGGAAGGTGCGCTAGCCGACATCTCCATAATAGAGACCGACAGCAGCTATTTCCTCTCCCCCGGCCCCTTCCTGGCGAACCTTGTATATTCCGCCCATTCCGACTGCATAGATTCGGTGATCGCCGGCGGAAAATTCGTGATGCGTAACCGTGAGATACCCGGAGAACGCGAGGTACTCCACGAGGCACGCAAAGCGCTATCCAAAATCATGTAAAAACACTATGGACGAAAGAATTAAAAGAATCGACACGGCTGCGCAGTACATCGAGTCCCGGCTCGAAGGTCGCAAGCCCGTTGCAGCCATCATCCTGGGCAGCGGCCTGGGACAGCTGGCAGAAATAATCGAAGAAAGGATCACCATCCCCTATACCGAAATCCCCTGCTTCCCCGTATCCACGGTAATAGGCCACAAGGGTAATTTCATCTGCGGATATCTCGGAGGGAAATGCGTGCTCGCGATGCAGGGCCGCTTCCACTACTACGAGGGATACGATATGACCACCCTGACGCTGCCCGTCCGCGTGATGAGCAAACTCGGAGTCAAGTTCCTGCTGGTCTCCAATGCCGCCGGAGCCTTGAATCCCGACTACAAGGTGGGAGATACCGTCATAATCCGCGACCATATCAACTTTATGCCCAATCCGCTCATAGGAGCTAATATGGACGACTTCGGCCCCCGCTTCCCCGATATGACCTGCGCCTACGACCTCGAGCTTCAGCAGAAGGCCCTTGAGATTGCTGCAGGAATGGGAATCAAGCTGAATCAGGGTGTGTATTTCGGAGGATCGGGCCCTACCTACGAGACTCCCGCCGAGGTGCGTTTCTTCCGTGCCGTAGGAGCCGACCTGGTAGGTATGTCCACCGTTCCCGAAGTGATAGTCGCCCGTCACTGCGGAATACGCGTTTTCGGAATGTCGGTAGTCACCAACATCGCCAACACCGAGAACGTGGAGCGCAATTTCAATGACGGAGAAGACGTGGTCCAGCAGGCCAACGCTGCCACCCGCAGGATGATTCCTCTGTTCACCAAACTGATCGAGAGCCTCTAGGATGGACAAAAGAGCGATTGTTATCGAGGATGCAGCCGCATTCCTTTCCTCCTGGCTTGACGGTCGCCGACCCGTCGTGGGAATCATACTCGGAAGCGGACTCGGAGAGCTTGCGAACGAAATAGAGGATGCCATAACCATCCCTTACATAATGGTGCCCGGCTTCCCCGCTGCCACCGCCGTAGGGCATAAAGGCAATTTCATCTGCGGAACCCTCGGAGGGAAATGCGTCCTTGCGATGCAGGGGCGCTACCACTACTACGAAGGCTACCCTATGGACACTGTCGTGCTGCCCATACGCGTGATGATAAAGCTTGGGATCAAGTATCTTCTCGTCTCGAATGCCGCCGGAGCTATGAACAAGAGCTTCTCCATCGGCGACCTGATGCTCATCCGCGACCATATCAACCTCCTTCCCAATCCCCTCATCGGGCCCAACCTCGATGATTTCGGGCCACGCTTCCCGGATATGACCTGCGCATACGACCTCGAGCTTCAAGACAGGATGCTTTCCATTGCCGCAAGGCAGGGAATCCGCCTCCAAAGGGGCATTTATGTATCCTGCACCGGCCCCACCTACGAAACTCCTGCCGAGTATGCCTTCTACAGGGCCATAGGCGGCGACGACGTGGGAATGAGCGTCACCCCCGAGGTCATAGTGGCCCGCCACGCAGGCATCAGGGTTCTGGGGATGTCAGTCATTACCGATGTCGCCCACGAAGCCGGCGACGGCTACGTCACGGACGAAAACGAGATCGTCCGTCAGGCCGACCTCGCTTCGAAAAAGATGACTGGATTGTTCAGGGAACTGATTTCTACCCTCTGATCATTTAAGATCGAGGAAATCGATAAAGCCGGGTACCGAGAGATCATATCCTCGGGGTCCGGCTAAAATTTTGCCGTCAGCATCCAGTATGAAATAATTCGGCTGGGCATTGACCCCGAATACGCTGCGGGCTATGTAGCTGTTCACGCGGCCAACGTCCTTGAGGGTTTTTCCGTCGGGAGTTTGCACCCAGGATGATTCGGGGAGTTTCTGCTTGTCATCGGTGTAGAGGGCCACAAGGACGAAGTTGTCCTTCAGGCGCTGCAGCACCTGAGGATCGCTCCACACCCTTGCTTCCATTTCACGGCAATTGACGCAGCCGTGTCCGGTAATATCCACGAACACCTTACGTCCGCTTTCTTTTGCAGCCACAAGACCTTCCTCAATCGTCCCGTAGGCGCTTAGTCCGTGGGGCATGCGTATCAGCCCGTATGCCGGCAGATACTCCCCCTTCGGGAGTTCGCCCTCCGGGCTCACCCCACCATCCCTTCGGGACGGTCCCCCCGCTATCGAACCGCGGGTGTTACGTCCCTCAGAGGGAGTATCTGCCGCATACGAGGAGATGACAAAGTCCTGCGTTTCAAGCGGAGGCAGATAACCCGATAGAGCCTTCAAGGGCGCTCCGAACATGCCGGGAATCATATAGACCACGAAGGAGAACACAGCAATGGCTAGGCCCAGACGGCCGATACCAATGTGCTTCACCTCGTCATCGTACTTGAAACGAATCTTGCCGAGGAGATAGAACCCAAGCAGGGTAAAACAGACTATCCAGATGGCAAGATAGACCTCACGGTCCAGAATGCCCCAGTGGTATGTCTGGTCAGCGACACTCAGGAACTTGAATCCCAGAGCAATCTCGATGAAACCCAGCACCACCTTCACGCTGTTAAGCCATCCTCCGCTCTTGGGAAGACTCTTGAGAAGCGAAGGGAAAAGGGCCAGCAGGGTAAACGGCAGGGCAAATGCAATGCTGAATGCCAGCATAGTAACCATAGGAGCCCAGAACTCTCCGGAGGTGGATTTGATAAGGACCGTGCCGACTATCGGACCGGTGCAGGAGAAGGATACCAGCACCAGTGTAAGCGCCATGAAGAATACACCTGCCAGACCGGCCTTGTCGGACTTCTTGTCGGAAGAATTCACCAGCTTGGAAGGCATCGTAATCTCGAAAGCACCGAAGAAGGATGCGGCAAAGGCCATGAACACCAGGAAGAAGATGATGTTAGGCAACCAGTGCGTAGCAAGCCAGTTGAATATGTCGGCAGTAACAGCAGAGCCACCCAGAAGCCAGGTAAGGCCGATGATAATGCTTATCGGCACCGTGTACAGCAGCACTATGAAAAGGCCGTAAATCAGGGCCTTGAACTTGCCCCTGGCGGGATTCTCGTTGCCTTTGACGAAGAAGGAGACCGTCATGGGCACCATAGGGAACACGCAAGGCGTCAGCAACATCGCAAATCCCCACAGTATCGCCTCCAATATCAACCCCCAAAGTGATTTTCCCTTAGACTGTATCGGGCCGTCCGTCAGGGTTGTACCCCCTGAAACCGTCTCGCTACGCTCGACCCCACCGTTCGCTTCGCTCACGGTCCCCCCTCTTACAGTGCCGAGGGTGGCATGTGTTTCAGGGGGTACACCCTGTGAACGGCCAGTCCCTGCAGCGGAGGGATGAAGGTCGTATTCCAGTTCTTCAGGGCTATGGCAGCTTTCGCCCACGCAAGAAATCCACTGCAAAGTGCCGTGGACCTGGTCGAGAGGGACTACGGGAGTGCCGGTAAATACGATGCGGGAAGTACCATCCTCGCCGGTCACCACCTCCGTCTCCCACTTGACAGTGGTATCGGGAAGCCCCTGGGCACAAGCAAGCAGCCCCGGAAAGAGGGCTGCTGCAAGAAACGCTATAAGGCGCAGTCTATTCATGATTAGCTATTTGGCATATGCTACCGAACGTGTCTCCCTGATAACGGTGATCTTCACCTGTCCGGGATAAGTCATCTCGTCCTGGATACGCTGGGCGATATCGGAAGAGAGACGGGCGGCATCGTCGTCGCTGACCTGCTCGGCTCCAACGATCACGCGGAGCTCACGGCCGGCCTGGATAGCATAAGACTTGGTGACACCCGGATAAGCGGCCGCCAGGTCTTCCATACCCTTGAGACGCTTGATGTAGGATTCGATAACCTCACGGCGGGCACCGGGACGGGCGCCGGAGATGGCATCGGCGACGAGCACGATGGGAGAGATGGTGGAAGTCATCTCCATCTCCTCGTGGTGGGCACCGATGGCGTTCACGATTTCAGGGCGCTCCTTGTACTGCTCGGCAAGCTTGGCACCGAGTATTGCGTGAGGCAGATCGGGATCCTCGTCGGAAACCTTACCTATATCGTGAAGAAGGCCGGCACGCTTGGCAAGCTTGGGATTGAGCCCGAGTTCGGATGCCATGACAGCGGCGATGTTCGCGACCTCGCGGGAGTGCTGCAGAAGGTTCTGTCCGTAGGAAGAACGGTATTTCATACGGCCGATGAGCTTTACGAGCTCTATATTGAGGCCGTGAATGCCCATATCGATGCAAGTACGCTTGCCGGTTTCGAGGATTTCGTCTTCAAGCTGTTTGCTGACCTTAGCGACGACCTCCTCGATACGTGCGGGATGGATACGTCCGTCCACGACCAGCTGGTGGAGGGCAAGACGGGCGACTTCGCGGCGCACAGGGTCGAAAGCGGAGAGCATAATGGCATCGGGAGTGTCGTCAACCACGATCTCGACGCCTGTAGCGGCCTCCAGGGCGCGGATGTTACGGCCCTCACGGCCGATGATGCGGCCCTTGACCTCGTCGTTGTCGATGGGGAAGGTGGTGACTGCGTTCTCGATGGCAGTCTCGGTAGCAGTACGCTGAATGGTGTTGATGACTATCCTCTTGGCCTCCTTGGCGGCATTCAGACGGGCATCGTCCATAGTGTCGTTGATGTAGGCCTGGGCTTCTGTGCGGGCTTCGGCCTTGAGGTTCTCCACCAGCATGGTCTTCGCCTCGGCGGCAGTCATACCCGCGATAGTCTCAAGCTGCTTGTTCACCTGTGCGGTGAGTTTGTCGCATTCTTCCTGCTTACGTTCGAGATTTTCCATCTGGGCACGCACCTGGCCACGTGCGCTGTCGATTTCGTGCTGCTTGCGGCCAAGTTCGCTGGCCTGCTGCCCCAGCTGGGATTCCTTCTGACGCACCGCATTCTCCCTCTCCTGAATCTGCTTGTTCTTGTTGCTTATATAATCTTCGTGCTCGCTTTTCAGCTGCAGGAACTTCTCCTTTGCCTGAAGTATCTTCTGCTGCTTGATCTGCTCAGCCTCGATCTCGGCTTTCTGGATGATAGCCTCGCCACGTCCTTTCGTAGAAGCTTTGTGGACGAGTATGTAAATGGCCAGTGCCACTATGGCACCTGCAATGGCCGACAATAGGTAGTACAACATATATAGAGTTAATGGTTAGTATTTCAAACAAAACGGCATCTGCCATAAAGTGCAGATGCCGTAAGAAACCCGTTAGTCCTCAGCAGAAAATAATTTCTGTATGATTTGGGCTCCGTTCCGTATCAAGCTTCCTGTCAAGCAGGCCTGCCATACCCGGCCCGAGTTCACCCGGTTCCGTGGAACTTGTTTGTTTCAGCAAGGACGGACTAACGGTTGTTTTCTATATCCTTCAGATAGGCGCCGAGCTCGGAGAGAAGTTTCTCGTTTTCCGAAGAAACGTCGTTGAACTTCTTCTGGGACTGCAAGCGCGAGACTGTCTGCGTCAGCAAGACGAAGATCACCTTTTCAAGGAGGGGACGGCTTGGATACTTCTCATCATAGCGCAGGAGCATCTTATTGATGTCCTCCGCAGCGAACCTCATCATACTCTCCATTTCAGGAGTTTCAGCATTCACGGTAAAATTTTGGTTCGCTATGTTGAGAGTAATCTTCTGTGCCATCAATTACGCCTCCAACAAATCAATGCATTTGTCAATCTCTGCAATCAGCTTGGTCAAGCGCTGCTTGGCTTCGGGATTGCCCTCGGCCGAGGCGAAAGCGCTGGTAAGCCGCTGATTGTCTATCTGTCTATTCAAATCAGCAATCTGCTTTTTGCAGGCCTCCAGTTCATTCCTGGTCTGAGAGAGAAGTGCAGCATTGTCATCCGCGCGCTTTTTTTCGCCTTCATACAGGGCGATGAGCTTGTTGACATATGTTCTGATCTGCTCTAACATAAACCGGGCCTTGAAGGCCTACGAATACAAATGTAGTAATTTTTAAGCAATTTTATCATTTTCCTTTTCAGGAATGGTCACTTTTCTATAACGCTTCTGGCGTTTGCGCCACCTTTCCTTGGCGTACTCCTGCATATCGCTCACCTCATCCATCTCGTCCATTATTTCGAGCCCGAATACGGTTTCGATGATATCTTCGAGCGTAAGAATGCCCTGGAAGCATCCGTAATCGTCGATAATCAATGCTATCTGCTCGCGGCTCTTGAGGAGTTTCTCCCAGATATCCGACAGGGAAGACTCTTCGTTGAAGAAGGAGATGTCGCGCTTTATGTCCTTCAGAGTCTCGCTGAACTTATCCTCCGCAAGATCCTCGAGGGCATCGTCACGGAGAATGTAGCCCGTGATATACTCGGGCGATTCGGCATATACCGGTATCCGGGAATGGTGCTCGAACGCATCCGTATCGAAATACTCCTTCAAGGTCATGGATTCGGGGGCCACGGAGCATACGACCCTCGGAGTCATTGCCTCATAGGCCTTGACGTCGTCGAGCTTGATTATGTTCTGGATGACCTTGTTCTCGTTGCGGTCTATGACTCCTTCCTCCTCCCCCACATTGGCCATTGCGGACACTTCCTCACGGCTGATGGAGGCCTCGTCCTCCGGGGAGTCTATCCTGCTGCTGATGTAGCGTATGAGTTTCACCAGAGGGTACATTATCACCAGCAGCACCGAGATTCCCCTGGTGGTGAAACCCATCAGGCTGCGGTACTTCCTGGTTCCTATGGTCTTGGGGATAATCTCGGAGCAGATCAGTATGAGCAAGGTGGTGAGGGCGGACATCCATCCTACCCACACGCTGCCGAAGGCCTTGGTGGTAAGCACGCCGACCAGCGAAGCGCCGAAGGTATTGGCGATGGTATTCATCGCCAGGATGGCCGCTATGGGCCTGTCTATATCGGTCTTATATCTTTTGAAGAGAATGGCCGGACGATAGCCCTCTTCCTCCCTCATGATGATGTAGGACAGAGGCGTGGACATCAGCACGGATTCCAGTATGGAACACAGGAAGGAGATTCCTACCGTCAGTGCCAGGTCCAGCAAAAGCAGAAACACGTGGATCATTATACCTGTTTAATCAGAGTTTTGGCGCAAAGGCTCCGCCATTCGCTCGGGCTGCATCCGTACCTCATATGGAACTGCTTGCGGAAATTGCACTTGTCAGGAATGCCGACGCGGGATGCGACATCGAGTATCTTGCAATCAGGCTCGTCCATTATGATGCGATGGGCCTCCTCCAGTCGCAGTATCCTGCGGAAAGAGGTGAAGCGCTCCTTGATAACCGTGGAAAAGAAATATGAAAGGGTTTCCTCTGATACTTCGAAACTCGTGGCTACATCGGCCAAGGACTGGTCGGTAAGGCAATACCGTTTCTCTTCGACCCAAAGCTTCAGCTTACGTATAATCCTGGCATCAACCTTACGCTGATGCGTCTCGGCTGGCTTGCGGCCCCGCTTAGAAATTATACGATAAAAAGTCTGCATCGACATTGGCGACGATAATTAAAAGTCCAAGTTTTCACAAGTTCGCAAAAATATTTTAATTTTGCACCATTATGTTCGAAAATTTATCAGAAAGACTAGAAAAATCATTCAAAATACTCAAAGGTGAGGGTAAAATCACCGAAGTAAATGTAGCTGAAACACTTAAAGATGTCCGCCGCGCGCTTCTCGATGCCGACGTAAGCTACAAGGTAGCGAAGGACTTCTGCGACCGCGTAAAGACCAAAGCAATTGGTACAGGCGTCCTTACGGCCGTCAAGCCCCAGCAGATGATGGTGAAGATAGTCCACGACGAACTGGTTTCGTTCATGGGCGAAGATTCCTACGACATTAATGTCAAAGGCAATCCTGCCGTCGTGCTGGTCGCCGGTCTCAACGGTTCCGGTAAGACGACCTTCAGTGCCAAGCTCGCCCTCTGGCTCAAGCGAAAAGGCATCAAGGTAATGCTCGCGGCCTGCGACACCTTCCGCCCCGCAGCTATCGACCAGCTCAAGACCCTGGCTTCCCAGATCGACGTGCCCGTGTACTCAGTCGAGGGAGAGAAAGATCCTGTAAAGGTAGCGAAAGCTGCCATCTCCCAGGGCGGACAGCAGGGATACAGCGTAATTATTGTCGATACTGCCGGCCGCCTCAGCGTGGACCAGGAGCTGATGGACGAGATACGCACGATGAACGAGGCCGTTAAGCCCAGCGAGAGCCTTTTCGTGGTAGATGCCATGACCGGCCAGGATGCAGTCGCATCCGCCTTGGCGTTCAACGATGCCATAGACTACGACGGCGTGGTGCTCACCAAACTGGACGGTGACACCCGCGGAGGTGCCGCCCTCTCCATCAAGGCCGTAACCGGCAAGCCCGTCAAGTTCGTTTCCACGGGCGAGAAAATGGAGACCCTGGACGTCTTCCACCCCGACCGTATAGCCGACCGCATCCTCGGAATGGGCGACGTGGTTTCCCTCGTGGAGAAGGCCCAGCAGGCCGTAGACGAGAAGGAGATGCGCGAAACGCGCAAGAAGCTGGCCAAGAACCAGTTCAACCTGAACGACTTCTACAATCAGATACAGCAGGTCCGCAAGATGGGCGACATCAAGGACCTGGCATCTATGATTCCCGGAATGGGCAAGGCCATAAAAGATGTCGACATCGACAACGACAAGGCCTTCAAGACCACCGAAGCCATCTATCACTCGATGACTCCCTACGAACGCGAGCATCCCGAAGCCATAAACGGAAGCCGCCGCCGCAGGATTGCAGGCGGCAGCGGTACTTCGGTCGAAGAGGTGAACAAGCTCCTCAAGCAGTTCGAGGGCTCCCGTAAGATGATGAAGATGGCCGTGGACGGCTCCCTTGCCCAGAGGCTCAAGAACTTCCGCGGCTAGAACAGCAGCTTAAGATCGGCATCTATCTTCCCGTCGGCCTCCCCCTCGGGAACGAATTTCCACGAACCTATGAGTGCGGGATCGGAGATGGTCCCGTGGTCTATCAGGCCATATTCATTTATGTACCTGTAAACGAACTCGCGTATCTCCTCGTACTTCCCTATCGTCCGCCCTTCTATTTCGGATGCGGGGATGCCCGCGCCCCTGATTATCAGTCCTCCCCCGCCGTTGGCACGATAGGATGTCATAGCCACCTTGTACTCGGCATTGGCATCGAAGGGCCTGCCGTCCGCGAGCGAGGATATTTCCACCCTCCCGCCTTTCGCCTTGGTGATATCGACGGTATAGACTATGCCTGCGGCGGAATCGAAATTGTACGGCCTGTTCTCGAAGGACCATCCCGCCTGGTTGTTGCGGGGATCGTCGTGCTTGCGGATACGCAGCACGTGGCCGCTGGCGGGGTCTGCCAGCCATCCGTCATAGGATTCTTCCAGATAATCCTTAATCTCCTTGCCGCTCAGCTTCATGACGAAGAGCTGGTTCTCGTAGGGATATACGGTGAAAAGGTCGTTGTAGATAAGCACGCCGGCCTTCACCTTGCCGTTGTAGGTAAGAGGTGCGGCAAATGAGACATCGGCGCCGGTACTCTTAAGCTGGACACTGTGCAGCAAGTTCAGATAGTCGCTCATGCCGGCATAGGCGTCGCGGGTGCGGAGTTCCATCGCCAGTGCCCCTATCTCCCGCGTCGAGAAAGCCTTCACCGTCTCGTAATCCTTGCGGAAAGCATCGCGCATCGCGGCATCCACCTTGTCCTTGTCTATCTTTATCAGGCTTGCGCTGACATCCTTCGAAACCACCTTTCCCTTTTCTACATTGACCTCCAGCACGCCATGGCCCAGATACTTGGCACGGTTGCCCGTATTTATCAGCGCCCTCTTTCCGTCGCAGAAAGTCACCTGCCTGTGGTCGTGGGAGCATACCACGAAATCCACTCCCTTCAAGCTTTCGTACAGATCCAGGCCCTCCGCCTCGGAACTGCTGCGCTTCCCGTCGCCGGTGGCGGAATGGACGGACACTATCACTACATCCGGCTTAAACTTAGCAGTATAGCGGTCAACATCCTCCTGCACCAGGGGGATGAGGTCGAGAAAATGCATACCTTCGTATATCTTGGCGTCCACCCAGGTATCGTTCCGGGGATTGGTATATCCCAGCACCAGCACCTTGAGCCCGGCCCTGCGGAATGTCTTGCAGACCTGGAAATAAGGCTTCCCATCCTTGTCGCGCATCGCATTTCCTGCGAGGAAAGGTATGCCGTGGGAACGCAATTCCTTCCGCACCCTGTCATATACCGGATGACCGGTCTCTATATCGTGGTTGCCGACAGTGATGGCATCGTATCCCATATAGGAAACTATGCGGGAGAAAAGATGCTCGCTCTTGGTATCGACATAGTTGTAATAGTAGGAGGCGTTGTCCCCCTGGAGACAGTCGCCGGCATCGACAAGCAGCACGTTTTCCTTGCCGTCGGCAGTGCGTATGCTGTCCACGTAGCTGTTGACAGCCATGAGGCTGAGTTTGGTCCTGCCACCTACATAGGTAGAGTCGAACCAGCATCCGTGGACGTCGTTGGTAGTCAGAAGATGAAGGGTATGGATGCCGTCCTTAGGGCCGCAGGCTGCAAGGAGAAGCATCAAAGGGAAGAAAAAGAGCTTTCTCATATCAGTGTGATTGCAGGACAAATATAAAAAAAGAGTGTTACTTTTGCAATTATGACAAAGACGGCGACAAAGATAGAGATCATCAAGTTCCCGATCAAGATTTCACGCTCCGACAAAGTGATGATACTGGGGAGCTGTTTTGCCAAGGAGATCGGCGCCCATATGGCAGAGGATGGCTATGACGTGGTTACCAATCCCTTCGGGACCCTGTATAATCCCATATCCATAGCCAATTCCATAGCCAGGATGGACCATTGCGTCCTGTTCAGGCCGGAGGAATGCGTGGAGATGGGCGCGGGAGCCGGAAAGATCTGTTCCTGGTGGCATCATACCTCCTTTGCAAGGACAGACGCAGCCGACTTCCTTTCCAACGCAAACAGGGCCCTGGAAGAAGCATCGGCCTTCTGGAAGGGATGCAACAAAGTCATCATCACCCTTGGCACCGCAATGGTATGGAAACTCGTATCCAGCGGTGAAGTGGTTTCCAACTGCCTGAAACGGCCTTCCAGAGAGTTTTCGCACGAAATGCTTTCGGTAGGGCAGGTCAGTTCCGTACTCCGCAGGATAGTGGATTCCCATCCCGAAAAAGAATTCATCTTCACCATTTCCCCCATACGGCATATGGGAGAAGGCGCGCATCTCAATACCCTCAGCAAGGCCACCCTCCATCTTGGCCTGCCTTCCGGAGAGCGGGCAGCGTACTTTCCTGCTTACGAAATACTGCTGGACGAACTCCGGGATTACCGATGGTTCGCCGCCGACCTGGTCCATCCTTCGGAGGAAGCGGTCGGACAGATATGGGAGAGATTCAAAAGCGCCATTTCCTGAAAAGACAGAACCCGACCTCACGGCCGGGTTCCTTCCTTGGTATAGTGTAGTTCTGAATAGTTTTATTGTTTTGGCGTTAGAATAATGCCTTTATTATCTCTTCTTTCGTTATATCCAAAAGCCGTGCCTTTTCTGCAAATTTCGGCAATTCTTCTTTCAAAAATTTTTCTTTTGCCTCTTTACGTATGTTGGCAGCGGCATTTTCCGCAACAAAAAAACCTATTCCACGCTTGTTGTAGATAACTCCGTCATCGGTGAGAGTATCGTACGTACGCGCTACGGTATTGGGATTAACACCTATCTGGGCACCGTACTCCCGCACTGAAGGGATTCTGTCCTCCGCCTTCAGTTCACCTTGAAGAATGCGGTTGCATATTGCATCTGCAATCTGAAGGTATATAGGTTTGTTACTGTCGAAATCCATAATTTAGTGCTTTATGGTCTTTATCCTATAGTACAATCCGCCGAAGAATGCCAGGAATTCGACGAAATACATCACTATGGAACTGGTATTCAAAGTCCTTATCACGCTATCATCGGTGATAGTCTCGCTAGTCAAGGAAGGGTTTCCGCCTATGATCCCTATGGCAATCGAGAATATGAATCCTATCGCCATGAGGGAAAGGAAAGTGTAAACCACCTTGTTCTTGCGGAAGATCACGGCACCCAGGGCAAAGCATAGCGCATTGGCGCTCCAGTTCAGATAGGAAACCACAGGAGAGTTGAACACGAAATCCACGTTTTCGGTGTTCAGATGCGAAAGGATGCTGTCCAGGCCATTGAACAAAGTCGTCAGCCCCATTCCGTGATAATTTGGAATCAGACTCATTACTGCATCACAAGCAACAATGGAACCGAACCAAAGAGCAGGAGCAGCTATGCAGAGCACGACAAGCATGGAAAGGAACTTCTCGAAGGCCGAAGCCGGGATAAGAACCCAATCGCTACCTGCTTTCTTGCTTGTCAGGAACCCATATACCCTCACAGGGAAGGCGATGGTGACTATAACGAAGGACACGATGTAGGCCGCAACGATTCCAAAAACGCTGAATTGACCAAGATGCCCCCTGAATACAAGGCAGATTATCTGGTAGATAAGGTAGAACCACAAGGGTAGAAGAGCGGTGATTATGACGCTCAAGCCAGCCTTGCGCCAGGATGTCAGCAGATCATATGAAAGATACTTGCCGAAGCGGTTTAAATCGAAAGTCTTATTCATGGCTGAAAATTCCTTTAATTAAATCTTTGTGTTTGTGCACGGTATTGAAGAGAGCTTCTACATTGATCTTGCTCTCCACGCCGGTGGTGTTGGGATAAACCTGGATGAATCCGCCAGGTACCTGCTCGGAATAGAGGCTTTCGGGATTCAGCACGGTACCGTAATCGAAGAAGAGTTTGGAAGTAATCTCCTCGACCGAGGCATTCAAGAGCACATCCCTGTTGTCAAGGATTATGATAGGATCGATGAGGTTCTCGAGATCCTTTACCTGATGAGTGGAAATGACGATGGTCGAGTCCTCGCGGGTGAAGCTCATTATGGCCTTGCGGAACTGTGCCTTGGAGGGAATGTCAAGACCGTTGGTGGGTTCGTCGAGATACAGATATTTGGTCCTGCAGGCCAGTGCGAAGGAAATCCAAGTCTTCTTAAGCTGGCCAGCGGACATCTGATTCATCTTCTGTTCGGTGTCCATCTCGAAAATCTTCATCACTTCCTTGAAGATATCGATGGAGAACTCAGGCCAGAACACTCCTCTGTCGTGTGCGAAGGTCCCTGCCTTAGCCTCGATGGCTGCCACCTCGTCGGGAAGATAGAATTGAGATGAAAGAAAAGCGGGTTCGCGGTCGAAAGGATCGTGACCATCGACGTCGATGGCTCCGGACTGAACCTGCTTAAGGCCACAGAGCAGAGTAAGCAGAGTGGTCTTGCCCACGCCGTTCTCACCCAGCAGCCCGTAGATTTTTCCCTCTTCCAAATTAAGGGAAATATGCTCCAGACAGGGTTTGACCCCATAACTGTAATTGATGTTACCTATTCTTATCATAGTGTATTAGTTTAATAGTACACTGCAAAGATAGATATAAAAATCATACTTGCAAATTTTTTTTGAAAATTTTTGTTTAATTTGTAGAAGAAAGCTAAAACTACTGACAATGAGAAGGATTCATCTCGGACTACTCCCCCGCGTGCTTATCGCTATCGTACTTGGCGTGGTGCTTGGTTTATTCGTTCCGGACTGGTTCACGCGCATTTTTCTGAGCTTCAACGGCATCTTCTCCCAGCTGCTGGGATTTATGATACCGCTGATTATAGTGGGGCTTGTGACTGCTGCCATAGGCGACCTGGGCAATGGTGCCGGGAAGATGCTGCTGGTGACCGTGCTTATAGCATATCTCGACACCGTGATAGTGGCCCTGGGCGGATTCGGAGTCAGCAATGCATTCTTCCCTACCATAGTATCAAAGGTCGGCAGCGCCGCGGACCTTGCGGAAACAGCAAGCCTTAGCCCCTACTTCAGCATATCCATCCCTCCGATGTTTGACGTTATGACTGCCCTGGTCTTTGCCTTCATTATGGGGCTGTGCATAGCTAATTCGGAGATGCCGCTGCTCAAATCCTTCTTCGGCGAATTCAAGTCTTTCATCGCCCGGGTAATAGAGAAACTCATAATTCCGCTTCTTCCTATATATATATTCGGCATATTCCTGGAGATGACGGCAACCGGGAAAGTCTTCAGCGTGCTGAAGGTCTTCACCCTCATAATCGTAGTCATCTTCGCCCTCCATATAATAGTACTGCTCTACGAATTCGCGGTAGCCGGTCTCTTCACAGGGCGTAACCCTTTCAAACTGCTCGGGAAAATGCTGCCGGCCTATTTCACGGCCCTTGGCACCTCTAGCTCTGCCGCCACCATCCCCGTGACGCTCAGACAATGCGTGGAGAATGGCGTGAAGGAGGATGTGGCAGGCTTCACCGTGCCGCTGTGCGCCACAATCCATATGCCCGGCAGCGCGATGAAGATCACCTGCTGCGCCGTAGCCGTGTGCCTGATGTCCGGAATGCCTTTGGAATTCGGCACCTTCCTGGAATTCGTACTGATGCTTGGCATAATGATGGTCGCCGCCCCCGGAGTGCCCGGAGGTGCCATTATGGCCGCCCTGGCGCCACTCAGCTCCATTCTGGGTTTCGATGCCGAGCAGCAGGCACTTATGATCGCATTGTACATCGCCATGGACAGCTTCGGCACCGCCTGCAACGTCACCGGCGACGGCGCCATCGCCCTGATCATCCAACGCCTCTTCAAAAAATAACGCACGCCCTTTGCGCCGTGCGATGCTGGAGTGCGCCGTGGCATGGAACGGTATGGACGATGCTGTGGTACGCCGCGGCGTGCGAGAGCCCAGCGGACGGGGAATGCAGGTACCGGGCCCCTTTTTCTTGGGGCCCGGACCTGCCCTTTCCCCGGCGCGGATAGAAAGCCGCGGCGAAAACGAAGCGGATAGAAAGCCGCGGCGAGGACAAAAAAAGCCGGCCCGGAAGGGTCGGCTAGGAATCAAAGGCGGGCCGGGATCTACTCCTCGGCAGGCTTCATAGTAGTATAGACGTTGGTAACGTCCTCATCATCCTCCAGCAAGCCAATAAGCTTCTCGAGAGTAGAACGCTGCTCGGCAGTAACCTCCTTGAGCTCCACGTTAGGGATCTGCTCGAAACCACCGGAAATCAGCTCATAGCCATTCTCCTCGATGTACTTCTGGATAGCACCATAAGAAGCATAATCACCGTAGATGACGACCTCCTTGCTTTCGTTGTCGTCCTTGTCGACCACGGTCTCCTCGAAAACCTCCTCGGCACCGTAGTCGATGAGCTCGAGCTCGAGTTCCTCGATATCCAGGCCTTCGCTTTCCTTGATGCGGAAGACGCACTTATGGTCGAACATAAAGGCAACGCTGCCGCTGGTACCGAGCGAACCTCCGCACTTGTTGAAATAGCTGCGGACGTTTGCGACAGTACGGGTATTGTTGTCGGTTGCGGTTTCAACAAGGTATGCAATGCCATAAGGGCCGTAGCCTTCGTAGATAACCTCCTTGAAGTCACCCTGCTTGCTCTCGGTAGCCTTCTTGATGGCACGCTCGATATTCTCCTTAGGCATCTGCTCGCTGCGGGCCTCCGCCATAAGGGCGCGGAGACGAGGGTTGCCGGTCACATCGGGGCCGCCCTGCTTTACGGCGATGGTAATTTCCTTTCCAAGTTTGGTGAAGGTGCGGGCCATATGACCCCATCTCTTCATCTTCCTTTCCTTACGGAATTCGAATGCGCGTCCCATCGTCTACTCCTCCACTGCTGCAATGTAACGATCGATATCGAAAGCCTCGATGCTCTGAGGATATTTGTCCTTGATAGTCTTATAGCACTCGAGGGCGGCAGCCTTGTCGCCGAGCTGCTCGAGGGCGAGACCTTCCTTCACGAGATAGGAAGCAGCAAAAGCATTGTCAGCCTTGGCAACAGCCTTCTTGAAAGCAGAAACAGCGTTCTTGTAATCCTCGAGACCCACATAGGCGTCACCTTCGCAAGCGAGGGCACGGGCTGCGAGGATGGGCTCTTTGCCGTTGTATTTCTTGAGATAGCTGATGGCGCTCTCGAAGTTGCCGAGCTGGAGCTCGCAGATACCGGCGTACATATAGACAGCCTTGCCGGCCTTGGAGCCATAGGTGTCGATGATCTCGGCGAAACCGAGGACGTTGCCGTCGCCGTTGAGAGCAATCTCGTATTCACCCTTCTGGAAGTTAGCTTCGGCGGGGAATGCCTGCTCCTGTGCTTCTGCGCACTTGGGCTGGTAGATAAACCTCTGATAGCCGAGGATGGCGAGCCATACTACGACGACCGCTGTGAGTGCTCCCCAGATTGTCTTCTTGTAATTCTCGTAAAACTGTTCGAACTTGGAGACGCTGTTTTCTACCTGCTCCTGACGAACTTCTTCTTTGCTTTTGCTCTTAGTAGCCATATTGATTTTCGTTTGTATATTCTGAATAGCCTGCAAAATTACAAAAATTAGTATTTATTTCCAACAGCATTTGCTACAGGGATAGTCCCGATTCCGAACGACCTGCCACCCCCGGCTAGGGGGCGGGGCCCTTTAGGGAGGGGGTCGGAGGAACGGAACTATCCCTGTAGCAAGGTGTGGGGATTAATTCTGATGTGCAGGCCGCAGGAGATCCAGGACGGTTTTCACGGGATTGAAAGTCTGCAGCGGCACCTCGACGAAAAGAGTATTCCAATCACTCATGGAGCCATTCCACAGCCCGGGCAGTTCCAGCGCACGCAACTCCCTGCCCTGGAAGCTCTTGGAGGAGATGAATCCGGCATCCTGGTCCACATACTCCAGCAGGTCGAACTTCTCCCCGCAGTAGTTCCGCAGGCAGCATACAAGGTCCACCGGATTGAAGTGGGTGGCAGAATTGAGGGCAGCGACCGCTGACGCATCTTCCTTATTTATCTGGACGCTTTCCAGAATCTGTAGGGAGGTGCTTCCGTCCTTTCCGCGGATTATGAAAGGGCCGCCTCCCGGTTCACCCTGATTCCTGACCATACCGCAGACGCGCACAGGCCTGTCCAGCTTGGCGCGCAGGGCTAGAGCGCGCTCCTTGCAGCTGCGGGCCTGGGGAATCTCTATGCACAATTCCTCCCTAAGGAAATCCTCTATCTCATTGCATAGCTGCTGGGCCTCATCATTGGCATAGGGGTCAATCGACAAGGAATTGTATCCGGGAAGATATGGATAAGCATCCGTCGGCTGAGCGGCGGCGAACTGATCGAGAGCGAAAAGATAGCCGAAGATGCGGTCGCGGAGCTGCAGGGCGCATCCCATGAGCACCTTTTTGTAGCGCGCGGTGGTATCCAGCAAACGCTCCACCGCAACATTATCTATGTTCTTGATGGACACCAGTTCCTCCTCCACTTCATTCAGATTGTAGATGAGGGCCCCGTGGCCGGCAGGACGGCGCAGGACGGAACCGTCGTCACAGAGGAAGGGCTCGTTGTCCGGAGTGACCGCTATGGTGTCGGTATCAGGAGACTGGAAGGTGAAACGGATATCATACTTCACCCCATAGCGTTTTTCATAGACGGGCCTGACTTCGGAAAGGGCCTCCTCGAAGATCTTCCTGTGTTCGGGAGAGATGGTAACTACGAGATTGACGCTCCCGTCGGCATTGCGCATATACTTCTGACCTTCGACCAGATGCTCTGCAAGGGCGGTGCGCACTTCGTCGGCATAACGGTGGAACTTCAGCACGCCCTTAGGCTTGCTTCCGTATCCCAGCCCGGGCTCCTTCAGCAACTTGGCGGCCACCGACTTGCAATCCTCGTCGGAATCCGCCGAAGGCTTGCCGAAAAGGGCCTCGTCATAGAAAGCGAAACGGGATATTTCCGCGGTGAGTTTCCTGGTGGCATCATTGGGAGAATCAAGGCCGGCAAAAATGTCCTTGAACATACGCGAGGCCGCGCCCGAAGCAGGCACGAACTTGACCTTGCCCGCTACATCCGCTTCGTCGGCATAGCGTATTGCCTCGTCCTGTTGCTCGTCGTCCAGCACCTTAATCCCCTTTTCCGGGGTGGCGGGAGCGACTATCTTCATCCAGGGGAAACCCTCCCGGAAGTATTTCATCTGCTGATCTATGGTCATATAGTACGGTTATTTATATGTAGAATTCTCTGCGGTAGCGATAGTTGGCCCGGAGCTCCTCGAACCTGTCAGGATTCACGCGGAACATGAAATCGTCGGTGAATACAGGATAATTGTACTGGAAGACCGAGGCGATCTGCCCCTGCTCCAGACCGGTCAGATGCAGTTTCACTGCCTCCAGTTCGGCTATTTCGGTAACAGGGAAGAACTCGTACAAGGGCTCTATCATAAAATAGCGGGCAACGGCCCTCACGGCGGCGGCGGTTGCGCGCTGCTTGCCTTGATGGGAATAACCCGCAATATGGGGGGTGGCGATCGTAGCCGCGGCAATCAGCGCGGGATTCACGTTCGGCTCGTTATTCCAGGTATCTATGATGACAGGGCCGAGCCTGGGCACAGCGCGCAAGAGGGCGTCATCATCCATAATCTCCCCACGGGCCGTATTGATGAAGAAGGCGCCGTATTTCATCTTGGAGAAGAACTCGTCGTTGGCCATGCGCTGGGTTTCGTTGGTAAGAGGCACGCTCATCGAAACTATGTCGGAATTGGCAAGCAGATAATCCAGGCTGACGAACTGAGCGTCTCCCTCCTCCAGGGCCCTAGGAGGATCGCAGAGCAGCACCTTCAGCCCGAGATGGCGGGCCATTCCCTCGATACGGGAGCCCACGTGCCCGGCGCCCACGATTCCCATAGTAGCACGGCCGAGAGGGATGCGCTCGCGGCTGGCTGCACCGTAGAGGGCGGAGAAGACATAGTTCATTACCCCGCCGGAATTGCACCCGGGGGCATTCTGGAAATAGATTCCGTTCTTGATGCAGAAGGGGATGTCGATATGGTCGGTACCTATGGCTGCGGTAGATATCAGCTTGACCGGGGTTCCGCCCAGCAGGGCCTCGTTGCAACGGGTACGGGTACGGATGACCAGGGCGTCGGCATCGAGGAGATCCTCCCTGCTGATGGCTGTTCCGTCCATATAGACGGTCTCTGCATAAGGCTCGAACACTCCCCTGATGAAGGGTATGGCTTGATCTATGACGAATTTCATTTCAGTATGAGTTCTTTGACAGGACCGTCCGGGGCCTCGCCGATGTACAGTTCGTCGGATTGGATACGGGCATTGATCTTATCCCTGAGCACATCCTTCTGCATACGCAGCTGCATACAGATTACGGAAGATGAAAGGGTGATATAGAGTTTACCGTCCCGGAAGAAGCGTTTGATGGTATAGGGGCCGGCGGCCGAAACCTCGTCCCAGGCGGAGAATATGCGATGGGAATTGAAAGTGGCCCGGGCGCCGCCCTCGACTATCATCTGCTTGAAAACCTCTACCAGAGGCAGTGCGGTTTTGCGGGAGATACGGTTAGTCATTGCGGGTGAAAGCGCCTCCCTTCGCCTCGTAATAGGTCCTTTCAGCGGTTATGGAATCCACGATCCCGCTCAGGCGCACCTTGTTGCTGTCAGAGAGGAAAATCTGCCCGAAATCATTGCCGGCCACCATCTTGAGGAGGTTCTGCACCCGGCCCATGTCGAGCTTGTCGAAAAGATCGTCCAGCAAGAGCATGGGGGCGAATCCGCTGCGGGACTTCATCAGGCTGTACTGGGCGAACTTCAGTGCGACCAGGAAAGATTTCTGCTGCCCTTGGGAACCGCAGCGCCTGATGGGCCAACCGTTCAGTTCGAATAGAAAATCATCCCTCTGCACACCTGCACCGGTATATTTGAGTATCGAATCCCTTTCCCTGCGGGAACGAAGCATATCTGCCAGAGGGCCCTTGTCGAGATCCGAACGATAGCTGATGGACACCTGCTCCTTGCCGCCGGAAATCTCGGAGTAGAACTCCTGAACCAGCGGAGAAAGGTCGGAAGAAAGCGCAGAGCGCATCTCGTACACAGGCCGGGCGTGGAGTTCCATCTGGGATTCGATCACATCCAGAAGCTGGGGGTCCGGGTTGCCGTTCTTCAGCATTGCATTGCGCTGGGAAAGAAGCCGGGTATAATTCTGCACGGAATTAAGGTACTCCGCGCTCATCTGCGAAAGCACGGCATTGCAGAACTTGCGGCGCTCTTCCCCGGTTTCGCTTACCATCGCAACGTCGGCAGGAGATACCATCACCACCGGAAGCAGGCCAATATGGTCCGCCAGGCGGCCGTAGGGCTTGTCGTCCCTGCGCAGCTTCTTCCCCGAGCCGTCAACCCTTATGCTGATTCGGGTGTCGGGGGCGGAAGGAAGGCCGTAAAGCCCTGAGAGTGCGAATGATGAGCAACCGTGGCGGAAGTTGAAACGGTCTGAAGGGGAAAACGCGCTCTTGGTCATCGAAAGGTACCAGATGGCATCCAGCAGATTGGTCTTTCCCTCGCCGTTACCGCCTGAGATACAATTGATATTGGGGCAGAAGTCCAGCTCCTGCAACTCTATGTTGCGGAAATCCTGTACCACTATCTTCTTGATATCCATACCACAAATATATGAAAATTATGGCTATATTTGCAAGCTAAATAATGAACTATGAGTATACAACAAGATAAAATCAAGGCCCTTGTCGAGCGCCGTGCGAAAGCCCGGCTCGGAGGAGGCCAGAAAAGGATCGATGCTCAGCACGAGAAGGGCAAACTCACCGCGCGTGAACGTCTCGCCCTGCTGCTTGACGAAGGAAGTTTCGAGGAATTCGATATGTTCGTCCAGCATCGCTGCACGAATTTCGGGATGGAAGCATCACATCCGGATGGCGACGGAGTGGTTACCGGTCAAGGCACCATCGCTGGCCGTCCGGTTTTCGTATATGCCCAGGACTTCACCGTCAGCGGAGGTTCGCTCAGCAAGACTATGAGCGAGAAAATCTGCAAGGTAATGGATATGGCAATGCGCGCCGGCGCGCCTGTGATCGGCCTTAACGACTCCGGCGGAGCACGTATCCAGGAAGGCATCGACGCCCTCGCAGGATACGGAGAGATCTTCGAGCGCAACATCCTCGCCAGCGGCGTGATCCCCCAGATTTCCGGGATCTTCGGCCCCTGCGCAGGCGGCGCGGTCTACTCCCCCGCCCTTACCGACTTCACCCTCATGGTCAAGAACACATCCTATATGTTCCTTACCGGCCCTGCAGTCGTGAAGAGCGTCACCGGCGAAGATGTCGACCAGGAATCCCTCGGCGGAGCCAGCGTGCACGCCAGCAAGAGCGGCGTAGCCGACTTCGCAGCCGAGGATGAGCAGGATGGAATCGACACCATCAAGCGCCTGCTTAGTTTCCTACCTCAGAACAACATGGAGACGGCTCCCTTCCGCCCCAGTGCCGACCCTCTGAACAGGATGTCGGACATGCTCAACGAGATTATCCCCGACAATCCCAACAAGGCCTACGATATGTACGAAGTAATCAACGCCGTCGTGGACGATGCGGATTTCTTCGAGGTGCATAAGAATTTCGCCAAGAACATCATAGTGGGATTCGCCCATATGGGCGGACGCAGCGTCGGAATCGTAGCCAACCAGCCCAAGGTGCTGGCCGGCGTGCTGGACATCAACGCCTCCCGCAAGGCTGCCCGTTTCGTACGCTTCTGCGACGCCTTCAACATCCCCCTTGTCACCCTGGTGGACGTGCCCGGCTTCCTTCCCGGTACCCAGCAGGAATACGGTGCCGTCATCGCTAACGGAGCCAAGCTCCTCTATGCCTACGGTGAGGCCACCGTTCCCAAGGTCACCGTCACCCTGCGCAAAGCCTACGGCGGCGCATACATAGTGATGAGCAGCAAGCACCTGCGCGGTGACATCAACTACGCCTGGCCTACCGCCCAGATCGCGGTGATGGGAGCAGACGGAGCAGTGAACATACTCTACGGCAAAGAGATCAAGGCCGAGACCGACCCTGCCAAGCAGGCTGAGGTTCGCGCCGAGAAGAAGGCCGAATACGAAGAGCTCTTCAACAATCCTTACCAGGCTGCCCAGAAGGGTTACATCGAGGACGTCATAGAGCCTCGCAACACCCGCTTCCGCATTATCCGCGCATTGGAAAGCCTGAACGGCAAGCGTCAGGAAATCCCTGCGAAGAAACACGATAACCTTCCTCTGTAATGGCCACACTTTTGAACTTGACAGCAGGTGCCCAGCGTATGGCGGAGACCGACCCTCACGGGTTCACTCTGGCAATTATCGCCGTTTGCACCGTGTTCACGGCCCTGGTCATCCTGTACTTCGTGTATTCGTTCATAGGCAAGCTTTCCCAACCTTCGGCCCCCAAGGCCAAAAAAAGCAAGAAGGTGAAGGGCGCTCCCGACGAAGAGACGGCCGCAGCGATTGCGATGGCCCTCGAAGCCGAGATTGGCGGAGAGGTCAACGCGGCCATAGCCCTTGCCCTGCATCTTCACCTGAACGACACCGTGCACGATATCGAGCCCGGCATCATCACGATAATTCCCCACGAAAGTGCCTGGGGCAATCCTTTGAACAACTTCAGAAAAAATCCTAAGAAATGAGTCAGTATAAATTCACCATCAACGGTAAGGAATTCGATGTTACCGTTAATTCTGTAGAAGGCAAGAATGCGGCCGTCACCGTGAACGGCGTCGATTATAACGTAGTACTCGAATCCGGTCTGGACGGGAGTCATTCCTCTTCAGCCGTCTCGCTCCGCGAGACCCCTCCCAGCGTTGCTGGGTCCCTCCCTCTTAGCATGCCGAGGGCGGCAGCGGCTTCAGAGGAAAGCGCCCGTCCAGCCCAGAGCGCAGCACCTGCCGTCGCTCCCGGTGCAGGGAAGAAGATCGTTTCGCCGCTTCCGGGCGTGATCATCGAGGTCTGCGTCAAGGAAGGCGAGGCAGTGAAGCGCGGCCAGAAGATCGCCGTCATCGAGGCAATGAAGATGGAGAATGACATCCTCGCCGAATGCGATGGCACCATCTCCGCCATCTATGTCAAAAAGAGCGACTCCGTACTTGAGGGAGCCGATATCGCCAGCATAGCATAAGGATGGGTAACACTATCATAGACAGCCTCCAGCAATTCTGGAGCTTCACCGGATTCGCCAATGCGACCTGGGGCCATCTCACTATGATCGTGATAGGCCTGATATTCATCACCTTGGGTATCAGGAAGCATTGGGAACCCCTTTTGCTGGTCCCTATCGGATTCGGTATAATCATTGGTAACATCCCCCTCTTCTTCGACCCCGCTACAGGCGAAGGTCTGCGCATAGGCGTATATGAAGAAGGATCGGTACTGAACATACTCTATCAGGGTGTGCGCCAGGGTTGGTATCCCCCGCTGATATTCCTGGGAATCGGAGCAATGACCGATTTCAGCGCCCTAATCTCCCAGCCCAGGCTGGTACTTATCGGCGCCGCCGCACAGATGGGCATCTTCGGAGCATATCTGCTTGCACTGCTTCTCGGATTTACTCCTAACGAAGCCGGTGCAATCGGCATAATCGGCGGAGCTGACGGTCCCACCGCCATCTTCCTAAGCGGAAAGCTGGCTCCGGAACTTATGGGCGCCATCGCGGTTTCCGCCTATTCGTATATGGCCCTTGTCCCGGTTATCCAGAAGCCTATAATGCTGCTGCTGACCTCCAAGAAGGAGCGCTGCATCCATATGGCCAAGCCTCGCGTGGTAAGCCAGAGGGAAAAGATAATCTTCCCTATCGTGGGATTCATCTGCACCGCATTCATAGTCCCCTCGGGCCTTCCGCTGCTTGGAATGCTCTTCTTCGGCAACCTGCTCAAGGAATCCGGCGTGACCCGCCGTCTTGCAGAGACCGCACGCGGACCGCTGATCGACGTCGTAACTACGCTGATAGGCCTCACCGTGGGTGCATCTACCCAGGCAGATGTGTTCCTGAACTCCCGTTCGGTAATGATCTTCGGGCTCGGTCTGCTGTCGTTTATTATCGCAACCATCTGCGGAGTATGCTTCGTGAAGATAATGAATCTCTTCTGCCGCGAAGGCCATAAGATCAATCCCCTCATCGGCAATGCCGGAGTAAGCGCGGTGCCCGACAGCGCCCGCGTATCAGAATCCGTAGGCCTCGAATGCGATCCGTCCAACCACCTGCTGATGCATGCTATGGCGCCCAATGTTGCCGGCGTGATCGGCTCTGCGGTCGCAGCCGGTATCCTGCTCGGATTCCTCGGGTAGCTCCGTGGCGGCTAATTAGTTGAAACACAACAGTTAAACACAAAGTCTCCCCCTTGAAAACGAGGGGGAGACTTTATGTTATCTACCTGTCATACAGGCATTTAAGTGCCACGCTATTTCAACACCCCAAGTTCCTTACCGACCTTGATGAAGGCGGCGATGGCCTTGTCGAGGTGCTGCTTTTCGTGGGCAGCGGAAATCTGAACGCGGATGCGGGCCTGGCCCTTGGGAACCACAGGATAGTAGAATCCAGTGACGAAGATTCCCTCTTCCGCCATACGGGCGGCGAACTTTTGGCTGAGGGGCGCATCGTAGAGCATTACGGCCAGGATTGCGCTCTGTGTAGGCTTGCAGTCGAAGCCGGCGGCGAGCATCTTCTCGCGGAAATACTTCACGTTCTCCTGCTGCTTGGTGTGCAGTTCGTCAGACTCCTCGAGCATCTTGAAGAGTTCGATTCCGGCGCCGCAGATCATAGGAGGCAACGAATTGGAGAAGAGATAAGGCCTTGACCGCTGACGCAGCATATCAATGATTTCCTGGCGACCGGTGGTAAATCCGCCCACTGCGCCGCCGAAGCTCTTTCCGAGGGTGCCGGTATGGATATCGATACGGCCGTAAAGATTGAATTCTTCGGCCACTCCATGGCCAGTCTTGCCGACCACGCCCGCGGAGTGGCTCTCGTCCACCATCACGAGGGCATCATATTTCTCGGCAAGCTCGCAAATCTTGTCCATAGGGGCGACATTGCCGTCCATGCTGAAAACGCCGTCGGTGACAATGATGCGGAACCTCTGCGCCTGGGCTTCCTTGAGACAGCGCTCCAGATCGGCCATATCTGCATTAGCATAGCGGTAGCGCACGGCCTTGCAAAGTCGTACGCCGTCGATGATGGATGCGTGGTTGAGAGCATCGGAGATTATGGCGTCTTCTGCCGTTAGCAGAGGCTCGAATACTCCGCCGTTGGCATCGAAGCAGGCAGCGTAGAGGATGGTATCGTCGGTATGGAAATACTTGGCGATGGCTTTTTCCAGCTGACGGTGGATGTCCTGGGCTCCGCAGATGAAACGAACGGAAGACATTCCGTAGCCGCGCTCGTCCATAGCCTTTTTGGCGGCTGCTATCAGGCGGGGATTGTCCGAAAGGCCGAGGTAGTTGTTGGCGCAGAAATTCAGTGCCTTGCTACCGTCTTCCAGAGTGATTTCAGCCCCCTGCGGGGAGCAGATATTACGTTCGCGTTTGTAGAGCCCGGCCTCTTCGATGGCCTTGAGCTCATCCTTCAGATATTGCTGAAATTTGCCGTACATAATTATGATTATTAATTTAGGTTCATTATTACGACAAAAATAGTAAATTTGTCATTGATTTAGTGACACTGAAATGAAAAATGTACTTGTAATCGGTTCAACTGGTCAGATCGGCTCCGAGCTGACAATGAAACTCAGGAAGCAATATCATCAGGGAACCATCGTAGCCGGCTACATCCCCGGCGCGGAACCTAAGGGAGAACTACTCGAAAGCGGGCCGTCCGAAATCGTGAACGTGTGCATGGCCCATCAGATTGCCGAAGCCGTCGACAAGTACGACATCGACACCATCTACAATCTAGCCGCACTGCTTTCAGCGACCGCCGAGCGTCTTCCGCTCAAGGCCTGGGACATACAGATGAACGGCCTGCTTAACATACTGGAAGTCGCCCGCGAAAAGCACTGCGCAGTGTTCACCCCCAGTTCCATCGGTTCTTTCGGCCCCGACACGCCCCGCGACAATACCCCGCAGGATACCATCCAGAGGCCTACATCGATGTACGGTGTCACCAAGGTCGCCACTGAATTGCTTAGCGATTATTATTTCCATAAATTCGGAGTGGATACCCGCTCGGTACGTTTCCCCGGCCTGATCTCCTATACGACCCTGCCCGGAGGCGGGACCACCGACTATGCAGTAGAGATCTACTATGCTGCCGTCAAGGGCGAAGAGTTCGTCTGCCCCATTGCGGCCGGCACATATATGGACATGATGTATATGCCGGATGCCCTGAACGCCGCAGTGAATATAATGGAAGCCGATCCTAGGTATCTCATCCACCGCAATTCCTTCAACATAGCCTCGATGAGTTTCGATCCTGAAGAGGTTTACAGAGCTATCAAGAAGCATTATCCCAACTTCAAGATGCGCTATGAAGTCGATCCCATACGCCAGGCCATAGCCGATAGCTGGCCCAACAAGATGGACGACATCTGCGCCCGCAAGGAATGGGGATGGACGCCGCGCTACAATCTTGAGAAGATGACTGCGGATATGATCCACAATCTTAAAATAAAACTCGGGGCTTAAGCTCCGAGTTTTTCTTTTGCATAGGCGGCGGTAAGGTTGAAGACCTTCTTTCGGGAAGATGGCGCCTCGAACATCGCGTCGTTCATAATCCTTTCGCAGATGGAGCGTAGCCCGCGGGCTCCCAGCTTGTTCTTTATGGCGGTATCCACGATGATATCCAGCACTTTGGGCTCGATTTCCAACTTGATACCATCGATCTCGAACAGCTTCTCATACTGCTTGAGAATGGCATTCTTAGGCTCGGTAAGAATCCTCTTCAAAGCCTTGCGGTCCAGATTATCCAGGCTCATAATTACGGGCAGACGGCCGATAATCTCGGGGATGAGGCCGTACTTACGCATATCCTGGGCTTCTACATACTGCAGCAGGTTATCCTTGTCCACGGCCTGCTTCTCCTCCGAACCAAAACCTATGACGCGGGTATTCAGGCGCTGGGCGATGATGCGGTCGATTCCCTCGAAAGCACCACCGCAGATGAAGAGCACATTCTGGGTGTTGAAGTGGATGAACTCCTGTTCGGGATGCTTGCGCCCGCCGGCAGGAGGGACATTCACCACGCTCCCCTCCAGCAATTTGAGCAGCCCCTGCTGCACACCCTCGCCGGAAACATCGCGCGTGATGGAAGGATTGTCGCTTTTACGAGAGATCTTATCTATCTCGTCGATGAAGACGATACCCATCTCGGCCTGGCTCTGGTCATAGTCTGCATCCTGCAGAAGACGCACCAGCAGGCTCTCCACGTCCTCGCCCACATAGCCGGCCTCGGTCAGCACCGTGGCATCAACGATTGCGAACGGCACCATCAGCATCTTGGCGATGGTGCGCGCCAGCAAAGTCTTGCCGGTGCCGGTAGGGCCTACCAGAAGGATATTGGACTTCTCTATCTCCACACCGTCATCGGAGGAAGATGAGAAATTATGGAGTATCCTCTTATAATGATTGTAAACCGCCACGGAAAGAAGCTTCTTGGCCCTGTCCTGACCGATCACATACTGGTCGAGGAAGGCCTTGATCTCTTTCGGTTTAGGGATTCTGGTCTCTTTCTCTGACATTATTTCTTCTTTTTGCGGAGAATCTTGTCCACCATTCCGTATGCGAGGGCTTCCTCTGCATTCATCCAGTAGTCGCGGTCGGCATCGGCGAACACCTTGGCGAAAGGCTGTCCGGAATGCTCGGCAATGATGCGGCAGAGCTCATCGCGCGTCTTTTCGATTTCCTTGGCGGCGATGAGTATGTCGGATGCCTGCCCGCGGGCACCTCCGAGAGGCTGATGGATAAGCACCCGGCTATGAGGCAAGGCAGAGCGCTTGCCCTTGGTGCCGGCGCAGAGAAGCACGCTGCCCATCGAAGCGGCCATACCGGTGCAGACGGTTGCGATGTCCGGCTCCACGATCTGCATCGTATCATAGATTCCCAGACCGGCCGACACGCTACCGCCAGGAGTGTTCAGGTAGAGGGTGATATCGGCATTGTTGTCGGAAGAAGATGCCAGGAAAAGCAGCTGGGCCTGGATGATGTTGGCCACGTCGTCGTCGATGGGGACACCGAGGAAGATGATGCGGTCCATCATCAGGCGGCTGAACACATCCATCGAGGCCACGTTCATCTTGCGCTCCTCGATGATGGTGGGATTGATGTACGAATCGTTTGCCGAAGAATAACGGTGCAGGGTCATCGACCCTACACCGAATTCGGACTTCGCAAATTTCTCGAAATCAGACATATTGATTAAAGTTCGCGGAATTTCTCAGAAGTGATCTTCTTGGCCTTTACGGTCACCTCCTCCTTGAGCTTGCCGAGGACTTTGCCATCCTCTACCTGCTCTACGAGACGGTCGATCTGGGAACGGTCCTGCATCATATTCTGGACGGCCTCCTTGACCACCTCTTCGGGAACGTTGGGCATACCGTACATTGCGTACTGATAGTGGACATAAGCCACTGCTGCATCCTGGATATCCTTCTGCTCCACCTTGAAATCATACTTGCGCATAAAGGCGGAACGGACGAGCTGCCAGCGGAAGTCGGCTACGAAGCCGTCGAAATCCTTCTCTACATCCTCCTTGCTGACCTTGCCAGCATTGGCCTCGAAGAGCCACCTCTTCATGAATGCCTCGGGAAGGTCGAACTTGGTCTTGGCTACGAAGTAGTCGCGGACATCCTTGCTGAACCTCCACTCTGCCTGCTGGGCATACTCGCTTTCGAGACGCTCGGAGAGCTCCTTCTCTATATCCTCGTCGGACTTCTCTTCCTTCTTGTCCTCATAGTATTTCTTGAGGTTCTTGGTCATCTCTGCCTTATCCTTTGCGGAGGCGCTGATGGTGTACTTGTTGATGACGTCGTCCTTGCCGGCGGAAACCTCGAATTCAGGATAGGTAGCGATGTCGAAGATGAAGGTGAAATCGTTGCCATCCTTCCACTCCACCTCGGGCTGCTTCTCGCTGCCGAGAGGCTCTCCGAGGACACGGAGCTTGTTTTCGTCGATAAAATCCTGGAGTCCCTTCGAGATCACCTCGTTTACGGACTCGGCAAGAATCTGGTCGCCATAGACGCGGCGCACGAGGCTCTCGGGCACCATCCCTTTACGGAAGCCTTTGAAGTCGGCAGTGCGGCGGCGCTGGGCAAGTTTCTTACGTACAGATTCTGCATAGTCACCCTTTTCGATGTTAAGGGTAAGTTCGATGTTAAGGGCATCGAGCTGTTTCTTTTCTAATTTCATTTCAATAAACCTATTAATTTGTTCTTACGTTTCGGATAAGCGATACGCCCGTGATACATCTGGGCGAGATAATTCTTGAGCGTGGATTTCACGATTCCGAGGTCCTTCACGCTGATCTCGGCATCGGAGAACTGCCCCTGTTCCATCTTGCCTTCGACTATCCTCTCCACGAAGGAGTCGAAGGACTCAGGACTATAGTCCTTGAGCGAGCGGGACGCAGCCTCTATGCTGTCGCAGAGCATAAGTATGGTCTGCTCGCGGGTGACGGGCTTGACGCCCGGATAAGTGAACTCCCCTATCTCGGCAGGGGAACCGCCGGCCTTGAGGAAGCGGTCGTAGAAGTACTCGACGACGGTGGTTCCGTGGTGCGAAAGAATGAAGGCACGGATGACGGAAGGGAGGCGATGCTTCTGCGCAAGCTCGTCCCCGTCGGTAATATGCTTGATGATGTCCCGGGCACTCTGCTGGGGAGAAAGGTCCTCGTGATAGCGCAAGGTCCCGTCGGTGGAAAGCATAGATTCGTTCTCCACGAAGCACATAGGGTTCAGCATCTTTCCTATGTCGTGATAGAGGGCTCCGGCCCTGACAAGCTGCACGTTGGCACCTATGGCACCGGCCACGGCATCGGCCATGTTCATCACCTGCAGTGAGTGCTGGAAGGTGCCGGGGGCCTTCTGCTCAAGCTCGCGCAGAATAGGGCTGGAAGTATCGCAGAGCTCGTTCAGGCGGTAAACCGATACAAGGTTGAATATCTTCTCGAATAGATAGGAGAGAGGATATCCGGCCACGCAGAGGAAGGCGGAGAAAAGCAGCATCCAGGCAGTCCGCAGCAGGTTCCCTCCGGAAAGGTCGGTAAACTTGAAACCGAGGAACACGGCGAACAGCACCGAGAAGGTGATGATGGCATTCAGGAACTGGCGCCATCCCTTGTTGAAGTGTTTGAAGGTAATCATCGAGATTACCCCGCCGGAAAGGAAGATGGTGAACACTCCCCTGCCTCCCTCGGCATAGAAAAGCAGAGGCAGCAGGGAGATGGCATAGGTCATCACCACCAGACGGTCGTCGAAGAAGGCCTCAAGCAGCAGTGCGCAGAGCACGAAGGGAATCACGAACAGGTAGTCCGGATGGAGCCTGGGGAAGACTATCGACAGCACCGTGAAGACGGTGAAGATGAGCGTAAGGTAGAGATACTTGCCATTGTCGCTGAAGACCGTAGGATTCACCAGCCTGATAGCGAAGAAGAGGAAAACCACAAGCAGCAGCGCAATGATTCCGTTCCCCAACCAGAAGAGGAAGGGAGAGGAGGTAGCGCCCATGCTGGAGTTGTACTCCTTCAGGTAGGAGGTGATGATCTGGTCGATCTCGGCAGTAACTATCTCATCCTGCTTGACTATGTACTGGCCGGCGCTGACATAACCTGATGTCGGGGATACCGACTCTGCGGCGTTGGTATTCAGCTGCTCGGTAAGCTGCTTGTCATAACGGAGGTTGGGCACGACCAGGTCGGCCACATTCTCCCCGGGGCAGACTTCCAAAGCCGCTTCGGCAAAGGCCGCACGGGCTTCGGACAGGGGCAGGACCTCACCGGCAGGCTGGGCGAAAGCCCTCTTTCCCTTCAGTATGTAGATAACCTCCGAGGGCCCGGAAATGCCATCGTCTCCTACTACGCCCTTCTCATATATACTCTTCAGCACGGATGCAAGCCCGAGGGGTTCTGCAGCGCGTATGTTACGGTCGGCCACGTCGTCCAGATACTTGTAGTAAGGTACCAGGACCTCGGATGCCTGCCTGCGGTCCTCCAGAAGCTGGTCTTCTGTCTTGAGGATGGGGAAATCGAAGGGCGCTATCAGCGTCTCGTACTTCCAAGGGGCACCCTTGCGGTAATCGTAACTCAGCTTGGCACTTCTGGGAAGCACCAGCAATATTATGAAGAATACGAATATGAGGGGGACGAACTTTTTCATTTGAACGGGCTGTTGGCTTCTCGCGCAATGAATTTGTAAGTGAGCCTGTCAGTCAGCCGAGGAAAAAGACGATGGGCGAGCACCGTTGCTTTTCCCAGGCCGGTGAGTATGCATTCGGACTTACGCTTGCGCAGGGCCTTGGCAAGATGGGCGGCGCACTCTTCGGCGCTCATCAGCTTGCCTTCGTCCAGAGGAGTCTCCCCCTGGGCGGAACCGTCGGCGGTTAGGGCGGCATTACGTACGTTCGAAGATGTGTAACCCGGAGCGAACACCAGGACATTCAGTCCATCCTTGAGGTGTTCGATGCGGATGGTGTCAAGGAATCCGCGTATGGCGTATTTCGAGGAGGAATAACCCGTACGCGCGGGGAGCGCCGAATAACCGGCGATGCTTATCACGCCTGCTACCTGTCCCTTCCTTTCCAGAAGATAAGGCAGGGCATACTTGGTGCAATTGACAGTGCCCCAGAAATTGACGTCCATCAAGGAATGTATCACCTTGAGGTCCAGGTCCTTGAACATGGCGCGCATGGAGAGGCCTGCATTGTTGACGAGGATGTCTATACCCCCGAAACGGGCCACGGCAGCATCCACGAGGGCCTTGCAGTCCGCCTCGGAACTTACGTCGCATTTCACGCAGAGCACCCTGTCCGCAGGGGCGACGGAAGCGGAGAGCTCCTCCAGCTTGTCAAGCCTGCGGGCGGCCATCACGACCTTGGCACCGAGCCGGCCGAAGAGCCTGGCCGAAGCCAGCCCTATGCCGGAGCTCGCGCCCGTCACGATGATTACTTTGCCATCGAAATATACGGAATCCTTCACTTCGGAATAATTGTTATTTAACGGTCATTGCAGCGATGTCGTCGCCATCGTAGGCACCGGCATCAAGCTTGGCCTTGATCTCCTTGAAAGCCTTCAGGGTGTATTCCACATCCTCCATAGTATGTGCAGCGGTGCAGACGATACGGAAGATGATCATACCCTTGGGGATAACGGGATAGATGACCATGGAGCAGAAGATCTTGTAGTTTTCCCTCAGGTCCTTGGCCATCTTGGTAGCCTGGGCGATACCGCCCTTGATGTGCACGGGAGTGACGCAGGCTTCAGCCTCGCCGATATCGAATCCTTCCTTCTTGAAGCCATCCTGGATGGCGTGGGTGATGGCCCAGCACTTCTTGCGGAGCTCGTCTCCCTCGGGAGAATCGATAATCTCCATACGCTTGAGGTTGCCGATCACAAGAGGCATAGGAAGGCTCTTTGCATACATCTGGCTGCGCATATTGGCGCGCAGATAGTTGATGATGCTGTGAGGACCGGCGACGAAACCTCCGATGGAAGCCATGCTCTTTGCGAATGCGCCTATGTAGAGATCTATGTCGTCCATCACTCCGAAATGCTCGGAAGTGCCGCGGCCGTGCTCGCCGAGAAGGCCGAAGCCGTGGGCATCGTCGATGAGGATGCGGAACTTGTGCTTCTTCTTGAGGGCGACGATCTCGTCGAGCTTTCCGAGGGCACCGGTCATACCGTAAACGCCTTCTGTAATCAGCAGCACGCCACCGCCGTTCTCTTCGGCCTCAGCGCAGGCACGGGTGAGCACCTTGTCGCAGTCGGCCATATTGTTGTGGCGGTATTTATACTTGCTGCCTATGTGCAGGCGTATACCGTCCAGCAGGCAGGCGTGGCACTCGGCGTCATACACAACAACGTCGTGGCGGGCAAGGAGGGCGTCGATCGTGGAAACGATTCCCTGATAGCCGAAGTTGAAGAGGAAAGCGTCTTCCTTCTTCTCGAAATCGGCGAAGACCTTCTCGAGTTTCTCGTGATAGCGGGTGTGCCCCGACATCATACGGGCTCCCATAGGATAGGCAAGGCCCCAGTCCGCAGCACCCTGGGCATCCGCCTTGCGGACCTCGGGATGATTTGCGAGACCAAGATAGTTGTTAAGGCTCCAGTTCAGAACCGGAATACCGTTGAAGGTCATATGGGGCCCGAGCTCGCCTTCGAGGCGGGGATACATATAGTAACCGAATCCTTGTTCGAAATACTGGCCGATAGGGCCGCCGGAATCGCGTTCGATGCGATCGAAAATGTCTAGCATAAGTGTATAGGTTTAAGCATCAATATTTGCGTAATGTGCGTTTTCTTCGATGAACTGCCTGCGGGGCGGTACGTCGTCACCCATCAGCATCGAGAAGGTCCTCTCGGCCTGGGCGGCGTTCTCTATGGTAATCTGGCGGAGCCTGCGGTTCTTGGGATCCATGGTGGTCTCCCAGAGCTGCTGGTCGCTCATTTCACCGAGACCTTTGTAGCGCTGCACGGTATAACCCTTGTCGGAGCCTTTGCCGAGCTTGAGGGCGGCCTCTTCGCGCTGCTCTTCGGTCCAGCAGTAGATCTCTTCCTTGCCCTTCTTCACGAGATAGAGCGGAGGAGTTGCCAGATATACGTAACCGTTCTTGATAAGGTCGAACATATAACGGAAGAAGAAAGTCAGGATGAGGCAGGCGATGTGGCTGCCGTCGACATCGGCATCGGTCATGATTACGACCTTATGGTAACGCAGACGGCTGAGGTCCATATGCTTCTCGCCGGTTTCGTCTTCCTGCGCGACGCGCACTCCGAGGGCGGTGTAGATATTCTGGATTTCCTGGCTGTCGAAGGCACGGCCCTCGGCTGCTTTCTCTACGTTCAGGATCTTGCCTCGCAGAGGGAGGATAGCCTGGTAACGACGGTCGCGGCCCTGCTTTGCGGTACCGCCTGCGGAATCACCCTCTACGAGGAAGAGCTCGCACTTCTCGGGATCGTTCTCGGAGCAGTCGGCAAGTTTGCCGGGGAGGCCTGCGCCGGTCATCACGGTCTTGCGCTGCACCATCTCGCGGGCCTTGCGGGCTGCCGCACGGGCGGTAGCGGCAAGTACGATCTTGTCGATGACGGTCTTGGCGAGCTTGGGATTCTCTTCGAGGAAGATGTCCATAGCGGCGGCGGTAGCCTGGGAAACGGCCGAAGTCACCTCGGTGTTACCGAGCTTGGTCTTGGTCTGGCCTTCGAACTGAGGCTCAGCCACCTTGACGGAGATGACGGCGGTAAGACCCTCGCGGAAATCCTCCGGAGCAAGCTCCACCTTCGCCTTCTCGAGAAGCTTGTTCTTGTCGGCGTAGTTCTTGAGCGAACGGCTGAGGCCCATCTTGAAGCCCTGCAGGTGGGTACCACCCTCGATGGTGTTGATGTTGTTCACATAGGAATATATCTTCTCCGAGTAGCCGGTATTGTACTGGAGGGCGATGTCGATAGGGATGATCTTGTCGGAAGACACGCACACGGGCTCGGGGATGAGCTTGGATGCACCGGCATCGAGGTAGTCGATGAACTCCTTGAGGCCTTCTTCCGAATAGAAGAGCTCGGACTTGTAGACCTGCTTGCCGGTGGCCTTGCTTTCTCCGGCCTCATCCTGCACGAACTCGTCCACGAGGGTGCGCTTGTCGGTAAGGGTGATGCGGATACCCTTGTTCAGGAAGGCCAGCTCGCGAAGACGCGCCGCCAGGGTCTCGTACTTGTAGACCGTGGTCTGTACGAAGATCTCGGGATCCGGATGGAAGGTGATGATGGTGCCGTGTTCATCCTCGGGGCACTCCCCTACCACCTCTACCTGGGTGGTGGGCTTGCCTTTGGAATACTTCTGCACGAATATCTTGCCCTCGCGGTGGACTTCCGCGATGAGCAGGTCGGACAGGGCGTTCACGCAGGAGACACCCACGCCGTGCAGACCGCCGGAAACCTTGTAGTTGTTCTTGCTGAACTTACCGCCGGCGTGCAGGACGGTGAGGACGACTTCCAGAGCGGAACGATGCTCCTTCGGGTGCATTCCGGTAGGAATACCACGTCCGTTATCTTGTACGCGGATGGAATTGTCCTCGAGTATCTGCACGTCGATAGTGTCGCAGAACCCTCCCATAGCCTCGTCAATACTGTTGTCGACGACCTCGTACACGAGATGGTGGAGACCACGCTCGGAAATGTCACCGATATACATGGACGGACGCTTGCGCACCGCCTCAAGCCCTTCGAGGACTTGGATACTGCCAGCCGAATACTGTTCTTCGGCAACCTTCATCTCTTCTTGTTCAATCATATTATCTTGTTATTTATCTTATTTTCAAAAAAGGATGCGAATTTACTCAAATTATCTCAAATTCAGAGTGATGCCGCCCTGGAAATAAATGCCTTTTTCCATATGCAGCGGCGAAAGGCTTATATCGTTGTTCAGCAGGTTGCCCGCGTTGGCCCAGAAGCCGAAACTGCCGTTGACTTTGTAGCTTGCGTGCAGGCCCAGGTCGACGAAACCGGGCACGGAATAAGTCTTGCCCGCACGGGTGGTAACGGCCTTGACGCGGATACCGGCGAAGATGCGGGAATTCCAGTTGTATGTAATGTCCAGATCTCCACAGAAAGCGGGAAGGTCCAGGTAGGCGTCGTTCAGGTTCACGTTGGTCTTGCGGTAGCTGCCGGCAAGGTCGACGGCAAGAGAGGAACTCTTCCAATGTATGTCTTCTTCCACATACCAGCAGCTGTAGTCCCTGAATACCACTCCGTAATCCATAAGGGCAGGATCCGAGGCGCTGACTTTCCAGAAGTTCATAGGGGCGTCGGAATAAGAGGCCCAGCCACCGTGGATGTCGTACTGCAGATGCTTGAAAGCGCTGCCCCTGAAGCCCAGGGATGCATCCAGCCTTTCAAGGGTGGGACGCAGGCTTGCGGTATATGCAGGATTGAACCAGTGCTCGGCAAGTTTGAAACCGGTATAGCTGGTGGCACGCTGGCCGCCCTTTACCCTGGCATAGAGCTGCAGGCTCCTGTCGAAAAGGTCGGCGGTGATATCGACATCAGGATAGAACCACTGCAGGTCGCTCGCAGGGCTGAAATTCACGCCCGCGGCCAGTTTGAAGGGATTCCAGTCGAAAAGGGCCTTGGCAGCCACCTGGCCGACTATCATATTGTCGTAGGGGCCTTTACCATAGAAGTCGGACTCGAAATCGACATCCATCCTGAGGGTGAAAGGAAGCATCCAGTTGGGGAAGAATCCGCCTTTCACGCGTACGCCGGTCTGGGAAACCTGGGCATCATAGGCCTGGTTGAGTTCGAGGGCGAAATCATAGACGATCTTGGAATCGGTGTCCGAACGGATGTCGCCGCGGAGGGTAAAGTCGTTGAACTGGTAATCTCCGGCGAAATCCCTGTTGAACAGGCCCTGATAATCCACGCCATAAGCCAGTATGAAATCGCGGGCAACCCAGCGGCCTTCCAAACCCACTTTCTCGCTCAGGTCGAAGCCGGAATAAGGGTCACGGCCGTCCAGGGCGGAGTACCTGCCCGCATAACCGTGGAAATCGTTGAATACCGTAACTGTATTGCCGTTATGGACAGGAGTCCAGGCAGCCTTAAGCATGGGGCGCAGGCCGTAGCCGGCACCTGCCTTGAGGGAGAAAACGCTATAGTCGGATGCAGGCTTCTGAGGAGTAACGCTGATCTCGTAGGGGACGAATTCATAGGAGCCCTTGTAGGGCGTTGCGAAAACGTTGTAGCTGACCGAAGTGCGGAAGCTGTTCAGAGAATCCGGGATTTCCAGCGGGACAGACTGCTTGGCGGCCTTCCCGAACTCGGCCTTGTAATCATTGGTCACCTGCACCTGAGGGTTCAGGTCCTGCGAGAATGACGGCACTGCCGAAACGAGGGCGGCCACTATCAATGCTGATATCTTGTTTTTCATAAGGATGCGATTCTCTGGTTAACGGATTCAAGTATGTCGTCGCCTTCGGAAGATGGAGTATATCCGTCACGGATGCTCTCCCAAGTGGCACGGGCCTGGCTGAGCTTGCCCTGGTCGCGGAAGGAATCCCCCAGCACCACGTAGCACTTGGCGAGCCAGTAGGTCTGGTCCCCGCACTTCGCGGCGAAATCATAGACCTTGCCTTCCAGCTGGGCGTATTCTCCGGAATCATAGAGGTCGCGGACCAGCATATAGTAGGACTCGGCGCCTTCGGGAGTCGAAGGGGCTTCGGAGAGCTTGCGGAAGAAGATGAAGGCTTCGTCGCGGTGGCTGGTGGCCAGCAGCGACTTGGCTTCCACGAACCAGCCCTCGCGCTCTTCTGCAGCCGAAGGGCTGTTGGCAAGAAGGTCGCGGGAAGCGGCTATCGCATCTTCGAAGTTATGCGCCTGGAATGCAGAGCGCATCTTCCCAAGACGCGCAGCAGCCTTGTTCTCATCCATCTTGGCTATATCCTGCAGCAGGCAGAAACCTTCGTAAGCATCGTTGAAATGCTGAAGCTCATAGGAGAGCTTGGCATAGTTGTAGGCCGAAGTCTCGGCGAAGGATCCCTCCTTGAGCTCGGTGGCAGCCTGCTTGAATGCGCCGCAGGCCTTCTCCTTGTCGGAGATGGCACGGTAGGAATCGGCGAGATAGAACCACGCATCCCCGCGCTTGGCTCCGTCGGGATAATCCTGCAGATACTTCAGGAAAGCGGTGACCGCCCTGTCATATCCGCCGGAAAGATAGATCTGCTCGGCGGTGTTGAAGTAGATATTCTCGCGCTCGGCAGGAGTCTTGCCCACAGAGAGATTGCGGGACTGCATATATTCCAGGAACTTCTCGGGCTCGTTGGTGGTCTGGTAGATGGAGTTGATGGCCATAAGGGCCTCCTCGGCATATTCGCTGTCCGGGAGCATCTCCACCACCTGCTTGTAGTCCGCGAGGGACTTGTCGTAGCTCTTCATATTCCTGTAGGCCATTCCCCGGCCGATGAGGGCCTTGGCGGCGTAGGTATTGTCGGAAGTGCCGGACTGCAAGGTCCCGAAAGTCTTGACGGCGGACTGGTTGTCATCAACCTCCATATAGGCACGGCCGAGCTCGTACATAGCCTCGGAGTACATAGGGGCGTCGGAAGATGCCTTCAGCACCTGGGAAAGCACGCCCACCTTCTCTTTCTTCTTGCCGGAAAGGCCGTAGGAAAGGGCCTGCTGGTAGTAAGGATAGATGTCGTTGACGTCGGCGTAGGAATCCAGCACCCTCTGGTAGGATGAGACTGCGGCCTTGTAGTTATGACGGGCGAAGTCGCAGTCGGCACGGCGGATGAGGGCATCTTTCCTGCAATCGGGCTCGGCGGAATTGATATACTGGTCCAGCCAGCGGGCGGCCGACTCGTACTTGCCCTGGTTGAAATTGGAATAGCCGATGTTGTAGCTCAGCATCTTTCCCTCGGCACGGTCGTAGAGGGCGGAGATGTTGTAGAGGTCTTCGTAGATTTCGCCGGCCTCGGAATAATTGCCGCTGTTGAAGAGGGACTCGGCCAGCCAGAACCTGGCGAGCTGGGCATAGCGGTCGTTCTTCGGAAGGTTGAAAGCCGCGGAACGGAAGTAGGGAGCGGCATCGGTCCAGGCACCGCCGGCGGCGAGCTGGCTGGCGCGCAGATAGTTGGCCTTGAGATAATTGCCCAGCTGCTCCTCGTCCAATTCCTCGATATTGGAATAGGCCTCGATGGCGGCCGCATAGTCCTTGGAATTCAGGGCGGCGATTGCGAGATAGTTATAGATCTGCTCCTTGCGGGTGGTATTGGGATACTGCTCCAGATACCCCCCGAAGATGGTCATATCGGAATTGAGGTCGAAGGCCAGCTTGGCGTAGTTGAACCAGGCATCTTCCTGTATCTTGGCATCGAAACCGGCCTGGGAGGCATCGCGGAAGGCATCCGAAGCGGCCACCTTGTTGCCGGTCTTGATATAGGCATAACCGAGCTGGTAGTTGGCGATCTGCCCGAGGGAGTCGATGCGGCTCTCCATACGGGAGAACTTCTCGATTGCGCCTTTGTAGTCCTGCACCGCATACATCACGGAACCGGCGTGGAAAAGGTCGGAACGGGACTGCTGCCCCTGTTCGCCTTCGAGCATATAATATGCGAGGGCCTTGTTCTTGTCCCCCTTCACGAGGAAGGACTCGGAGATGATGCGGGCGAGGCGCATCTTGCGCTCGTCGGGAGCCTGCTCCATCATTGCGGGACCGTTATCGACTATGTAGTCGTAGTCCTTGAGCATAAAGCGGCATTCGAGTATGTAGTACTGAGCGAGAGAGTTGAAACGCTCGTCCGGAACTATCAGGCGGAACCATTTCTCGGCAACCCCGAACTGTCCGCCGTTGTAGGCGATATAGCCGAGTTGGTAACGGGCAGGAGCGGTAAGGCTGCTCTTGGGAGCGGCCTCCACTTTGAGAAGATAGCCTACGGCCTCGTCATAGCGGCCGGCAACGAAAGCGCAATAGCCGCGGCGGAAGTTGTAGTTCAGCTGGTCGGCGGCAGGAAGCCTGGTCTCGGAAACCTGCTGCAGCATGGCTGCGGCCCCCTGATAATCCTCTTTCACGAAGAGGCTGGAGGCATATTCATAACGGATACGGTTGCTCAGCACCGATTCGGGATATTGCTCGTTGTATTCCAGGAAAAGCCTTGTATGGTCATCGTCGTCGGCCTTGATGGCGCAGAGCACTGCATAGGCACGGGACATAGGGTCCCCGAGCGACTCGAATATGCTTCGGGCCTTACCATAAGAGCCGTTCTGATAGAGATTCACGGCATCCTGATACGCGTCCGCAGGCTCCTGCGCGCCCGCGCGCACAGAAGAAAAAAAGAGACACCAGGCCGCCGCAAAAATCAGCAAAGTATTGTGTTTCATATCAGATATATTTCTAATCTTCAAATATAATCATTTTTTCCGGTTTTTTACTCAAAATAAAATGTATATTTGCAGCTGAGCGAAGCTATTTTTATGAACCCTCTTATCTCCTTCCGAAATGCAGACATTATGGCCGGCGACAATGTCGTGGTGCACGGCCTGGATATGGAAATCAACGCCGGTGACCTGGTGTATATACTTGGCAAAGTCGGCAGCGGCAAAACGTCCATAATACGCAGCATCACGGCCGAGCACGCCATAGGCAGCGGGGAGGCCGAGGCCTGCGGATTCGACCTGAAGCGCATACGCCAGAGGGACATTCCCAAGCTCCGCAGGCGCCTGGGCGTGATCTTCCAGGATTTCCGCCTGCTTATGGACCGCAGCGTCCAGGACAATCTCGACTTCATACTCAAGGCCACCGGCTGGAAAGACCGCCGCAAAGCCGACGAGCGCATAGACGAAGTGCTCGAAGCGGTAGGAATGACCACCAAGGCGCACAAGATGCCTCACCAGCTTTCCGGAGGCGAGCAGCAGCGCATTGCCATAGCCCGCGCCCTGCTGAACGACCCTGAAGTGATACTGGCCGACGAGCCCACGGGCAACCTCGACGACGAGACTGCCGAAGAGATACTCCGTCTGATTAACAAGCTCAACAAGGAGAACGGGACCACCCTGATAATGGTCACCCACGACAAATCCATAGTCGAGCGCTATCCCGGCAGGGTATTCGTCTGTTCCGACGAAAGCTGCAGCGAACGATGACTCCCTCGCGAAGATATGCAGCCATCCTAGACTATTTCCGGGAGAACGTGCCCGTGGCTGATTCCGAGCTGCATTTCAGCAACGACTATCAGCTGCTGGTGTCCGTCATACTCTCCGCCCAATGCACCGACAAGAGGGTGAACCTGGTGACTCCTGCGCTCTTTGCCGCCTATCCCGACGTAGAAGCGCTTTCCAAGGCCACGGCAGAGGACATCTACCCCTATGTCAAGTCCGTATCCTACCCTAACAACAAGGCCCGCAACCTCTCCGCAATGGCCCGTACGGTAATGCAGGATTTCGGGGGGAAGATTCCATCCGACGTCGATAATCTGATGAAACTGCCCGGAGCAGGGCGCAAGACCGCAAACGTCGTTGCTTCAATACTTTACAACGAGCCTGTCGTGGCTGTGGACACCCACGTGTTCAGGGTGTCGAGGCGCCTGGGACTCAGTTCCGGCAGCACTCCCCGCGCGGTGGAACTGGACCTCGAAAAACACATCCCCCTGGACATACGTCCCATAGCGCACCACTGGCTGTTACTTCACGGGCGCTATACCTGTACGGCACAGCGCCCGAAATGCGATATCTGCCCACTCAAGGAGTGGTGCAAGGATTTTATTTCGCAAACTGGGAAGTAAGAGCCTCGATCTTGGCATCGGCGTCTGCGCCTTTTGCCCCGAAATAGAACTTGATCTTAGGCTCGGTACCGGAAGGGCGCACCGACACCACATCTCCCGCCTCATCGAAGAACTGCAGCACGTTGCTCTTGGGCTGACCCGTCTTCTCGGGCTCGAGGTAGTCGATTATCTTGTTCACGGGTGACCCGCAGAGTTCCTTGGGAGGGTCGTTACGGAAGGCGGTCATCATATCGGCTATCTCCTTGGCACCGCTGACGCCCTTACGGACTATGTACACCATATGCTCCTTGCGGTATCCTATCTCGGAATAGACCTTCTGAAGCATCTGATACATGGTAAGTCCCTGGTCGGCGGCCCAGGCGGCGCATTCGGCCACCATAATGCAGGCCATCTGCGCATCCTTGTCGCGGACGAACTGCCCCACGTTGAAGCCATAGCTCTCCTCGCCTCCGCACACGAACTCCCCGTCGGACTCGTGCTTCTTCACGACCTCGGCAATGTACTTGAAGCCGGTGAGCACGTCGTAGCAAGGGATGCCGAACTTGTCGGCCAGTTCGCGGAGGGATTCAGTGGTAACTATGGTCTTTACCAGATACTGCCCTTTGCCCAGGGTTCCAAGTTCCTTGCGGCGGCTGAGAATGTAGTAGGTCAGCAGCATAGCGGTCATATTGCCGTTGAACTGGACCATCTTACCATCGTTGTCGCGGACTGCGATGCCCAGGCGGTCGGCGTCCGGGTCGGTGGCCATCACGATGTCGGCACCCTCGCGGTCGGCGGCCTCCAGGGCCATCTTCATGGCCGCGGGTTCCTCGGGATTAGGAGACACCACCGTCGGGAAATTGCCGTCGCTTACGTCCTGGTCGGGAACGTGGATAACGTTCTTGAATCCTAAGCGGTGCAGACATTCGGGCACAAGACGCACTCCACAGCCGTGCAGAGGAGTATAGACGAACTTGATGTCGGAATGGCGGGCGCAAGACTCAGGCGACAGGGCCAGAGACATTATATCCCTCAGGTAGCAGGCGTCCACGTCCGCCCCCATCAGGTCGATGCTGCCGCAGCGCTCCCCTGCCTGGAACTTGACCATAGAAGGCTCGGTAATCTTGTTTACCTCGTCCACTATCTCCTTGTCGACGGGGGATGTAATCTGCCCTCCATCGCTCCAGAATACCTTGTATCCGTTATATTCCTTGGGATTGTGGGAGGCCGTTATCATAACGCCGGCGACCGCCTGCTTGAGACGTATTGCATAGCTGAGTTCGGGAGTAGGACGTATGTTGTCGAATATGAAAACGTGTATGCCGTTGGCCGACATCACATCCGCGGTGATACGTGCGAACTCCTTGCTGTTGTTGCGGCTGTCGTAGGAGATGCAGAAGCGCAGGTCATCCCCCTTGCAATGGCTCAGTATATAGTTCGCGAGGCCCTGGGTGGCCATTCCGACCGTGTATTTGTTCATACGGTTGGTACCCACGCCCATTATGCCGCGCAGGCCTCCGGTGCCGAACTCCAGATTCTTGTAGAAAGCATCCTCGAACGCGGCAGGATCGGAATTGCGCAATTCTATGATTTTACCTTTGGTTTCGGGATCGAAATCGCCGGTGAGCCAGGCATTGGCCCTTGAAATATAATCGGACATATTCAAATAGTTTTCGTCAGTTTCAAATATAATTAAGATTATTGGTTTTTCAGATATTTCAGCCAGAATTCCCTGTCGGCCTCGGCGGAATGCTCTCCCTGCTTGCCACGATATCCGTGCATACCGTCAGGATAAATCATAAGCTCGAACTGCTTACCGGCTTTCTGGAGGGCATCCACCAGCTGCAGGGTATTCTGGAAGTGGACGTTGTCGTCGCCTGTGCCGTGGGTAAGTTTGAGGTGCACCTTGTCGGAAAGCTGGTCCGCATAGGACAGCACCCTGGAGCGCACGAAGCCCTCCTTGTTGTAGGCAGGAGTCATCATGAAGCGCTCGGTATAATGCGAATCATAGAGCGTCCAGTCATATACTCCCCCGCCTGCGATTCCGCAGCAGAAAAGCTCAGGGTGCTGCAGGAGCAGCATAGCGGTCATAGTGCCGCCGAAAGAGAAGCCCTCCACGCCGATATGGTCCCCGTCCACATAGGGAAGGGATCTGGCCCATTCCGCCCAAGTCACGAAGTCCTGCACTGGAACAGTGGTGAGGTCCTTGAACACGAGATCGGTCCCGTTGCGGCCGTTATGGCCGGCGGCGCGGCAATCGGCAACAATGCGGATGATGCCGTTCTGGCTGAACCACTGGTCGCGCGGGCGCCAGAGGTCTTTTACATACTGGGTACCGGGCCCGCCGTAAATCTCGAAACAGACAGGATACTTCCTGGAAGGGTCGAAGCCGAGCGGCAGGGTGACCTGTGCAAACATATCCTGGCCGTCGGCAGCCTTGATGCATACGGTCCTCGGAAGGGCCATGCGGGTGGAATCTTCCTCGGCGGCAATGCTGCCGGGAGCCCTGGTGGACCATTCGAAGGTCCTGGTGCGGGCGTTGGACAACTTGGCATAGTAGCTCTTCATATCCCTGGAGAACCAGGCCCTCTCCACGTGGTAACCCAGCGGAGTTATACGGGTAATCTTGCCTTTCTTGCTAAGCTTGTAGAAGCCGGACTGCACCCTGGAATCCCTCTGGGCCAGGAAATAAACATCTCCACGTGACTCGTCGTACTTGCGGAGGACTATGTTCCAGTTGCATCCGTCGGTAAGTCTCTTGAGCACCTTGCCGTCGTAGGAAAGGTAATAGATCTGCTCCCATCCGCCCTCGAAAGAACGGGCCATGAACAGGCCGTCCTTGGCGAAGAGCATCCCTTCTATCCACTCCAGCCAGGTGGTGGAATTCTCGTCGTAAACCAGCTTCTTGCTGCCATCCTCGGCGCTCACGCGGAAGAGCTGCAGATAATTCTGTATCCTGGGTTCCCGCTGAACGAAAAGTTCCTTGCTGTCGGCTCCCCAGAAAGGAGTGCCGAAATACTGGTCGGGGCTGTCTTCGAAATCCGCCCAGACTATCCCGGAAGTCTTTTCGAAATCGATGATTCCTATGCGGACGGAGGGATTCGCCTCCCCTACTTTGGGGTATCTCGTCAGATTGAGGCTGCCGTCCTGCCCGACTGGGCTGTAGATGGGGAATACGGGGACTTCGCTCTGGTCGAAGCGGTAAAAGGCCAGCTTCTTGGAATCAGGGCTCCACCAGAAGGCCCTGTAGCGGCTGGGACGGCCGAAAATCTCTTCGTAATAAACCCAGGATGCACGCCCGTTAAGGATGACGTCGGAACCGTCGAAGGTAAGCTGGGTATCGGTGCCGGCAGCGACCTCGTGCACGAAGAGATTGCCGTCGGCGGTATATGCGTAACGTGTCGAATCCGGCGAATAAGTCAGATTCAGCATTGTCAGCAAGACGCAGAATAAATAGTTCATTTGAAAAAACGATCGTTAAAATTTATCAAATATACTTTTTCGACAGCGCGGGTAAGCGCCGTATAAAGCCATTTAAGGTCGTCCAGGGTCTGCTCTTCCTGCCAGAAAGGGCAGTCTATGAACACGCAGGCCCACTGTCCGCCCTGGGACTTGTGACAGGTCACCGCCTCGGCGTATTTGAGCTGCAGCGCATTGTAGTAAGGGTCTTCCCTCACGGCATCGTAGCGGGCCTTCTTGGTCTTGAACCCGGCGTAGTCGGCAGACACCCCCTGGTATAGCATATTCTGCTGCTCATAGGTCAGGGAGGCCGATTCGCTCTCAAGGGTGTCGAGACATACCTTGGCCTTTATCTCCACGTTCCCATAGTCCGGGAAGCACAGCACGGCATCGGCAAAATGCAGGCCATAACGGTCTTCGAAATTGCGTATGCGTACCAGCGTAGCCATATCGCCATTCGCTATGTAGTCCATTCCCTCCACATCATCGACGAACTGGTAGCAGTTCTTGACTATCATAAGCTTATCCCCGCGCACCAGACGTTCTTCCTTGTACTGCACCTGCGAGCGTATCCCCAGATTGTAACGTATGGCCCTCTTGTTGGACCGGCATAGGATTATGGTTTCTTCCTCCCCGTAATCCAAGTAGGCCGAGGAAATGGCATCTATCAGCCCTTCGCCCGTCACCCTTTCTATGTCCGGGCAGCCACGCAGGTCGAGTTTCAGGGGGCCGGATCCGTCATAGACATTGCGTATCATCTCCCTAAGGATGGTTGCGTTGCGCAGTATCCCGGATTCACGGGCCTGGCGTACCACGGAGGTAAGTTCCGCATAGACCACTCCCCCGAATCCATCCATATAGTCCTTGCTGAGGGCGGGGCTCTCGTCGAGGCCTACCGGAGGCAGCTGGGCGGCATCCCCTATCATTATCAGGCGGCAGTCCACCCCGGAACGGACGAAGGAGATAAGGTCTTCCAGCAGGTTCCCGGTGCCGAAGGCGGACGAAGACTGCCGGGCACCCTCCTCTATTCCGATCAGAGATACTTCGTCAACCACGAAAAGGGTGTTGCGGGCCTTGTTGGGGGAAAGGCTGAACTGCCCGAAGCCGTCGTCTCCAACGGATTTCTGGCGGTAGATATGCTTGTGGATGGTGAAAGCCGGCCTCTTGCACATTACGGAAAGGACCTTGGCAGCGCGGCCGGTCGGGGCCAGCAGCACGGTATGGAGCTTGAGGTCCTCCAGCGCATCCACTACGGCCGAAAGCGCGGTGGTCTTACCCGTACCCGCATATCCGTTCACCACCATTATATCGGCGTCGTCCCCGGTAAGGAAGGACGCAATGCCGTGCAGGAGCGAATCCTGGCAGGGGGTGAGCTCGTAGGAGAAACGGCCCAGGAATTCTTTATAGAGAAAATCGCTGCGGTCCATCTATCTTTTCTTACGGGAGAAGAGCAGAGACGCAACGGCAAGGACGGGATAGATTTCCACGCGCCCCATGAACATATCGATGGAATATAGGAACTTCGCGGCGGAAGGTTCGGCGTTGTAGTTGCCCAGGGAGCCGATGGAGCCGGCAGCAGGGCCGACGTTGTCGAGGCAGGAGATGGTTCCCATTATGGCATTGCTGCTGTCGGAACCGACCGCTAGGCAAAGCAGAGCGGATATCAGGAAGATGATGAAGAAGGCAGCGACGTACATAACGTGCGGCTCGACTTCCTTATCCTGCAGCGGCTTTCCGTTCATCCTGACCTCAAGAATGGTGGAAGGATAGACGGTACGCTTGATATGTATGGCCAGCGACTTCATTACCAGCAGCACGCGGTCGGATTTAAGGCCGCCGGTGGTGGATCCGGCCATACCGCACTGGATTCCCATTATTATCGTAAGCACTGCAGGGAAAAGGGGCCAGACGCTATTGTCGCAGATGGCAAGCCCCGAAGTGGAGGTGTAGCTGAACACCTGGAAACTGCCCCAGAGAAGGGCCTGGCCGAAGGAATCTGCCACGTGATTGGTCCAGAGCGACAGCGTGACCAGCAGCGAAGCCACCACCAGAGAGATGGTGTAGTACTTGAACACCACATTGTTGAAAGGCTTCAGCGAGCGGGTCATTATTGCCACGAAAAGCATTCCGAAATGCAGGGTGGAGGCATACATGAAGAACATCGTCACCAATGAGATAGGCAGCGAGTTGAAGGCTGCTATCGACATTGTGCGGGTGCTGAATCCGCCCGTGGCGCAGACGCTGAAGGTATGGCAGATGGCATCGAAGGCCGGCATACCGGCGAGCATATAGGATATGAAGGCCGCTATGTTCATCCCCAGATAGACGGAACTGAAGATGATAACCGTCTGGTTGGCCCTTACATTATAGGAATCCTTCGACAGGGACGACAGCTCCATATTGGTGAGCCTGAGGCGCATAGGGCTGGACGAAGGGATTATGAGCAGCAGGAAGACAACGACTCCCAAACCGCCGATGAAATGCGTGGAACTCCTCCAGAAAAGCAGCGACTTGGGCAGAGCTTCCACCTCCTCCAGAATGCTGGCGCCCGTGGTAGTGAATCCCGAAACGCTTTCGAACCAGGCATTCACTACGGAGAAAGGCCCGCCCCACATAACATAGGGCAGCATTCCGAAAATAAAGGATAGAATCCAGGACAGCACGATGATGACATATCCCTCCCGCATGGTTATGGCGGAAGTTTTGCGTACGAAGATGAAGGGGAATATGCCGAAGATGAAAGTGAGCAGGAAACTGATGGAAAGAGGCGCGATCGCAGTGTCCTCATTGCCGGAGATGGCGATGACGAGCGCTACGAACATGAAGAGCGCACTCACGAGGAGTGCGATACCCACGTTACGGCTTATTGTCTTCCAGTTCATTTGTCTGCGGCGGATTTCTTCATTGCGGAAATGCGCTTCTTGAGCAGCTTGTTCTCTTCCGCAAGCTCCTTGATTTCAGTGTTCAGGTCGTGCAGCTGGTCCTCGCCGTTGAAGTCATAGAGATAATCCCGCTGATAGTTGCGGTAATTCTTCAGCGACGACAGCATACGGTATATGGGTTTGGAGTAATTGGATTCCAGGAAGAACAGCAACATAAGCACAAGCAGCAGGCCCACGCCGACCGCTATGATACCGGGGATGATACTGCGGTAGAAAGCCCCCTGGAAGGTCTCGGAATTATCGGCAAGCTCGTCATAAATAGCGTTGGAAAGGGCGTCGATGTCGTGGCGCAGACGGTTGTACCTGGGCTGCAGACGCTCGAAATACCAGGACCTGGTATCGATGAAATCCGACGCTATAACATCTTCAAGCTCGAAGGAAGTCAGCATATAGGCAGCATAGGAATACTGCACGGAATCGGCCATATGCGCGACCTGGCTGTTGGGAGCGGACGAGCGGAGAGAGTCGCAGCGCGACTTGAAGGCCTGCTCGTCGAAACCGGGGCGCTTGTTGGACGTCTCGTCACCAACTACGGCAAGGATGGCAAGATTATATGAGTTGGCATCGTCGTAGAGCTTCTGCGCCGCGTTGATGCTCTCGATATTGTCCGCAATCATATCGGAGATGTAGGAACTCATCCTTCCATATTCCATCACGGATATGATGCTGGATATCAAAAGCACCAACGCGATGGAAATCAAACTGAGGAACAGTTTAGCCCTCAAGGACAGCTTCATCTCTATCATTTTTTAAATAATTTTAAAAAACTTCACAAAAATACTAATATTTTACTAATTTTGCCACAACGAATGCTAAGACTTATGACTGTACCACAGAAAGGAATCATCGATCTTTGCATAAAAAATGGCGATTGCAGTATTGCAGACCTTAGCCGCGAATTGTCCGTCAGCGTTCCCACAGCCACGAAACTGGTTTCGGAACTGATATCTGAAGGGTACCTCATCGAAAAGGGGAAGGTGGGTACCAGCGGCGGACGGAGGCCCAACACTTTCGGTCTGAACCCCGATGCAGGCTATTTTGTAGGTGTGGATGTTGCAAGGCAGCATTTCCACATCGCTATTGCGGACTTTACCGGCACCCTTAAGTTCTTCATCCAGGACATTTCCTTCGTGTTGGAGGCCAATGCCGAATCGTTCCGCACTATGTGCAAGAAAATCAAGGAAGTGGTCGCCAGTTCCGACGTCCCCTGGGACAAGGTGCTGGGGATCGGCATCAGCCTTTCCGGAAGGGTGAACCCCGAAATGGGCTTCAGTCTCTCGTATTTCGTAAGTGACGACATCCCCCTCAAGGATATCTTCCAGCGTGAACTCGGTGCTCCCGTAAGCATCGAGAACGACTCGCGCGCTATGACCTACGGAGAATTCGTCACCGGCGGCAGGGATGCCGACTCGGATATGCTCTTCATCAACCTCAGCTGGGGTCTGGGAATGGGTATGATACTGGACGGGCATCTCTACTACGGCAAATCCGGCTTCTCCGGAGAATTCGGGCACTTCCCTCTGCTGGACAACAACATTATCTGCCGCTGCGGCAAGATAGGTTGCCTCGAGACCGGTGCATCCGGCTCGGCCCTCACCAAATGGATAGTCAGCCGCCTGAAAGAAGGTCGCAGGTCTTCCCTATTCAATATTTATAATGAAAAAGGAGATATTACCCTGCAGAACGTGCTGGATGCCATCGAGGACGAGGACGTGCTGGCCATCGAAGGTATCGGTGCCATTGGAGAGACCCTCGGCCGCGGCATCGCAGGCCTCATCAACATCTTCAACCCCGGCCTCGTGGTAATCGGCGGTCGCCTGATAGTGGGAAAGGATTATCTGATGCTCCCCATCCGTACTGCCGTCAACAAATTCTCGCTCAGCAAGGTCAGCGCCGACACGAAGATACGCTTCTCGAAACTGGGCCGCAGCGCCGGTGCCATAGGCGACTGCCTGCTCTCCCGAAGTAAATACCTTAACCAATTATAGCCGACAATCTGGTCTCAATGAAAAAACTATCCATCCTACTTGCCTGTCTAACCGCGACATTGGCAAGCGCTCCAGCGCAAACCGGCTTCAGCGCCAAAGATATCCCCGCAATAGTTAAAAAGATGACGGTCGAGGAAAAGGCCGCCTTCGTAGTAGGAATCAAATTCGAACTGCCCCAATATGAGGGCAAGTACCTAAGGGGCACGGGAGGTGTCACCTATCCTATGGAGCGCTTCGGCGTTCCATCCATCGTAATGATGGACGGGCCGGTGGGCCTGAGGCTTTATGACTACGAGACCACCTGCTTCCCCTCGGGAATACTGACGGCCGCCAGCTGGGACAGGGACGTGGCCTACACAATAGGAACCGCCCTGGGAGAAGAATCGCTTGATATGGGCAATGACGTGCTTCTGGGCCCCGGGATGAACATACACCGCAATCCTCTCAACGGAAGGAATTTCGAGTATTTCTCCGAGGATCCGGTACTCAGCGGACTTCTCGCGGCGGCTTACATCAATGGTGTTCAGAGCAAGGGCGTGGGAACATCAGCCAAGCACTTCGCTGCCAACAACCAGGAAACCAACCGCCTCGACAACGATTCCCGCCTGGATACCAGGGCCCTCAGGGAGATCTATACCAAAGCGTTCGAACTCTGTCTGCGCGAGTCCGAGCCTTGGACTGTGATGGCATCATACAATTACCTTAACGGCACCTATACCCAGGAAAGCCGGGATCTTCTCAGCAAGATACTGCGCAAAGATTTCGGATTCAAAGGCCTGGTGGTTACCGACTGGACCGGCAAACGCAACACTCCCAAACAGCTTAACGCCGGTTCCGACCTGCTGATGGGAGGCAGCCCCGACCAGACCGAGCACATACTCCAAAGCCTGAAGGACGGCTCGCTCAAGATGTCCGACCTCGACAGGGCGGTGACCAAGATGCTGGAGCTGGTGGTAAAATGCCCCTCCAACAATGGCAACGTCCGCACGCTGAAACCGGACCTGGAGAAGCACGCCAAGCTCTGCCGCGAAAGGGCGTCCGAGGGAATGGTGCTGCTGAAGAACGACGGAGTCTTCCCCGCCAAACCTGCCAGGGCAGCCCTCTACGGCGTTTATTCCTATGCAATGATACAGGGCGGCAACGGTGCAGGATGGGTGAATTCCCCCTATGTAGTCAGCCTCGCCGAAGGCCTCGAGAATGCAGGTATAAAGGTGGATTCCAAACTGCGCAGCCTCTACGAAGCCTATGCGGATTTCAAAATGAAGGACCTCAAGACCAACCACGTCGTCAACGTTCACGTGGGAGACCCTCAGATACCGGAATTGGACCTGAGCGAGAGCCTCATAGAAGCTTCCGAGCCTGACAGCGACATCGCCATAATCACCATCGGCCGCATTTCGGGAGAAGGCCGCGACCGTATCCATAATTCGGAATTCCTTATCCAGAAGGAAGAAATCAAGCTTATCAAGGATGTCTGCGAGGCGTATCATTCCGCCGGAAAGAAGGTGGCGGTCGTGCTGAACATCTGCGGCCCCGTGGAAACCGCATCCTGGAAGAAGTATCCCGACGCCATCCTCTGCGCCTGGCTGCCCGGCGAAGAAGCGGGCAATTCGGTGGCGGATGTGATTACCGGCAAGGTAAACCCCTCAGGCCGCCTGCCCATGACCTTCCCTATGAATTATATAGATGCCAAGGGAGCGGAGAACTTCCCCTATAATTTCGTTAGCGACAGGGCCAACGAAAGCGTGGTACATCCCGAGCGCAGGGGCCTCCCCCTCAAGGACCTGGCCTACACCGATTACATCGAAGGCATATATGTGGGATACAGGTATTTCTGCACCGAAGGAAAAGCCGTTTCCTATCCTTTCGGATACGGCCTCAGCTATACCAGTTTCGAGTATTCCGAGCCTGTAGTAAGCATAGTCGGAGACAAGCTCACCGCCAGCGTGAAGGTGACCAATACCGGCTCCTTGGCAGGCAAGGAAGCAGTGGGGCTCTACATAAAGGCTCCACTGGGTTCGTTCAAGGACAAGCCCTCACGCGAACTCAAGGAATTCGGCAAGACAGGCCTTCTGCAGCCCGGCGAAAGCCAGACCATAAGCTTCACCGTTCCTGTACGCCAGCTCGCCTCTTTCAATTCGGAGAAATCCCGCTGGGAAACAGCCAAAGGCGGCTACACCGCCTACTTCGGCGCAAACTGCGAAAAAGCAGAAGCGGAGGCCAGCTTCACCCTGACCTCCGCCCGAAACTATCCCGTCTCCCGGGCCTGCGAGCCGGCTGTACGCTAGCTGATAAACAGCAGCTCGCGGTACTTGGGAAGGGGCCAGGTGGCGTTGTCGACGATTTCCTCGAGGGCGTCGATGGGCTTGCGTATGAGCGGGATCATATCGGCGATGTCGCTGTAGGCAAGGGCCCTCTTGTACATATCTTCCAGCTTGTTGGCCTTTTTGCGGGCTTCGGTAATGTCCCTGACCTTCTGACGTATCTCGGCCACGAGCTTTGAAATCTCCCGGGCGATAAATACCTCTTCCGAAGCGGACTCCTCTCCGAGGATTTCCTTCTGCAGGGAGATGTTCTGCAGCAGTTTCGTCTGGAATTCGAGGGCTGCGGGGATGATATGGTTCGTAGCCATCCTGCCCATCACGCGGGCTTCTATCTGTATCTTCTTTACATAGGTCTCGAGCTTCACTTCGTTACGGGCGTGCAGTTCCTTCTCGGAGAAAACTCCGCAACGCTTGAAGAGTTCGACAGACTCTTTCTTCTCGTACTCCTGGAGCATCTTGGGCACCACGCTCTCGGTATCCAGCCCGCGGCGGGCAGCTTCCTTCTTCCACTCGTCGGTGTAGCCGTTACCCTCGAAGCAGACGGTATCGAGTATGCTGGCGATAAGAGGCTTGAGGGTGTCCATAACCGCGACATCCAGGGCCTTGCCTTCCGCCAGGGACTTGTCCAGTTCCGCCTTGAAATCCATCAGCTGCTCCGCGACGGCGGAGTTCAGGGTAATCATAGCTCCGGCGCAGTTGGCGCTCGAACCAACCGCACGGAACTCGAAACGGTTTCCGGTAAACGCGAAAGGCGAAGTACGGTTGCGGTCGGTGTTGTCGATGAAGATTTCGGGGATGCCGATGGCACCCACCGATGCGCCCTTCTTGCCTGCGATCTCGATGGGGGTGCCGGAAGGAAGTTCCAGAAGCTTGTGCAGTACTTCGTTCATAGTGCGGCCCACGAAGGCGGAAACTATGGCCGGAGGTGCCTCGTTGGCCCCAAGACGGTGGGCGTTGGTGGCAGAAGCGATGGAAGCCTTCAGCAGGCCGTTATGCCTCTGCACCGCATAGAGGGTATTCACGAAGAAGGTGACGAACTGAAGGTTCCCGTTGGCATCCTTGCCGGGGGCGTACAGATTGGTGCCGGTGTCGGTGCCCAGGCTCCAGTTATTATGCTTGCCGCTGCCGTTCACGCCGGCGAAGGGCTTTTCGTGCAGCAGAACCACGAAGCCATGCTTGCGGGCGACCTTGTGCATTACGTTCAGTATCTGCTGGTTCTGGTCGTTGGCGAGGTTCATTTCCCCATAGATAGGAGCGAACTCGAACTGGTTGGGGGCGACCTCCTTATGCCTGGTCTTGAGGGGAATCCCAAGCTTGAATCCTTCGAACTCCAGGTCCTTCATGAAGGCGGCCACGCGCGAAGGGATCGCTCCGAAATAATGGTCATCCAGCTGCTGGTTCTTGCTGGACTCGTGCCCCATAAGCGTACGGCCGGTGATCATAAGGTCGGGCCTGGCGGCGTAGATATCTTCATCTACCAGAAAATATTCCTGCTCCCATCCGAGATAGGCATTCACCCTCTTGACTTCGGGATCGAAGAGGCGGCAGATAGGAACTGCGGCATCGGAAACTGCCTTGAGCGAACGTTTGAGCGGGGTCTTGAAATCGAGTGCCTCTCCGGTATAAGCCACGAAGACCGTGGGGATGCAGAGGGTATCGTCCTGGATGAATACGGGAGATGCCGGGTCCCAGGCGGTATAGCCCCTGGCCTCGAAGGTCGCACGTATTCCTCCGCTGGGGAAACTCGAAGCGTCAGGCTCCTGCTGCACGAGGGCCTTTCCGGTGAAAGACTCTATCACTCCCCCCTTGCCGTCGTAATCGAGCAAGGTGTCGTGCTTCTCGGCAGTGCCGTCGGTAAGAGGCTGGAACCAGTGGGTGATGTGCGTTACACCATGCTCCAGGGCCCATTTCTTCATACCCGCCGCAACTTTGTCGGCTATGGCAAGATCGAGCTGCACTCCTTCGTCGATGCACTGGATAAGGGCATCGTAGGTTGCCGGATCAAGGTATCGGCGCATCTTGTCGCGGTTGAAGACAAGTTCACCGAACCAGTTGGAAACGGCGCTATCGGGTGCAGGTACTTCGACGGCCTGCTTCTTGAAAGCTTCAAGGACGATTTTCGATCTAAGATTTCCCATCTGACTATTATAGTATGTTCATTGACTGTTCGCGGATCTTCTCCAGCTCATCCTTCATGCGCACGACAAGTTTCTGGATGGAGGCGTTGTTGGCCTTGGAACCGGTGGTATTGATCTCCCGGCCCATTTCCTGGATGATGAATCCGAGCTTCTTTCCGGGGCAGGGTTCGCCATCGATAGTGTCTTTGAAATAGGCACAGTGCTGACGCAGGCGTACTTTCTCCTCGTTGATGTCGAACTTCTCGAGCCAGAATATCATCTCCTGCTCGAAGCGTTCCTTGTCGAGCTTGACGCTGAGTTCTTCGGCAGCGGCGAGAATCCTTTCGCGCACCGCTTCCACCCTTTCTGCTTCGTGGGATTCGACCTCGTCTTCGAAGGCCAGGATGTTAGCGACACGGCCGGTGACATCTTTGTAGAGAGCTTCACCCTCCTTGGCACGATATGCATCGACGGCCTTCAGGGCCTCGTCGAAAGCTGCCTCGACCACGGGCCAGTTCTCTTCGTTGATTATGTCTTCCTTCCTGGCAGCTACTACGTCGGGGAAACGCAGGGCGGCCGCAAGAAGCTCGTTGTTCATACGGTCCGAGGATTCCGTGGAGCCCATTGCGAAACCGGGGAGGCTGCTACGTATGGCGAGCAGCTGGTTGTAGTAGCTGCGCACCACGTCGGCATCAACCACCTTTGCAGCATCGGCCACGTTTGCCTCGAAATTGATATATACGTCGATAGTTCCGCGAACCAGCATATCAGCTATCTTCTGGCGCACCAGAAGGTCCTTGTCCTTGGGGAGTATTGAAGATTTGATGCTGATGTCGGCGCTTTTGGAATTCAGGGTACGGATCTCTATGGTCAGTTTACCGGAGGCGAGAACCGCCTCGGCCTTACCGTATCCTGTCATGGATTTAATCATACTAACTAGCTTTAAACTTGCGAATTTACAAAAAAACTTTCGTTTTTACCCCCGGTCGAAGCAGCTTTTCTTCACTCCGCCCCACAATAGCCACGGCGCGGAGCGGCTGACGGGCACGGCGCGTTTCAGACTGCAGCTACGAGTGTAGTGCTTGCTAAGTCCCAAAAACAGGGACACAGCAAGCAATTTAGGCCTTTTTTGACGGCTACGTCCCAAAAACAGGGACACGGCAAGCACCAGGCAAAAACACGGACGGCAACAGTCAAAAACACAGCCGACACTAGGCGCAGAACAGGCGGAAAACACTACAGGCAGCACTAAAGACAGATGTCATCAAGCATCTTGGCAACTGCCTCGTACGGGAGACCGACCACCCTGGCGACCTGATTGACATCTGCGCAAAACCTTGCTCTCAACTGCTTAAGGAACATTATTAACTGACGGCTATCAAGCTCCGCGGCCGATTGTTTCCTGAACATTGAATAGCACAGATCCGGAATGGCAGCGACGATAATCTGGTCGCGGAATTTCGGTGTGATACTTTCATTATTGGCAAGCGCCTTTCTTGCTTTTGAAGAATTAGCCAAGAAATAATTCATCCTCTTTGGCGTCCGGAAGATCTTTTCCACCGACTCACAGTCGACATATGAAGCTGGGTCTATATACTTCCCATCTCTCAAGGTCCATTCAGGTGGCAATTTGGTCCCACTGTGGAGAATCCTGATCATTTCACGGCCAGATAATCTCTCAAGCGTAATTCCCTTGGCTCTGTTGAAATTAAAAAAGCAATCACCGGTACCCCAAGGATAGCCAGAGGGAGAAAGGCAAATATTCGCAGACACACTATTGACGTTGATGTAAGCGATGACACGCTCGACCGCCTCATCCTCCGCCGTAATCTCCTGGATATCGACACCGTTCCCACGGAGGAACTCCTTTACTCCGTACTTGATGCGATAATACCGCGAATACCTACGTTTGAATTCATTGATGAATGCCTCCGCTTCCACCCTATTGCGGCAGACAATCAGAAAATGCACGTGGTTGGACATCAGGATGAATGCAATCACTTTGATGCCAAAGACATACGACAATACGGCAACGTAATTCATTCCCGTTCTGAAGTCCTCTTCGTCTTTGAACCACAAGCCATCGATAAGATGTTCGGTAGTTATGAAAAAATAGGTCAAGACACACATATCTATCTCCTCCTTTAAAAGTTAAAACAAAGTTACCTGACGTTTCACGGGACAGGTCTCTACAAATATAGAAAATAATTTTCCAGAAATCAGATATTTTATTGCAGCACAAAAAGATACGAATTGCTTGCTACGTCCCGAAAACTGGGACACGGCAAGCATTTCAGGCCCTTTTTGACGGCTACGTCCCAGAAACAGGGACACAGCAAGCACCAGAAAAATAAACAGCCCGGCACCAGCAAAAGACCAGCGCGACACCAGTAACAAGACAGCCAACTACCGACGGGAAGCCACGGATCAAAGCGCGGTGAACGCCAAGGCCGTAGCAGCGGCAACCTTATTGCAGGTTTACAAAATAGTTCCTATTTTTGTAAGTTAAATACAATAGACCGAAAATGGAAGAAGAACGAAAACTGAATTTCCTGGAAGAAATCATCGAGAATGACCTGAAGTCCGGCAAAGTGGACAGCATACTTACACGCTTCCCTCCGGAGCCGAACGGCTATCTGCATCTGGGGCACGCCAAAAGCCTCTGCATAAACTTCGGGCTCGCACAGAAATATGGCGGCAAGACCAACCTCCGCTACGACGATACCAACCCCACCAAAGAAGATACCGAATACGTCGATGCCATCAAGGAAGACATCAAGTGGCTCGGCTTCCAGTGGGAGAAAGAGCTTTATGCCTCCGACTATTTCGACCAGCTCTACGAATGGGCGGAGCAGCTGATCCAGCGCGGTCTGGCCTATGTGGACGACCAGACCCAGGAAGAGATCAGCGCGGGACGCGGCACCGTGGAGACTCCCGGCAAGGAGAGCCCCTGGCGCAACCGCACCCCCGAAGAGAACCTCAGGATCTTCCGCGAGATGCGTGACGGCAAATATCCCGACGGAGCCAAGGTTCTCCGCGCCAAGATAGATATGGCACATCCCAACATGATGTTCCGCGACCCTATCCTCTACCGCATCAAACACGCGCATCATCATCGCACCGGAGACAAATGGTGCATCTACCCGATGTACGACTACACCCACGGCCAGTGCGACTCCATCGAGCATATCACCCACTCCATATGCACCCTCGAATTCGACGTGCACCGTCCGCTCTACGACTGGTTCATCGAGACTCTGGGCATCTTCCCCAGCCATCAGTATGAGTTCGCCCGCCTGAACCTCACCTACACCCTTATGAGCAAGCGCAAGCTTCTCGAACTGGTGCAGAAGGGTCTGGTTGCAGGATGGGACGACCCCCGCATGCCTACGCTCTGCGGAGTGCGCCGCCGCGGCTACACCGCCGAGGCCCTCAAGATGTTCTGCGACAAGATAGGCGTCAGCAAGCGCGACCAGCTGATGGACATCCAGCTCCTCGAATGGTGCGTAAGACAGGATCTCAACGCCCGCTCCAACCGCTATATGGTGGTTCAGGATCCCGTCAAGCTCACCATAACCAACTATCCTGACGGGCAGGTGGAATGGTTCGACTGCCCCCTCAACCCGGCAGAACCCGAAGGAGCCACCCGCAAGGTTCCTTTCACCAAGGAACTCTATATCGAACGCGCAGACTTCATGGAGGATGCTCCCAAGAAGTTCTTCCGACTCAAACCCGACGGAGAAGTCCGCCTGAAATACACCTACATCATCAAGTGCGACGAGGTCATCAAGGACGCCGAAGGCAATATCGTAGAGCTGAAGTGCAGCTACGACCCTTCGACCAGGCCCGGAAACGGAGAATGGCGCAGCGTCAAGGGTACCATCCATTGGGTGAGCACCCAGTTCGCGAAGGAGATCACCCTGCGCAACTACGACCGCCTCTTCACCCTCGCAGATATGAGCCAGGTGCCCGAGGACAAGGACTACAAGGACTTCCTCAATCCCGAATCCCTCGTAGTAACCAAGGCATTCGCCGAGCCCGCCCTGCTGGAAGACAAATCCGGAATCGCGGTCCAGTTCGAGCGCACCGGCTATTATGTGCAGGATAAGGACAGCACCCCCGAAGAGCCCGTCTTCAACAAGACTACTTCGCTGAAGGATTCGTACAAGCCGGAGTAATGGCCGAAAACAACATATCGGAGAATAGCAGAAGGATCGCACGGAATACGGTCCTTCTGTATTTCCGTATGTTCCTGCTGATGGCCGTAGGGCTGTTTGCATCCCGCGTGATACTGCGTGCCCTAGGCGAGAACGAACTCGGCATATACAGCACGGTGGCCGGAGTGGTGACGATGTTCAGCATACTCACCGGTTCGATGTCCTCCGCAATCAGCCGCTTCATCACCTTCGAACTCGGCAAGAAAGAGAAGGACCTCCCGAAAGTATTCTCCACTGCAGTTGCAATTCAGTTCATTCTGGCCGCGATTATCGTGGTACTGGCCGAGCCCGCCGGGCTCTGGTACATCTCCCACAAGATGGTGCTGCCTCCGGACAGGATTGCCGCCGCGCAATGGGTGCTGCAGTTTACTATACTGAGCTTCATCATCCAGCTGGTAAGCGTGCCTTACAACGCGGACATCATCGCCCACGAGCGTATGGACGCATTCGCCTGGATCAGCATCTTCGAAGCCCTTGGCAAACTTGCCGTAGCGTTCGCGATAATGATATCCCCTATCGACAAGCTTATTTTCTACGCCGCAATGCTTGCCATAGTGAGCCTGCTTACCAGGATGGCCTACGCCATATTCTGCAAGAGGCACTTCGAAGAGAGCAGGGCCGGGGTACATCTGGACCGCACGACCTTCCGCAGCATGTTCTCCTTCGCAGGATGGAACTTCATAGGCGCCGGTTCCGGAGTCCTCCGCGACCAGGGCGGCAACCTACTGCTGAATGCTTTCTTCGGCCCCATAGCCAATGCCGCCTGGTTCTTCGCCAACCAGGTCAACGGAGCTGTGCAGAAGTTCGTCACCAGCTTCACCACGGCATTGAATCCCCAGATCACCAAATCATATGCATCCGGCGACCGCGAGTATATGATGCGACTCATCTTCCGCGGCTCCCGGCTGTCAATATGGCTGCTGCTTCTGGTAGTGTATCCTATCATCTTCAATGCCGGATTCCTGGTGGATCTGTGGCTGGGAGCTTCGCAGGCCCCCGAGAATACCGTGGTATTCATCAGGCTCGTACTCATATACATAATGATAGAGGCCGTGTCCTACACCATGGTCACGGCTATGCTCTCGACCGGCAACATACGCAACTACCAGCTGCTGGTCGGAGGCCTGCAACTGCTCAACCTGCCGGTGGATTACATACTTCTGAGGATGGGAGCTCCTGCCGAGGTCATCTACTACGTAGCCGGGGCCGTCGCAATCCTCTGCCTGTCGGCAAGGCTGTTCATGCTAAGGAAGATGATAGCGCTGCCCGTAGGCCGTTTCCTCCGCGAGGTTCTATCCCGCGAACTGGTCGTCGCCGGCCTGGCCCTGATAGTCCCCTTGCTTCTTTCCCGCAGCACGCTTGAAGGATGGGGAGGATTCCTGCTTTCCGTCTTAGCGACGGAAATATCCTCCTGCGCCATCATCTGGTTCATAGGCTGCGACCACGACGAAAAAGATATCATCCTCCATAAGCTGCTTCGCCGATGATAGCTCTGACGGACCGAAGACAGTGCTGCGGATGCAGCGCGTGCGCCTCGGCCTGTCCGCACGGGGCTATAGAGATGGTAGCCGACGGAATGGGATTCCTCTATCCCAAGATAAACCCTGCGCTCTGCACCGACTGCGGCCTTTGCGAAAAAGTCTGCGCATTCAAGGCGCCCGAGCCCAAGGACAACCCCCTTGCCCAGGCAATACGCTTCCCCGCCCTGATGCGCGAAAGCCAGAGCGGAGGCCTTGCCTATGCCCTGATGCGCAAGACAATACTCGGAGGCGGTGTTGTCTATGGCGCCGCTATCGACAGCGATTTCAGCGTCAGCCACAGGAGGGTGGAAGATGAAGCCGGCCTGCAGCCGCTGAGGCTCAGCAAATACGTTCAGAGCAATATGGACGGCATCCCGGGCAAGGTCCTCGAAGACCTGAAAGCCGGCAGGAAAGTTCTCTTCACCGGCACCCCCTGCCAGTGCGCAGGCATCGCATCCATAGCCGGGAAATACAGGAAGGACCTGCTGCTCGCGGACATAATCTGCCACGGAGTCCCCTCTCCCGCGGTCTGGAAGGGATATCTCGAATCTATGGAACGGAGGAAGGGAAAGCCGCTAAGCGCCGTTCTCTTCCGGGATCCCTCTCTCGGATGGCACGAGCATAGAGAAGCACTGTTCTTCGGGGACGAGAAACTCGTAAGCGGGGAATATACCTTCTTCTTCTACCGTCATCTTATGCTGCGGCCTTCCTGCACGGCCTGCCCCTTCGCATCGCTCAACCGCCCTTCGGACATCACCATGGCGGACTGCTGGGGCGTGGAAAAGGCGCTGCCCGGGTTCGCCGATGATAATCTGGGATGTTCCCTGCTACTTGCAAATACCCCCGAAGGCCAGGCGGCGGCCGAGGATTTCCCGGACCCTTGCGAAAGGAAAGACATTGATATCAAGGAAGTAATGCAGCCCAACCTTTCGTCAGCTTCCTTGGCCCACAAGCGAACAAAATCGTTCGAAAATACTTATATTCGCAAAGGATATGACGCTGTACTGGCGCGTTTCGGGCGGGAATCGCGCTCCTACAAACTTGAACAGTTCATTCAGAAAGTGAAACGCCACATAAAGATATGAAGATCGGGATACTGACATTCCATGCAGCCAGGAACTACGGCGCTGTGCTGCAATGCCGCTGCCTTTACGAGGTCCTGAAGGGCCTCGGGCACGATGTCAGCGTCATAGACTACAGGCCCGATTATCTCACGGCACCATACAAGCTCTGGAAGAAATCCTATTTCAGGCATCCCGGATCCATGCTCAAGGCCGGCATCCATATGGCAGCTGCGCTGCGCAGGGATGCAGGATTCTCCAGCTTCGAAAAAGAAATGCGGCTCTCCCCTATGGAAGGAGAGCGCTTCGATGCAATATTCTACGGCAGCGACCAGATTTGGAACAGGAATATCACCCAAGAGCCGGACCCGGTGTTCTTCGCGGCATCTCCGCTGGCCGAGGGTGCAAGGAACATATCTTACGCAGCCAGCGACGGCGGAATATCCCCCTCCGAAGAAGAGCAGAAGACCGTACGCGGATATCTCCATAACTTCTACCGCATAGGCGTCAGGGAGTATCCAATGCAGGAAAGGATGGATTCCGTAGGGATACCTGCGGCCGTGAACCTGGACCCTGTCCTTCTGGCCGGCAGGGGCGTTACGGACAAGATATGTTCCGCATCTCCCGAGCAAGGTCGGTACATACTCACATATGAAGCGGTGGACCAGCCCGAGGTGCTAAGCCACGCACGAAGGATTGCATCTGAAAAGGGGCTGCGCGTGGTTTCCATAGCCCGCACTCCCTACAGCGCAGGGATCAAGCGCTTCAACCCCAAGGAATTCGTAGCCCTGTTCAAGGGCGCAGAAAGCATAGTGACTACATCCTTCCACGGAGTCGCGCTTTCCATATTATATCATAAGGATTTCCGTTTCGTCCCGTCCGGAGGGAGTTCCGACGAAAGGATACTGTCTCTTCTGGATGCCCTTGGCATCGAAGCGGGGGCGGCGCCGGATTACGACAAGGTGGACGGAAAACTGGAAGGACTCCGCAAGGAATCAATGAACTATATAGAGGAGGCCCTTAAATGAGCAAAGTATCCATAATCGTTCCCTGCTACAAACTTGGAAAGTATCTTCCCGAGGCCCTGGACAGCGTGCTTGCCCAGGATTATGCCGACTGGGAATGCATCATCGTGAACGACGGATCGCCCGACTCCACGGCAGAGGTAGCCGAGAGCTACTGCACCAAAGACTCCCGCTTCAAGTCCCTGGACCTGGAGAACGGAGGGGTGATACGCGCCAGGAACAAGGGCGTAGAGGCCTCCACCGGGGATTATCTCCTGTTCCTCGATGCCGACGACATACTCTTCCCGGACTACATAGGGAAGGCCGTAAGGGCGATGGAAGAGAATCCCGCGCTGCTGGTAGTGTCCGGGCCCGTGGAGCAGTTCGGGGTTGCCTCGGGAATGATAGAGATACCTCCATTCTCGAAAGACACCATGCTCGCAAGGAACAGCCTCCACGTGAGTTCGATGATACGCCGGGCCGATTTCGACCGTGCAGGAGGCTTCAATCCCGAAATGGCTGCCGGCCTGGAGGACTGGGACCTCTTCCTTGGCATACTGGAAAAAGACGGAGACGTGCTGATGCTCGACGCCCCCGTAATAAAATACCGCATACGGAAAAGTTCCCGCAACAAAGGGATAAGCCCCAAGGCAATGGCAGACATACGCCGCAAGCTCTGGGAACACCACAAAGAACTATACGCCAAGTACTTCCTGAACCCAGCCGATACGGTCGAGTACCGAAAGCTCTCCTACCGCATCGGCAAGCTCGAGAAACTTCCCGGAGTACGGGTGCTTGAAGCCTTTAAGAAACTATTCAGATAGCATGCATTTGAAAAGACTAGTTTTCAGCTTGTCGCTAACCGCAATGCTGACAGCCTGCAGCGTTTCCGTCCCGGAAAGCGTGCAGGAGGCCAATGCCCTTGCCAGGCGCCTGATCCCTGGCCAGGCACGCCACATAGAATTCCGCGAAGCGCCCACCGACGGCGCAGACCGCTTCACTCTGAAATCCGACGGAAGAAAAATAATCATCGAGGCCAACAATGCCGGCACTATGGCGGTGGGCCTAAACTATTACCTGAATAATTACTGCCTTACTACCGTTTCGGAATATGCAGCCCACCCCGTGGAAATGCCCGACGTGCTACCGGAGGTGCCTGAGCCCGTTACGGTAAGTGCGAAGCTTCCCTACAGGTTCTATCTCAACTACTGCACCTTCGGCTACACTATGCCCTGGTGGGGATGGAAGGAGTGGGAGCGCTTCATAGACTGGATGGCCCTGAACGGAGTGAATATGCCTCTGGCCATCACGGGCGAAGAAGCAGTGTGGCAGCGCGTATGGAGGCGTTTCGGCCTAAGCGACGATCAGATTCGCGCTCATTTCACAGGCCCTGCGCATCTCCCCTGGCACCGGATGGTGAATATGAACTCGTTCCAAGGGCCTCTTCCCCAGGAATGGATAGACGCCCAGGCAGAACTTCAGAAGAAGATACTCCGCCGCGAGCGCGCATTGGGAATGAAACCCGTGCTGCATTCTTTCAGCGGAAGCGTTCCGGCCGTGTTCAAGGACGCTCACCCCGAAGCCGACATCACCAAGGTTAGCAACTGGGGGCGCTTCGGAGACCCGTATCGCTGCTGGTTCCTATCCCCCACCGACACTCTTTACGCTGATATTCAGAAGGCCTACATAGAAGAGCAGACCGTCCTGTTCGGCACGGACCATCTCTACGGGCTTGACCCCTTCAACGAGGTGGATGCCCCGAGCTGGGACCCGGCCACGCTCGCAGCTATGGGAACGGCCTTCCACAATTCCCTGCAGGCCGCTGACCCCGAGGCAGTATGGGTGCAGATGGGATGGTTCCTCATCAACGACCGCAAGCACTGGACCCCGGAGAATATGGAAGCCTTCCTGGGAAGCGTCCCGCGGGGGAAGATGATAATGCTGGACTACCACGACGACTGGATCCTAGGTTGGAAACTCACCGACAGATTCTATGGGCACGACTACATCGCCTGCGCCCTGCTGAATTTCGGAGGCAACACCCTGCTCAACGGCAACTTCCCCACCCTCATTCCTTTCTACGGAGAAACCCTCCGCGAGGGAGGAGCCAACCTCAAGGGCGTGGGATCCACCCTGGAAGGATTCGGAACCAATCCCTACTACTATGAATTCGTGCTCAGCCTGGCCTGGGATTATCCCCTCAGCCCCGAGCAGTGGATAGACAAGCTTGCCGACCGCCATATTGGCCGGGAAGATGCCGCCGCCCGCGAGCTCTGGCACGACATAATAATGAACATCGCCCCTAAATACACGGGCTCGGGAGTATCGATGAACGCCCACCCCAAATTCGGGGAGCGCTGGAACTGGACGGTGAAATACCCCGACATCAAGGGCCGCACTCCGGTAATGGATTATGCCTGGCGCAAGATGCTGGAGATAGGCTCCGACCGCTATGAATACAAGTACGACCTGGTAAATCTCGGCCGCCAGGCCCTGGGAGATTACTTCGACATACTGAAAGACAGCCTGGAAATCGCCTGGAACAATCGCGACCTAGCCCTTGCAAAGGCCCTGAAGGAAGAGATGTCCCAGGTGATGGACGACTGCGACGCCCTGCTTGCCTGCGCCCCCGAACTCAACCTGCAGCCCTGGAACGAAGCGGCCCGCAGCTGGGGGAAGAGCAAGGAAGAAAAAGACTACTACGAAACCAGCGCCCGCACCATACTCAGCACCTGGGGCAACGCAACCAACCTTACCGACTATGCCAACCGGCAGTGGGCAGGCCTTGTGAAAAGCTACTACAAGCCCCGCTGGATGATGTTCTGCGACGACATAATCGCCAGCATAGAGGACGGCACCCAAATGAACACCGGCCGGTTCGACGAGCGCATCCGCTACCACGAAGTCCGATGGGCGGAGGCTTCGGTCACTCCCATAGAGTATAACGCCCCGGCGGATCCCGTACAACTTTCGAAAGATATAATCACAAAATACAAGTTTTAATATGGAAGCATTGACAACCGCAATCCTGATTGTCGCCTATTGCGTCATTCCTGCCGGCGTTCTCTGGCTATGCAGGAAGGTAAAGTGGATAGGAAAGATCGGCCCCATCCTGATGCTCTACTTCCTCGGAGCCATCATCGCCAACGTAGGGATACTCCCCTCCGGCCCGGAAACATTGAAGGTACAGAACCTGCTTTCCAACGCTATGATTCCTCTTGCCATCCCGCTGATGCTGTTCAGCTTCACCTTCCGCAAGAGCGAAACCCGCGACCAGCTGATAGCGATGATAACCGGGCTTGCCGCCGTGGTGATAGCGGTTGCGGCAGGATATCCCATATTCGCTCCGCACATCCCCGGAGCGCCCCAGGTTGCCGGTATGTACACCGCCTGCCTTACGGGAGGAACCGTGAATATGGCCGCAGTAAGCAAGATGCTCGGAGTGGACGGGCATCAGTACGCCCTTCTCAACACCTACGATATGATGGTATCCTTCACCTACCTGGTGTTCATCATGGCCATAGGCATCAAGCTGGCCCGCAGATGGCTGCCGGTCAAGACCCTGGACAACTATGACGAGAAGGCCGTACGCGAAGCCGGGGAAGACAAGAACCCCTATAAGGGCCTCTTCAGCAAGAAAGGCATATTCCATAACGCCCTTCCGCTTCTAGGCGTAACCATAGTGGTGGTCGGCCTCAGCGCCGGAATCGCCGTAGGCCTTTCCAAGCTTCTTCCTGGCACCTTCATGATGTTCTTCATCCTTGCCATCACCACCATAAGCATAGCCGTTTCCTTCTGGAAGCCCGTACATAAATACGAATACGGCTACGACATGGGGATGTATTTCATATACATCTTCTCGCTGGTGGTGGCTTCTATGGCCGACGTACGCGCCCTGGACTTCACCGGAGCACTCTGGATAGTGGGATTCCTCTTCTTCATGGAAATCATCTCCCTCTCCCTGCAGCTGCTCAGCGCCAAGTTTTTCAAGGTGGATGCAGACACCGCCGTCATCGCATCCGTCACCTATATCAACTCCCCGCCCTTCGTGCCCATGATCGCCGCATCCATGCGCAACAGCCGTGTGCTTATGCCCGGGCTCAGCATAGGCATCATAGGATATGCCGTAGGCAACTATCTAGGAGTACTCATCTGCAGCCTTCTCGGATAATATGCGCCCGGTTTACGAAAAAGATTTCCTGTACGACATTCTGGTTCCCTATGTGAACTGGAGCTTCAGGCGCGTATTCAGGAGCCTTGAATTCAAGGGGGTGGAGAATATCCCCGAGGACGGGGCCGTGATCTTCTCGCCCAACCACGTGAACACCTTGCTGGATGCCCTGGCAGTACTTGCCATGAGGGAGAACCGCCCGGTGGTGTTCGCCGCACGTGCGGACATCTTCCGCAAGCCGCTGGTCGCCAAGATACTGAACTTCCTGCGCATAGTGCCCATCAACCGCATCAGGGACGGCGTGGACGCCCTTGCCGGCAACGAGCAGACCTTCCACACGGCCATCCACACCCTGCAGGCCGGCATTCCCTTCTGCATATTCCCGGAAGGCCGTCACAGCCAGGACCCCGGCTTGCTGCCGCTGCGCAAAGGCATAGCCAGGATTGCGCTCCAGGCGGTAGATGAAATCGAAGGCCCGGTGTACATAGTTCCCATCGGCTTGGTATATGACGATTACGTGAACTTCCGCACCGACCTTACCATCAACGTCGGAGAAGCCGTGCTGGTGGCAAGAGGAAGGAGCAAGAAGACCCAGACCGAGCCTGAAAGGCAGCGCAAGGCCAGGAAGCTTCTGGTGAAGCTCACTACCAAGATGAAGGCCCTGATAGATACCCGCAGGGATAAACCGGTAAGGGACTCGCTGCTGCTGCGCACGCTGCGAATCCCTTTGGTTCCATTTGCCGCATTGCTGCTTTTGCCAGCATTCGGCATCGTGAAGTATCTGGCGAAGAACATGAAGGACAAAGCCTTCCTGAATTCTGTCCGCTACGGTATCTGCTACCTGATAAATCCTGTGATTATCTTCCTGCTGTCCGTGATCCTCGTGGTTGCTGGACTCATCCCTTGGTGGCTGATACTGCTGTTACCCATTCTCTCGGCCTTCGCCCCGGAGATATGGTACGGGGCGATGACCAAGAGAGTGGCTTCTAATTGATATTTCCTACCGTAGGAAGAGTTCCATTTTCGACCAGCGTGCAGTTATCCGGCACGCAGCGTCCGATAGTGACATCACTGTTGGAATTGAAGGTCGTGGCAGATGAAGCCTGCCTTACGGTACCGGTTTCGATCATACAATTCACGAAGTTGAAGCTACGTTCGGCATTGTCGCTTCCGTGGGCGAACAACCTGGCTATGAATGCGCCGCTGTTGGGGCCGTGGAGGGTTCCGCCTACCTTGCAATTCGTGAAGGTGTAAGTACCTGTCAGCGATGCCTGTCCCACGATACCGCCGACCCTGGCAAGAGGTGAACTGCCGTTGGTATTGATGGTCCCTCTGAACAGAAGGTTGCTGAAATTGCGCTTGGTGTTGCTGAACCCGACAATTCCTCCGACATAGCTCTGTCCTTCGGTACCGGCTTCCTGCCCGGGCTCGGTGAAAGCCGCCTTGTAGCGTTTGAAGATGATGTCCGCCCTGGAACTGCTGTTCACAGGAGGGGTTTTCGCCGCACCGGCAATTCCGCCTATGGCTACCCTGATGGGCGACCATATGGTGATGTCTCCGTAGTTGTTGCAATTGGAGTACTTCTTTCCCTCCTGATCGGCCGGGCCGCTGCCGCTTATGCCTCCGAAATAAGATGTCGGGCAGGCGTAAACCTTGGGAAGAAGGTCGCTTACCGAAGAATTGCCGTTGTGCAGAGTCTTGATTTCCCCATGGTTCTCACAATAGGAAATTGTGCGTTCTTCCGTGTCGTTCCATCCGCCGACTATGCCGCCGCAGTAAATCTGGCTGAGGGTGAGGCCGTCGAAGGTGATATCCCCATAATTGGAAGAGTGGTCAAGGTCGGATGAAACACCGTGGGCGAGGATTCCTCCAACATACACTACGTTATAAGGGCCGCCGGCAAGGGCGATATCACCTGAATTGGAAGCATATGCAAAAGATGCGACATCCGCCGCATAGCCGCAGATTCCACCGAGGTAGAGGTTGGTACATTTCAGCCTCTCTATCCTCAACGCACCGGTATTGCTGGCGTCGACCTGGGAATAAGCCCGTCCGGCGATACCGCCTACATAGAAATACTTGTTAGTCTGCGAACTGGTATTGATTACTACGTCCCCCCTGTTGGTGGCGCTGATGCTCTTACCGGCCGCGTTCGATCCGACTATTCCCCCGATGAAAGGATTCTGGGCGGAGTTCTTGCCGGAGAAGGTGACGGTGCCGTCGTTGCTGCACGAGACTATGTCCCCTTGTGAATTGCCGGCGACGCCACCCAGGAAAGTATAACCATTGGAAGATATCTTCTGGGCCCAGGTAACATCGCCAAGGTTGGCACAGTCGCTTATCTGGGCATCTTTTTCCGCCTGATAACCGACGATGCCGCCGGTAGCATAGTAAAAGCTGCCCGAAGAGCTGAAAGTGCCGCTCAGCGAGATGTCCATGGCATTGGTACAGGACTTTACGGCTGCCTTGGCATGGCCGGCAATACCTCCGGCATACAGGGGGCCGTCGGCATTGGTGCCGGCGAAGCTGATGCTGCCGCCGGAAGTCTTGCAAGACTTTATCTCTCCGAGAGAACGGCCGGCTATGCCTCCGATGTATGTATTGCCTCCTGAGAAGGGAACTGTGATGGATCCGGTATTGCTGCAGTCGCTTATGCGCGCACTGAGGCGCCAGGTGTAATCCCTGTTGCCAAATCCGCATATGCCGCCCACATGGAAACTGCCCGTATTGGTGCCGAGGTCGTTGTCCACGAGGGTTATGGATGCCTTGTTGGTACAATTGACTGCTTCGCCTCCTACCAACTCGCCTACTATGCCGCCGAAGCAGCAGTCGCCGGTGGTAGCGGTAGACGGAGCAAATCGGAGACTACCCTTGGCAGTGCAATTGTAGAGACCTGCGACTTCGTCGCGGTGCGTGTCAAGTACCACCCGCCTGGCAAAGAGGCCGATATTGGACTGGGATGTACTTGTCTCGTTGATGTTGGAGTTAAGGGTCAGGTTCTTAACCACGCCCTTGAGGGTGCCGAAAAGAGGCTTGGTAAGGCCGGAAATGGTTTTTCCCTGGCCGTCGAAGGTACCTACGTAGTTTTCTACAGGAACGAAGGAAGATGCTATCGACGAAAGGTTAAGCGTCGATGCGTTCTGGGTAAGCAAGGCGTTAAGGCCCGTTTCCCCATTGGCCACGCGGCTCACGAAGGTCTGGAAAGTTTCCACGTTCCATATCTTGATGAGGTTGCTCACGGACGTTGGAGAATAAGCCACGTTCGAGAACTCACGCACCGTGCCTGCAGCTATGGTATTGTTGCTGCCTGTCATTACCCTGATCGTCATGCTTCCGGACGCATTGTCCACTATGGTCAGCGATATACCACCTGCGTAGGTGCCGGCAGGAACGGCCACGTAGAATACGAAAGGATCGGAAGACAACTGGATATGATGGCCGAAATGATATAGCAGTTCCGCACCTCTGGTAGAAGGAGTCAGGGTGCCATTGAGCAGAGCACCCGTCTTCCCTATAGTGAAGGTGCCGGAAAGGGCCTGGTTGCCATCCTCGGCCTTGAGGGTAACGGAATCTATCTTCTTGCTGCCCGTGAGCGAGAAGCGCAGCAATGCGCCCACGTGATGCATGGGAACGACGGAGCCGACGCTGTTAAGCGAAGCATACATAGGCATTGCCTCAGGGTCGAAACCATCCTCCACATAATCCTGGGTAGAAGGGAATACAATCTGGTCCGAGCGGCCTTCCACTCCCCTGTAGAGGAAGTTGTAGGGGGCAACGGGGTCCACCTCGAAACTGGCGCTGGCGCTCGTATTACCGGACCCGGGCACGAAACTGCTGGCCGGAACTCCGTTAAGGGTAACTATGTCGGATGAGCTCCAGAACACTGGGTAAGTGTTTCCGGTCTTGGAGCCGAGGGATGTCTTGGTATCGGGAGATGCCGGGACGGCCAGTTCCACGGAGAAGGAGCGGCCTACGGTCATTTCTTTGGCGCAGCCCGCCACCATGGCGACAAGCGCCATTATGCTGAATATTGAATATATCTTTTTCATATGGCGTTGCGTTTATTCGAAGATTATATGAGATACTACAGGCACATGGTCAGAAGGCATTATTGTCTCGCCATTGTATACATAGGTATTCCTTACCGTCCTGTACGACTTTGCCCTTAGGTTCTGGGTAGTACCGTTATGTATGAAGATATGGTCGATACGACTCCACTTGGACTTCATATAATCGATGCTTTCCTCGTACGAATGCGTCCTTCCTGTCTGGGTTCCGGGGAATTGGCGGTAGAACTCGGCAAGATTGCCATCATCCTTAAGCTGGTCATACACATCCGTCCAATAATTGGTAAGTTGGGTATAGACTGAATTGCCAGAGGCCACATTCATGTCGCCGACACAGATTTGAGGCTGCCCGGCGAACTCACTGGTAACAAAGTTGACAAGGCTTGTAGCTGCTTCGGACTGATGCTCCTGCCCTTTAGTAGGCAGATGAGTCACGAAGAACATAAACACCTTCCCCGACTGATTGTGACGGAAACGAGCATACACGCAGGTCCTGGCAGGGCTGTTGGTGTTATTGTATGCATCCTTCGCATGTATATAGTAATCTCCACTAGTATCGTCAAACCACACATAATCATAATTCAAAAGAGTCAAAGTAGAGCTATTATAGGCGAAACCATTTGCATATACGAAGGACAGCGAATAACTATAACCATCCCAAAGACTCCAACTCCTTTTGATCTTTTCAGGGTTATCTAGTTCCCACGAGTAACTGTTGCTCAATCCGGCAGACTGGGCCATAGTTCTCAGGCCATAGGTTCCATTGGAACTAAAATCTTCATCAATTTCATTAAAACCTATGATGTCCGCCCTTGTCTCCACGATAGCTTCACCAAGAGCGCTGCGAACCGCGGGGATGTCGAGAAACATATGGGGAGCATAACACTCATTACTTTCACGGGAACCCTGGTTGAAAACATTGTAAGTAGCCACGGTAATCCCCACCGGAGATCCGGAGGGCGTGCCGCCGTTTATCGCAGAAAGGTCCCCGGGGGTGAGTATGTCCTCGGATGTGCCTGCGGCAAAAGAACGCACCGGCATAGTGATGATCTGGCCTGCATCCAGTTTCATCCCGGTTTCCCAGAACTTTAGGCGCATGGGAGCGCCATCCTCGGCATACAAGAGAGCTTCCAACCCGGACTTGTAGTCCTGGGCAGGGATTGCTATATAGAAATACTTGTCGGTATCGGAAAGAAGCTGCCCTTTGCAATCATAGACCAGCGTACCCTCCTTTCCACCGGAGAACTTGCCGGTAAAGGCGGGGCCATCTTCCTCGAGCATGAAATCCCCGAACAGTTTTTCGTCCCCGAGGCTGTTGAGTTCTATCCTGTCCAAGCTGGCGTTTCCGTTGACGGCAAAGCGGATGAATCCGCAGAAATGCTTCATGGACACGCCAAGACTGCTGCCGGACTCTACCGCCGTGCCATAAGCGGCGGCAGCGGCGCTGTCATAGGAATCCTCCGCATAAACTTGCCGGGAAGGCAGGGAAATCACATCTGCTTTATCGCTCGCGGGATAAAGCACTTTGTAAGGACGGGGAATGTACCCCTCGAGAGTGAAGGAGGCCTGAGTCTTCCCGTCGGCGACGGACGACAGGGCATTGGAGCGGATTCCGTTGATGGAAATCTTATCACCGGAATGCCATACGACATCGAGTTCCGCCGAACCACTGTAAGGGCCGTAAACGGGCTTGACTTCAGTAGCCGACAATGAAACATCGAGAGTGAGAGATTGGTCGCTGCGTTGTTCGACCGAACAGGAGCACAACAGCCCGGCCACGATAGCAAGGGCCGGACCACATTTTTTAAAAATGTAATTAATCATAGTGTTATCGTTTCCCTCCATCGGAGGTGGTATAGCTGGTTAAAACTGCCTACCAAATATAAGGAAAAAATGAGGAGATCACTATGGGAAAAAGAAAAAAGCCGGCAGTCTGCCGGCTTTGTCTGGATGAAAGGACTTGAACCTTCGACCTCCTGGTCCCTAACCAGGTGCGCTACCAACTGCGCCACATCCAGAATTTGGGATTGCAAAGTTAGTAAAATTTTTGATACTCCAAACATAAATGGCAAGAATTTTGAGTCAGGGAACAAAGCGTACTAAAATTTCATTTATCCTTTATGAGAAAAGTTGGTTTACTCGCGTGCTTGCTCACGCTGACCCTCTTCTCGGCATACGCCGGGGAGGGCTTCCTGAAAGGAGCAATCCTTAAGATTGATATGAAGGATGTGGTTGCCGAACGTGGAGGCAGCAACTATAACCTTACTCTTTCAGGAATCAAATCATCCTCCTATGTTTCTCTCCTCTCTCTTGAAAGGGCCATAAAGAAAGCAGCCGAAGACAAGGACATCGCGATGATCTACATCAACACGGACAAGTTTTCCGCAGGCCTGGCTCCTATGGAAGAAGTCCGCAGCTACCTCAAGGGCTTCAGCAAGGCGGGCAAACCGGTAATCGCGTACGGCACCTCCTTCGGTAACGGCTCGTATTATATCGCGTCCGTAGCCGACCGCGTGTTCCTCTACCCTACCGGAGGAGCTGCCATCAATGGCCTCAGTTCCACCCAATACTTTCTGAAGGATGCTCTCGACACCTTGGGAATCGGAGTACAGCTAATACGCCACGGCAAATACAAATCCGCCGGCGAAATGTACATACGCAACGACATCTCCCCCGAGAACCGTGAACAATACGAGGTTATGTTGGACTCCATCTGGGGCAGCATACTCGACGAAATCGCCGAATCCAGAGGCATCTCCGTGGACGATCTGAGGAACTGGATAGAGAATCTGGAGATCGGTAAGGGACAGACCCTCGTGGACAAGGGCCTCGTGGACGGACTCAAATACCGCGACGAGATGGAACAGTATCTCTGCCATCTATTCGGCACTACGGAGCCGTCCGAAGTAAAGACCGTTGACATAAAGAATTATATGAAGAAACTGAAAGATGGTCCTTCATCCAAGAAGATTGCCGTCGTCTACGCCAACGGCGAAATAGGCGAGGGCCGTTCAGTCGGAGAAAAGGTCGCCAACGAAATAGCCAAGGTCCGTCGTGATTCCACTGTCAAGGCCGTGGTATTCCGCGTCAACTCCCCCGGCGGAGAGGTTACGGCTTCGGACATCATTCGTCGCGAAATCGAGTTGCTCAAGAAGTACAAGCCCGTCATCGCCAGTTACGGCTCGTATGCAGCATCGGGAGGATACCTGATTTCCGCGGGCTGCGACAAGATCTTCGTGGACAAGACCACCCTTACCGGCTCGATCGGCGTATTCGGAATGTTCTACAATGTGGGCGGAGCGATCAAGCAGAACCTCAAGGTCAACCCCGTACAGATAGGGACCGGCAAGCATAGCACAATGATGACCGGGATGTACCCTCTCTCCGAAGAAGAGCAGGCTTGGTGCCAGGATAAAATCGAAAAAGTATATGACGATTTCGTGACCGTGGTTTCTGAAGGCCGAAACATCTCGAAGGAATATGTAGATTCCATCGCCCAGGGAAGGGTCTGGACCGGTAAGGATGCCATAGACATCAAGCTGGCCGACGAGACCGGAACCATACTCGAAGCTGTGGAGTATGCTGCCAAGATCAGCAATCTGAAGAAATACAGCATAGTCTCCTACCCCAGGAAAAAGAGTTTCAAGGAGCAGCTCCTTGACAAGGA